>Ga0137451_1000343_pt1 | contig 14149 bp, 11 predicted proteins | sample EasRivERMGT500_2_FD_102336 | JGI IMG/M metagenome (GOLD analysis project Ga0137451, IMG submission 102336) | Soil microbial communities from meander-bound floodplain in the East River, Colorado, USA - East River MetaG ERMGT500_2 | ecosystem: Environmental > Terrestrial > Soil > Floodplain ... | reverse complement strand
GACCGAAGTCGTCGACCTGGCGCGGCTGCTCGCGCTCGTGAACGTCGCGCTGGCCGATGCCTGCATCGCGGTCTGGGAGTCGAAGTACTACTACCACTTCTGGCGCCCGATCACGGCGATCCGCGAGGCCGAGCCCAGCACCGGACCATCGGGCCTTGGTGACGGCAATCCGGACACCATGGGCGACATCAGTTTCACTCCACTCGGCGCACCGGCCACCAATCTCTCCGGGCCGAACTTCACGCCGCCGTTTCCGGCGTATCCGTCAGGGCACGCCGGCCTGGGCGGTGCGCTGTTCCAGACGCTGCGACGCTTCTACGGCACCGACAACATCGAGTTCACGTTCGTCTCCGACGAGTTCAACGACGTGAACCGCGACAACATGGGCATAATCAGGCCGCTGCAGTCTCGCAGTTTCCAGTCGCTCTCGCAGGCCGAAGAGGAGAACGGGCAGAGCCGAATCTATCTCGGCATTCACTACGCGTTCGACAAGACGGACGGGATCGCTCAGGGACGGCGGGTCGCAGACTACGTGTTTCGCAACGCGTTTACGAAGCGGTACTGAATTACGGCTTCGATGCTTGCCCGAAGGCGTACTTCCAGCCTTTGGGCGTGCGGATGTACGTGTCGCTGAACCAGAGCTTGCGGTCGAAGGCCACGCCGTCCTTCGTGCCCTTGAGCCAGAGCTTCGCGGTGACGACGGCGGTGTCGCCCCACACGCGCACCGTTTGCGTGCCGGCTTCTTCGTCCTGCTGCTCGTACACGATGTTGCGCTTGCGTGCCTCGTCGAGCTGATCCTCTCGAGTGAGCACGCGCCCGTCTCCCAGGACGAGCACCATGCGCTCATCGAGAATGCGATCCATCGTCTGGACGTCGTTGCGTTTCACCGCGGCCTGGAATTCGGTATCGAGGCGGGCGACGGTCTGCTGGTCTTGTTCCATGACGGAAACAGTGTAGGTCGCGACACCAGGCACGATCTTGGAGAATCTTGCGGTGCCGGCAGGGCCGGACCGTTATGCTGGGCGCCACACTGATGCCGACCGACGTGAAGCCCCAAGGCTCAATCAACACCCCGCGCCAAGTCCTGTTCGCCAGCCTGATCGGCACCGCGATCGAGTTCTTCGACTTCTACATCTACGCCAACGCCACGGTGCTCGTCTTTCCGACGCTGTTCTTCCCGAAGGCGGATCCGACGACGGCGAGGCTGAGCGCGTTCGCGACGTTCGCGCTCGCGTTTCTGGCGCGGCCGATCGGCTCGGCGCTCTTCGGTCATTTCGGTGATCGTGTCGGCAGAAAGACCACGCTCGTGGCCGCGCTGCTCACGATGGGCTTGTCGACGGTGGCGATTGGACTGTTGCCGACGTACGCGACGATTGGCATTGCGGCACCGCTGTTGTTGTCGCTGTGCCGCGTCGGCCAGGGACTTGGCCTCGGCGGCGAATGGGGCGGCGCAGTGCTGCTCGCCGTCGAGAACGCCCCGCCGGGCAAACGTGCGTGGTACGGCATGTTCCCGCAGCTCGGGGCGCCGGTCGGCTTCTTCTTCGCCGGCGGCATTTTTCTGCTGCTGTCGAAGTGGCTGACGAACGAGCAATTCTTCGCGTTCGGCTGGCGCATTCCGTTTCTGGCGAGCGCGGCGCTCGTGATTGTCGGCCTGTACGTGCGGTTGACGATCACGGAAACACCCGTGTACGCCGCCGCGGCGAAGCGGCGTGAGCCCGTGAAGCTCCCGATGGTGACAGTGTTCCGTCAGCATGCGCGGGCGCTCTGTCTCGGCATCCTGATCTCGCTCTCGGCGTTCCTGATCTTCTATCTGATGTCGGTGTTCGCGCAGTCGTGGGGATCGACGAAGCTCGGGTACACCCGCGAGACCTTCCTGATCATTCAGCTGTTCGGCATCCTCTTCTTTGGCGCGACGATTCCGCTCTCGGCCGTGCTCGCCGAACGCGGACGGCGTCCGATGTTGATCGCGGTCAACCTGGCGATCGCGGTTTTCGGTTTCACACTGGCGCCGCTTTTCACCGCCGGAACGGTCGGCACCGTACTGATGATGGTGATCGGCATGTCGCTGGTCGGGCTCGTCTATGGGCCGCTCGGTACCGTGCTGTCCGAGCTGTTTCCCACAGACGTGCGTTACTCAGGCACGTCGCTGACGTTCAATCTGGCCGGCATCTTCGGCGCATCGCTCACGCCGTATGTTGCCACCGCACTCGCGGAGCGTTACGGACTGCAGTACGTTGGGTACTACCTGTCGCTGGCCGGTGTGCTCTCGCTCGTGGGGCTGCTCGCAAGTCGCGAGACCAGAGACGACCGGCTCTGATCGCAATCACGACCGATGGCACGCTCGATCTTCAAACGGCCTCGACGATGGCTGGCGATCGGACTGCTGGTGGTAGCGGCGATCCTCACGGCGTCGGCCGCGTATCAGGCGTGGTGCGTACGCAGCCTGCACACCAGGTATCCGCCACCGGGCCGGCTCGTCGACATCGGCGGGCGGCGCCTGCATCTCGTCTGCATCGGCGAAGGCGCGCCGACGGTGATCTTCGAAGCGAGTGGGTTCGGCAACTCGTTGAGCTCGTTACAGGCGCGCAACGAGATTGCCACGAAAACACAGGTCTGTTCCTACGACCGCCTGGGCACCGGCTGGAGCGATCCGGGCCCGGAGACGATCACGATCGGCACGCTCGCGGACGATCTTGCAAAGCTGATCGAGCGCGCGCCACTGCGGCCGCCATTCGTTCTCGTCGCGTCGTCGATCGGCGGCGTCACGGCCGAGCTCTTCGCGCGCCGGCATTCTGAGCACGTCGCCGGACTTGTCTTTCTGGATCCGGCCACGAGCAAGGGCCTCGAGCGCGCGCTGCCGATGGCGACGCGGGTCAACGTCTCTGCGCTGTGCGCGGCGAAGATGGCCGCGCGTCTCGGACTGCTGCGTCTCGTCGATCCGTTCCGCCTGCGAGCGTCTCCGGTCAACGCCGATCGCGCGATGACGCTGATGTATCGGCCCGAGCCGATGGCCACGGGGTGCGGCCTGGCGCACGGTCTGCGTGCGAGCCTCGACGAGTTCCGCGTCGCGCCGGCGATGCGATTCGACGTGCCGATGACGGTGCTGACTGCGGAAACGCTCGAGAACCTTCTGCCGATGGGATTCGAGGCGCCGGCGAACGCCGTGCGAGACCGCAAGGAACTGCATCAGATCATGGCGTCGCAGTCCTCGCACGGCACCTGGCGCGTGGTGCCGGGCAGCGATCATTTGATCGCCAGCAGCCAGCCGCATGCGGTCGCCACGGCGGTGCTGGACATGATTGCGACGTTACGGTGATGTTGCGTTTGTGAATTCGTCAGGGCCGGGCATGCCCGGCCCCTACGGTCGGTTATGCTCACGCCCATGCTTCGCCGCATCGTCCTCGTCGTTGCCCTCGTGCTCCTGCCCGTCTCGCTGGCCCAACCGTATGCCTGGGGAGCGCAGGGACACCACATCATCGCGCGCATCGCGCTCAGCCGGTTGACACCTGACGTGCAGCGGACCGTGACGGCGCTTCTCGCCGGCGAAGACTTCGTCACGATCTCGACCTGGGCCGATGAAGTGCGGTCGGCTCGGCCGGAAACCTATAACTGGCATTTCGTGGATCTGCCGTACGGCCAACCGAAGTACGACGCCGCGCGAGACTGCGCGCCGAGCGACCGCGGCGACTGCGTCATCGCGGCGATTGACCGCCTGCGCAAGACGCTGGCGAATACGAGCGCGCCGATGGCCGAGCGGCGCGACGCGCTGAAGTTCATCGTGCACTTCGTCGGCGACCTGCACCAGCCGCTGCACACGATCGAGAACAAGGATCGCGGCGGCAACGACGTGCGCGTCAATGGCGATGCCGGACGCGTGACGAACCTGCACTCGGTCTGGGACAGCGGCGCGATCTCGAAGCGCGGACTCGACGAGGCGGCTTACACCAAGCTCCTCATGGATGACCTGGGCGGGCGTCCAGTCCCTGCGAGCGAAGAGCGTGTGGACGTCATCAAGTGGGTCGAGGACGGCCACAAGATCGCGGAAGCGGACGTCTATCGCTATCCGGAGTTCGTGCTGAACACGCCGCCGCCGGCGCCGATCTCACTCCCGGACACGTACTTCAAGCGTGCGCAGGACGTCATCGATCGGCAGATTCAGCTCGGTGGCGTGCACCTGGCGGCGTTGTTGAACGAGACGCTGCGGGGATCGCGGTAGCAACGAGCCGGGTCTGAAGACCCGGCCTCCATCCCCGGCGGTCGTTACTACTTCGCGTCCCGCAGCTTCCGCAGGATCCGGTCCTCAATCCAGTGGCCGTCCCACCACTCGACCGGATTCACCATCTGACCGTTGACCAGCATCGTGAAATGCAGATGGTCGCCGGCGGCCATGCCCGTCGTGCCGCTGCGGCCGATCTGTGCTTCCTTCTCGACCATGTCGCCGACCTTGACGCTGATGGACGAGAGGTGCGCGTAGAGCGACTGGACGCCCATGCCGTGGTCGATGATCACGCAGTTGCCGTAGATGCCGAGTGGCTCGGCGTAGAGCACCTTGCCGCGATTGGCAGCCATGATCGGTGTGTTGGCCACTGACGCGAGGTCGAAGCCCAGATGCGTCTGCTTGTCGACGTCCTTGCCCTGATAGACGTACGTCCGGCGATCCGCGAAGGCCGCCTCAACCGCGGTGTTGCCGAACGGGTGGAACGTGACGCCTTTCCAGAGCATTTCCGGTGAGGTCTGCGCCGCGAACGAGGCAATCTTCTCGGCGTTCTTCTTCCGCAGCTCGCCGTTGACCGCAAGGAATGACTCGAGGTTGTTGCTCCCCGCCTTCACCTCGGTCGTGGTCTCGAGGATCCCCGGCACCACTTTCTCGATGAAGGCGTCGTCCACGTTGATCTTGCTGTTCTTGAACGGCTTGGGAAACGTCCGGTGGTCGAACTCCGTCGTGCCCGTATTCCCTGCTGGATCCCGCGCGAAGAGCTTGATCGGCGCGTCCACGTCCTGGTCGTACCGCAGGGCGAAGAACGCGATGCGCGCGGACGGATCCGAAATCGCCACGCCGTCGACCGTCGCGCCTGCCGCCGGGAATCCCGGGTACTCGACGCCGCCGACGCTGACGCCCGAGATCGCGTCGTCCGGCGTCACGGTATAGACGACCATCTCCGATCCGCCGGCGTTGATGTAGTGCTTGTTCGAGACGACCGACAACTTCGGGCGCTCGAGGCGGACGTCGACGTCGTGCGCGCCGGTGGCTTCGACCTTCCTGACGCCGAACAGCACCGGCCGAACGGCGGTGACGACGATGCGGCCGACGCCGGATCGAAGACCTTTCACGGACTCGCGCCCGATCACGGTCTTGACGTGCAGCGTGTCGGTGCCTTCGAGCGTCACGTGCTGGTTCTCAGTGATCTTGCCGGTCCCGCTGAAGTTGAAGAGCGGCGTCCGGGTGCCATGCTGCTCGAACTCGACGGTGAGTTTCGACACTTGCGCACCTGGCGCTGTGACCACCACTTCGAGCGACGTCGAGATGCCGACGTACTTTTGAGGAGCGGCGACCGTGATCGACGGCCCGGTAGCGTACCCGGCGCCGACGAACACGCCGGCGGCCACCAGAATCAACACGACGAGAACGACAAGCAGCTTGCGCATCCCGACGATGATAACGCACCGGGCTCAGCCGTCCGCAATCAGACGCGATGCACGGAGGGCGACGCGAATGCTCGGCGATGCGCGAGGCGGCGCATTCCCGCCACGCGGTCGAGTGTAGTACTTTCGCGTAGTACACTCTGCCGCCAGTGTCCGCCACCCTACCGAAGCACCGCACGTTCGATCGATCGCTCGTCGAAGGCCCGATCGGCCCAGCCGTGTGGAAGCTCGCATGGCCGACGATGCTGCAGAATGTGATCGCCGGACTGCAGGGGGTGATCGATCACACGATGGTCGGGCACTTCGTCGGCTTCGTCGGCAACGCGGCCATCGGCGTCAGCTGGCAAATCGTCATCGTCGTGATCGTGTTCGCGACGTCGGTCTTCAGCGGGATGGGCGTGCTCGTGGCGCGATTTGCCGGCGCCAACGATCACGACAAGGTCAACCGCGTCGTCTATCAATCCTTTCTCACGGCCGCCGGGTTGTCGGTCGTGCTGGGCGCGGTCGGCTGGCTGGCCGCGCCGAGCCTGCTCGATCTTGTCAAGGCGGCACCCGAGGTTCGCGCCGAGGCGCTGCCCTTCCTGCGCACGATGCTCGTCGGCATTCTGGGCATGATGCTCTTCTTCATGCTGAGCGGCGCCTTTCGCGCCGCGGGCGACGCGCGCACCCCGCTTCGCCTGGGCATCATGATGACGGCGCTCACGATTGGGCTGAACCTCGTGCTGATTCCGATGTTCGGCACGATCGGCGCGGCCTACGGCACGGTCGGGAGCAGCACGATGGTCGCGGTGTTCGGCCTGTGGCGCATGTCGCGGCCGGATTCAGTGATCCACTTCGCGCACGGGATGGACCGGTCGCCGGACTGGTCGATCATCAAATCGCTGTTCCGGTTCGGGCTGCCGACGGGCGTGCAGGGCATCGCGATGAACGTCGCCGGCGTGTTTCTGCTGCGCTTCATCGGCGGGCTCGAGGAAAGCGCGGCCGCACAGGCCGCGTACGCGGTCGGCTACACCGAGCTCTTCTCCTTCATTACCTGGACGTCGGTCGGCCTCATGGCCGCGGCCGCGACGATGGCCGGACAGAACCTCGGTGCCGGGCGCGCGGACCGTGTGATGGCCGGCGTCTCGGTCGCATCGCGGATCGGCATCGGCGTGGCCGCCGTGGTCGGCGGGCTCTTCATCATCGTCCCCGGCTATCTGCTCGCGGCGTTCGGCATGGAAGATCCGCAGGTGCTCTCGATTGGCGGCGAGCTTCTGCGGTACCTCAGCGTGTCCGGCTTCTTCATCACGGTGGCGCTGTGTTACACGGGCGCATTGCAGGGCACCGGCGACACACGGAGTCCGCTCTACATCTCGATCGTCTCGCAGATCGGCGTGCCGCTGGGGATTTGCGCAGCGATTGAGACGTTCGGCACGCTGACCGCCGCCGACATCTGGACCGCCATCGTGCTCGGCCACGTCACGCGTTGTGCGCTCAGCGTCGTCCGCTTCCGTCAACAGAAGTGGCGCAACATCCGCGTGGAGATCGAGCCCGCGGCGACCTGAGATGGAGGCCAGGTCTTCCGCCTTCGCGTGAAGCTTCGGCGGACCACCGTAGCCTTGGCGAAGGTGGTTAGACCCGGCATGACGGCAGACCTGAAGGTCTGCCCTACGTACGATCTCGTCCGTCCATGATCTGTCTCGTGATGCGCAGGCAATCGCCGCAGATCTTCGCCGCGGCCACGCCGGCGGCGGCCCGCTTCCCGCAAAAACTGCAGCGCGACATCGCGCTCCTCGTCTTCGTGACGGCCCCACCGCTTCGGCCCGCGCTCGCGCGCTCGGCGGCGGCCACGCAGCCGTCGCAGATGTACACGTTCGGCCCCGCCACCATCTTGCCGACCTCGCTCGGCGGCCGGCCGCAGAAGGTGCAGTTCGCATCACGCTTTCGCGATCCCCACGCACGCTGCCACCAGGTGCCGCCGGCGCCCTCGACCATCTGCTGCACGCGCTGATGGCTGAGGCCGAGTGCTTCGGCAATCTCCCGCAGCGACCCGCCGGCCAGGTGCAACCGACGCACGGCGGTGTGGTACTCCGCGCGCGCGACGACGGCCTGCCGCTCGGCCTCGCTCAACCGCTCGCTCTCCGCGCGCGCCTTTTTCAGAAGGGACTCGTCCAGGGTCATGACGTCACCTCGATTCGTCTATCTCGTGTAGACATTCTTGTCTATCGACAATAGACATTCAAGTCACCCCAGAGAGCCTCGCGGCGGGCTGACCCGACAGACACCGATGCCCGGCATCGGTCTTGCTACCAAGACGCCTGCGTGCAGACGCCCTTTCGTGTGATCGCTGCGTTCGCCGTCATCTCCGTCATCGCCTGTGGCGGCCCGAGCGGGGTCGGCGGCCCAACTTCGCCGACGGGCGGCGGGAACGGGTCCTCCACCGTCGTCCTGAATGACGACTTCGGCGGTCGCGCGCTGTTCTCGTCCTCGAACTGGTGGAATCAGGACATCAGCAATGCGCCGGTCGATCCTGACTCGAGCGCGTACATCAACTTCGTCGGCGCCGGCAGGACGTTGCACCCGGATTTCGGTCCGCCGCCGTACGGCATTCCGTACGTGAGCGTCGGCGAGAGCCAGGGGCGCGTGCCGGTGACGTTCGTGAGCTACGGCAGCGAGAGCGACGCGGGATTCGGCGGCGTGACCGGCTATCCGATCCCTGATGCCGCGAGGACGCAACCGGGCTACATCGAAGGCAACCAGCCCGGCGGCGGCACGAGCGGCGATCGTCATCTGATCATCGTGGACCGCGATCGCCTTTTGCTCTTCGAGTTGTTCGCGACGCGCTGGAATGGATCGGCCAACCGCTGGGAAGCGGGCTCCGGCGCGATCTTCGATCTCACGAAAAGCGATCGACGCCCTGACGGCTGGACGTCCGCCGATGCCGCCGGCCTCGCGATTCTGCCCGGCCTCGTTCGTTACGAAGAGACGATGAGCGGCCGCGAGATTCGTCACGCGTTCCGTGTCACGGTGCGTGCGACGAACGGCTACGTCTGGCCGGCCTCACATCGCGCGGGATCGACGATGAGCGCACTGCCGATGGGCGCCCGACTTCGCTTGAAGGCGTCGAAAAATCTGTCGAGCTATTCGCCGGCGCTGCAGCGCATCTTTCGCGCCATGCAGGTCTACGGCCTCATCGTCGCCGACAACGGGTCGGACATGTACATCACGGGCGCGATGGACAGCCGCTGGAACAACGGCGAGTTGAATCCGGGGTTCGGATCGCTGAGCGCGTCGGACTTTGAAGTAATTCAGTTGGGGTGGCGGTGAGAGCCACGTTAATGGGTGAATGAGTGAGTGCGTGAATGGGTGGATGACGGAATGGCTGAATGGGTCAATGGGTGAATGCATATGACCAGGTACGCACTCCAATCACCCATTCAACCAATCACCCATTCCGTCATCCACCCATTCACTCAATCGCCCATCCACCCATTAACAGGCACGATTCGATCTGCCCATCATCTTCAAGTACTCCCGATCCCAGGCAGCCGGCAGGCTTTCTCGCGGTGAGTACGGGCCCGGCTCGTAGCGTCGCGACTGGATTCCCAACTGGCCACGCGCAACGATGTCCCAGTCCTGGCGATTCGTCACATCCCAGAATGCAATCGCGTCCTGCGGATTGAAGTTCGCGTCCGCCGCGTCCTCGGCCGGAAACAGCCACTCAGATTCCACGAGCGTGCGATCGACGGCGATCGGCGTGAGCAGGTAGTAGTTCACGTAGTCGGGCTGAATGCTGAGCAGCATGTTCGGCATCAGCGAGTAGTAGTACGCGCGGCGCTGCGCGCCCTCGCCAAGCGCCGGATGCACGAGCCGTCCACACGCACGGCCGCTCAGCGTGGCGCTTTCATTCGGCGCCGTGATTTCCATGTAGCCGCCGAGAAACGGGCCCTCGACCAGATCGTTCCCGCCACTCTGATACGGCAGCACGGCCGCGAGCTCCGGATGGATCACCGGGCAGTGCAGGCATTCCGAGTAGTTCTGAAAGACGAGCTTCCAGTTCGCGCGCACGTCGTAGACCACGCGATGTCCGGTCACGAGCGCGCCAAGGCCGTACTTCGACAGCCGCTCGATCACCGGCGCAAGCGTGCCGGCAAACGGCGCCGGATGGCGATCGATGTTCACGAAGACGAACCCTTCGTGCTCGGCCACAGCCGCGGCGTGCAACGGATAGTCGCGGCGGTCGAAGCCTTCCACGTCCTGCATGTGCGGCGCGCCGATCAGGTTGCCGTCGGTCGCGTACGTCCACGCGTGATACGGACATTGAATGGCGTCGAGGTGTCCAGCAGGCTCGATGCAGAGGCGCGTGCCACGATGCCGGCACACGTTGAAGTGCGCGCGAAGCGTGCCGCTCTTGTCGCGCACGAGAATGATCGACTCGCCGGCGACGTCGCGCAGGGTGTAGTCGCCGGGACGCGGGATCGCGCTCGCCCGTCCGGCGCCGTTCCACGCGCGCGCAAAAATCCGCTCGCGCTCTGCCGCCAGAATGTCCGCCGACGTGTAGTACTCGCCCGGCAGCGTCCGCGCACCCTGGCGGTAGGACTCAACGGTGCGGTAGAAGGTCATCGCATTCTCCCCGGGTCTGAAGACCCCGGGGCTCCATCATGTGGAGGCCGGGTCCCCGACTGGTGGAGGCCGGGTCTTTAGACCCGGCTCACTCCGATCTCAACGACTCCAGCGGGCTCACGAGCGCCGCACGCCGCGCCGGCAGATAGGACGCGAGCAGCGCCACGACGAACAGCGCCGCGGACATCGCGAGGAACGTCGGCGCATCAAGTGCCTTCGTGTCGTACAGCAGCTCGCCCAGCAGCCGCGTCAGTCCATACGCGCAAGCCATGCCGACGACGAGTCCGACGGCGGCGATCAACGCACCCTGCCCGACGATGTTGCGCATGACGTGTGACGGCTGCGCGCCGAGCGCAAGCCGAACGCCGATTTCGCGCACGCGGAGCGTGACGGTGTATGACAACACGCCATAGAGCCCGATCGTGCCGAGGATCAGCGCCATCGCGGCGGCAATGCCGAGCGTCAACATCGTGAACGTGAACTCCACAATCGAATCCGCGACGATCTCGTCCATCGTCTGCACGACCGCCACCGGCAGCTGCGGATCGATGGCCCAGACGGCCGCGCGCGCCGCCGCCGCGTCGTTCTTCACATTCGGACCACGAATGACGTACCGGAGCGATCGCGTGTTCCCGCCGCCGTCGTACGGCGCGCCGATGCCGAAATAGATGAGCATCGGCGGCTGGCGCCGGAACCCGTCCTGCAGCTCCGAGCCGACCACGCCGACGACCGTGTACCAGGTGAGATGCTGATCGTCCTGAGGGCCGTTATTGCTCTGGTCGGTGCTTTGGCGGAATCGCCGGCCGAGCGGATTGTCGCCCGGCCACATCTTGTCGGCCATGGCTTTGTTGATCAGCACCTCGCGCGATCCCTGCGCCCAGTCGCGGCGATCGAACGTGCGACCGCTCAGCAATCGCAAGCCCATCGCCTCGACGTATCCGGGCGTGACGTGCTTGTAGTGAATGAGCGGCGGCAGCTGCCCGGCCGGCGTCGGCCGCCCGTCGATCATGAACGCGGTGCCGGGCGCACTGCCGGCCATCGGCACTCTGCTCGCCGCGCCTGCCGTCTCGACTCCTGGAATTGCCGCGAGCTTTTCAAGCAATCGCGTCTCGAAGTCGATCACACGCGCGGTGTCGGCGTATGAGGATCGCGGCAGATCGACGCGGAAGGTCATCGCGTTCTCCGGCTTGAAGCCGAGGTCCGCATGCAGCATCCGCGAGAAGCTGCGCATGAGCAGACCGGACCCGACGAGCAGCACCAGCGTCAGCGCCGTTTGCACGACGACGAGCAGCCGGCGGCCGCGATGGCGGGCCTTGTCGGCGGTCGCACCGCGGCTGCCCTGCCGCAACGATCCGGTCACCGCGCTGCGCGTGTAGCGAATCGCCGGCACGATGCCGAAGATGAGCGCCGCGAGTGCTGTGGCCGCGGCCGCAACCAGCAGCACGATCGGATCGAGGCGGACCGCATTGAGTCGTGGGATCGAAGCGGGCGCCCATCGAATCAGCGCCGGCACGGCCGAGGACGCCAGCATCACGCCGAGACCGCCGCCGATCGCCGCGAGCACGAGCGCTTCGACGAGCTGCTTGCGCACGAGCGACGTTCGCGTCGCACCCAGCGCCGCACGGACCGCGACCTCGCGCTGCCGTCCCTCCGCGCGAATCAGAAACAGATTTGCGACGTTCGCACACGCAATCAGCAGCACGAACCCGACCGTGCCGAGCAGAATCCAGAGCGGCTGTTGCAGGTCGCCGACGATGTCGTCGCGGACCGAGTGCACCAGGATGCGGTACTTGCCGTTGCTCAGAAACGCGCGGTAGTTCGGCGCCGAGATGCCGCCATCCAGCAGGCGCGTGACGAGCGGGACGAACTCCGCCTCTGCCGTGGACGCCGGAATATTTGGCTTGAGTCTCGCGGCGACGTTCCATCCGAAGGTGCCCATCGGCGGCTGCGCCTGATTGAAGCGCGCCGGCATCCAGAGATCCGGCGACCCGTTCTCGTCGAAGCGTGACGGCAGAACGCCCAGGATCGTCGCGGCCTCGCCGTTGATCTCGATGACGCGTCCGACGGCGCCGGCATCGCCGCCAAACCTGCGCTGCCAGAGCCGATGACTGATGACAGCCGTCAGCGGCGCGCCTTCGACGTCGTGCATGGCCGCGTACGTCTGCCCGTGCTCCGGGACGATGCCGAACGTGTCGAAGTACGACCACGTGGTTCGCAGTGAGGGCACGGACTCCGGGTTCGTTCGATCCGTGATGTTCGCGTCGCGGCTCTCGAAGATCGTCGAGTTCTCGAACGACTTCGCCTCGCCGCGGAAGAAATAGTAGAGGTCCGGCGACAGCGGGAACTGCGGCAGATCGAGCCCGGCCGCGTTGCTCCAGATGTTCACCAGCCGATCCGGATTCGGATACGGCAGCGGCTTGAGCAGCACGCCGTTCACCACGCTGAAGATCGCGGTCACCGAGCCAATGCCGAGCGCGAGTGTCAGCGCCGCGACCAGCGTGAAGCGCGGCTGCTTGCGGAGTCCCCGCAGCGCAAAGCGGGCGTCGGTGAATAGAGTGCGGATCATGACGTTCAAGGTTACCCCGGGTCCATCTGGTGGAGGCCGGGTCTTTAGACCCGGCTCGATCGCTCCGCGAAGATCTGCACCAGGTGGACGAGCGTCTCCGTCGTCTTCTCGAGGTGGCGGCGCGAGTTGAACTCGAGTTTGCTGTGGAAATTCTGGCCGCCGGTAAAGATGTTCGGACACGGCAGCCCCCGGAACGTCAGCTTCGAGCCGTCGGTCCCGCCCCGGATCGGATGGGTCCGCGCCTGCAGACCGGCTCGGCGGGCCGCTTCGAGCGCGAACGCCGTGAGCTGCGGGTAGTCCTTCAGCACCTCGTTCATGTTCTGGTACTGCTGGACGATAGCCGTCTCGATCCGAACACCTGGGACCGCACGCTCGGTCGCCGCGGCCACGTCACGCAGTATTTGTTCCTGCTTCTCGAGGCCGCTCGTCTCAAAATCGCGGAGGATCACTTTCAAGATCGAGCGCTCGACGTCCAGCGCGCCGGCGTACGGATGCATGAAACCGACACGGCCTTCGGTCGTCTCGGGCTTCATGTCGACCGGCAGCCGCGAGACGAATGCCGCGAGGGCGTCGATCGCGTTCACCATCACGCCCTTCGCGGTGCCGGGATGCGCGCTGCGGCCGTGAAACGCGACGGTCGCCAGACGCGCGCTCCACGTCTCGTGATTGATCTCGCCGGGCGCGTCGCCGTCCACGGTGTACGCGAACTTCGCGCCGAATCCTGCGACGTCGAATTTCTCGATGCCGGCGCCGATTTCCTCGTCCGACGTGAACGCGACGTTGACGGTGCCGCGCACGATCTCCGGGTTCTGCTGCAGGACGTCGACCAGCGTCATGATCGTCGCGACGCCGGCCTTGTCGTCCGATCCGAGCAGCGTCGTGCCGTCCGTCGTGATCACGTCGTCGCCGATCATCGTCTCGAGGATCGGATGCTGCGCGACGGTGATGACCTGTGTCGGATCGGCCGGCAGCACGATGTCGCCGCCCTGGTAATTGCGATGGACGACGGGATTCACCCCGGCGCCGGAGACGGCCGGCGACGTGTCCACGTGCGCGATGAAGCCGATGACGGGCACGTGGGCCATCGCGGCCGCGCCGGGCAGCGAGGCGTACACCATGCAGCTGTCGCTGACCCGGACGTTGGCTGCGCCGAGCGCGCGAAGCTCAGACGCGAGCAGATTCGCCAGATCCCATTGCCCCGGCGTACTCGGCGTGCTGGACGCGCCCTCCTGAGACTGGGTGTTGATCCTGACGTAGCGAAGGAAGCGATCGACGACGGATTCCTGAGGGGGCCGCAGCGACAAGGACATTTCTGGAAGTCTATGTCGGCGGGGCCCT
>Ga0137451_1000341_pt1 | contig 14166 bp, 21 predicted proteins | sample EasRivERMGT500_2_FD_102336 | JGI IMG/M metagenome (GOLD analysis project Ga0137451, IMG submission 102336) | Soil microbial communities from meander-bound floodplain in the East River, Colorado, USA - East River MetaG ERMGT500_2 | ecosystem: Environmental > Terrestrial > Soil > Floodplain ... | reverse complement strand
CGTTTAGCATCAGCGAGGGAGGCGAAGATAGTGGCCTGCTTTTCCGCCTCCGTCTCGGGCACGCGGCGTTGCAGGCGGGCCGCGTAGAGGATGGCAGTCAGGGTCGCGAGGTCGGTCACCTCCTGCGATCCAGCGTACGGCGCAGAACGGTGATCTCGGCTTCAAGCCCGGAGACGCGCACGGAGAGGGTGGCGTTTTCGGCGCGCAACCGCTCGACCTCGGCCAGCATACGGGTGCGCTCCTCGACGATCTCGGTCAGCAGTTCGGTGCCGGTGCCGGTCATCAGCGCCGCCGCTCAGGTCGTTTCAAAATATCATCCATACTCATTGGTCCTGAGTAACCATTCGTCCCCCTCGGCGCCGAACTCCGCGCGTTCGCGAGCGACGGCGGCAACCCGGCGGCCGGGGAAACACGCGGCGGCTCGGCGCCCCGCTCGGCCTCCCATTTCGCACGAAGGCGTTGCTCGTACGCCGCCGGATCGGTGCCGATTTCCTCGTGCAGCCGCGCCGTGGCGTTGTTGTCGATCATCCACTGATACGGATGCGGTTTAGAGTATAGTTCGTTCCACAACCTCGGGTCTGCTTGCGTTCGGCGCTGGAAGTACTCTGTTTCCTTGTCGATTACTTCCTTGCCGTGCTTGTCGAGCGCCATCATCTCGCTGGTGTTCAGGCGTTCGTTCAGCACGACGCCGCGCACGCGCCTCGTGTAGCCCTCGGGATCGCGGACGGGATCGATCGGCTCCAACATCGCAGGCGGCTGCTGTGGTTCGGGCGGCTTCCTGGCCTCATCCAACTGCTTTTTAAGCAGGGCCATCTCGGTTTCGACAGCGACCGCGCGCGACTTCCAATCCTGACGGCGAGCACGTTCCTTTTCATACGCCGACCTGGGGACAATCGCCTCGTTCGGGTTGGGCTCGCCCGGCTCGGCATCGTCCTCAGGCTCCGGAACGGCTGCCTTGGCGGGCGCTGGCTTCTCGCTGGTGGTTGCCGCCTCCCTGTCCGGCGCGGCCTCTGGCGCCCTCTCAGGCGGCGGTGGAGGCGCATCCTCCGGCGGGGTGCCACCGGACAGGAACGCGTCAAGCTGCGTGGGTGTCTCAGACATCAGGCCGCTCCTCCCGGCGGTTCAGGCGGCGCGAGCGCGTTATGGCGCGCGATCAGGATGTTGTTCACCCGCTCCACCGCCGATTGTCTCAAATCCCCGGCCCGCGCCTCGTCCGCCATCGCCTTCGCGTGACGCCCGCGAATGTCGGCGTCCTGTAGCGCGGCCTGCACCTCCGGCGGCACCACGGTCCCAGGCTCGGACGGCGCATCGGGCGGGGCCATCATTTCGTTGTGCATCTGATGCGTGTTGGCGATGTGGTGGACGCTCGCGTGTTTTCGTTCCGCCGCCAGCGCGAAGTCCGCCGCCGCCTTGGCCTGCGTCGCCGTGGTGTCGGCCTGGGCCTTGTCCATCGTCATCTTCTGGACGACCTGCTGATGCTGCGCCTGCGCCTCCTGGCGATCCTTCAACATCTTCAGCAGGTCTTCCTTGTTCCTGAAATTCGATGCGGCAATCAACATTTCGGGCGGGATCAGGCCCGGTTGCGTGCCCGCCAGTTGCAGCAGATTCTGGAACTGCTCGGCCTGGATCGATGGCACATCAATACCTTCCTCGATCGTTATATCGACATCCATATCGGTGATGTCGTTGTCTATCCGTATCACCTGTTGCAATCTGGGATCGCCCGGCACGATCTGCATCGCCTGCATCGCCTGCGCCCTCTGGTCCTCCGGCATCGCCGCCAGTTCATCCATCACCCGCACCGGCTGATTGATGCCGACGTATTTCGTTGTTCCCAGATCGTCGGTCACGCGCACCCAGCGCCCCGCCGTCCAGAATTGCCGCGCGGCCATCCAGGCCACCTGATACAGCGTCCGCGACCACATCCGCAGCGTGTCCGCGATCGGCTCGTGCGCCGCCGCCCCGCCCGCCTGTTGCGCGAGGATTGCCCTGCCGGACAGTTCGCGCGGATCGGTGCCAGACATCGACGCGTTCGGCCCTGATGCCTGCATTTCCGCCGTGGCGTGCTGCATCAACTTAAATTGGCCGTCAGCCATATCGTTGCCGTTGCTAATCTCGAACCGCAGACCTGGATTGACGACGATCACGCCGTCGGGACGCGCGACCTCGCGACGCGCCCGGTCCACGTCAGCGACCGCGCCATCCTCCAGGATGACCTGGGCCACGCTCAGAGAATGCAGCAATTTGCTGCGTCGTTTGTTGACTTCGTCCTGCAAACTGATCAGGTCGCGAACCATGCCGTAACGATTGTTCTCACGGTCAACGTGCGCCGACGCCATGATGAGGCCGGACGTCGACGTGCCCTTGTTGCCCAGGAACGGCGAGCGCATCGGCTCGGCCAGAAAGCCCACGCGGGTCAGCGTGGCCACCCACCATTCGTTACGCTCCTGCCAGTGGCATTGCACGATCCGCACGCGCTCGCGCTGACTGTCACACCAGACGATTTCGTTCGGCCGGTCGCCGTAGCTGCCCGTCTGCGTCTGGAACGTATCGCTGATGAGGTCTTCCGCGTCGGGCCACGTTTCGTAAGCCTGATCACGGTCCATCCATATGACGATGCCTTTGTAGCGGCCGTCGCTAAAGTCCAGTCGCCTCGAATGTGGGTCCCAGAACAGGCGATCGTAGGGCACCTCGGTGATGGTGATGTTCGCGCCGCCCTTCCCGTCGTCCTCCAGGCCGAGTTCCGCGCCGCCGACGCCCTCGACCATCAGGTTCTCGTAAACCAGTGACCTGATCAGCGGAAAATTGTTGTCGTCCGAAATATAGCGCAACGCCTGCGTGGCCGCGTCCGCCTTGCCCTCGTCAGCCGGATTGCGGGCGAACGCCTTTGGATCGGTCCTGGACTTCCGCTCAAGACCGCACATCAACTCGACCTTGCGGCTGCAATAATTGATCGTGATCTCAGGTTGCCCGCGCGCCTTCAGCGCCGCTTGCTCGGCCTCGCTCCACTGGAAGCCGCAGACGTAATCACGATCACGCTGCGACCGCTTGCGGCCATCGTCGGTCGCCGTCTCCGCGTCCTCGAACCATCGCACGATGCGCGTATGCAGGTCGTCCAGATCGCGCGGGTAGCGGTCGTCCGCCACGCCTGGGCCGCCCTTGGGCCGCGATGCCTCCACGGCTACTGGATCAGTCGGCGGATCGGGGTAGAGCGACTGACTCATCGGACGCGCATCCCCGTCCCGCCCGCGCACATCAGCAAATCATATGCGAGATACACCAACACGATCAGAACGAACGCTATCAGAATGATATTCAACACCTGCATCACCAGCGAACCGGCGACACCGAGCCAACCCAGCACGGTAGGCAAGATCAGCCGGAATATCGCCACGACGGCGCATATGACGATGAGCCAGATGAGGAGATTGACGAACCATGCGGCTGAGAAACACATCATTCGGCTCCTTAATGAGCGAGCGTTCCGACTATCGCCAGGACGCCGGCGGCGAGACCGATGTTCGAGCGCAGCCAACTGGCGGCATCATCGACCACATCGTCTAACTCGTGCTGTCGGTAATGAGGCCGAACCCGGCCAGCGTGGTGATGAGCGACGCCAGCGCCGCGTTGCCGGCCTTGGCGCCCGTCACGGCGGCGGGAGGCAATCCGCTGTTCGTCCCGGCGGCGTTTCCCGTCAGCAAATTAGATGGATCAACCCAAACTCCCGAGGGAGGTAGGCCAAGATACTGAATGCCCCATTGCTGGGTCTTCCCCGAGGTCCGCGTATCGGTGATGACGTTATTCGCGATACGAATATTCTTGATCGGCGTGGTGGCACCGTTGATGCCAATACCTATCCCGCCGCCATTGTCCGTGATGACGTTTCCGGTGATCGCGATGTCCTCGCACGGCAACGGCGTCGTGTCGGAGTTGGCGAACAAGGCAATGCCGGAAGCCCAACAATTCCGAATGGCGTTGCCGGCGATGGTGACTTTCTTGACGCCCGGAAGGTCGAACCCGTTGCCTGACATTTTATTGATGGTGTTGCCCGTGATCATGACATCCGTGCAGGTATAGGCGAACACCGACGACGGATAATCCGGATACGAAACAGTATCCTGCTGCAAGACGACCTGCATCATGATGTTGCCGATAATCTGAACGTCATGAATAAAACCGAGATTGATGCAATCGAGGCCCACGTCGGAGAACAGGCAATCGATAATCCTGATCCTGAACCCCCAGGTCACGTTGTCCCCGTTGGTATTGCTGAACGCCTGTTTGCGATCAGCCGCGAGCCCCGTGGTTTTCCAGTGATTGCCGATATTCTTGAAGACGCATCCCCGTGCCGTCAGGTCGTTGTTTCCAGAGCCATTGAACGCGATCCCGCGCGTATTCTGAAACGTCACCTGATCAAGCGTCAGACCGCTCACTCGATATGCCTGCGCGACAATGCCGCCGTTCGCGAAGTCCTGGCCGCCGCCGTCGAAGGTCAGGCCGTGGACGTGCATGCTCGCGGTGTTGGCCGTCTCGAACAACAGTATCGGCGCCGTGCTCGTGGCGGTCGGCGCGAGCGTCACCGTGCCAGGATAAGCCCACCACATTTGGTTAGATGCCGGCAGGACCGAACGAGACAGCAATAATTTCGCGGGCGATGGCGGAAAGTATAGCACCGAACCGGTGCCCGCCGCCGTGGCGACAGCCTGCAACGCGGCGTAATCGTCCGTCACGCCATCCATCTTCACGCCATGATAGAGCACATTAAATGTGTTCGCGTTCGCGCCGGCATTGGCTATCGCCGCGTTTAGGTCATCCGCGAGAAGCGCGTCCCCCATCTGCCATGGGTATCCGGTCATATCGTCACCGCCTGCATTTCTGCGTTGGAGACATGATTGTCGGACCAACCGCCCGCGCGACGGGAACCGATGTCGTGGGAATGTAGGATGTCGCGAACCCGCCTTGCTCGGCCTGTGCGCCCCAGACAAACACCGTATAGGCAGGCGTCGCGGCCTGCGAAGCATCGCGCATATCCGTGCCAATGCCGAAATACCACGACACGGCGGTCAGGTTGGGCGTCGTCAACGTAAATCGTTGCCACGCCGTCGTCAGGGTGGCCGCCGCCTTGTAATACAGCACACCGTCAGGCGTGACGGAGAAGTAAGCCAGTTCGCCGCCAACAGCACCCTTCAGATAGACGCTGACCGTCCAGACGGCGGCGGTGGCCGTGAACGCCTGCGATATCGTGCTGAAATTAGGAGCGGACGGCACAGCCAGAAACGCGACACGAGACGCTGTTGTCGTTCCATCCGGTGCCGTTGTGTTGTTGCCGGTTACTGTTGGTGCGCTGCCGCACCTCGTCCACGCGGCGTTCGACATGTCGCCACTCTGGAGGATGGCATTCGTCCGCGACGGCTCCGGCGCGTCCGTGACGCATTGCCCATACGCCGACGCGGGCAACGCGGCTCCGACCAGCAACAGTGAGCGGCGACCAATCACCATTCCCGCGCCGCGAACGCCTGAGCAGTGGTCGCGCCGATGATGCTGTATGCCTGGCCGCTCGCTGGCGACATGCACAGGAACTGCTGACCGGTCGGGATCAGGACAGACGGCGGCCCCGCGACCGCCGTGGCCGTCTCGGACACCCACAGACTGCCCGCGCTCTGGTTCTGGATCATGCAGCCGTGGCGGCCACTCCACGCCGGCATGGCCACCTGCGCGGTGCCCCCGGCGGTGATAGTGCCCGAGCGGTCGGCGTAGGTGAGGGCCTGTGCGAGCGCCGCCGACGGCAACATAAGCACGGCCAGGGCCAGGATGCGGATCATGTTTTGTCCCCCTCGATGACTTCGCGGATCGAGTCACGGCATGCCGCCGCGTCCATCGCGTCCGCCAGCACCGCGCGCAGCCAGTCGCGCCTGACGGTGAAACCACGTTGGTGCGCGTCCTCGATCGCGGCGTCGGCCCACTTGTCCGGATCGGTCCCGACCGCGCGCTGAAACTCCGCGCCGCTGAGTGTGCTGTAGTCGGTCACGCCATCCTCCGCGCGTTAGTTGCTCCGTTACCCGGCCAAAAACCGGCCACGCGATCAAACGGGGGTTTGCGGACACACTCCTTGTCTTTCACGCCACCCTCCAGTCGCGCAGTTCCTCCGCGTCGCGGTTGAACGCCGCGTCCCAACTGTCGCGCGGTTTGGGCCGCTCGGCGTCGCGGATGTAGGGCCTGCTCATTAGCGCATAGCGTAACGAATCGACAGCGTGATCTTCCGAGTCCGTATCAATATCCTCGGCCCGACTGGCGTCATGTTGCATCGCCGGCAACGTCCGGATGATGTGCGTCGCGGTTGAGAAGAACACGACCATGGGCTTACCGTCCGCGTCGCCGACCAGCCGAGACCGGACCTGATCCCAGCCGCCCATCGCGCCTCTCTGCGGCACCCGCTTGTTGTCCGCTGGCCGGAACACGATGCGCGCCGCCTGGGTCATGCGCATGGCGATGCTCGGCCCGCCGTCCTCGGCGAATATCGCGGGATCGGCCACGCCCGTCATCATGCCGCTGGCGGGCTTCGGATCGTCCCGCTCGCGCTCGCGGATGCCCTCGGCGACCTGTTCCGCCGTCATGCGAAGCCCGACGTTCGGCTCGTTCGGCTTCATGCCATACCACTCGCGGTAACAGACGAGACAACCGCGCGCGATGTCCGGCACGCTGCCGTCGCTGACCGCGAACCAATGCACGGCGAACGGTCGCGCACTGCCCCAGTCGAACGAACGAAACCGCGCCCAGTGATCGGGCAGCGTGCGCGGCGCGATGATATGGCGATCGGCGCTGAACTCGGAGAAGAAAGCGCCCGAAACAACCGACCAGTCGCCAAACAACCATGCGCGCACCAGTTCGGGAGAACCCGACGCCTGGAGCCGCTGCACGTAATCAGCCCCGAGATAGGCGTTGTCGGCCACGCGCGATGGAATGTAGATCCGCTCAAGACCGGTCTCGTCACGCAACACGCGCCAACCCAGCGGCGCCGGATCGATGTAACGGGACCGCAGCCACTGATGACCGCTACCACCTGGGTTGCCCGTCAGTCGCATCCCAACCGGCACGCCAGCGCCGCTGCGGAGCGTCGCCATCAATTTCAAGATGGGAGCCGGCGAAGGGAAGTTACCGGCCTCCTCGATGTAGACGCGCGTCGTCGACCAACCTTGATACGACTCGGCATCAGTATCGCGCTCTAAGTAAGCGTAAGTAATACGAGCACCATTCGGAAATATAAAACGCCGTGGATTGTAAGTCGCGTGGACGCCGATCTTGGTATAGATCGATTTGGCTCGCTCGAACGTCTCGTCGAGTTCGACGCGGGTGCGGCGGATCATCAGACCGATGGCGTCGGGACCATATTGCGCGGCGTGCAACGCCCACTCGCCGATGACCGCCTCGGTCTTGCCGCCGCCTCGGGCGCCGCCGAAGAAACACTCAAACACCGGACAATCGACGAACGCCGCCTGTGGGCCTGGGAGCGGGCACCAGGCGGTAAACAGTCCGTCCGCGTCAGGTGTTTCCATCGTCGCCCGTTACCGTGACGGGTTCGATCATGCCGGCGGGTGCGTAGAGACGGAGCCATTGCTCGGCTGATTCGACGGCTGACGGGGCGCGGATGACGTAGGTGGCACGCATGTTCACGTCGGCGTCGATTGGCTGAACGGGCCTGCCCCATCCGCGTTCCAGCAAAGCGATCGAGGCGGCGACCTGGGCGGCCGGAGGCGCCGCGTCGTCACCAACGATACTCGCCAGTCGGCCAATGGCGGCGGGCGTATGCTCGCGCGCCAGTTCGATGACATCGCCAATGATTCTCGGCCGCCCGCCGGGGTTCCCCGACTGCCCTGGCCGGAAAGATCCGCTTGTTGGCGCGCGTTTCACACAACAACCTCGTAGTAATCTGATCCAGACTGTTCTCAGCCTGTGTGGTAACCGGCTACCGCATGGACTCGTCGGATGTCAATGCGTGGAGCGTGGCGTGTGATGCTCCACGGGTGAACAAGTGCGGAACATTCAGGCGAATGGTGGATGCGGCGTGTGGTGTGGCGTGCGAGGCCTCAGACGGCCCGTGGGTGGGTTGTGTGGCTGTGGCGTACCGCTGACCGCGTTGCCGCCGCCCTGGGTGCCTCTGAGCGCCCGCGCGGGGCATTTCAGGCGGTCAGGGGCTGGCGTCGAGGAAGCCCATTTCCCGGCCCTCGTGCATCAGTTGCTCGTATCCGCGTTGGGCATGGTTGAGTTCGCGTTGTGCGACGAACACGGCGATGGCCTGCCTGACCAGGGCCTTGCGGTCGTCGCGGTAATACTCATCGATGGTAAATCCCCAATCCGGAACGGCGTATTTAGCGAGGAACCGCCGCACTTTGAGACTGATCATGGAGGGGGAACCATTCTTCAGTCCGAACACGCGGCCGATCTCACGTTGTGGGATGCCGCTGGCCCACTGCGCGGCGGCGTAGGCGGCATCCTCGTCGGTCCAGACGTGCTTACGCGTGGCCATCAGATCATCCCGGCTGTGGTCATGGCTTTGCCCGGTCGATGGCGGTGCGGACCTGTGCGGGGGTAACGGTTGCCCCGTGCATGGCGATGGCGACCAGCCAGGCGGTGATGAAGTCGTCGGGATCGACCCAGGTTTTGTGGGTCACCTGTGCGGGCCATCCCCATCGGTCGATGTTCTCGGCCAATCGGTCGGCGGCGATGGTGTAGGTGCCGTCGCGTGCTTCGATGCCGAAGCTGGTGACGGCCCATTGCCGTCCTTGCCACCAGACTGGGTCCAGGGGCTCGCCGCGGCATTTGACCGGGGTCTCGTCCATGACGATCGGCTTGTCGCCTCGTCGCGGTTTGGGTGGGGGTAGTGCCGTCCAGTCGGTGCTGGGATCGATGATCGTGAGACGGGTCATCGTCCTCGGCTCCGCATCCATTCGATGGCGTCGAAGGCTCGCAGCATGGCGGCATCCTCCGTGAGGTAGGGTTTCCGGGCGATTAGTTCGTCATCGGTCTCGCGGTTCAGGACTCGGAAGCCCCAGACTTCGCCGCGCTGGAAGACCACGACGTTGTAGCCTCCGTCGTTCAGGTATGCGTTCCCAGCGGTTGATGTGCGCCATTTCCGGTCCAGCCATTTGTCTTTCCGTTTGGCTCTGGCGCGCATGGCGGCGTCACGGTCCTGGGCTCTGGCATGGTCCTGTTCCATATGGCCGGCGCAGATGCAGCCGCAGCGTAGTGTGGTCGGATAGTCCTGGTGTTCCATGTGGTGTGCGAAGCGGATTTCCTGGACCTCGCACATTTCGCAGACGGCCTCCGGTTCGCCGAGGTCTTCGACATCGACGCACGTCCATCCGCGATGTGGGACATCTGGTTGCCGCCATTTGCCCGTAGTCATGGCGCCCGCCGTTTCTTTCCGCGAACTCGCTTTCCCGGCGATTTGCATACCCCGCATCGGCGATTGGGTGCTCGGAAGGTTTTGCCGGTAGTCACGAGGAACCTGTCACCACAATCGGGGCAGGCGGTTTCCCAGATCAGGAACGCGCCAATGGCTCCGTCGTCATTAGTATAATTTTCCTGCCTCACGAAGCGATAAGCCTGGGCATCCCATTCGACGGCGAAGTCGTCAGGCACGGCTTTCATGAACTCGCCCACTCCCGCTGTCTGGCCGGGAGGCGGTTGCGCCAAATGCGCCTTATTGCGCCATAAGAGTGCGCCATAAAACAGCTACGGGAGGTAGTGCCGCGCCATAACACATCGCCATAAAATACCCCAAATGTCCCATTTGGGGATTTTATGGCGCATTTGGCGCAAGCTCCCTCCGCTGCGCCAAATCTGCGCCAAATCTGCGCCATAAGCGCGCCATAAGATTTCCCCCTCACGACGGCCTCCGGATGTCGTTCACCTGCACCCCCGTAACCTTTTTGCGCTGTGCCGGGTGGGTGAACTCCACCTCGGTCAGGGTGCCGCTTTCAAGCCAGACGGCGATCATGGCGGCCGCTTCCATGTCATTTATTCCTAATATTTGGTGCAAGACTTTCCCCGCCCATCTGTTTCCGCCGCCGCGTCGGGTGGCACTGAAGAAAACGCCTGGCTCCGGCCCCATGGCGATGGCGTCGAGGGCGTGGTTCAGGCTTTCCGACGTGGTATCAGCCCAGACGGACTTCGGCTCCCACGGGACCAGCGTGGCCACTTTGTCGCCGGATGGGTATTCTTCCGTGGCGTTGTGCAGGTCTTCGCGTTCCAGTTTGAACCATCGTGCCTTGGTGGCTTTTGGCGCCATGTTGGATTTCGCGTCATCCAGGCGGACATACTGCGAGCGTTCCTCGATCGGGATATTGAGATCTTCGGCATCGTCCTGTCCCATGGTCGAGAGTAACAGGCCCACCCTGGCGCTATCGGTAAGACCTTTGGCGCCGCGTGCGCTTTCTATATCGATGACGGCGCCCTTGCGGACGTGATGGACGAGTAGGATGGCGCAATTCGTGGCTCTGGCGATGCGTCTCCACGCGGCGGCGGCCTGGATCATCTGGGGGTTGCTGTTCTCTTCGAGGGTATGGGACTCCGCGAACGGATCGACCACGAGGAGGCCGATGTCGTGGGCGAGGATTTCAGCGGTCAGCGCCTCTTCGTCGGGATGGACGACGGTGAACCCATCGTCACCCAGCGAGGCCATTGTCACGGCGCGATCTTCGCCCGAGTGCAGGAATATCCGCCCGGCCAGATCGTCGTCGGAGAGTTTGTATCGCAGCATGATCGCGGCGAGCCGTCGTTCCAGCTCTTCCAGGGGGTCTTCCAGGTTGAGGATGCCGGTGACGACGCGGGCGAAGATGTGCTCGCCGAGTAGCTTTTTCCCCGATGACAGCGCGGCGGCGACGACCATGGCGTAGGTGCTTTTCCCGGTGCCGCCGGGGGCTACGAGGACGGTCACGAAGCCTCGCAGGAGTTGGGTGCCGTAGAGCCATTGGCGCGGCGGGATGGTCGTGGGATCCGGCAGGCGGGCGGCTTTGAGCACGAGCGGGCCGTCCGCGTTCCGGGCGCTCCCGTTTCTCGCGTTCGCGACGATGCGCGGCCGGAAGCCGCCGGTTTTGTAGGCATCCCATGTGGCGTTATCGTCAACCATGGTGATGCCGCCGGGCTACGGGGAGGTTTTCCCACACTGTTTCCACCACGATATCGTTGACCTCCCGCTCGTGCATGATTTGGCTCGCGTTGATGTCGTGGGCGCGGGCGAGGATGACGTTCTTTGGGGCGCGGACGCGCATTTGGACGCGTGTCTCGTCGGCGATCCGGGTGGCCAGTTGGTCGCGGATGTGTCGCCAGACGGTGACGGAGCGGCGCATTTCCTTGACCCGTTGGTGGGCTTCGTCGAGGTCTTTGTATCGGGCGAGGACCGACAGGTCGGCGAGCACCAGGGGCATCGTGCCGCGCGCGACGGCATAGCCAAGCTCGTCCTCGAAAGATGGGTGGCGTGTGACGCCGGGTATGATCGGCTTCATGCGCCGGGCCGATGCCCGGCAATCGACGGCTGGTGCGGTGAGCACGCCTCTCCCCTTGCACGCCGCGTCCTGATCGGGCAGAAGGGGGTTGCAAGGTCCCCGACTTCCCGGTCATCCGGCGAGTTGAAACAAATACAGGTCCGAAGCGGTTGGCGCCGCTCCGGGCCTTTGTTTTTGCGCCCCGTCCCGTCGATTGTCCACACGGTCCGATGGAGTCGCGCGAGTATTGTGCGGACAACGATGCGGGCGACGATGGGTGCGATGGCGGTCACGGCTCGATCTCCCGCAACCGCGCCATCAGCCGGTCGGTGACGCGGTTGATCACCTCGGGTGTCATCCGCGCGGAGGTGTAATGCCGCGCGAACAGGTCCAGGGCGGCACACAGCGCGACCAGCGTCAGTTGTGGGTCATGTTCCCAGACGAGATCGAGGATGTCCGTCGTTAACACGGTGGCCTCCTCGGGATCGGTGTTCTTGACGAGGCGCGAGGCGATGGCGGTGATCAGCCGATCGTCAGTCATCCCGCCGCTCCCTTGACGCGCATCGGCCGCATGAACCGGTCGAGGGCGACGTGGCCCGGCTCCCACGGGAACCTGATCTCTGGCGGGACGGTCTCCAGCGGCGCGGCGGGGCCTGGGTCGGTCCAGTCCCAGAACTCGACGGTGAGGCTGGGCGTTCGCTCGGTGGCCACGTGGCGGGCGCCGGAGCGGGGCTGCGCGGGCTCGAGCGGGAGGGATGGCTGGTGGGTGCGGTCAGTCATTGTCCGGCTCCCTGAAGAACTCCAGACACCGCTGCTCGGCCGGGTCGATGGGGACGGGGGCATGAATGAACAGGTCGCGCTGGCGTTGGGCCTGTTCGATGCGGCGGCACGCGATGTCAAAGTATCGGGGCTCGATCTCTATGCCGATGAAACGGCGGTTGAGGTTCGCGCAGGCAACGCCGGTCGTGCCGCTGCCCATGAACGGGTCGAGGATGGTGTTGGCGGTCGGGACAGAGACGCGGATGCACCAATCCATGACCACGATGGGTTTCTGCGTCGGGTGTTCGTTGCGAATACCGGACTCACTGTCGCGATATGCACCGATCCAAAGATGCACAAATGTCTGGGGGCGTCGGACGCAATTCGTCCATGCAAGCTCCATGTCGGCTTGCCTGATATCGGCCTCGTTACGCACGGTCTTGACCCAGGCCAGCCAGCCAGCGTGGTCTGGCAGATTGGACGCGAAGCAGTTACCGCCCCACATGACTGTCGGCAGACCAAGCGCGAGAATAGGGGACGGATCGAATGGCTCCCGGTCCCAGATCAGATCGCCTCGGTCGATCCCATGCCGGTATTTTGTGTGCGTCGCATCGTAGCCGATCCCGTACGGCGGGTCTGTCACCACGGCATCGACGCGCCCGAGCGTCGGCAGCACGTCGCGGCAGTCGCCCAGGATCAGCGTGGCGTCTCCGATGACCTCGGTGCGGGTCATGGGTTCCACAGCCCGAGGCGGCGTGCCTGCGCGATGCTGACGGTGCTCGCGGAGCGTGGCCGGGCGGTGCGTTTGCGGGGGGCGGGCAGGTGCTCGTGCTGGTCGGCGATGCGCTGGGTGATGGAGGCGAATGTCGCGCGGAGGGGAATTCCTGCTTGCACGCACGCGTGCTCCGCATCCTCGGGGGAGCGGGCGAGGGACCACCAGCAGCCGTTGGCGGAGACGCTGTCTCGGAACAGTTTCTGTGCTTCGGATAGTTGCGTGCCCGACTTTATTTCCAACCACAGTACGATGTTGTTATATATTATCATGACATCTGCAATGCCGGGTCGCACGCCGCGAGCTTTGCGGAGTTGCCCTTGCATGGCTGAGCCTGCTGAACCGATGTCAATGGATGTAAAATACGCAGTTGCGGGCAGGGCTTTTGAGAGGTAGGCGACGATCGCTCGTTGCAAAACCCACTCTCTTTGCACGTTGCGGGGGCGCGCGGCGGTCACGTTCCCGGCTCCGCGTTCAGACCGCGAAGCAGGACGGAGCGGCCACCCTTACCGCACTCCGGGCAGTGCCAGGTTTTCCAATGCGCGATCATGGTTTTCGCCGGGACATCCTGCGGCGTCCAGTCGTCCCAGGCGTGGCCGCAGGACTTGCAGGCCAGCCAGATCGGCTCCCAGGTCGGGCGCGCGGCGGTCATCGGTTCATCCAGAATATTGGCGTGGGGTCGTAATGATCAGAGATGAACGTCACGACGCCGCGCTTCCACCGGCCGTCAACCATTGTCAGCGCGAGGCGACGGATGGCCACGGCGCGCGATTGCGTCATCTGGCCGACGAGTTGGTAGTTCCGGCAGCCAGCGCGACGTACGAGGACGCCGAAGCGGCGGTTGACGCCTCGGTTGATGTGAACCTGGTTTGGGCGCGCGGCGGTCATGCGGCGAGCCGTTCATTGATGTGCTCAAGCGCGGCGCGGCCGATGAACTCGGCGTATGCGGGGGGAATGGACTGCGAGAGTTCCGCGCGGTTCATCCAATCGCATCCCATCGCGGCTCGCTTGATGGCAACGCTGAAGTTTGGGTGCAGACCTTTGGCGATGCGTGCCTTGCGCGCCCACGATGGTGTTCCATGGCCGCATACGGTGATAAGGTCGCGGGCGTGTCGGCAGATCGGCGCGTCCAGCATGAACCAGGACAATTCG
>Ga0137451_1000340_pt1 | contig 14247 bp, 18 predicted proteins | sample EasRivERMGT500_2_FD_102336 | JGI IMG/M metagenome (GOLD analysis project Ga0137451, IMG submission 102336) | Soil microbial communities from meander-bound floodplain in the East River, Colorado, USA - East River MetaG ERMGT500_2 | ecosystem: Environmental > Terrestrial > Soil > Floodplain ... | reverse complement strand
CAGCGACCACCAGAACTGCGCCACCGAAATGCCCGAGAGCGCAATGCCGATCGCCGCGAAATTGAAGATCGCGCCCGCGAACATCACCGGCAGCACGCCGGCGCGCTTGATCAGGCCGCCGGTGACGAACGAAGGCGCGAACATGCCGATCACGTGCGAGGAGATGACAAAGGCGGCGTCCGAATACGGGTGCCCGCACACGCCCATGGCGATAGGAGTGGACGTCATGAGGAAGTTCATCACCCCGTAGCCAATCGCGCCCGAGAGCACCGCGACGATGAACTTGGGCTGCGCGGCAATCTCGCGCAGCGGCCGTCCGCGCGCAGCCTGGGCCTTCGCATCCGGTGTCGGGATGCGGACGAAGCGCAGGAGCAGCATGGTGAGCAGCGCGAAGCCGATGAGCGCGAGGTAGGCGCCAGTGAAACGCGGCGTCAGCAGGTCCACGGTGAAGCGGCTGGTGGTAGGGCCGAGGATGCCGCCGACCAGTCCCCCGGCGAGCACCAGCGAGATCGCCGTGCTCTTGAAGTCGGGCCCCGCCACATCCGCGGCGGCGAAGCGGTAGTACTGGCCGTAGGCGTTGTACACACCGAACACCAGCGTGCCGAAGCAAAGCAGCCAGAAGCTCTGCTGCCAAACCGCGCCCGCGCAGATGAGCGCACCTACGATGCCCCACAGCGTGCCAGCTGTGAGGCCGCGCTGGCGCCCTACCCGCTTCATGTGCAGCGACGCGGGCATCGTCGCGAGCGCTCCGCCCAGCACCCAGCAGGTCACCGGCAGCGTGGCCAGCGCCATGGTCGGCGCGAGCGCGAGGCCCGCCAGGCCGTTGATCGCGATCAGCGTGGCGCTGTTGGTCAACAACAGTGCCTGGCAGGCGGCGAGCAGTCCGACGTTGCGGCGGGTACTGTCCATGTATACAGTATCGGGAAGGATTGCCATTCTAGATGGAAACCCAACGCCAGCGCGGCGCGCTTTCGCAGATCCAGGGCCGTTTCGAGACCGAGGCGCGCGAGGCCTTCGACGACGGCTGGGAGAGGGAGGACGAGCCGCTGGCGCCACTGCAGACCACGGTGACCGTGGAGCGGGCGCGCTCGATCATCTCGAAAAACGATTCTCCGGATATCCCGTTCGACCAGTCGATCAATCCGTACCGCGGATGCGAGCATGGGTGCATTTATTGCTACTCGCGCCCCAGCCACTCCTATTTGGAACTTTCTCCCGGACTGGACTTCGAGACGAAGCTTTTCGCCAAGACCAATGCCGCGGAACTCCTGCGCGAGGAGCTGGCGAAGCCCGGCTACGCCGTGTCGCCGATTGCGCTGGGCGCCAACACCGACTGCTACCAGCCAGTGGAGCGCAAGTACGGCATCACGCGGCAGATCCTTGAGGTGCTCTCCGAGTGCGACCACCCGCTCACCATCGTCACCAAGTCCGCGCTCGTGGAGCGGGACCTCGATCTGCTCGCGCCGATGTCGAAAAAGAACCTGGTGAAGGTGTTCGTCTCCATCGGCACGCTCGACCGGACCCTCGCCCGGAAGCTCGAGCCGCGCGCCGCCAGTCCGCAAAGACGACTGGACACGCTTCGAGCCTTGTCGTCGGCCGGCGTCCCGTGCGGCGTGATGGTCGCGGCGCTGATCCCGGCGCTGAACGACAAGACGCTGGAGCACGTGCTCGAGGAAGCCGCGAAGGCAGGAGCGCAGGAAGCGGCCTACGTCATCCTGCGCCTGCCCAACGAGCTGAAGCACATCTTCAAGGAATGGCTCGCCGCGCACTACCCCGAGCGCGCCGATCACGTCATCAGCATCGTGCGCCAGATGCGCGGCGGCAGGGACAACGACCCGCGCTTCGGCGAGCGCATGCGCGGCACCGGCAATTTCGCGGAGCTGATCTCCAAGCGCTTCGCCATCGCCTGCAAGCGCTCCGGCCTCAATGGCCACGGCGGCGGGCGCCGCCTCCCCGAACTGGATTGCACGCGCTTCGTGCCGCCCTCGCCGGCAGGCCAGATGAAGCTCTTCTGATGCGCAGGTTGCTGCTTGCCGGCGGCTGGCTGTTCGCCGCCGCGATCGTAATCCTCTCGCTCATGCCAGCGCCGCCGGACATCGATGTCCCGCACGGCGACAAGCTGGGGCATATGGCTGCCTACTCCCTGCTCACATTCTGGTTCTGCTGGCTCTACCCGGCGTGGAAGACCCGAATCGCCTACGCCGCGGGCTGGATCGCGATGGGCGTCGCGCTGGAATTCGCGCAAGGCGCCACCGGCTATCGCAGCTTCGAAGTCGCCGACATGGCGGCCAATTCGCTCGGCGTGCTGCTCGGCTGGGGGATATCCGCTACGCTGCGGCGATGAGCACCCAGCGTGCCCAGCGCCTGCTCGAGGCGCCGATCCCGTCCACCATCGCCCGCCTGGCCGCCCCCGGCGTGCTGCTGGCGCTCTTCCAGACCGCCGTGTCGATCGCCGACACGCACTATGTGGGGCGCCTCGGCACCGACGCGCTCGCCGGTCTCGCGCTCGTATTCCCGCTGGTGATGCTGCTGCAGATGACCTCCGCCGGCGCCATGGGCGGCGGCGTGTCCTCGGCGCTGGCGCGCGCGCTCGGCGCGCGCGACGAGGCCGCCGCGCGGCGACTGGTCGCCCACGGGCTGGTGATTGCGCTGTGGGCGGGCTTGGCGTTCACGCTGATCCTGGTCGCGCTCGGCGAAGTGCTGTACGCACTCCTCGGCGGCAAGGGTGAGGCACTGGCGCAGGCGCTCGCCTACTCACACGTGCTGTTCGCCGGCGCGGTGTTCGTCTGGCTGGCGAATACCCTGGCGAGCGCGCTGCGCGGCAGCGGCAACACGCTCGCGCCGGCGCTCGCGCTCGCCGCCGCGGCGCTGGTGCAGATCCCGCTCTCGGGCGCGCTGACGCTCGGCTGGGGCCCCTTCCCGCGCCTCGGCATCGCGGGCGCGGCGCTCGCCTATGTCGTCGCGTTCCTCGTCTCCAGCCTCGCGATGGGCGCCACCGTCTGGCGCAGCGCGCTGCGCCCGCGCGGCGCCGACTGGCGCTTCGAGGCGCGGCACTTCCGCGAGATCCTGCGCGTCGGCGCTCTCTCCTCGGTCTCGGCGCTGCAGACGGTGCTCACTGCCGTGATCCTGACGGGATTCGTCGGCACCTTCGGCACCGCGGCGCTCGCCGGCTACGGTGTCGGGGTACGCCTCGAATTGCTGCAGGTGCCGCTGGTGTTCGCGATCGGCCAGGCGCTGGTGGTGCTGGTCGGCACGCACATCGGCGCCGGCCATGCCGCGCGCGCGAGGAAGTTTGCCTGGACCGGGACCGCGATCGCGGCGGGCATCTCGCTCGCCATCGGCATGTTCGTCGCCGTCTACCCGGCCACCTGGATCCGCATTTTCAGCGACGACCCGGCCGTCCTGCAGACCGGCTCGCTCTACCTGCGCATCGTCGCACCGTTCTACGCGCTGTTCGGCGCGGGGATGGCGCTCTACTTCGCCTCGCAGGGCGCGGGGCGCATGCTGCTGCCGGTGCTTGCGGGCACAGTGCGGCTGGTGCTGGTGGTGGCGGGCGGCGCGACGGTGGTGGCGCTCGCCGGGCCGCTCGGCGCGGTGTTCGCAGTCATCGCGTGCGGCATTGCCGTTTTCGGCACGCTGATCGTCACCGCGGTGTATCGCGCGAGGTGGGGCGCCTAGGCGCGGAAGAATTCGATCAGCGCATCCAGCGTTGCGTCGGGCGCCTCGGACATCAGCGAGTGGCCGGAGGGCGCGAGCTGCACCACTTTCGCCCCCGGCACCAGCTGCGCCAGGGCCTGGCCGGCCTTGGGCACGGTCATCTGGTCGCGGCGGCCGAGGATGAAGAGCGCCGGGCACTTCACCTTCGCGGCGGCGGCCTCGCCACCGGCGTAGCTGTTGCACGCATTCAGGTCGTTGTAGAGCACGCCCGGCGCAAGTCGCTCCAGGCGCGCGAGCATGTCGCCGTACATCCACATACCCGGATTGGGATTGCCGCCGAGCGGCACCTGCGGCGCATGGCCCCAGATGGTTTCCATGTCGTAGGCCGCATGGTCGTTCCTCTTCGCCGCATCGAGGAACGCTTCGCCGACCTTCATCGGATAGGCAGTGCCGAGCAGCGCGATGCGCTCCACGCGCTCGGGCCGGCGCGCGGCGCATTCGAGGGCCGCGAGCGAGCCCATCGAATGGCCGACGACGGCGACCTCTTGCAGCTTGTGCGCGTCCAGCATGCGCAACACCCAGTCGGCCATTTCGCCGATCGTGGCAAGCGGCGACCCAGCCGAGCGGCCGTGCCCCGGCAGGTCCACGGCGAGCACGTTGCGGCCGTGGTAGCCGAAGTAGCGGCTCTGCAGTCCCCACGATGAATGGTCCAGGCCGGCGCCGTGCACGAACACGATCGTGGGCTTCGCCACATCGATGGCGTGCGCCGCGGTGTAGGCGAACGCCTGCCTGCCGTCCACGGTGAAGTTCATTTCTGCGCCGCCCGCAACGCGCGCCCGAGATCCTCGACGAGGTCCTCGGCATCCTCCAGCCCGATCGACAGGCGCACGGTGCCCGCGCCGATGCCGGCTTTCGCGAGGTCCGCATCCGTCATGCGGTAGTGCGTGGTGCTCGCCGGATGGATCACCAGCGACTTGGCATCGCCGACATTGGCGAGGTGCGAGAAGACGCGCAGCGCCTCGATGAATCGCTTGCCTGCTTCGCGGCCGCCCTTGATGTCGAAGGTGAACACGGCGCCGCAGCCCTTCGGCAGCAGTTTCTTCGCGAGCGCGTGGTCCGGATGGCCCGGCAGCTCAGGGTAGACGACCTTTTCCACCGCCGCATGTGTGGCGAGAAACTGCACCACCTTGCGCGTATTCTCCACGTGGCGCGGCATCCTCAGGTGCAAAGTCTCGATGCCCTGCAGGATCTGGAACGCGGTCATCGGCGCCATGCAAGCGCCGAAGTCGCGCAGGCCCTCGCGCCGCGCGCGCAGCAGGAACGCGCGCGTGCCCGACTCCTCCTCGAAATCCATGTTGTGGAAACCGGCATAGGGCGCGGTGAGCTGGGGGAATTTGCCGCTCTTCTCCCAGTCGAAGCGGCCGGAGTCCACCAGCACGCCGCCGATGGCGATGCCGTGGCCGCCGAGGAACTTGGTCGCCGAGTGATAGAGCAGGTCCGCGCCGTGCTCGAAGGGCTTCATGAGGAAAGGCGTGGTGAAGGTCGCATCCACCAGCAGCGGCAGCCCCGCCTCGTGCGCCACCTTCGACACCGCCGGGATGTCGAGCACTTCCAGGCCCGGGTTGCCGAGCGTCTCGCCGAACAGCAGGCGCGTGTTCGGCCGGATGGCCTTCGCGAAATTCTCCGGCGTGCCGGGCGCGACGAAGGTGGTCTCGATGCCGAAGCGCTTCAGCGTGTAGCCGAGCAGGTTGTGCGAGCCGCCGTAGAGCGAGTTCGACGCCACGATGTGGCTGCCGGCGTCCATCAGCGTGGCCACCGCGAGGTGCAGCGCCGCCTGGCCGGAGGCGGTGGCGATGGCGCCGACGCCGCCTTCCAGCGCGGCGACGCGCTCCTCCAGCACCGCCACCGTCGGGTTGGAGATGCGGGAGTAGACGTGCCCCGCGCGCTCCATGTTGAACAGCGACGCGGCGTGCTCGCTGTCGCGGAACACGTAGGACGTCGTCTGGTAGATCGGCACCGCGCGGCTGCCGGTGGCCGGGTCGGGCGACTGGCCGGCGTGCAGCGCGAGAGTGTCGAAACCGGGGTACTTGGGGCCTGCTGCCATGTGGTGCTCCGCAAACAAAAACGCCCCTCGCAAGGGGCGCCGTGGACTCGCCTCGCCTAGTGGAGGTTCTTGCGGCTCGGCCGCGTGCTGTATTCGAAGGCGCGCTCGGGCTTCTTCTGCTCGGTGCCGGTGGCCGCCTTTTCCTTCCAATCGCGATCGAACAGCTGGTTCACCAGCGCCGCCACTTCGGCGGTCTTGTCCTTGTCGAACTGGCGCTCGAGCAGCGCGGTGACGTCCTCGATCATGCAGCGGCGCTGCGCTTCGTGGATCGCCTGCGCGGTCGGGCCGACGAACAGGAGCTTGGATTCCTGCTGGCCGTTCTCCTGATACAGGGTGAGTTCCACCTCGACCGCCTCGTAGCTGTAGGGTCCGAGATTCTCGAGCGAGGTCGCCAGCGCGGCATGGAAGCTGCGGCCGATCTCGCCCGTCCAGCACACGAGCAGCAGCAACTCCTTCTCGTCGAAGCGGATGCCAGGCTCGTCCGCCTCCAGGCTCTTCACGTCGGCGAGGCTGTCGGCGTCGAGGTACTCGAGCCAGGGCGCGAACGCCTGCTCGATCTGCTTGCGCGAGACCCCTTCCAGGATGGGGATGTCGGCGTGGACGTGGACTTCGAGCCGCATGGACGAAACCTCACAGAATGGGCACGCATTTTATCACGCTGCCGGGTCAACTTTCCGCCCGATAAAGCGTTCAATACATCATGGGCACGCTGAATATCCTCTACGACAGCGACAACTACTGCGTGGCCGAGTTCGCCGGCAGCACCGGCATCGAGCTGGTGGACAAGCACGCGCGGCGCAGCGGCTTTCTCGAAGGTCCGGTGGCGGCGCGCCTGCGCCTGGGCATGGCGCAGCTCGCCGCGGGCGAGCCGGGCGAAGAGGAAGTGGACGAGTTCCTTTGCCGCTACGACTCAATGCTCACCAACGCCATCCACCTGCACTGAGCCGCTAGAATCCGGTCGATGCTGCGGCCGGACTACGCGGGCGGCGGATTCGCCAACCTGATCGCTACGATCGTCGAGGCCTGCGGCGGCACGCCGCGCCTCGCGCCGCTCACCGCACTGCCCCCTGGGGAATTGAAGGCGGCGAGCAACATCCTGCTGCTGATGGTGGACGGCCTCGGCGACAACTACCTGCGCCGCGAGGGCGCCGGCGGCGCGCTGCTCGCGCGCCGGCGCGGCGCGATCACCTCGGTGTTTCCTTCCACCACGGCAAGCGCCATCACCACTGCCCATACCGGCTGGACGCCGCTCGAACACGGGCTCACCGGCTGGTTCACGCTGTTCGGCGAAGCCGGCTGCGTGGGTGCGCCGCTGCCGTTCCAGCGCCGCGGCGAGAAGGCGGCGCTCGGCGTCGCGCCCGCCGCGGTGTATCGCGCCGGCCCGCTGTTCGACGGCCTCGCGCGGCGCTCGATCGTCGTCACCTACCGGCCGATCGTCGACTCGACCTACAACCTGCACCACTGCGGCCGTGCCGAGCGGCGCGCCTACGACAAGCTCGAGGGCCTCGTGGAGCAGACCGTCGCCGCGGTGAAATCGGGGCTGGAACCCAAGTTCATCTACGCCTACTGGCCGGAATTCGACGCGCTGTCGCACCGCTACGGCAACGCGAGCAAAGAAGCGCGCGCGCATTTCCATGCGGTGGACGCCGCCTTCGGCGAGCTGATGGACCGGCTCGCCGGCACCGACACGCTGGTGGTGGCCACTGCCGACCACGGCTTCGTGGACAGCACGGGCGCGGACGCGCTCGATTTCGCCGACGCGCCCGGCCTTGCGGGGCTGCTGCGCTATCCTCTGTGCGGCGAGAGCCGGGTCGCGCTCTGCCACGTACAGGAGGGCCGCAGCCGCGAGTTCATGCAGCGCGCCGAGGACTGGCTCGGCGGCCGCGGGCAGGTGCGGCCAAGCCGGGAGCTGGCGGACGAAGGCTGGTTTGGCGCGGGCGAGCCGCATCCGCGCATCAATGAGCGCATCGGCGACGTGGCGCTGGTGATGCACGGCCGCACTACAGTAAAGGATTGGGTCGCGGGCGAGCCGCGCCACCGGCTCGTCGGCCACCATGGCGGCACGAGCGAAGACGAGATGATGATTCCACTGATCGTGGGGAGAGCATGAAAGCAAAGACGAACGGCATCGAAACCAACTACGAGCTGTATGGCAAGGAAGGTGCGCCCTGGCTGGTGCTCAGCCACTCGCTTGCCTGCAGCGTACGCATGTGGGACCCGCAGATCGCGGCGCTCAAAGCAAGCTACCGCATCCTCGCCTACGACACTCGCGGCCACGGCGCGAGCGAGGCGCCCAAAGGTGCCTATACGCTTGAGATGCTGGCCGACGACCTGAAGGCGCTGCTCGATCACGTCGGCGCGAAGAACCCGCATTACTGCGGCCTCTCCATGGGCGGCATGATCGGGCAGACCTTCGCGCTGAAGTACCCGGGCGTGTTCAGGACGCTGATGCTCGCCGACACGACGAGCCGCTATCCCGCGGAGGCGTGGCCGCTGTGGCAGGACCGGATCAAGATCGCGGAAGAAAAGGGCATGGCGCCGCTCGTGGAGTCCACGCTGCAGCGCTGGTTCACCGAGCCGTTCCGCAAGTCGAGCCCGGCGCCCGTCGCCGCCATCGGCAAGCTGATCGCCTCCACCCCGGTCGCGGGCTACGTCGGCTGCTGCCACGCCATCCCGAAGATCAACCTCACCGCGCGCCTGAAGGAGATCAAGGCGCCGGTCCTCGTGCTGTGCGGCGACAAGGATCCGGGCACGCCGCCCGCCATGGCGGAGGAGATTCACCGCAACGCGCCGGGCTCGAAGCTCGCAATGATCCCGAACGCGGCGCACCTCTCGAACCTTGAGAACCCCGCTGCGTTTACGAAGGCCATGCAGGACTTCCTCGCCGCGCACTGATGGACGTGGACCGCGAGGCGTTCTTCTGGCAGATGCGGGACGGCAAGCTGCCGGCGCCGCGTGTCGCCGCGACGCTCGGCATGGTGATCACGAAGGTTTCCGCGGAGGACGGCGTGGTCGAGGCCGACTTCGAAGGCAAGCCCGAGTTCACCAACCCGGTGGGGAACGTGCAGGGCGGCATCCTCGCCGCGATGCTGGATGACACCATGGGCCCGGCGCTTGCCTGCCAGTTGCGCGCCGGCGAGTTTGCGCCGACGCTCAACCTCAACATCTCGTTCCTGAAGCCCGCGAAGCCAGGCAAGCTGCGGCTGGAGGAACCCGAGGGCGTGCGCGAGGTCGAGCTCCACGTTGGCGTGTCGTACTCACGCCTTAAGGGCGTCACGCACAACGTGATCAACGCCAACGCCTACGAGTTCCGCTTCGTCGAGATTGAACTGAAGTGACCATCCGATGAGCTGAGCCATGGCCCCTCCCTACACCGGCCGCTGCTTCTGCGAGGCGGTGCAGTACCGCATCACGGAGGAGCCGCTCACGTTCTACGCCTGCCATTGCACCGACTGCCAGAAACGCAGCGGAAGCGCGTTCGGGCTGTCCATGTGGGTGAACCGGTCGGCGATCGAAGTCACGCACGGAGACGCTGCACTGCAGATTTCTTCGGGGCACGACGACCGGCTGCGGCACGGCCGGGTCTGCATCCAGTGCAATACGCGCCTGTGGTCGGAGCCGGAGAACCAGCCCCAGCTCGCCGTCGTGCGGCCCGGAACGCTGGACGACACTTCCTGGCTGCGACCGGTTGCGCACGTGTGGACGAAGAGCGCGCAGCCCTGGTTCGAGTTTCCGGAGGGCGTCGTGCGGTATGCAACGCAGCCCGATAACCTGATGGAGCTCATGCAGCTCTGGCGCAATCGGACCGCGCGCACGTCGGCCCCGGGCTGACCGCAGATCCATGCCGGCATATGATGGTATCTACGAATAGATGGTTTCATCTACAGTTAGACGGTCTTAGGTGGGAATTCCCCAACAACAGGAGAAAGAAATGTCCAGTGTCGGTTATCACGAGCCCATAGAGGAACTGCGCGATGAAACGCGCGACATGCACAGGGCGATCGTGTCCCTGATGGAAGAGCTGGAGGCCGTTGATTGGTACAACCAACGCGCCGACGCATGCAAGGACGCGGAACTCAAGGCAATCCTCGAGCACAATCGCGACGAGGAAAAGGAGCACGCATCCATGGTGCTGGAGTGGATTCGGCGCAAAGATCCAGTGTTCTCCAAGGAGCTCAAGGACTACTTGTTCACCACCAAACCCGTTGCACACAAGTGAGGATGCCTCGCTTTTAGTGCAATGAAGACTCGGACAGTGTCAGTCAGCATCTCCGCAAGCCCGGAGAGGGTGTATGAATTTGCCGCCAACCCGGCCAACCTGCCGAAGTGGGCACCGGGCTTCGTGAAGTCCATCGCCAACCGCGACGGGAAATGGGTGGCGCAGACCACCATGGGCGAAGCCACATTTGCCTTCGCTGAACGGAACGCATTCGGCGTTCTGGATCACGGTGTCACATTGCCGTCCGGCGAATCGTTCTCCAATCCGATGCGGGTCGTAGCGAATGGTCAAGGAAGCGAGGTGTTGTTCACATTGTTTCGACATCCTCCGATGACGGAAGCGGAATTCGACCAAGACGCAAAGGTTGTACTTGCCGACCTGGAAAAGCTGAAGGCCGTCATTGAGGCGCTGTGCTGATCCGCGCATTCAGGAAGGGTGACGAGGACACGGTGGTCGCCTTGTGGCAGGAGTGCGGCCTCACCCGCCCTTGGAACGACCCCGGAAGGGACATTGCGCGCAAGTTGACGGTGCAGCCGGAGCTCTTCCTCGTTGGAGAGCTCGACGGAAAGGTCATTGCGACCGTCATGGCCGGCTACGAAGGACACCGCGGCTGGGTCAACTACCTTGCCGTAGCGCCGGAGCACCGGCGCCAGGGCTTCGGGCGTGTGCTGATGCAGGAAGCCGAAGAGCGGCTACTTGCCTTGGGCTGTCCGAAGATGAACATCCAGGTGCGAAACTCGAACGCCGAGGCGCTCGCTTTCTACCGCGGCATTGGCTATGTGCAGGACGAAGCAATAAGCTTGGGCAAGCGCCTCATCCCCGACGAATCGACGAAATAGCGAGCGGCCAATGGCGGAAATCAACAGCGTCGAAGCTCTCAGGACTCTTTACCGCGAGCCCGGCGAGAAATCGCTCCGCAAGCAACTCGACCGGCTCGACCACCACTGCCGCAGGTTCGTTGCCCTGTCTCCGTTCCTGGTGATCGCCAGCACGGACGCGGACGGCCGCGTCGATGCCTCGCCGCGCGGCGGCGACCCGGGCTTCGTCAAGGTCCTCGACGACCGCACCGTCCTCATTCCGGACTCACCCGGTAACAACCGGCTCGACTCCTTGCAGAACCTGATCGGCCGGCCCGGCGTGGGGATGCTCTTCATGATCCCCGGGGTGGATGAGACGCTGCGCATCAACGGCATGGCCAGCCTGCGCACCGACGACGCGCTGCTCGCGATTTGCTCGAACGAACGCCGGCGCCCGCCGCTGGTGATTGCCGTGGAAGTGAAGGAGGCCTACCTGCATTGCGCCAAGGCGCTGATGCGCTCGAAGCTCTGGGACGTGGGCGCGAAGCAGGAACGCAGCGTGCTGCCCACAATGGGGCAAATGCTGAAAGACCAGATCGGACTGGAAGGCGAGCCCGAGAGCAACGAGGCGATGCGGGCCCGCTACGGCAAAGACCTGTAGCTAGCTACCGATCCCCCTGATCCCTCGCTCGAGGATCTCCCTCGACTGCTCGAGCGCGGCCGCGCGCCACTTCGGGTCGCTCGGATAGAACGCCTCGCAGAACTCCGCGTGCACCTTGCGTGCGAGGGAAGGATTGGCTGCCCCGTGGTAGCGCAGCCAACGCCCGCCCAGGTTCGCGCGCTGCACCTCCTCGCGCTTGAGCGTGCCGAATTCCACCACGATCGCGGTGATCTCCGCCTTCGGCAGCGCCGCGGTGAACGCATCGATCAGCACGCCCTGGTAGTCCGCCAAAGCCTTGTGCGTCACCCCGGCCAGGTTTACCGCACGCTCGCCCCACCACGCGCGCGCCCGCTCGCGCCCCGCCGAGCCCTCATTGTGAAAGCACAGGTAAATGTGCTCGAGCCACGGCCCGATGCCGGTGTGGAGATCGATGATCGCCGCATGCTTAGCGTGCCCTACGTGCTTCGCCACCGCCTCGCGAAACGCCGTGTTCGCCCACTGCACGCGCTGCCCGCCAAAGTAGATGCCGTCGGGATGCGCGTACTGGCCGCCATTGAACGCAGTGGAATACGCCTTCTCGCCCACGCGCTGGCGGAACGCATCCAGCCCGTGGAAGATCCCCGCGATGCTCGCGTCGGTCCATGCCGCGGGCGTGACGATCGGGTGCACTTCCTCGTAGCCCGGGTTCGGCGGATAGGGTTTCGCGTGGTCGAGGAAATTGCGGTTCAGGTCCACGTTCTCCTCGGTGCCGCGCGCCTTGTGCGCGAAGCCCCAGGGATTGTGCGCATGGAAAAACACCATCGCGGTGTCCTTCGGCAGGCGCCGCGCGCCGCCGCCCAGGAGCCAGGCGGTCTGCGCCGCCGACCCGCAGTAGCCCTCGATGCCGTGCGTGCCGCTCCCGGCGAGGAGCACGCGCGAAGCATCCGACGGCCCGGCCACGGCGACGTCGAGATAGAGCGGCTCGCCCGCGGGCCCTTTCTCGCGCGGATGCAGATACGCGCTGTGCTTCGCGCCGGCGGCGCGCGCCGCGTCGAGGAACTTCGCGCGCGCTTCGGCGTAGGTCGCCGAGAACACGGACAACTCAGGCATCGATGCCCTTCCAGCGAGCGAGTTTCGCGGAATGGATGCCGAACAAATCCAGCACGCGGCGCACCGTGTGGTCCACGAGGTCCTGGATGCTCTTCGGCTTCGCGTAGAACGCGGGCACCGGCGGGAACACGATGCCGCCCATCTCGGTGACCTGCACCATGTTCCTCAGGTGCGCGAGGTTGAGCGGCGCCTCGCGCGGCAGCAGCACCAGGCGCCGCCTTTCCTTCAGCACCACGTCGGCGGCGCGCGACACGAGGTCGTCGGCGTGCGCATGCGCCACCGCGGCGAGCGTCTTCATCGAGCAGGGCGCGATCACCATGCCCGCGGTGAGGAACGACCCGCTCGCGATCGCCGCGCCGATGTCCTTCGGGTGGTAGGCGTGGTGCGCGAGACGCTCGATGTCCTTGCGCTTCAGGCCGAGCTCCTGGTGCGCGTTGAGCACTCCCGCGTCGGTGAGCACGAGGTGCGTCTCCCAGCCCTTCAGCGCGCGCAACTCCTCGAGCAGGCCGATGCCGTAGGCCGAGCCGGTTGCGCCGGTGATGCCGATCACGATGCGCTTTTTCGAAACGCCTCTCCGCATGCGCACTAGCGTACACTAAGCTTCGAGGAGCCAGCCATGACGCAGACCGCCGCAGCCGTCTACCATGTCAACCAACTCACGCCCGATCCGGCCGTGGCTCTCGACCGCAAGATTGGCGAGCAGTACCTGCGCTACGCGGCGATGCTGTCGCGGCGCGGCTATGTCGCCAGCTCGACCGGCAACCTGGTCATGCGCGTGCCGCACCAGGACTACCCGCAAGGCGTGTGCTACGTGAAGTGCATGGGGGTGTCGCTCGAGGAGATGACGCTCGACGACCTGATCATCACCGACGTGCTGCATGGGCGCATCCTGTACGGCGACCGCGGCACCACCGTCGGCCACCAGATGAACCGGGAGATCCTGCGCCTGCGACCTGACGTCAACGCAGTGATCCACCTGCATCACGACGAGACCATCGCATTCTTCGCGGCCGGGTTCCAGGAGCTGAAGATTACCGGGCTCACTTTTCCCTACCTGATGCAGAGCTACCCGCACTACCTGCCCGCGCACGTCAACGTCGAGGAGGACGTCGGCCCGATCAAGACCTTCATCGCGCAGACCAATTGCATCATCATGAAGCGGCACGGCTTCACGGTGCTGGGGCGCGACGTTTCCGAGTGCTACGGCCGCACCAACGTGCTGGCCGGAGAAGTGAAGCGCAACATACTCGCGGAGCAACTCGCCGCCGCGCGCGGCGCGCGGCCCGAGTATCTGTCCAAGGAGGAGATCGAAACCATGTTCCGTCACGGCGATGCGGTCATGTACCCGAAGGTGAAATCGTGAGGCGGCTGATCGCTGTTCTGGCGCTCGCGGTGGCCGTGGGCGCGCAGGCGCAGGACTGGCCGAACAAGCCACTGCGGCTCATCGTCCCCTTCCCTCCCGGCGGAGGCACCGACCTCGTGTCGCGTGCGGTGGCAGCAAAGATCGCCGATGCGCTGGGCCAGCCGGTCGTGGTGGAGAATCGCCCGGGCGCCGGCGGGACTATCGGCGCCGATGCGGTGGCGAAGAGCGCGCCGGACGGCTACACGCTGGGCACCGCCACCTCGAGCACGCATCCGGCATCGGCCGCTCTGAAGCTGAGCGTGCCCTACGACCCGGCGAAGAGCTTTGCCGCAATCACGCAGATCGGCAGGACATCGT
>Ga0137451_1000339_pt1 | contig 14266 bp, 14 predicted proteins | sample EasRivERMGT500_2_FD_102336 | JGI IMG/M metagenome (GOLD analysis project Ga0137451, IMG submission 102336) | Soil microbial communities from meander-bound floodplain in the East River, Colorado, USA - East River MetaG ERMGT500_2 | ecosystem: Environmental > Terrestrial > Soil > Floodplain ... | reverse complement strand
TTCACCAATATTCCAACGCCGGGCGCGGTGTTTGACGCCTTCATTGTCCAGATTAAAGTCCCGGCCTTCCAGACTCATATCGTCAACAGCGTGCGGCGGATCGCGATCGGATTCGGTCTGGCAGTGATCGTCGCCGTGCCGCTTGGCTTGGCGATTGGGCGATACGAGCGGTTCCGCGCACTGGTCTATCCGGCGATCGACGTGCTCCGACCCATTCCAGCGATCGCGTGGGTGCCGATGTCGATCATGCTGTGGCCAACCAACGAGACGAGCATTTGCTTCATCACGTTCCTCGGAGCGTTCTATCCGATCCTGATCAATACCGTCGGAGGCGTGAGTGCGATCGATGCGGTTTATCTGAGGGCGGCCCGCACGCTCGGCGCGTCGGAGATGTTCTTGCTGCGTACCGTGGTGCTGCCTGCGGCGCTCCCACATATCTTCACCGGGGCCACCGTTGGGATCGGTGTGGCATGGGTGTCCCTCATCGCCGCCGAGATGATTTCCGGCCAGTTCGGTATCGGCTATTTCACGTGGGAAGCCTACTCACTCGTGCAATACGCCGACATCGCGCTCGGTATGGCGACAATCGGCCTTTTCGGGTTCCTATCAAGTGAAATCGTCCGTCGCGCCGGAGATTTGGTGATGCCCGGGCTCGCGTTCCGGGTCCAGGAGCGTCATTGACATGAATACCGCCGCCACACTGGAAATGAACAACGCCACCGTCGTTTTCGGCAGCGGCGCGACGCGTCATACGGTGCTCGATCGGGTGTCACTCTTGGTCCGACCGGGCGAGTTCGTATCGCTGATCGGTCCGTCGGGTTGCGGAAAGTCGACGGTGCTCAACGTATTCGCGGGATTCGTGCGCTGCGCTGCGGGTACGGCGACCCTTGATTCGCGCGCGATCACCGGTCCGGGTCCGGATCGATCCGTCGTGTTCCAGCAGTACTCGCTTTTCCCCTGGCTGAACGTACAGCGCAATGTGGAGTACGGGCTGCGCGCGCTCGGCGTATCGCGGCGGGTGCGCGCAGCCAAGGCACTGCGGCTCCTGGAGCACGCCGGCCTCGCGCAATACGCCGATCGCTATCCGGATCAGCTCTCCGGCGGCATGAAGCAACGCGTCGGGATCATCCGGGCATTCGCGACCGACCCACGCGTGCTCCTCATGGACGAGCCGTTCAGCGCGCTCGATGCGCAGACGCGCTCGACCATGCAGCAGCTACTTACCCGTATCTGGGAGGAGCACCGCATTTCGGTGCTCTTCGTCACGCACGACGTCGAGGAAGCGGTATTTCTGTCGGATCGCGTCTTCGTCATGAGCGCAGCCCCAGGCCGTGTCCTGCGCGAGCTGAGCGTGGCGTTGCCTCGGCCGCGCGATGCGGATCTGGTCGACACCGCCGCGTTCCTTGAGCACGTGCACGAGATCAGGGTGCTGGTGCGCCGCGAGGGGCTTGTTGGAATCGGCGAATCGCCGGCGGGCGGGATCCAAGGCGAGGATCTAACCGAGGAATTGGAGCTGGAGCGGGTGCTTAGGGCGCTGCTGCGCCGCGAGGGGCTTGTTGGAATCCGCGAATCGCCGGCGGGCGCGACCCATGGCGAGGATCTACCCGAGGAATTGGAGCGGGTGCTTTAGCGTACGGTGCCGTGCGGGTAGGCCGGACAGATCATTCTATGACTCATCGGGTAAAATCGTGATGGAAGAAGACTCGAGGCCGGAATCGGCCCAACAAATACAATCCTCGATTGATAGCGGTGCGGGCCGTTATCCGGACAAGCAGCCTGCACAAGCAGACAAGCCAGACAAACCGGATACGCCCAAACAGACACAACAAGAACTGGGGGGATTGTCACTCAACCAGACCAAGCTCAAAATCGGCGATTCGATACAGCTGCAATTTCAGACCGGAACTGAAAAGTCCCGATGCCTCGTAACCCTGATTGGCTACGTTGCCGAGCAAAGCGTGATTGTATCCATGCCTGTGATAAATGGCCGTCCCATGCTGATACGTGAAGAGCAAAATCTTAATGCGCGTTTCTTCAGCGGAAAAAATGCCTACGCTTTTTCTGCTGTCGTCAGGAAAACAGCCAGTACTCCATATCCTTACCTGCATTTATCCTACCCGCCAGAGGTGCGCGGGCTGGTTGTGCGCAGCAGCCCGCGTGCCCAAGCCCACATCAATTGCCAGGCATCAACTAGGGACGGCAGTAGTTACAAGTGTATCGCTCGCGACATCAGCACCGGCGGAGCATTGATTGCAAGCCGGGAACAGATGGGCGCAGTGGGTGAAAAACTGTTGCTGAGAATACCCGTCAAAATTGATGAAAACGAGCATATGCTTGACTTGAACTGCCAGATTCGTTCGGTTAACACCTCTTATGCTTCAGTAAATGAAATATCCGTAAACCTGTTTGGCCTGGCCTTCCAAAAAATTACAAAGTAGGAAAATCGATCGCACCACTCGTCGACCCGACGATCGCGGACCACTGGATCGCCGACTACGAGTTCCGATGCGCTACCAAAGTGACGCCAGCAGGCGTAGCGCGAGGCCGAACGTCATCAGTGCGAAGATCGTGCGCAGGCGCTTGACCGGCAGCCGATGGGCGGTACGCGCGCCGAGCGGCGCGAAGAGCATGCTCGTCGCCGCGATCAGGCCGAGCGCGGGCAGATGGACGTAGCCGAAGGTACCCGCCGGCAGCCCGCTGGCCTGCAACCCCTGGAGGACGTAACCGGCCGAGCCTGCGATCGCGATCGGAAAGCCGACCGCGGCGGCGGTCCCGATGGCACGCCGCAACGGCACGCTGCACCAGGTCAGAAACGGGATCGTCAGAAACGCGCCGCCCGCCGCGAGCAGGCTGGCGGCGACGCCGATGGCCGAGCCGGCGGCGAATAGCCCCGCCGCCCCCGGCAACTCGCGCGTCGTCTTCGGCTGCAGGTCGAAAAACATGCTGATCGACGCGTAGAACACCAGGCCCGTGAACAGAACGGCGAGTGCCCGGGTGGGCAGAAAGCCCGCAGCGAGCGCCGTGGCGAAAGAGCCGGCGAGGATGCCGGGAGAAATGGCGAGCGCGATCTTCCAGTCCACCGCGCCGCGCCTGTGATGCGCGCTCATGCTGGACAGCGACGTAAAGAATATCGTCGCCATCGAGGTGCCGAGCGCAACGTGCAGGAGGTGTACCGCCGGCAGGCCTTGAGCGGCGAAAACCCACGCCAGCATCGGCACCATCACCATGCCGCCGCCGATGCCGAGCAGCCCAGCCAGAAAGCCGACGACGCAGCCGATCGCCAGATACGCCAGCCACCACTCGCTCATTTGGCTTGACTGGACTCGTTCAGCAACATCAGCGCCTGCAGGACTTCGCTCGTTGAGCGGTTCTGCACGAAGGCGGCCACGCCCAAAGTGCTTCGCATTGGCGTTCGGGAGCAGCGGCAGCGCACGCTTTTCTTCGAGCCTGAGGCCCTCGCCGAAAGCGATCGGCCCGATCCACTCGCACACCACGTAATCGTGCTCGAGCCGCTTGCCGCGGTTCTCGCCGGCGCGCACGTCGCTCGCGAGCTTGTTCTCGTAGGCAGCCAGATACACGGCGGCGTTCTTCCGCTCGGCGGGATCGAAAAGCTGCGCGGAGAGCTCGCCGCAGCGAACGTGTCGATGCGCGATTGGCTCACCGTGAGCCCGTCGGTCACGGCGACTTCCTCGCCGACCCGCTCCCTGAGCTGGGCGATGCCGGAGATTTCGATCTGAGCCATCGGGTTCTGTCGTCCGCTCGTAAGGCGCTCCAAGCTGCGCTATCTTATCGCGAATGACGGCAATGACGACCAGCGCCAGGCTCTTCCTTGCCGCGGGCGGTCTCGCGGCGCTCGCCGTGGTCGCGCTCGGCGCCTTCGGCGCGCATGCGCTCAAGACCCGCCTGTCGACCGAAATGCTCGCCCTGTGGCATACCGGCGTCGAGTACCACGCCTATCACTCGCTCGGCCTGCTCGCGGTCGGATTGGTCGCAGCGCAGCTTCCAGAATCGATGCTCCTGAAATGGTCGGGCTGGCTGATGCTCGCAGGCATCGTGCTCTTTTCGGGAAGCCTGTACGCGCTCGCGCTCTCGGGCGAGCGCTGGCTGGGCGCGATCACGCCCATCGGCGGCACGGCGTTTCTCGCGGCGTGGGGCTTGTTCGTGATCGCTGTCCTGAAAACCTAGCGAGGACTCGCGAGATTTGGACTGCGACTCCGCGCACATGCACATTATGTCAATTTCGCTCCGCTACGCACCCCCGAAGGGGCGATCGGAGCGGAGTTTAGTGGTAAATTTAAAAAAATAGCGATCCATAGAATTTCTATGCGTGTCGCGGAGCAGATGAATTGGGCCGCGACGTTTCCGGAGGCCAACTGAGTGTTGCGCCCCGCTTCCCGCCCAACGAGTTGAGATGCTCTTCCAGACGCCGCCGCTACTTCCGCGCGAGGCCGAGATCATCGCCGAGATCGAGGCGATCCGGCGGCAGCTCGATGCCCCCTTGCCCAAGCTGCGCGAGTGGCCGGGGTTGCCGTGGCGGGAGATCCATGATCGGGTGGTGGGCGCCGGCAGCGAGGAAACGCCCGCCGCGGAGAGCTACCGCTCGGCGCTCGGCTTCGTGCTGCAGCTCGCCGACGCGCCCGACTTCAGGTACGACGAAGGCATCTTCCGCGCCCTGCATTTCCTAATGCTGCGCCACCATCCGGCGAAGAACCCGGGACACTGGCGCCGCGGCGTGATGCTCGTCGCGCGGCAGGAGCATTTCGCGGGCTATGTCGATTACCGCGCCCCGGACTTCAGGCGCGTGCCCGGGCTGATGGCCGAGCTATTCGCCGAGCTCAACGCACCGGGCGACGCGCCCGCGTATGTGCGCGCCGCCATGGCGCACCTCAATCTCGCCACCATCCATCCGTTTCTCGACGGCAGCGGGCGCATGGCGCGCGCGCTGCACACGCTGGTGCTCGTCCGCGAAGGAATCTTCATGCCGGCGTTCGCGAGCATCGACGAATACGTGAGCATGAACCACGCCGCGTACGTCAAGGCCCTGCAGGAAGCGCATGGCGGGGCATGGCAGCCGGAACGCGAGGCCCGGCCATGGGTGCGCTTCTGCCTCACGGCGCACCTGCGCCAGGCGACGCGCCTGCGCAAACACTCGCGCGACTACGACCGGCTGTGGGAGGAGCTCGAGCGCGAAGCGGCGCGCCGCGCGCTTCCCGAGCGCGTGGTCTCGGCTCTCGCCACTGCCGCGATGGGCGGGCAGTTGACCACCGACGAATACCAGTCGTTCGCCGAGCTTTCTGCCGACGCGGCGAGCGAGGACCTGAAAGCTCTCGTGGATGCGGGTTTTCTCGCCTACGCAGACCAACCGCCCGGTTTTACCTCCTCGGCGGCGCTGCAGGCAATCGCCGCACGCTGCTGCGAGCCCGACGAGCCGGAACCCGATCCCTTCGCCGCGGGCGCTAGCGCTCCCGCGTCTTGAAATATTCGATCAGGTCCTTCACTTGGCCGGAGTCGAGGCGCATGTTGGGCATGCGCGCCGTCTTGTACTTCTCGGAAAGGCTCACCGCGATCGGATCGCGGGCTGCACGCATCTTCTCCGCATCGTGGATGTAGCGCACGAGCCAGGCACCTTCGCGCCTCGACGTCACGCCGAGCAGGTCCGGCCCGATGCTGTCACCGCCGCCGAGGCTGTGGCACCGGCTGCAGTGGCTCACGAAGAGATATTCTCCCGCACTCATGTCGAGCGGGCGCGCCTCGGCGTAGCTCTTCTGCGGCCCGGTTTCTCTCCATCCGAAGAAAGTGTGCAGCGTCGCGGCAAGAAATGTCGGGTTGTCGACGGCGGAGTTGCGCATCCACTGCCCGGTCGGCTCGTTGCCGATCATCAGGATCGCGGAATGGCCGTCGCGGACGTTACGGTCCCGGCTGCGCATCAGCCCGAGCTTGCGCGCGATCACCTTGATCTCTTCCGCCTTGCCGGTGAGGAAGAGCCAACTCGGGCCGGCGCCGAATTTCTCGGCATAGGCCTTCATCACGGGCGGCGTGTCGATCTGCGGCTCGATGCTGATCGAGTAGAAGAAAATCTCCTTCCCGACCCGATCGCCGAGGATGCGCTGCACCTGGGCAAGCACCGCGGTCTCGAGCGGGCATTCGTCCTTGCAGCTCGTGTAGAAGACGTTGAGCGCCACCGACTTGCCCTTCAGCAGATCGTCGTAGAGGCGGACCTTGACGCCGTCCTGGGTAGTGAGCTCGAAGTTGGGAAAATAGTCCGCCCCCCATCGATTGCGGACGACCGTCGCCGCGCCCGGGGCGACTGCCGGAGCGGCGTGCGTACCCGGGTCGTGGTCGTGCGCAAGGCTCGACACCGGGACGGCGAAACTCAGCGCGCCAGCGCAGATCAGGAACGCGATCCTGGCTCGCATCCTTCTTCCTCCGCTGTAAAGAACTCGCCGGCGGCCGCTTTTCTCGGCGGCGCGCCGCCCGGCTCCGCCGGCGGCCAGCCCTTCAAGGGCTGGTCAGCGAGCCGCTCACCGACTTGAGCGCGCCCGTATTGACGTCGTAGGAAAGCGAGAATCTCGCCAGGCCGGTTCGCGCTGAAGGAAATCCGCCCGTGCCGCTCACATAGAACGGAAAGGCGATATCCACCAGATCCGTGGCCGACAGCCGGCGCAGCGCAATTTCGCGGGCGTTGGTGACGTACTTCGTCCGGGTCGTCTTGCCCACGCCGGAAATACCGCTCAGATCGATATCGAGCGTAATTGCGGCAGGCACGGCCGTACTGATCTCGGACCAGACCACCCTGCTTTCAATCTTCGCCGTGCCCGACAAGGATACGCTCTCCGGCGCCCCGCTCACCGTGCCGCTGAGCTTCACGGTGGCACTGGTCACCGTTTGCACAGTGGCGCCCGTTTGGGGGTCGGTGAGCGATTGGGTGACCGTCTGGGCCCGCGCCTCGGGCGGGGCTGCCCAGCAAAGCGCTCCCGCCACGACCAGGGCCGGGAGTGACAACGCGCGATGCATCTTCATCATGGTTCGCTCCTTTTCGATTTACGCGCCGGACAGCACTGTCGGGTCGCGGAACGTCACGCCTTGCGGCTTTGCGATGGGCGTGGGCAGCGGTCGCAGGAACGGCGTGCCCCCGTCATTGATCTCCCAGCGCAGGAGCATCGCATTGTCTTCGTGCGTGGTGTTGTGGCAGTGCTCCATGAACATCCCGCCCCAGTCGCGGAACTGCATGGTGATCTTGACCTCTCCGTTCGAGCCGAGGCGATAGACGTCCTTGCGGCCCCGCTCCGCCAGCGGTACCGAGCTGAGGCCCCCGCCGTTGCGGCCGAGAATCTGGCCCTCCTCGAAGTGGATATGGATCGGGTGGTCCCAGCCGCGTCCGCCCTTCAAGGTCCAGATCTCGCGCGTGCCGAAGCCCGGCTGCGCCGAGACCCGGCCGAAATCCGCAGCGAGGATCGAGCCGCCGAGCGCTCCGATGCCCCATGGGCCGTTCTTATCCGCGGTGTCCGGATCGGTGCCCGGCTGACTGGCACGGTCTTCGAACTCGAACACCCGCTCGCGCGTCACTTGGGCCGGCAGGATGGGGTTCGGGATCAGCGTCGCGGGAACCTGGCTGTTATCTGCCTGCGCCGGCTGGCGCACGATCTTGAACTCGAGGAAGCGCCCCACGCCCGGATCGGAGGAGCTACCCGACTGGGCGTCGCTGATCGAGAGGCTCCGCTCGGGCATGAGTCCGCTCTCGTGCTCGGCGAGGTTGACGAGGAACACGCTCTGGTTGACGTTCCAATTCGTGAAATCGATGACGATGTCGTAGCGCTCCGCGATGCCCAGGAAATCGGTCTGCGTCAGCGTGACCCGGTTCGGCAGCAGGTTGCCGTCGTTGGCGATCTGGTAGAAGGACTTGCCATCGGACAGGGCGAGCTTGAAAAAGCGCGCCACCGCGCCGTTAAGTATCCGGAAGCGGTACTTGCGCCGCTCCACCTGGAAGACCGGCTTGTAGGCGCCGTTCACCGTGACGATGTCTCCGAGGAAGCCGTTGGTGTCGAAGATGTCGAACACGAGTTGGTGGTTCGCGTCCCAGGCCTTGTCGGCGAGCATCAGGTTCACGTCGTAGTCCAGGTTGCCCCAGTCCTTCGCGGTGCCGCTCGGCAGCCGCAGGTTGACGCCGTCGTTGATCGCCTCGTTGCCGCGATCCACCGCGCTGTAGATGTTCAGCATCCCGGCGTTGCCCTTGTACACGTTCTGCGACGTGAAGCTGAACATGTGGTCGTGGAACCAGTGCGTGCTCATGGTCTCGCGCCAGTCGCCCGGGATCCGCGTCGTGCCGCCGCTGCCGTTGGGCGTCGCGGCGAACGGATCGGTCGCCGCGGTGTTGACGGTGAAATGACCCGCGAGCACCCACGGCCAGTGATAGTCGTAGAACTGGCCCGGGAAGAAGAACGCCCCGGTGAAGCCGTCATTCTCGGCGCCGTGGTGGCCGTTGTGCTCGTGCGTGCTGATGGTGTGCCGCCCGAAGCCGTTGTTCTGGGTGACGTCGAACGGGAGCCTGTTGTAATGGCGGAAGAGGATCGGCTCGCCGTAGCGGACTTGCACGAGCTTCGGCGGGAACGTGCCGTTGAACGTCCACACCGTGTTCAGCGCCTGGTCGTTCAGGTTCGGGTGGAACCGCGGCCGGATGGCGACCGCGGGGTCGATGCCCGAATTCAGGCTCGACGGGACCTCGGGCCGGTAGGTCGTGTTGACCTTCGCGCCCTCCTGCGTGACCTCGATGCCGATCTGAGGCAGGAACTCATTGAAGCGCTGGTGCGCCCAGATCGGGCCCGGCGGACGGCCCTCAATGGGGCCTGTGTCGCCGGCGACCACTCCCGGCAGCCGGGGATCCAGAAGCTGCTGAGTGGTGTTCGCCTCGGCCATCGGCGCAGGCGTGAACGCCGTCATCGGGTTGGCGATGCGCGGCAGCACGTCGAAGCGCGGCATGGGTTGCGAGAATGGCGTCACGTTCCCGGGCAGCACGCTGGGCGCAAATCCGGTCGGGATCGACGTGCTTCCGCCATGTGAGGCGAACGCGCTCGCGAAGGGACTCAATCCGCCCTTGTGAGCAAGAAACCCCGCGGTGGTGAATATTCCCCACTTGAGGAGCTCGCGCCGGGTGACTTGGCCTTGAGACAGTGCCTTCACTATCTCAAGGCGGTTCCTGCGGGCATTTTCCGCGTCTCTCAGCCGGAGTTTCGACGGCTTCTTTGGAAGAAACATTGAGCACTCCTCCTTTGATTTGCGGACACGTCCACGCCGTGCGGAAAACTGCCGCACTTCGGGCACGAGCCCACTCAAACTTTCCGATCTCCCCACAAAACACTATGCCAAGCGTTCATACGCTGTCAATAGATTTTCATGCGCACTGGATGCATTGCGGCGCACAAATTCGAAATCCAGAATCTGCCATTTTTAGATTCTCGGCGTCCGCAACCTGCCCTCGAACTTTCGTTCCGACATTAACTTATTCAACTAAGAGATTGAATCCGCTTGTGCCATGGACTTGGGCGGACTCCGCCAGGATCCGGCTTGGATGCGCGTATCGCGCCGCACGCCAAACGTCGCGGGGACGAAGCTCGTTAAGCACGAGATCGGTAGCGCTTTCCGGTGATCCCGTCGGACGCGCCCGGTACGTATTCCGAGTCGACATGCCCCACGCTGCCGAAGCGCATCGAAGCCCGTGCATTGATACGCCGGGCGCGCCAAAAGACGGCTTGACTGGACGCGTTCAGTCCGAGCAGGCGGGTAACATCAGCGCCTGCAGAACCTCGCTGTTCGAGCGGTTCTGCACAAAAGCAGCAACGCCCAAGTGCTTCGGGTTCGCTTTCGGAAGCAGCGGCAGCGCGCGCTTCTCTTCGAGCTTCAGGCCCTCGCCGAAACCGATCGGGCCGATCCACTCGCGTACCACGAAGTCGTGCTCGAGCCGCTTGCCGCGGTTCTCGCCGGCCTTCACTTCGCTCGCGAGCTTGTTCTCGTAAGCGGCCAGGTACACGGCGGCGTTCTTTCGCTCGGGGGGATCAAGGAGTTGCACGGCGAGCTCGGCGTGGATCGCTTGCGGCTCCACCGCGCGAATCGCGAGCGAAATTCTGGCGCGGGCCGGGCGGGAATTGATGCGCGCTACCTCTTCGCCGAATGCGCCGCTACCCCAGCGGCGGAAGTCCTGTCCCTGCAGCAGCACCTGCGGGGTATAGACGATCGCCGGGCGTCGCATCCGGGCGAGCTTGTGCTGCCGTACGGCAAACTCGCCCTTGGCGAAGGGATCTTTCCAGCCGATGTAATCCCAGTAGTCGACGTGCAGCGCGAGCGGCACGACCCGATCGGACCCGAAGCCCTTGGCAAGAAGCGAGGACAGCCACCGGTCCGCGGCAGGACAACTGTCGTAGCCTTCCGAGGTATACAGCTCGACCAGCGCGGTGGTGTGCGGCGCGCTGGCGGCGGAGCACGCCTGCGTGGCGCTGTGCGCGGCCCCGGAAAGGGCCACTGCGCTTGCTGCAAGAATGTGATTGAGCTTCATGATCGACCCTCTGCCCTCTGTCGCACCGGAGGCATCCTTCCTTACAGGCTAATCCTACGCGCAAGCCCGGCCGGAAGTGAGTTCACCGCATGGGCCTCCGGCCCACCAAGGATTCCTCGGTAAATCCTTGAGGATGAAAGGCGGGAGGGCTATCATTGCAGGCCTCTTCCGTTCGAGACTAATTCGAGACCGAGTCATGAGAGCGCAGGTCAAAAAGGACGGCGTGCTGATCCCGAAAAAGCTTCTCAAGGGCGTCAAGCAGGTCGAGATTCGCAAGGAAGCCGGGCGCATCGTACTGCTACCCGTGCCGGCCGCGGGCGACCCGATCTTTCGGCTGGGCAAGCGCCCGGTAAAGACGGGCGCCGCCGACGCCTCGGTACAGCACGACGGGTACCTATACGGCGGCAAGTGACCCCGCTTTTTCTCGATACCGGTTTTCTCCTCGCCCTCGAGTCCGCCGACGACCAGCATCACTCCGCCGCGCTCGATTACTGGAAATCCTTCGAGAGCGAAAACCCCGTCCCGCTGGTCACGACGTCCTATGTCCTGGATGAAGTCGCGACGTTTTTCAACGCGCGCGGCCTTCACGCCAAGGCCGTTGAGGCAATCAACGACCTGATGAACAGTCCCTCCGTGCTGCTCGTGCACGTGGACGAGGACCTGTTCAATGAGGGGTGGCGCTACTTTGCGCGGCACCACGACAAGCGCTACTCGCTTACCGATTGCATTTCGTTTGTCGTGATGAAGCGCATGAAGCTCAAGACCGCGCTCGCCTTCGATCAGCACTTCGTACAGGCCGGGTTCGAGCGCATACCCTAGCGTCCAACAGTGGCGCGATGGCGACCCTCATTTCTTCTCTAAGCCATGGATTCCTCGGTCACCCGCATCTTCGCGCCGTTCTACTCGAGCGCCTTCACCTGGAACTTCGCGCTCGGCATGACGCAGCTGCTGATCCCGCTCTACGCGCTCGATCTCGGGTTTTCCGGGATCGCGATCGGCAGCCTGATCTCGCTTCCCGTCGTCGTGCAGATGATATTCAATCTGATCGGCGGGGCGTGGACTGACCGCGTCGGGGGAATGGCGATTTCGCTGCTCTCCTTCGCGGCCACCATTGCCGCGGGGGTGATGTTCGCATTGTCGTCGAGTTTCGCAGCGCTGTTCGCCGCCCAGACCATGATGATCGTGGCGCGGGCGGTGTACTGGCCGGCGAGCTGGACTCTCGTCAGCCAGCTTCCCGGAGAGCGCGGCAAGCTCATGGGACGTCTCAACGCGGTCACGAGCTTCGGCCAGATCGCCGGCACCTTCGGCGCAGGCACGATCGTCGCCGCATGGGGATTCGCTGCCGGATTCATCGGCGTCGCGGCCCTGGGCGCGGCGTCTTTCGCGCTCGGCCTCACGTTCCGCTACGCGCCGTCGCGCCCGAAAAGCGCGCCCGCGCCGGTGCTCGCGACTTATCGCATGCTGCTTGGCCGGCGCAGCCTCTACTACGGCATCGCGTGCGCCTACGTTTCCGCGCTGCCGTTTTCTCTGGGCATGTCGTTCTACCCGATCCTGCTGGTCGAACAGGGATTCGACTCGGAGGCGACAGGCTGGCTGGTCGGAATGCGCGCCGTCGGCGCGGTCGCCGCGGGCATGATACTCGCGCGCTTCGTGAGAAGCTCGGACAAGCGCTTGGTACCGTTCGCTTCGGCGATGACCGTCGCGGTGTCGGTAGCGGTAGTCGCCTGGTTCACGAACCCCGCGGTCATCGCGCTGTTCCTCTTCGGCGTCGGCATCGGCTCGGGCGTCATGACCATCTACTTCCAGATGCTGGTGAGCTCGTTCTCCTCCGTCGAATACCGCGGTACGGCAATGGCGCTTGCCGGGATGGGCTGGAGCCTGTCGCACATTTCCGTTCCGATCCTGATGGGGTGGCTGAGGGATAGTTACGGCATCCACCAAGCCTTCTACGTTCTGGGCGCGTTCGCCCTGCTCTTCGCGTTCGCGATCCCGCTGTTGCATCACTGGTCGCTGCAGGACAACCGGCCGCGCTGATCCCTCTCAACCTGAAGCGGCGCTTCGGCCCCTCGCGCCAAGTCCGGTAAACTGCACGCTTCGCTTCCCCAGGAGCCGAGCTGTGGACACCGTGTATCAATGGATGGGAATCGTCTTCGCCGGGGGCATCGCCCTGATGGTGCTCGAGTATCAATTCGCGAAGAAGAAGAAGGAAGGCTTCACGGTGACCGACAGGAAGCGCATCGTCGGCCTTTTCTGGATCACCATTTCCATGAGTCTGCTGGTAGGCGGGCTCATCTGGATGAGCGGATGAGGGTGCGTTTGGGGGTGCTCGACCAATCCCCCGTCATCAGTGGACACAGTCCGGCCAACGCGATCGCTGAAACCGTCTCACTCGCCCGGCTTGCCGAGGAGCTGGGCTATCACCGTTACTGGCTTGCCGAACACCACGCGATTGCGGCGCTCGCCGACCCGTGCCCCGAGATCCTCGTCTGCCGCGTCGCCTCAGCCACTTCACGCATTCGCGTCGGGACGGGAGGCGTGCTTCTGCCGTACTACAGTCCGCTGAAGATCGCCGAGACGTTCCGCATGCTGGAGGCGCTCTTTCCCGGACGGATCGATCTCGGATTGGGCCGCGCGCCGGGCGGTGACCCGCGCACGGCGCTGGCGCTGATGGACGGCCGGTTCGAGGGCGCGGATCGCGTGCCGCAGCAGGTGCAGGACCTCGTCGGTTTCCTCGATCGGGCGCTGCCCGCCGGACATCCGTTCGCCGAAGTCAAGGCGCAGCCCGCAGGCGACACCGCACCCGAAGTATGGTTGCTCGGGTCCTCGGACTACAGCGGCGCGCTCGCCGCGCAGCTCGGCCTGCGCTTCGCCTTCGCGCATTTCATCAGTGCGCACGGCGGCAGCGCGGTGGCGCGCGCCTATCGCGAGCAGTTCCAGCCCTCGGCGCGAGAGCCGCGGTCCTGGTCGCTCGTGTGCGTGTTCGTGATCTGCGCGAAGACCCGCGACGAGGCCGAGCGCTTGGCCACGAGCATCGATCTTCGGCGCCTGCACATGGCAAGGGGCATCGACGCGCCCGTGCCGACATACGAGGAAGCCAGGGCATACCGCTACTCGCCGCAGGAGCGCGCGTACATCGAGCAACAGCGCGCTCGCCTGGTGCACGGCGACCCGGGCGAGGTGCGCGACAAGCTGATGGAACTGAAGGAGGGGTTCTCCGCCGACGAACTGATGGTGATCACGATCACCGGCGACTACGAGAGCCGGCGGACTTCGTATCGTCTTGTCGCCGAAGCGTTCGCAGCTTCCCAGGACGTGTAGCTCCGTGTGATCATGCCGCGTCGGAGACGCCCCTGAGCCTGAGTTCCTCACCGCCCCCGCACATGTCGCTCGCGCCCAAGGGGCACGTGCAGCTCGGCATCAGGAAGGTGCCGATCTGGCCGGAGGATCAGGCTCTCGGCGCGCTCACCGACCCGACCATCTGGTTGACCGATTTCGACGACCACGCGCGATTTCACCCGAAGCTGGTCGAGCGGATTCTGGCCATGGAGAAAGACCCGAAATACCGGGACTTCTTCTTTCGCGGAGGGTGCGGCACCAAGGTCAGGCGGCTCGATGAGTGGGGCTCGCTCGAAGCCGAGCTGGTTCAACGTCGCGCGCTCGCGCTGTTTCGCATCGTCACCGGCAGCTCCACCGCGGTGGTGGACGACGGCTGGGCCAGCA
>Ga0137451_1000337_pt1 | contig 14280 bp, 17 predicted proteins | sample EasRivERMGT500_2_FD_102336 | JGI IMG/M metagenome (GOLD analysis project Ga0137451, IMG submission 102336) | Soil microbial communities from meander-bound floodplain in the East River, Colorado, USA - East River MetaG ERMGT500_2 | ecosystem: Environmental > Terrestrial > Soil > Floodplain ... | reverse complement strand
TCAGGAACGGGGCCCCGCCGTCGTTGATCTCCCAGCGCATCAGCATGGCGTGGTCCTCGTGCGTGGTGTTGTGGCAGTGCTGCATGAACATCCCGCCCCAGTCCCGGAACTGCATGGTGATTCGCAGTTCTCCGCCCGGGCGCAGGCGATAGACGTCCTTGCGGCCCCGCTCCCACGCCGGCACGTTGTTCAAGCTGCCGTCGCGCGAGAGGATCTGGCCCTCCTCGAAGTGGATGTGGATCGGATGATCCCAGCCGCCGCCGCCGTTCTTGAGCGTCCAGATCTCGCGCTTGTTGCTCGCGCCGAAGCTGGGCTGCGCCGTGACCCGGCTGTAGGCCGCAGCGAGCGTGTCCCCGCCGGCTGTCCTGAGGCCCCATTCGCCTTCGCTCGCCGTACCGTCGGCAAGCGAAAGCGGCTGGTTGGCACCGCGCTTGAACTCGAACTCCCGCGTCCGCACCACCGGAACGTTGGACAGGTCCGGGTTCGGGATCAATACGGCGGGCACCTGGCTCACATCCGGCTGGGCCGGATTCCGCACGATGCGGAACTCCAGGAACTTCCCGACACCGGGATCGGACGAGTTGCCCGAAAGCGCCTCCGAAAGCGAGAGTGCATCCTCGGGCTTCCTGCCGTCCTGGTGCTCGAGGAGGTTCACCATCGAAACCCTTTGCCCGATGCTGTAGCGGGAGAAGTCGATGACGATGTCGTAGCGCTCCGCGATGCCTATTTCGTCGAGCTGAGTCAGGACCACCGGCTTCGGCAACAGGTTGCCGTCGTTGGCGATCTGGATCATCGGTGAGGCGTCGGAGAGCGCGATTTTGTAGAAGCGCGCCACCGAGGCGTTCAGGATGCGGAAGCGGTACTTGCGCCGCTCGACCTCGAAGAACGGCTTGTAGGCGAGGTTCACGGTCACCGCGTCGCCGAGGAAACCGTCCCGGTCGAAGATGTCGAAGAACAGCTGGCCATCGTTGTCCCAGGCCTTGTCCGCGATCATCAGGTTGACGTCGTATTCGAGATTGCCGAAGTCCTTCAGCGTGCCGCTCGGCAACCGCAGGTTCACGCCGTCGTTGATCGCCTCATTGCCGCGGTCCAGGCCGCTGTAGATGTTGAACATCGCGGCGTTGCCCTTGTACACGTTCTCGGCCGTGTGCTCGAACATATGGTCGTGGAACCAGTGCGTGCTCATGGTCTCGTGCCAGTCGCCCGGCACCTTGGTGAGCCCGCCGCTGCCGTTGGGCGAACTCGCCTTGATGTCCGTGGCGGCGGTGTTGATGCTGAAATGACCCGCCAAGACGATCGGCCAATGGTAGTCGTAGAACTGGCCGGGGAAGAAGAACGCCCCCGTGAAACCGTCGTTCTCCGCGCCGTGGTGTCCGTTGTGCTCGTGCGTGCTGATGGTATGCCGCCCGAAGCCGTTGTTATCGGCGATGTTGAACGGGAGCTTGTTGTGGTGGCGGAAGAGGAGCGGCTCGCCGTAGCGGGCGGTGGCGAGCTTCGGCGGCACGGTGCCGTTGAAGGTCCACACCGAGTTCAGCTCCTGGGTCGGCAGGCCCGGATGGAAGCGCACCGGAATAGGCGTCGCGGGGTTGATGCCCGAATTGTGGTTCGAGGCAACCCCCGGGTTGTAGGTAGTGTTGGTCCTCGCCCCTTCCTGCGTGACTTGAATGGCGATCCGAGGAGGGAACTGAGCGAACCGCTGATGAGCCCAGATCGGGCCCGGGGGACGCCCTTCGATGGGACCGGTGTCGCCGGGCCGCACGCCCTCGAGCGCGGCATTCAGAAGCTGCTGGGTGGTGTTCGCTTCGGCCGTCGGTGCGGGATTCAGGAACCCGGGTTCCGGGTTCCGCTGCAGGACGTCGAAGCGGGGCATGGGCTGGGTGAAAGGCTGCACGCCGAACAGCGGGCTGCGCGGGGTGCCGGTCGGGATGCTGGCGAACGCGCTGTTGACGAACGGGTTCAGGCCATTCTTCCAGGCCAGCGCTCCAAAGCCGCTGAAGATTCCCCACTTGATCAGGTCACGCCGCGTGATCTGCCCGATGGAGCGCGCCTTGACGATCTCCAGGCGGTTCCTGCGGGCGTTCTCCGCTTCCCTCAGCCGAAGTTTCGATGGCTTCTTCGGAAGAAAAATCATGCACGCTCTCCTTTGGTTGTCAGACGCTCCCGGGCCGCCGCAGTTCTGCGCACGCGGGTTCTGCCCACGAGGCGGTTGAATTGCAACGGTGCTGCCGGATTGCCGATCTGACTTCGGGGATTGCGCTGATTACTTGAACAACCCGTCCCGGCGCGGTGCCGCGTCGGGCTCGTGCTCGTGCTTCCCCCTAAAAAGTCCGGCCTTTAACCAGCAGCGGTTTTTTTTATTGCGACGAGAGCATAAACAAAGAAGCCAGCAAATGAAACCCTTTTCTTATGCTGCATAGCCGCAGAAATAACTCAGGGTCGGGTTTTGCTTACGGCAAGTACCGGGAATCCCTTACAAATCCTTAAAGAAAAATCGATGTCAAAACAAAATCAGTGTCAAAGCCGAAATTTCTTGATGCTCTGTTTTCTTTAAAGAAAATATCTACGGAAGGGGAAACAGATGCAACAAATACGATACACCTCGATCTGCGACAATATGACGCACCCCTGAATCAGCCATCAGGTGCTCCGCCCGACCTCGCCCCGCGCAACATACACGTCGATCCCCGATTCGCGGTGAAACTGACCGGCGAAGCGAAACGGCAGGGGCGGGGCGACGGGAACCGGCGGCGCGGGAATGGCGGCCGGTTTGGGCCGCGGCATCCACGATTGCGCGGAAAACGGATCGGCGGCGAATTTGCCGAGAGCGGGACGGCTCGGAATTCCGGGCTGCTTTGCCTCCGATGCGGGTGCGGCGGAGTGCTCGGCGTCCTGCGACTGTATTACAGACATATGGCCGATCGGTGCCGGGTAGAGGAGTCGAACCCCCGACCAACTGATTACAAATCAGCTGCTCTACCAACTGAGCTAACCCGGCGTCGGGACGCATTATACGTCCGCCCCGACGCCCGACCCGGGGGGCACCCGCACGACTGCCGTGCCCTCGCGCGTTGAGCGGTGCATCTCGCGTCCGCTCGAACGCGCGAAGTTGAAGCGGCGCTCCGCGTCCGCTCCAACCTTTACTTGATCCGCTTCAACGTGGGTTTCCTGCCGGTTTTCGGAGGGTCTTTCGGGTCGGGCGGAGCTGCCATCTCTTTGCCGCTCGCCTCCTTAGCCGTTTCCTTTTTCTCCGGCTCGAACGACATGCCGTGTCCATTTTCGCGCGCGAAGATCGCCGCGACGGTCGCGACCGGAATGACGAGTTCCCTGGCGACTCCGGAAAAACGCACGCTGCATTCGATGAGTTCGTTTCCCATATGCAGGCGGCTCGCTGCAACGGGCCCGATGTTGAGAACGATCTCGCCGTTGCGCACGTATTCCATCGGCACGCGAGTCCGCGAGTCGACCACCACCGAAATTTGAGGCGTGTAACCGTTGTCCACGCACCATTCGTAGACCGCGCGCAACAGATACGGCTTGGTGGAGGTGGCTTCTGACATCAGCGGGCGGCTGTCATTCCGAACCCTACGCCTTCGCCCGGGATAAACTCTGCGAAGAATCTGCTGTCGGGAATGTCGGCATGAAGCAGCTCCTTCGTCGCTTCGCTTCTCAGGATGACCCAAGGGGCGCAGGGCGCCTTATGTCACTTCCGCATGACTTTTTCGGAAGGCGTGAGCGCCTCGATGAACGCGGGACGGGAGAAGAGGCGCTCTGAGTACTTCATGAGCGGCGCCGCCGCCTTGGGCAGGGTCACGCCGTAGTAGTCGAGCCGCCACAAGAGAGGGCTGATCGCCACGTCGAGCATCGAGAACTCGTCTCCCAGCATGTACTTCTGCTTGGTGAACACCGGCGCCATCTGCGTGAGCTGGTCGGCGACGTGCTGGCGAGCGCGGTCCTGCTGCTTCTGGTTGCCGTTCTCGAGCGCCTCGATGTGGGAAAAAAGCTCCACTTCGAACTGGAACAGAAACAGCCGCGCGCGCGCGCGCATCACCGGGTCCGCGGGCATGAGCTGCGGATGGGGAAAGCGCTCATCGATGTATTCGTTGATGATGTTCGCTTCGTATAGGATCAGGTCGCGCTCGACCAGCACCGGCAGCCGGTTATAGGGGTTCATCACCGCGATGTCTTCGGGCTTGTTGTACATGTCCACGTCGATGATTTGAAAGTCCATGCCCTTTTCGTACAGCACGATGCGGCAGCGCTGCGAGAACGGGCAGGTGGTTCCGGAGTAGAGATTCATCATGTTTGCTTACCTTGTCGCAGAATTCGGGATCGATGTGCAGATGAAAAAGGCGCAAGCGCCGAGCGCGCCGCGCCTTTTGGGCGGGTTTCTCTCAGTGCACGTCTTTCCAGAACTCCTTGTAAAGGAGGTACGTGAGCACGAGCAGCACCAAGAGAACCAGCATCACCACGTAGCCGACCTGCTTGCGCATGAGTTGATTGGGCTCGGACATCCAGCTCATGAAGTTGACCAGATCGCGAACCAGGATGTCGTAGTCGACCTCGGAGAGGGATCCCGCCGTTTCGGTCCTGATCGTCTTGAGTATGAAGCGCTCCCCATCCTTGCCGGCCTGATCAGGAGTCAGCACATCGATTTTCCAGGCGTTTTTCTGCTGTCTGCCGATCGCTTCCGCCTGCTCCATGTTCTTGAACTTCCGCTCCACCTGCACCTGTTGACCGGAGAGCGTCCACAGGACGTGGGGCATGGCGACGCGCTCGAACACCATGTTGTTCCATCCGGTCGCCGACTCCGGATCGCGGTAGAAACTGCGCATGTATGAATACAGCCAGTCGGGGCCGCGAGCGCGGGCGATCACCGACAGATCCGGGGGCGCCGTGCCGAGCCATTCTTTTGCGTCCTTCCTTGTCATGGCGACGTTCATCAGCTCCCCGACTTTGTCGGCCGTGAAGAGCAGGTTGTCCTTGACCTGTTGCTCGGTCAAGCCCAGATCGAGCAGCTTGTGGTAGCGCATCATCCCCGCCGAGTGACAGTTCAGACAGTAGTTGACGAAGCTGCGGGCGCCCGATTGCAGGCTCGCGACATCGCGCGGGTCGATCGGTGCCGAATCGAGCCTGACCGCTTCCTCCGCGGCGAGCGCGAGCGGAGCGGCGAGCGCAAGCAGGGCGATGAGCGCTTTCACTTCCAGGTGACCCTTTGCGGCTCGGGGCGGGTGGTGTCCATCTTCGAATACCACGGCATGAGGAAGAAGAACAGGAAATACACGGTGGTGCCGATTTGCGCGGCGAGCGTGCGCCCCCCGGTCACAGACTCGGTGCCGAGGTAGCCGAGCACGAAGAACGCGATCACGAAAAGAGCGATCGCCGACTTGCTGATGGGCCCCTTGTAGCGGATCGACCGGACCGAACTCCGGTCAAGCCACGGCAGAAAAAAGAAGATCATGACCGATGCACCCATCAGCACGACGCCCCAGACTTTGGCATCCAGTGTCAGGAGTCCAAGTAGCAACACGATCGCAGTCACCCCTACGGCGATCCGGGGTGCGCTGTTCTTGACACTCCAGATGATGAGGAGCGCGAATGCGACGACGCCCGGAGCGAGCGCCCACAATACGAACTCATCGGTCGTGGCGCGCAGGATCGAGTAGTACGGCGTGAAGTACCACACCGGCGCGATGTGCGACGGGGTCTTCAGGGGATCGGCCGGAATGAAATTGTTGTACTCGAGGAAGTAGCCGCCGGCCTCCGGCGCGAAGAACACCACGATCGAGAAAACGATGAGGAAGACCACCACGCCGAAGGCGTCCTTCACGGTGTAGTAGGGGTGAAACGGAATACCGTCGAGCGGTCTCCCGGTGGAGGGATCCATCGACTTCTTGATCTCGATCCCGTCGGGATTGCTCGAGCCGACTTCGTGCAGCGCCAGCAAATGCGCGACAACGAGCGCCAAGAGCGCGAGCGGCACCGCGATCACGTGATAGGCGAAGAAGCGGTTGAGCGTCGCATCCGACACCACGAAGTCGCCGCGGATCCAGATCGCGAGGTCCGGCCCGATGACGGGAATCGCGTCGAAGAGGTTCACGATCACCTGCGCGCCCCAGTAGGACATCTGGCCCCAGGGGAGCAGGTAGCCGAAGAAGGCCTCGGCCATCAGGCAGAGGAATATCAACATGCCGAAGATCCACAGAAGCTCGCGCGGCTTGCGGTACGAGCCGTAGAGCATCGCGCGGAACATGTGCAGGTACACGCAGACGAAGAAGAACGAGGCGCCCGTCGAGTGCATGTAGCGGATCCACCAGCCCCAGGGAACCTCGCGCATGATGTATTCGACCGAGGCGAACGCCTGAGCGGCGTCCGGCTTGTAGTTCATGGTGAGGAAAATTCCGGTGACGATCTGGATCACCAGCACGAAGAGCGCGAGCGAGCCGAAGTAGTACCAGAAATTGAAGTTCTTCGGCGCGTAGTACTCGCTGAGATGCGAGCGCCAGGTCTCCACCAGCGGGAAGCGCTGATCGATCCAGGTGAGCAGGCCGTTGAAGGGTCCCGCCCCGGTCACCGCCTGCTTCTCGGCCGCAGCCATCGCTCTAAGCCCCCTTCTTGTCCTCGCCGATCAGGATCCGGGTGTCGGAGAGATAGGTGTAGGGCGGGACCTTGAGGTTGTCCGGGGCGGGCTTGTTCTTATAGACCCGGCCGGCGAGGTCGAACAGCGACCCGTGGCAGGGGCAGAAGAAGCCGCCGGTCCAGTCCCGCTCGAAGGCTTCTGGGCCGGCCTTGAACCGATCCTGCGGGGAGCACCCCAAGTGCGAGCAGATTCCCACCACGACGAGATACTCCGATTTGATGGAGCGATACTCGTTCCTCGCGTATTCGGGCGTCAGCTCGCTTTTCTTGCGCTCGCTCTTGGGATCGGCGAGTTTGCTGTCGATTCGTTTGATCCCGTCGAGCATCTCCTGGGTGCGTCGCACGATCCAGACCGGCTGGCCGCGCCACTCGACGGTGAGCTTTTCTCCCGGAACGAGCTGGCCGATGTCGGCCTCGACGGGCGCGCCCAGGGCTTCGGCGCGCTCCGACGGCAGCATCGACGCGGCGAAAGGCACGGCAGTGCCGACAGCGGCTGCGCCGCCGGCACAGGCTCCCGCGATGACCAAGCTGCGCCGGCCGCGGTTGACATCGGATTGATCGCTCATGGAGATCCTGGCTGGGAACGGCATTGTAGAAGAGAGCGAAATTATACAGAAAGCCTCGTGCAGGACCAAATTTTTTCGTCCAATTGATTGATTACGATGGTGAATTCACGATTCTTTCCGGAACGCCCGCCGGGGGGGCGCGCGAAGGCACGCGCAGCGGCCGCGTACCGGAGGAAAGCGGCGCGCCCAGCCGTTTTGCGCAATAATCGCGGTACAAGGGAGTCCGGGTGCGCCTCGCATACCGTGCGGGCGAATCGCCGCGGACAAGCATCCAAGATCTTCGCCGAAGCACCGCCCGCTCAATCCATGCGCAATCTCTGGCTCATCTTCGCCCAAACGGCCACTGTTGCGGTCGGCGTGCTTTTTGTCGTCACCACCCTGAAGCCGGAGTGGCTCGGTCGTCCCGGTTCCGGACTCCAGGTGGTCGAGCTTCGCCAGGCCACCGCATCATCGAGCCTTCCCGCGCGCGCGGCCTCCTACAGCGACGCGGTGAGAAAAGCCGTCCCCGCGGTCGTGAACATTTTCACCAGCAAAGAGATCAAGACCCCGCGCCATCCGTTCCTCGACGACCCTCTGTTCCGGCATTTCTTCGGGGACCGTCTCGAAGAGGAGCCGCAGCGCGCGGCAAGCCTCGGCTCGGGCGTGATCGTGAGCCCCAAGGGATACATCCTCACCAATCACCATGTGGTCGAGGCGGCCGACGAGATCGAGGTGGCGCTCATCGACGGCAAGAAATTGAAAGCCAAAGCCGTCGGCTCCGATCCGGAAACCGACATCGCGGTCCTGCAGGTCGAAGGCGGGCCGGTCCCATCGATCACTTTCGGCGACGCCGATGCCCTGCGCGTCGGCGATGTCGTGCTTGCCATCGGCAACCCGTTCGGCGTGGGACAGACCGTGACGATGGGCATCGTTTCGGCGCTGGGCCGCAGCCAGCTCGGCATCAACACCGCGATCTACTCGCGCTCCGGGGGGTCGCTCGGCATCGGCTTCGCGATCCCGGCATCCAGCGCCAAGCAGGTCATGGAACAGATCATCCAGACCGGCGGCGTCACGCGCGGGTGGATCGGTGTCGAGGCGCGGGAGATCACCCTGGAAATGGCCGAGTCCTTCCGACTGGGCACGACCACCGGGGTCCTGATCGAGGGCGTTCTGCGAGGCGGACCCGCCGAACGGGCCGGACTGAAGGCAGGCGATATCCTGATCGGGATCGAGGGTAAGCCGGTCAAGGATCCGAACGCGATGCTGAACCTGGTGGCCGCACTCGTCCCGGGGAAGCCCGCCTCGATACGGCTGCGCCGCGACAACAGGGACGTGGATGTCCAGGTCGCCGTCGGCAAGCGCCCGACGCAGCAACGTCGGCGGCGTTAAAGCCGCATCGGCTTTTCTCGAACGCGATCCGTTCCGGAAATTTCAGCGCGCTCGACTGCAGCGGCGCGCGACTCGCATGGACGCGCTACTCCCGCCCTGCTTCCGTGCTCTTCAAGTCCTTGTCCAAGTCGCCGCCCTCGGGGGCTTCGGAGGCGGCCGGGGACTGACCGACCCAGGGGGCGAGCACGATGCCGAGTTCGTAAAGAAGCCACAGCGGCACCGCGAGCATGAACTGCGAGACCACGTCCGGAGGCGTGAATATCGCCCCGACCACGAATGCGCCGACGAACACGTAGGGGCGGATCTTCTTCAGCTTTTCTATCGAAATGACTCCCGCGCGCACCAGCACGATGACCACCACCGGAACCTCGAAGGTCACCCCGAACGCAATAAAGGTGGTCAACACGAAGGAGAGATACTTGTCGATGTCGGTCATCCATGCCACGCCTTCCGGAGCGACGGACGCCATGAACTGGAAGACCATCGGGAATACCAGGAAGTACGCAAAACACATCCCGACCAGGAACAGCACCCAGCTCGCGACCACCAGCGGCAGCACCAGTCGCTTCTCGTTCGCGTACAAACCCGGCGCGACGAACGCCCACACTTGGTAAAGAACGTAGGGCAGCGCGATCACGAAGGCCACGAGGGCCGCCACCTTGATCGGCACGAGAAACACGCCGACGACGTCGGTCGCGATCATCTGGCCGCCCGCCGGGAGCGCGGCGAGCAACGGCTTTGCAAGCAGCGCATAGAGATCCTTCGCCCAGTAAAGCAGGCAAAGGAACACGACGAATACCGCCCCGATCGCGCGCAGGAGCCGGTCGCGCAATTCGACCAGATGGGAGATGAAGGTGTCCTGCGTGATCATTCGTAGCCGGTCAGACGGCGGTCTTTTCCGGTGGCGGGGGCGCGCCGCCTTCCGGCTCGCGGCTGACTTCACCCGGCTGCGAGGCGGCATCCGGGGGTGCTGACTGCGGGGCACCCGACGGCGCTGCGGCGGTGTCCTCGATTCTCGTCAAGGCATTGAGCTCGGTTTCGGTTTTCGACACCTCGCTTTCAACCGAGCTGACCGTCGTATTGACCGTGCCCTCGAACCCGCGCGCGGCGTCCTCGACGGTGCTTCTGAACTTGCGCAGCTCCTCCAGCTCGATCTCGCGGCTGATGTCGGCCTTGACGTCGTTGACGTAGCGTTGCAGCCGGCCGAACAAATGGCCCATGGTGCGCGCCACGCGAGGCAGCCGTTCCGGTCCGATGACGACGAGCGCCACGACCGCGATCACCATCAGTTCGGAGAATCCGACGTCAAACACAGGGGGTGAACGAATCGATCAAAAAAGAAGCCCGGACCACTCCCGGCGTCCGGATCCGGCCGAAGACCCTTCAGGTCTTGGCCTTGTCCTTGACCTCGCCCTCGATGGTGTGGCCGGTCACCTGGGGCGCGGGCCCGCCCTCGGCCGGCTTGTTCTCCGAGGATTTCATGCCGTCCTTGAAGCCGCGCACGGCTCCGCCGAGGTCGGCGCCGATATTGCGCAGCTTCTTGGTGCCGAAAACCAACAGGACGATCAGCAGCACGACCAGCCAGTGCCAAATGCTCCAGGTACCCATGGCTTACCCTTTCAATTGCGTTTCAGCATCGGGCCCAAGGCTTCCGGGCCGCCGACGATATGGACGTGCAGATGATACACCTCCTGCCGGCCCACACGTCCGGTGTTGATGATGACGCGAAAACCGTCGGTCGACCCCTGCTCGCGCGCCAGGCGCGGCGCCATGGCGAGAATCTTGCCCAGTAACTCCCGGTGGCTCAGCTCGCAATCCGCGAGCGAATCGATATGTTTCTTGGGGATGATCATGAAATGCACCGGGGCGAGCGGATGGATGTCATGGAAGGCGAAAATCTCGGCATCCTCGTAGATCTTCCGGCTGGGGATTTCTCCCCGGACGATCTTGCAGAAGACGCAGCTTTCCGCGTCCATCCCTATTTCCGCTCCGACTCTGCGCGCCCGTTGTCGGAGCGCGCGGCCTTTTCGTCGATCCCGGAAATGCCCTCGCGGCGACGCAGCTCGGCGAGCACGTCGGCGGGCCGCAAACCGTACTGTGCGAGCATGATCAGGCAATGGAACCACAGATCGGCCGTTTCGCCGACGATGCGCAGGCGGTCGCCGTCTTTGGCTGCCATCACCGCCTCGGTCGCCTCCTCTCCGATTTTTTTCAGGATCGCGTCGGGTCCGCGCGCGAACAGGCGCGACACGTAGGACTTTTCCGGGTCGCCGGCCTTGCGCGACTCGACCATATCCGCCAGCCGTTCGAGTATGTCGCTCATCGTCCGTATATTTCCTTCGGATCCTTGATCACCGGGTCCACCGTCACCCAGCGCCCGTTGTCGAGCTTCTGGAAAAAGCAGCTGTGTCTCCCGGTGTGGCAGGCGATTCCGCCGCCCTGTTCCACCCTGAGGAGCACCACGTCCTCGTCGCAGTCGAGCCGGATCTCGCGCACCGTCTGCACGTTTCCGGACTGCTCGCCCTTTTTCCACAGGCGCATTCTCGAGCGCGACCAGTAGTGCGCTTCACCGGTCGCCGCCGTCCTGGCGAGCGACTCGCGGTTCATCCAGGCGAGCGTCAACACCTTGCTCGTGGAAATCTCCTGGGCAATGGCGGGCACAAGGCCGTGCTCGTCCCACTTTACTCTGTCAAGCCAGTCTTCTGCCATCGCGTCCGCCGCTTCAAAGCCTGACTTCGATTCCGCGCTTTGCCATGTATTGCTTCGCCTCGCGCACGGTGAACTCGCCGAAATGAAAAATGCTTGCGGCGAGAACCGCGTCGGCGCGGCCTTCGAGTACGCCCTCGGCGAGATGATCGAGCTTGCCGACGCCGCCGCTCGCGATCACCGGGACGTCCACCGCCTCGGCGACGGCGCGCGTGAGCGCGAGGTCGAAGCCTTCGCGGGTACCGTCGCGGTCCATGCTCGTGAGCAGGATCTCGCCCGCGCCCAGCTTTTGCATTTTACGCGCCCATTCGACGGCGTCCAATCCGGCCCTCCGGCGTCCCCCATGGGTAAACACCTCCCAGCGAATCCCGCCACTCGCGGCAGGCTCGGACTGTTTGGCTTCGATGCCGACTACGATGCACTGAGCCCCGTAGCGACCGGCCGCATCTGCGACCAGCTGCGGGTTTTGGACCGCAGCCGTGTTGATGGAAACCTTGTCGGCGCCCGCGTTGAGCAGGCGCCTCACGTCCTCCACCTTGCGCACGCCGCCGCCGACGGTAAGGGGAATGAACACCTGCGCCGCGACTTCTTCAACGACGTGCAGGATCAGATCGCGCTCCTCCGAGCTCGCGGTGATGTCGAGGAACGTCAGCTCGTCCGCGCCCTGTTCGTTGTAACGCCGCGCGATCTCGACCGGATCGCCCGCGTCGCGCAGGCCGACGAAGTTGATGCCCTTGACGACGCGTCCGCGGTCGACGTCGAGGCAGGGGATGATGCGCTTGGCGAGCATGATTCGGGGATCGAGGATCTGGAAAGGTCGAATCGCAAGCCGAGGGAGAGCTTCCCTCAAGCCTCAGCCCTGCGTCTTCATTCCTTGCCCTTGCCCTGCTTGTCCGCCTCGGCCTGGGCCTTCTTGAAATCGAGCGTGCCCTGATAGATCGCGCGGCCGGTAATGACGCCGTTGATACCTTCGGATTCGATTTTGCACAGCGCCTTGATGTCCTCGACGCTGGTCAGGCCGCCGCTCGCGATCACCGGAACGCGCAACTCCCTCGCGAGCTTCAGCGTCGCGTCGATGTTCACTCCGGTGAGCATCCCGTCGCGGCCGATATCGGTGTAGATGATCGCCTCGACGCCGTAGTCCTGGAATTTCTTCGCGAGGTCCACCACGTCGTGACCGGTCATCTTGGACCAGCCCTCGACGGCGACTTTGCCGTCCTTGGCGTCGAGCGCCACGATGATGTGCCCGGAAAAAGCCGTGCAAGCGTCCTGCAGGAAGCCGGGATTTTTCACCGCCGCCGTCCCGATGATGATGTAACCGACCCCGAGATCGAGATAGCGCTCGATCGTGTCCAGGTCGCGGATGCCCCCGCCCAGCTGCACCGGCGGGGAATCCCCGAGCGCCTGCAGGATCGCGCGGACGACGCTCTCGTTCTTGGGTTTGCCGGCGGCCGCCCCGTTCAGATCGACGAGGTGCAGCCGGCGCGCGCCTTCGGCCTTCCAATGCTTGGCCATGCCGACGGGGTCCTCCGAGAACACCGTGGCCTCGTTCATCTTTCCCTGTTTCAGGCGGACGCAGTGTCCGTCCTTGATGTCAATCGCCGGAATGATCAGCATTGAGTCGGAGAAAAACGCAGAGTCTCGGGCACCCGGGACCGCCGGTGGGAAGATTCAGGGATTCCAGTTGAGGAAGTTGGCGAGCAGCCGCAGGCCCGCAATATCGCTTTTTTCCGGATGGAACTGTACCGCAAAAATATTATCCCGTGCTACCGCGCAGGTAAAGGGGACGCCGTAGTCGGTGGTGCCCCGCACCAGCGCGGCCTCCGCCGTCTGCGGAAAGTAGCTGTGGACGAAATAGAAGCGGCTGCCGTCCTCGATGCCCGACCACAGGGCGTGCGGCGCGGCCTGCTTCACGCGGTTCCAGCCGATGTGAGGAACCTTGAGCTTGTGTCCTTCAGCGTCGACCATGGCCTCGGCGGGGAAACGACGCACGGCTCCCGGGAGGAGCGCGAGTCCGGCCACGCCGCCTTCGTCGCTGCGCTCGAAGAGCATCTGAAGCCCGATGCAGATTCCCAGAAACGGACGGCTGCGGGCGGCGTCGAGGACCGCCGGACGCAATCCACGCGCATCCATCTCGCGCATGCAATCGGGCATCGCGCCCTGGCCCGGAAATACGACGCGGTCGGCGCCCGCTACGTGCGCGGGATCGGAAGTCACCTCGACCCTCGCGCGCGGCGCGACATGCTCCACCGCTTTGGAAACCGAGTGGAGGTTGCCCATGCCGTAATCAACGACCGCGACGCGCATTGCAGGGTCAGTCGGAAAAAGAGCCTAGAGCGTGCCCTTCGTGGAGGGGACGGTGCCCGCGGCGCGCGGATCCGGCTCCAGCGCCATGCGCAGGGCCCGCGCGAACGCCTTGAACATGGTTTCGCACTGATGATGCGCGTTGTCGCCGCGCAGGTTGTCGATATGCAGCGTCACCTGCGCGTGGTTGGCGAAACCCTGAAAGAATTCGTGCACCAGGTCCACGTCGAACTCGCCGATCAGCGCGCGCTTGAACTGGACGTGGTACTCGAGGCCGGGCCGCCCGGAAAAATCGATCACGGCGCGCGACAGCGCCTCGTCGAGCGGCACGTAGGCATGCCCGTAACGCCGAATACCCTTCTTGTCGCCGACGGCGCGCGCCACCGCCTGGCCCAGCGTGATCCCGATGTCCTCGACCGTGTGGTGGGCGTCGATGTGCAGGTCGCCCTTCGCCTCGATGTCGAGGTCGAGCATCGCGTGGCGCGCCACCTGGTCGAGCATGTGCTCGAGGAACGGCAGGCCGGTCGAGAGCTTGGCCGCGCCCTTGCCGTCCAGGTTGAGCTTCACCCGGATCTGGGTTTCCTTGGTATTTCGCGTGACTTCGGCGGTTCTCATAGCGCTTCGCGCAGGGCAGCCAGCAGTATACGGTTTTCGTCGGGCGTGCCGACCGTGATGCGCAGGCAGTTCTTGATCGTCGGGC
>Ga0137451_1000335_pt1 | contig 14305 bp, 15 predicted proteins | sample EasRivERMGT500_2_FD_102336 | JGI IMG/M metagenome (GOLD analysis project Ga0137451, IMG submission 102336) | Soil microbial communities from meander-bound floodplain in the East River, Colorado, USA - East River MetaG ERMGT500_2 | ecosystem: Environmental > Terrestrial > Soil > Floodplain ... | reverse complement strand
TGGGCTACGTGCCGGATGCAGGCCACAAGCGCCTGATCGAGCTGTGCCAGACCGATGCGCGCATGCGCAGCGTGGTGCTGAGCACGGAGGAGGAAGGCATCGGACTTGCCGCCGGGGCCTGGCTTGGGGGACAGCGCAGCGCGCTGCTGATGCAGTCGAGCGGCGTCGGCAACATCATCAACGCGCTCGGCACGGTGCGCGAATGCCGCTTTCCGCTCCTGATCCTTGTCACGATGCGTGGCGAAAACGGGGAATTCAATCCCTGGCAGGTGCCCATGGGGCAGGCGACGCAGGAAGTGCTCCGCGCGATGGGCGTGGCGGTGCACCACGTCACGTCCGCGTCGGACGCGGCCGGCCAGGTGGATGCGTCGCTGCGCATCGCCCATGGCAGCTATTGCGCGGCGGCAGTGCTGATCTCGCAGCGCCTCATCGGCATCAAGAGCTTCCAGGAGCAGGCAAACCAATGAGCTTGCACCGGCGCGATGTGGTGAAGACGCTGCTGGCGGACCGGGGCGGCCTGCTGGTCGTAGCGGGTCTCGGCTCAACGGCCTGGGATTGCACCGCGGCAGGCGACCACGACCTCACTTTTCCGCTGTGGGGCGCGATGGGCTGCGCGGCAGTGATGGGGCTGGGGTTGGCGCTCGCGCAGCCGCAGCGCCGCGTGCTGGTGATCACGGGCGACGGCGAGATGCTGATGGGCCTGGGTTCGCTCGCCACGATCGGCGTGCAGAAACCTAAGAACCTGTCCGTTGTCGTGATCGACAACGAGCGCTACGGCGAGACCGGCATGCAGGAAACCCATACCGCGCACGGCGTGGACCTGGCGGCGATCGCGCGCGCCTCGGGCTTTGTCTCCGGCGTCCTGGTGCGCGAAGCGGCCGGGGTGGCCGCGCTGCGCACTGCGATCCACGCGGCGCCCGGTCCGCACTTCGCGCAGGTGAAGGTGGCGGCGGAAAAGGTCCCGTTAGTGCTGCCGCCGCGCGAGGGCACTCTGCTCAAGAACCGCTTTCGCGCCGCGCTGCTCGGCCCCGCTGCCGCCCTGGAATGAGGCTGGCGGTCGCGTTGCTGTTGTGGTGCGCGGCGGCGAGCGCTCAGTTGCCGTCCTGGAGCGGCGGTCCGACCCCGGCGCTACGGCTGCAGGACCTCGAGGGCAGGGAGCATGCGCTCGAGGCCTATCGTGGCAAGGTGGTGCTGGTGAACTTCTGGGCCACCTGGTGCGAACCCTGCAAGGAAGAGATGCCCTCCCTCGAACGGCTGCGGCAATCGCTCGCGGACCGGCCCTTCGCCGTCCTGGCGGTCAACCTCGCGGAGCCGGATTCCCGCGTGCGGCGCTTTGTGCAGGATGCGCGGCTCGGTTTCCCGGTGCTGATGGATCGAGATACCGCGACCGCCAAGGCCTGGAAGGCGCGCCTGCTGCCCGCGACCTACATCGTCGGCCCCGACGGCCGCATCCGCTACAGCTACATCGGGGAGCTCGATTGGTCGCGCGAGCCCGTACGCAAGCAAATCGCCGAACTGCTGCCGCGCTAGCGGCGCTGCTTTTCGCAGCCCTCGGCGCGCACGCGCAGGAAGGCGAGGTGCGCGCGCCCTTTATCACCACGCCGCCCGAGGTGGTGGCGCGCATGCTGCAGATCGCCGGCACGGGCCCGCAGGACACCGTCATCGACCTCGGCTCGGGCGACGGGCGCATCGTCATTGCGGCTGTGCGCGAGCACGGCGCGCGCGGCCTCGGCATCGAGCTCGACCCTGCCCTGGTGGTGCAGGCGCGCGACAACGCTATGCGCGCGGGCGTCGCGGAGCGCGCACGCTTCGAGGAGGGCGACGCGCTGAAGGCAGACCTCTCGCAGGCCAGCGTGGTAACGATCTACCTGCTGCCCTCGCTCCTCGACCAGCTGCAGCCGAGGATCCTGCAGCAACTGCGCCCTGGCGCGCGCGTCGTCACCCACGCATTCGCTTTCAAGGGCTGGAAGCCAGACCGCAGCGAGACCGTCAGGATTTCCGCGCGCCACGAGGGGCAGGGCGGCGAAAGCAGGGTATTCCTCTGGGTCGTGCCCGCCCAGGTGCGAGGCGCCTGGCAGGCTGCAGGCGGCTGGCGGCTGCGCATCCAGCAGAACTTCCAGGAGATCGAGGTCGAGGCGGCGCTGGATGGAAGGCCTGTCGCGGTAAGCGATGCGCGGCTCGAGGGTGAATCGCTGAGTTTCTCCGGTGCCGGGTACGGATTCAGCGGGCGCGTTGCCGGCGACCGCATAGCGGGCGAGCTGCGCGGCGCGGCGGGCGCCTCGACGCTCGCCTTCGAGCGGGATCGCTAGAGGACTTTCCCCGGGTTCAGCAGGCCTTGCGGGTCGATGGCGCGCTTGAGCGCTTGCATCAGCTCGAGCTCGAGCGCGTCCTTGCGGTGCCGGATCTCCTCGCGCTTGAGCTGCCCGAGACCGTGCTCGGCCGAGATCGAGCCGCCGAGCGCCGCGACCGCGTCGTACACCACGCGGTTCACTTCGGCGCGGCGCGCGAGCAGCGCCTGATCGCCGACGTTGTAGTGGATGTTCCCGTCGCCGATGTGGCCGAAAGCGTAGATCGGCGCGCCGGGGAAGGCCGCCTCCAGCGCGGCGCCCGCGCGCTCGATCAGTTCGGGGACCTTCGACACCGGCACCGAGACGTCGTGCTTTACGTTGGTGAACTGCGCTTCCGGAATCGTCTCGCGGATCTTCCACAGCGCCTGCGCCTGCGCGTTGCTCGAGGCGAGCACCGCGTCGTCCACCAAGTCCTGGCATGCGGCAAGCGCCTGCTCCACCTGCGCAGTGAGCGCGGCCCCTTCCCCCGCGTCCGCGATCTCGGCGAGCACGTACCAGAGGTGCGCGCGCGGCAACGGATCGCGGGTAGCGGGCGCGTGCGCCAGCACCGCCTCCAGGCAGCGGCGCGACACCAGCTCGAAAGCGCTGATGCGCTCCCCGAGCCGCGCGTGCAGCTGCGCCAGCAGCGCGACCGCGCGCGCCGGGCTTTGCATCGCGATCCACGCCGTCGCGCTCGCCGACGGCTTCGGATGGAGCTTCAGCACTGCCGCGGTGATCACGCCGAGCGTGCCCTCGGCGCCGAGGAAAAGCTGCTTCAGGTCGTAGCCGGTGTTGTCCTTGCGCAGCGCGCGCAGCCCGTCCCACACGCGGCCATCCGGCAGCACCACTTCGAGGCCGAGCACCTGCTCGCGCGCGTTGCCGTAGCGCAGGACATTCACGCCGCCCGCATTGGTGGAAAGATTGCCCCCAATCTGGCAGCTGCCCTCCGCGGCGAGGGAGAGGGGAAAGAGGCGCCCGGCCGCGTCGGCGGCGCGCTGGATGTCCGCCAGCACGCAGCCGGCTTCGACCGTCATGGTGTCATTGAGCGCGTCGACGCTGCGGATGCGATTCATGCGTGAAAGCGAGAGCACGACTTCTGGCCGCGTGCCGGTCGGCACCGAGCCTCCGCACAGGCCGGTGTTGCCGCCCTGCGGCACCACCGCGATGCCTTCGCGCGCGCAAAGGCTTACGACCGCCGCGACCTCCCCAGTGCTCGCCGGCCGCAGCACGCAAAGCGCGTCCGCGCGGTACTGCTTGCGCCAGTCAGTGGTGTAGGGCGCCGTGTCCTGCGCCGAGGTGAGCACGTGCTTGTCGCCGATCAGCGCAGCGAAAGCGGACTGCAGGCGGGCATCCATGTTGGGTATTATCGCTCGATGAACTTCTCCAGCCACGATCCCGCGCAGGGCGCGCTGCCCTTCGCCGCCGGCGGCGTCGCGCGCTCTGTCGAGGAGGCGATCCTCTCGCGACGCAGCCTGCGTGCCTTCCGTCCCGATCCGGTGCCGCGCGAAACCGTCGAACGCATCCTCGCGCTCGCCAGCCGCGCGCCCTCGGGCACCAACATCCAGCCCTGGATGGTCACCGTGGTTGCCGGTACGGTGCGCGAGCGGCTGGTCAAGGCAATGCATGCGGAGTTCCTGCAGCACGGCGAGGAGGGTTGGAAGCGGGAATTCGAGTACTACCCGACGAAGTGGCGCGACCCCTACCTCTCGCGCCGGCGTAAGATCGGTTGGGACCTCTATGGGCTGCTCGGCATCGGCAAGGGCGAGCGCGAGAAGACACACCGGCAGCACGCTCGCAATTACCTGTTCTTCGACGCACCGGTGGGGCTTGTGGTGACGCTGGAGCGCGACTTGCCGGTGGGCGCCTGGCTCGACACTGGCATGTTCCTGCAGAACGTGATGCTCGCCGCGCGGGCCTTCGGCCTGGATACCTGCCCGCAGGCGGCCATTGCTTCCGCGCACACGGTGCTGCGGCGCGAGCTGCAGATCCCGCAGGAGCAGGTGGTGGTCTGCGGCATGTCGCTCGGCTATGCGCGCGCCGATGCGATCGAGAACACCCTGGTCACCGTGCGCGAGCCGGTAGCGAAATTCACGCGTTTTCTCGGCCTCTGATGCGCGTCCTGCTGCTCCTCCTGGCGCTCTTACCCTTGCAGGCGTGGGCACAGCCGCTCGTCGTGGGAGCGGTCCTGCCGCTCTCGGGCCAGCTCGCCGATCTCGCCGCGGACATGCAGCGCGCGCTGGTCCTCTGGCAGGAGAGCCGCAATGCCGCGGGTGGGCTGCTCGGCCGGCGCGTGGAGCTCAAACTGCTCGACGACCGCTCGGAAGCCCTGGCCTCGACGCGCCTCTACGAGCAATTGATCGACACTGAACGTGCAGCACTGCTGCTCGGTCCATTCGGCAGTGCGGCCTCGGTCAGCGCGGCGGCCGTCGCCGAGCGCAGGCGGCGCGTGCTGGTGAATGTGACCGGAGTCATGGGCAACGTTCACCGCGCCGGAACGCGCTACGTATTCCAGGTGCCGGCGCCGGTGGCCGCTTACGGCGAAGGCGCGCTCGCGATCGTGCGCAGCACGGGTTACCAGCGCCTGCACGTGGTGGCGCGCAACGACCCGGGCTCGCTGGAGGCTGCCGCGCAGCTCGTGGAGCGGGCCGCGGCCGCGGGTCTCGAGCCCGGGCCGGTCGAATCGGTGCCGGCGGGCGCCGGCGACTACGCCGTGCAGATTGCCAAGGCGCGCGCGCGCGATGCCCAGGCCTGGATCGCGTTCGGCCAGCCCGAGGACGCCGCGAACATGGTGAAGTCGTTCAAGCGCATCGGCTATGCGCCATGGCTCTTCCTCGCGCAAGGCGCCGCCGAGCCGAGGTTCCTCAAGCTCGTCGGCCAGGATGCCGAGTTCGTGCTCGGCGTCTCGCCCTACGAGGAGGCCTTCAGGACGCGCGGCAACCGCGAGTTCGTCGAGGCCTGGCGCAAGCGCTGGTCGACCGATCCCGGCGCGATGGCCGCAACGGCTTACGCCTCGCTCCTCGTCCTCGAGGAGGCCGTGCGCAAGGCAGGAACCGTGGAGAGCGAGCGCCTGCGCGCGGCGTTGGCGGCGCTCGATACCGAGACACCGATCGGGACTTACCGAGTCGACGCGCGCGGCGGCCAGACCGGCGTGAAGCCCGCAATGGTGCAGATCGTGGCCGGCCGGCGAGAAATCGTGTGGCCCGAGTCGCTCGCCACGGCAAAATGGCGGCTTCCCTATCCGCGCTGGGACGAAAGGAAGCCCCTTGTCGCTCAATAGATCATTCCTCTTTGCCCCGGGCAATCACCCGCGCCGCGTGGAAAAGGCGCTCTCGCTTGGCGCCGATGCCGTGATCCTGGATCTCGAGGACGCGGTCGCCACGTCGGACAAGGCGGCGGCGAGGAAGCCGGTGGCCGAGGCGCTGAAGGGTCCGCGCCGCTGCCGCGGCTACGTGCGGCCGAACGCACCCTCTTCGCCTTTCTGCTATCAGGACCTCGTGGAAACCCTCCACGACAAGGTGGATGGCGTGGTGCTGCCGAAGGTGGAGAGCGCTGCGGACCTGCACGCCATCGACTGGCTCATGGCGGCGCTCGAGCGCGAGCACGGCATCGCCGAGGGCTCGATCGACCTGATCCCGATGGTGGAGACCGCGGCGGGTGTGGCGCGCGTGGACCGCATCGTGCAAGCGAGGAACCTGCGGCCCTACCGCGCGCCCTGGCGCGTGAAGCGCCTCGCGTTCGGGGCCGCCGACTACAGCCTCGACGTGGGACTCATGCCCTCGCACGAGGAGCCGGAACTCGCCGAGGCGCGCACGCGCGTGGTGCTCGCCTCGCGTGCCGCCGGCATGGAAGGACCGCTCGACAGCCCATGGTTCCACCTGCGCGACATGGAAGGCTATCGCCTAGCAGTGGAAAGAAGCCGCCGCGGCGGCTTCCAGGGGCGCCTGTGCGTGCATCCCGACCAGGTGCCGGTGGCCAACGAGCTGTTCACGCCGAGCGCGGACGAGGTTGCGCGCGCCGAGCGTATCGTCGCCGCGTTCCGCCAGGCCGAGGCAAGGGGCGCGGCCGCCGTGGAGGTGGACGGGCAGATGGTGGACTACCCGATCGTGCATCGCGCGCAGGCGCTGCTCGAGACGATGCGCGCGATCCGCGCCAAGGGCGGCTGATCCCACTGCGCGAGGTCCTGCTCCCGCTCTCGGTCACCCTGGCGGTTCAGACGCTGGTCGCGTTCGCGGTCTACTGCGCTCCGGTGATGGCGCCCGTAGCCGGCCCCGCGCTCGGCGTTTCGCCCGCCGCAGTGGGGTACTACATTGCCGTCGCCTACCTGGGAAGCATGCTCGGCTCAGCGGCCGCGGGCGGCTGGGTGGCGCGCTTCGGGCCGATCCGCGTCAGCCAAGCGGGGCTCCTGCTGTGCTTCGCGGGACTGACGCTCGCCGCCTCCGGGTGGTCGCCGCTGGTGCTCGCCGGTGCGTTCGTCGTCGGCTTGGGCTACGGGCCCACGACGCCCGCGAGCTCGGTGATGCTGGTGCGTGCCGCGCCGCCCGCGCTTTTTTCGCTGACGTTCTCGATCAAGCAGACCGGGGTGCCGGCCGGCGGCGTGCTCGCGGGCGCGATCGTGCCGGTGCTGATCTTGGCGGTCGGCTGGCAATGGGGCGCGGTGGCGATCGGGTCGGCCTGCCTCGTCCTCGCGGTGCTGATCGCACCAGTGCGCGCGCGCTACGACTCCGGGCTCAACCCGAACGCACCGATCTCCGTGCGCGCAGCGTTCGCGGCGGTGGGGATGGTGATGCGTGATGCGCGCCTGCGCGAGATGGCGGTCACCGGGCTGGTGTACGGCGGGGTGCAGATCACGCTCGTCACCTATCTGGTGACCTTTCTTACCGACGACTTCGCGCTCTCGCTGGTACTGGCAGGCTTCGTCATGGCGGCGTCGCAGGTGGCCAGCGTCGCGGGCCGCATCGCCTGGGGCGCGCTCGCCGATCGCGCGGTGGCGCGGCGCACGATGCTCGGGTTGCTGGGGCTGGGCATGGGCGTGTCGGCCATCGCCGCGCTGGCCGCGGGCGCCAACTGGCCAGTCTGGGTTCTATTCATGTTCGCCTGCGTATTCGGCGCCACTGCGGTGGGCTGGAACGGCGTGTATCTCGCCGAAGTGGCGCACATCGCGCCCGCGGGGAAGGTGAGCCAGGCGACCGGCGGATGCCTGTTCTTCACTTTCCTCGGCGTGATGGTGACGCCGCTGCTGTTCAACGGCGTGCTGGCGTTCGGCGGCGGCTACTCGTTGGCATATGCGCTCCTCGGTGTGCCTGGGCTCGCCATCGGCGCGCACTTGCTCCTGCGGCGTGCGGGCTAGAATCGGCGCGATGACGCAGGCACCCGCCGGCTTCAAGCCCCTGCCATCCGCCAGCCCGTTCAACGAGCTGGTCGGCCCGCTGCACGAGAAGCGCGGCGAGGGCGTGATCTCGCTCGGCCTTCGCGTGGAGAAGAAGCACTCCAATTCGCGCGGCATCTGCCACGGCGGCGTGCTCGCGACGCTCGCCGACCTCGCCCTCGGCTACGGCATGATGGCGAAGACCGGCGGGCGCGGCGGATTCGTCACCGCGCACCTCGACATCGACTACGCGGGGTCTGCCGCGATCGGCGACTGGATCCACTCCGAGGTCGAGGTGCAACGCATGGGATCGCGCCTCGCCTTCGCCACGGGCTACCTGTGCGTGGGCGAGCAGCGCATCGTGCGCATGAGCGGCATCTTCGCGCTGCCAGGGCGGACGAGCGCCTGAACGCAGTGCGCGACGTCATCCTCGCCCACGGCCTGTGGGTGCCGGTGCTGGTGATGACGCCGCTGGCGGCGCGGCTGCACGACGCGGGCTTCCGCTGTCATCTGTTCGACTATCCCGGACGCGAACGGCCGCTCGAAGCGCACGCGGAGCGCCTGGCGCGCTACGCGCGCTGCGTAGGTCCCGCGCATTTCGCAGGCCACAGCCTGGGCGGGCTGGTGGTCCTGCAGGCACTGGAGCAGCACCGGTCGGTGGCGGCGGGGAACGTCCTGCTGCTCGGCTCTCCCGTCAGGGGAAACTTCGCGGGGCGCAGGCTGGCGCAGCACGGCTGGGGGCGCTGGTTCCTCGGCGCGAGCGAGCCGCTGTGGCGCGAAGGGCGCAGCGCGCGCTGGACGCGCCCCGAGCCGCTCGGCGTGCTCGCGGGGACGCTCCCCATCGGACTGGGGCGACTGTTCGGCGCCCTGCCCGGCGCCAACGACGGCGTGGTGCGGCTGGAGGAAACGGAGGTGGAAGGCATGCGCGAGCGCGTGGTCCTTCCCGTGGGGCACAGCGCGATGCTGGTGTCGGCGCGCGTGGCGGCGCAGGCGGTGTCCTTCCTCAACGATGCGCGCTTTCTGCCTCGCGCTTAGCGCGCTCGTCCTTTCGGGCTGCGAGACGCTCGCCTACTACGGCCAGGCGGCCGGCGGGCATCTCGCGCTGATGGCGCGCGCCCGCCCGGTCGAGGAGGTCGACGCTGACCCGGCGCTGCGGGAACGGCTGAAGACCGCGGTCGCGATCCGGGATTTCGCCTCGCGCGAGCTGCAGCTGCCCGACAACGGGTCGTTTCGCAGCTACGCGGACCTTGGACGGCCCTTTGCCGTATGGACCGTGGTGGCGGCGCCCGAGTTCTCGCTCGAACCGCTGCAGTCCTGTTTCCTGTTTGCCGGGTGCGTCTCTTACCGCGGCTACTACGACAGGGCCGCGGCGGAGCGATACGCCACCGGGCTGCGCGCCGCGGGTAACGACGTGGTCGTCTATGGCGTGCCCGCCTATTCCACGCTGGGCTGGTTCGACGACCCGCTGCTGTCCACTTTCATCGGCTATCCGGACGCGGACCTGGCGCGGCTCATTTTCCACGAGCTTGCACACCGGCTGCTCTATGTGAAGAACGACACAACCTTCAACGAATCCTTCGCCGTGGCGGTGGAGCGCGCAGGCCTGCGGCGCTGGCTTGCCGCGCAGGGGCGCGAGGCGGCGCCGGCGCGCAGCCCTGCGCCGCAGATCGCCGAGGTGCGCGCACGGCTCGAGGCCCTGTACCGCACGCGCCTCGCGCCGCAGGCGATGCGCGAGAGGAAGCGCGCTGAACTGGAGGCGCTGCGGCCGGTGCTGGCGCGGATGCCGGCGTTCGAGGGCCAGGAGCCGAGCAACGCGTTTGTTGCGTCGTACGCGACTTACACGGAGCTGCTGCCTGCCTTCGAGAGGCTGCTCGCGGAGGCGAAGGGCGACCTGCCGGCGTTCTACGCGCTGGCGAGGAAATTCGCTAGCGAGCGGTCCAGCCCAGGTCCATCGTCAGCGCAGCGCCCGTGATCACGCCGGCCGCGTCGCCGCACAGGTAGGCGACAAAATCCGCCACTTCGCGCGGCTCGATGAGCCGCTTCACTGCCGCCGGCGCGAGCATGATCTTCTCGATCACTTCATCCGGCGACATGCGGTTGGCTTTCGCCTGGTCGGCGATCTGGCTGTCCACCAGCGGCGTTCTGACGTATGCCGGGCAGATGGCGTTGACCGTGATGCCGTGCTCGCCGCCCTCGAGCGCCGCGGTGCGCGTGAGGCCGATCATGCCGTGCTTGGCGGCGATGTAGCCCACCTTGAAGGGCGAAGCGACGAGTGCATGGATCGAGGCGATGTTCACCACGCGACCCCATTTCTGCTTCTTCATCGCCGGCCAGCAGTAGCGCGTGAGCAGGAACGGCGCGGTGAGCATCAGCGCCAGCATGCGTTCCCATTGGTCTTCCGGGAATTCCTCGATGGGGGAGACATGCTGGAACCCGGCGTTGTTCACCAGTACGTGCACCGTGCCGTGGGCCCTGAGCGCCTCGTCGACGAGTTTCCTGCACCCGTCGCGGGTGCCGAGGTCGGCGGCGACGAACGTGCCGCCGAGGCGCTTGGCATGTTCGGATCCGGCCTTCTGGTTCAGGTCGGCGAGGACCACCTTCATGCCGTCGGCGGAGAGGCGCTCCGCGCAGGCGAGGCCGATGCCGCTCGCGGCGCCGGTGACGAGGGCGACCTTGCTCACGTCAGCGGCAGGTCCACGTGTTGCCGGAAGGGCGCGCGCGCGAGCAGCCGGTCGAACCAGGCCTCGAGCTGCGGCAGTTTCGGGTGCTCGATCGGCACGCGCATGTAGCGCTGCACCTCGCAGCCGATCGGGATATCGCCCATGGTGAATGTCTGGCCGGCGACATAGGGCTTGTCCGCGAGCGCCTTGTCGAGCAGCGCGGCGAGCTCATGGCTCTTCTTGCTGCCTTCCTCGATCGCCTTCGCGTCGCGCTTTTCCGGCGGCGTGCGGATGAGGCCCCAGAACACGTTGCGCATCGCGTTCTGGAAGGTGAAGGCCCAATCCATCCAGCGATCGGCGTCGGCCCGCGCTTTCGGGTCCGTGGGCCAGAGCTTGCCCGCACTGTGCTTCGCACTGAGGTAGCGCACGATCGCGTGCGACTCCCACAGCGTGTACCCGTCGTCGTCGATGGTGGGTACCAGGCCTGTCGGGTTCATCCCGCGGTACGCGGGAGTGTTGTTCACGCCAAACTGCATTCCCGCGTCGATGCGCTCGTGCGGGAGGCCGAGCTCCGACACGCACCACATCGCCTTCTTCACGTTGACCGAGTTGACGCGGCCCCAGATTCTCAACATGTTCAGAATCCCACGGCCTGGCCGTCGCGCCGCGGGTCGCTGGCGGCGATGTAGCCGCCGTCAGTCTTCCAGATCATCTGCGCACTGCCGAACTGGTTGTAGTCGTCCACGTTGACGATCTTGTGGCCGCGCCTTTGCAGCTCTTCCAGCGTCGTGCCGGAGAAGCCGCCTTCCTCCACGCTCACGTCCATGCCTTGGACGAAGCGGAAACGCGGACCGTCGCAGGCGGCCTGCGGGTGCTGGCCGTAGTCGGCGATGCGCACTACCACCTGCGCATGTCCCTGCGGCTGCATGGTGCCGCCCATCACGCCAAAGCTCATCACGGGCTTCCCATCCTTGGTCAGGAACCCCGGGATGATGGTCTGGTAGGGACGCTTCTTCGGCCCGACGCAGTTGGGGTGCCCGGGCTTGAGCGAGAAGGTGCCGCCGCGGTTCTGCAGCGAGATCCCGGTTCCCGGCACCACCACGCCCGAGCCAAAGCCCATGTAGTTCGACTGGATGTAGGACACGATCATCCCGGAGGCGTCCGCAGCCGTGAGGTACACGGTGCCGCCCTTGGGCGGCTTGCCGGGGCCGAAATCCTGCGCCTTCTTCGGGTCGATGCGTTTGGCGCGCTCCTTGAGGTACTCCGGATCGAGGAGCCGCGCGGGCGTCACTTCTTTCATGTGGTCGAGGTCCGCCACGTAGGCCCAGGCATCGGCGAAGGCGAGCTTCTGCGCCTCGATCTGCAGGTGAAGGCTATCCGGGCCGTCCACCGTATGGCCGCGGAGGTCGAAGTGCTGCAGCATCCCCAGCGCGATCAGCGCGACGATGCCCTGGCCGTTGGGTGGAATCTCATGCAGCGTGTAGCCGCGGTAGTCCATCTCCAGCGGCTTCACCCAGTCGGACTTGTGCGCGGCGAGGTCCGACACCTTCATCACGCCGCCGTTCTGGCGCGAGTGCGACTCCAGGCGCTCCGCCAGGGGCCCGTTGTAGAACGCCTCCCCCTTGGTCTTCGCGATGGCCTCCAGCGTCGCCGCATGGTCCGGGAACTTGAACACTTCGCCAGGCTGCGGCGCGCGTCCGTTGGGCAGGAACGCCTCGGCGAACCCGGGCTGGACCTTCAGTTCCGGCACCTGCTTCGCCCACTGGCCGGCGATGGTGGGCGAGACGAGGAAGCCCTCGCGGCCGTAGCGGATCGCGGCCTCGAAGAGTTTCTCGAAGGGGAGCTTGCCGAATTTTTCCGACAGCATCTTCCAGGCGGAGACACAGCCCGGCACGGTCACCGAATTCCAGCCGCGCTGCGTCATCGCCGGCTGGCCCTTGAAGAACTCGGGAGTCCAGCCCTCGGGCGAGCGGCCCGAGGCGTTCAGGCCGTGCAGCTCCTTGCCGTCCCAGATGATGGCGTAGGCATCCGAGCCGATGCCGTTGGAGACCGGCTCCACGAGCGTGAGCGTGATGGCGGTGGCGAGGATCGCATCCACCGCGTTGCCGCCGGCCGCGAGCATCTGCAGGCCGGCCTGCGCGGCGAGCGGCTGCGACGTGGCGACGATATTCCTCGCCAGGACGGGCTTGCGAGGCCAGGAATAGGGGTTGCTCCAGCTGAAAGGCGTCACGCAGACTCCTGTTCCATGTCCAGCACCACGCGGCCGAGGATCTTCCCGGCCTTCAGCTCCTCCAGCGTGCGGTTGACCTCGTCCGGTCTGCGCAGCTCCATCGGCGTGGCCTTCAGCTTCTTCTTCTTCGCCAGCGCCACCACCTCCTTCAGCTCCTGCAGGTTGCCGACATAGGAGCCGATGATGCCGATGGCGCGCTGCGCGATCGGCGGCAGCGGGTGCACGAGCTCGCCGCCGTAGAGGCCGCAGAGCACGTAGCGTCCGCCCTTCCTCAGCGCGCCGGTGCCAAGCATCGCCGTGGCGGGCATGCCCACGAAGTCGATCGAGGCGGCGAGGTTGCCCATCGCCAATGCCCCGAGCTTCTGCACTGCGTCCGGCGCGCGTGTGTCGAGCGTGAGCTTTGCACCCTGCTTCTTCGCCGCCGCGAGCTTCGCGTCGTCGACGTCGCAGGCAATGACATTCTTCACGCCTTTCGCCTTGAGGATCGACAGGGCGACCAGGCCGAGGCCTCCGCAGCCGATCACGGCGATCCAGTCCTTGGGCCCGAGCTTGGGCAGCTTGTTCAGGCCGCTGTAGGCGGTGATCGCGGAGCAGCCCAGCGTGGCGGCGAAGCCTTCGTCGATACCGGCAGCGTCCACGAGGTACTTCGGGTGCGGCACCAGCACGTGCGACGAATACGCGCCCGGCTTCATCACGCCCAGGAACTGCGCCTTCATGCAGTAGTTGTCCTGACCTGCTTTGCACACCGGGCACTTGCCGCAACCGATCCAGGGATAGACGATGCGCTTCTGGCCAACCTTCACGCCTTTGGCGCGCGACCCCACGGCCGCCACGACGCCGAAGGGCTCGTGCCCCAAGGTGAAGGGCGGGATGCAACCGCGGTCCTTCACGTAGAAGCGCTTGCCGCCACCCCAGTCGAAATAACCGTCCCAGATGTGCACGTCGGAGTGGCATACCCCTGCGCGCGTGACTTTGACCAGCACCTCGGTGCCGGTCGGCTTCGGCGTCTCCTGCATGACCTTCTGCAATGGTTTGCCGTGTTCGATGATTTGATAGCTGATCATGCTTTGGCCGCCTCTGTAAGTGCTTGATCGATGTCCCACAGGATGTCGTCGAGCGATTCGATGCCCACCGACATGCGCACCATGTCGGGGGTGACGCCCGCTTTCAGTTGATCCTCGTCCGACATCTGCCGGTGCGTGGTGGATGCCGGGTGGATGATGAGGGTCTTCGCGTCGCCGATGTTGGCGAGGTGGCTCATGAACTGCGCCGCCTCGATGAATTTTTCACCCGCCTTCGCGCCGCCCTTCACGCCAAAGTTCAGCAGGCCCGAGGCGCCCTTGGGCAGATACTTCTGCGCCAGCTTGTAGTACTTGTTGTCCGCCAGCCCCGGGTAGTTCACCCAGGACACCTGCCGATGGCCCTGCAGGAATTTCGCCACTGCCAGCGCGTTGGCGCAGTGCCGGTCCATGCGCACGGCGAGCGTCTCGACGCCTTGCAGCAGCAGCCACGCGCTGATCGGCGAGAGCGTAGGACCGAAGGTGCGCATGATTTCCATGCGCGCCTTCATCGTGAAGCCGAAATCGCCGAAAGTCTCGTGGAAGATCACGCCGTGGTAGCCGGGCGAGGGGCTGGTGAACTCGGGGAACTTGCCGTTGCCCCAGGGGAACTTGCCCGACTCGACGATCACCCCGCCCATGGTGGTGCCGTGCCCGCCGAGGTA
>Ga0137451_1000333_pt1 | contig 14368 bp, 37 predicted proteins | sample EasRivERMGT500_2_FD_102336 | JGI IMG/M metagenome (GOLD analysis project Ga0137451, IMG submission 102336) | Soil microbial communities from meander-bound floodplain in the East River, Colorado, USA - East River MetaG ERMGT500_2 | ecosystem: Environmental > Terrestrial > Soil > Floodplain ... | reverse complement strand
TCTCCAAATTGGCCAAACGATATAATTTCTCTCCCATACGGCCAACGAATCCTGCATCTTCGTGAGAGTAAGCAAACATCGCTGCAAGTTTACCAGCGAAGTAATAGTTACCGTAAGGATTCCCATCAGAAGCATAGTCATGACTCTTTTTATCATGTAATTCTGCCATCTCCTCTAGAATCTTGTAAAATTCTGGTGAACCGTGTCTTGTATCAGTCATGTTTTAATACCTCCCATTCATGTTCATTTGTAACATGAGTAGTTTTCACTCCTATAACATAAGTTGAATAATTAGAGGTTATAATATATACCTCTTTATTGAATTTATTTCTGATTATATCCCCCGGTTTTAATTCTATTATTTTTATGACTGGTTTGAATTTTTCGGGCATCTGCATCTCCAATCCGCGCATTTCTTATTGAGTCCAAAATTAGTCAAATGACAATTTGGGCAAATCCAAGGTTTAATTAATAATCGTTGTTTAATTATTTCATATTGTTCTTGTGTAAATGGAGCTAATTCATCCTCTCCTATCATTAATTCAATTGTCATTCCATAATTATCGGGTGGGGGAATTATCATGAGTTATCATCCGTACAAATTTCTAATGAAGATATAATTTGTTTATTATCCCCAGGTTGAAATAAAAATCCTGTTATATCTTCCATTTCCCCCGTTTCTCCATCAAAAGCTAAAACTATAGTATCTTCTGGATATTCTTTGAGTCGTTCAATCAATTCTTTTATTGTCATTACATTCCTTTATACAATCAAGACAAAGTTTCCCTAACAAGTATTTACAACAATCATCTTTATTTTTTTAGAACATGATTGTGGTAATGAAATTCTGAAATAGTTTCTTGTCCTTCTTTACCACATAGGGTACTAAATGTAAGTCCCCATCGTATGTGTACTATCATTGGTTTCTTAAAAAGAAATCATACAATTGTGTATTGGCTTGAATTCCTTCCATATTAGCTATATATTCGAGACATCGTTTTGCGATGATACAATATTCCTTACTAGGATTCATATCATCACATTGACCTTCTCGATAATTAGCCCATATTAGTTTACGCATGGATTGAGGTAACATAAACCAATGTCGTTTACACATGAACATTTCAGGCGGGACATTGATTTTACAATTTGTAGCGTGGCAATGATGACTCATTGATTAGGAAAATCCAAACGAGAAATATTACTCGCGCGCGGTCCCTTGAGTCCTTCCCCTGGTTCAAATGTGACTTGAATGAATTCCTTAGTTACCTTACCTGCCTGATAATCAGCTACCAAATCATCCCAAAATCCACTAAAATCATCCCTATGGAAGAAATAATCAGTTCCATTAGTGGCTTTAATGAAACCGAAATTCCTATCAGAAAGCGTACGAATGTAACCCTTCATAAATTTATTCTCCTTCAATATGCGGTTGATTATCCTTGCGTTCCGATGCACGTTTGGGCTTGGTTTGTATTTCTTTGGGAGTTCCTTCATATTGTAATGTAAAGTAAATACTGAATTTCCAGAATTTAAGTTCCCCCATCCATATATCATTACCAATATGGATTAGAGTATCTTCTAATCCTAATTGTGGATACCTGATAATAACAACTCCATTATCCAGGTATTTGACTATTCCTTCTATAGCACGAAATCCAAAAATTTTGTTAACAACAAAATCATGGAAATAGAATTCTTTACCTTGCCAAATCCAACCAAGAGGAAGGTTTAATACCTTTCCCTTATAGAAACCTTCTAATTTTTTCATAAAATTAATGCCGGATATGGGAGTTGAACCCATATGGTATTGCTACCGTCGGATTTTAAGTCCGATGTGTCTGCCATTCCACCAATCCGGCACATGTTAATTATTTTTTCTCTAATGTTTCATTCCGCGCAATAGCTGCGTTGGCCCAAAATACAAATTCTTCTAGTTTTGTTAATGCTAGGGATAGTTCACGACTAGTTGGGCAATTGTTACAAGCCTTATAAGCAAGCCCCTTAGCAGTTTCACGCAGGTCTACATATCGTTCCTGTTGTGTTCCAATAGGAGGATGATATGTGAAGTTATTATCAATCTGTTCTACCATCTTTGGAGTTGCAATGTATTCATTCATTAGTAATCTCCTATCAATACCTAACCACACAAAATCTCGTTGATAATCGTTCATGTCCCAGAATGGTTGTTTCCAGATTAAATCATTATTCATTTGCTCCTTCTTGGTACTGATTGAAGATTCCTAATTTGTCTGAGTAATTCTGTTATTTCTTTACAATATTCAGGACTGGGTGTGCCCAGGATTAAAAACAATTCTATAGCAGGCCATCCAAACACATCTGCTATATCCTTGCAATTGAGTGGAGAATGTCCCTTCTCCAATTCCCTACAAATACGTTCGAATGCCTCCTTATCTGGTTTCATTTGAATCATACTTTACCCCTATTATAGCGGTCCCAGATACAACTATTGCATTCAAAAGTAGCTTCTACTCCTACGAATGCAGTTTCTATCATGGTACCACAAACTTTACATGCTAGGGGTCGTTTGGGTTTGGGTTCTTTTTCTCCTGTCCAATAACGATTATACTCATATTCCTTCTGTCGTTTAGCTTGTTCTTCATTAGTTTTACGAATGAATTCCTCATCATATGTGTATTGTTTAGCTTGGTCCTCCTTCATCTTGCGTATTATTTCTTGCCAATCAAAATCTGCATAGAAGGGATTACCTTGTCCAGTAGGGGGTTTACTTGACCATCGGGGTTCTGTACTGCGAACTACATCACCCCATGTACCCCCAACTTTAGCTGCTGCAGTTTTTACCTGTCCAAAGGTATAGTCAACTAGCATTTTACATACCTTACGAGCAGCTAAATTAGCTTCGTTTTCGTTAGGATTATTGTTAGCTAATTTGATTAATTTTTGGATAAGGTCGAAGTTCATGAATGTGTTACCAAATAACAAATCATTGTCGTTACTATACCTCCACTAGCTCCACGAATTTCAAATAGTCTCGTTCCATCCACTTCATAGAATGAGACATTAGGGGGTAATTTAACACTACCTAATGCGTAGTGAAGTAAATTCTTATACCCTAAAGTAAATTCAAATCCATACTTAAAAGGTAAATTGGATTGTCCCGATTCATGTAATTCTTGTAATATGCTAGCTATATGGGGAACTACAAATATGAATTCAAAGGGAGTAATAGCCCCCATATTTGCGCGCCCTAAGTCACCACCATTGGGATTAAATGTAATCATAATTGTTTACCTGTCTTTCCAGCAAAGTATTTTTTCAATTCATCGGCTTCGGTTTCGGGCATGGTGTAGATAATTGTGTTACCTATGGAATTGGTTTTAATCATTCCTGCGGAATCAAATGAAAGCATTAAATCATCAAATTCTGCAGAAGTTTCATAATGTGCCCACATTTTCTTCATGAGAACTTGCCTCGAAATTTGGTGAGTTTCCCTATCTAAAAGTTCCTTAATGATTAGTCCCTTAAGTAATTTTGCTTGAGATATACCCTTCTTACCGTGGGTCATATCGCGCACAGAACCAATTAATCGTTCACATCTGACAATAGCTTCTTCCATTGAATCTTTATCGATTACTAATTCGGGACTCTTACTCAATGATAGTAGCATAGCTACTTTCAGAACAGAATCACCAAAACGATTCAACGTGCCAGTATCATCTTTAATATCTTGGGTTTCAATAACTTCACTGAAATTATCATACCATCGCTGGTATATTAATCCTGTTTCAGTAAAGTAATTTGTAACTCCCGTAGATGTATCCTTGTAAGGATGTATCCAAGGGTCTTTCAAATCCTCTTGACCAAAGTGCAGAAATTCCCCATTTAACTTTGCTAAACCTTTGAGATATTCTGCTGATTTTTGGTAATTTGGGGGATTTTTGAGTTTGACTGAAAGGGAGTTTGTTCGATTCTTTTTGGATTCTGCAATGATGAAAGTCCTTGCGAAGTATCCCCCATGTATATCTTTTTTCGCAAAGAAATCCTCAGAATGCGCTTCATTAGTCGCGGTCAGCATGGTAATCGTGGGGTCTTTCAGATTGAATGTTTCCATTTTCAATAGAGAACGCCAATTACCTATATTGTAATTCCTATCATATAAGTCGGTGAGAATATCTGTCGCAACTTTATCCTCTACAATCGAAGATGTTAATTCTGATGATGCAATAAACGCAGTCGATTTCAGTATAGGTTTACCACCCGGAACAGTTTGGGCAGTTCCCATTTCTTTGAGGATTCCTTGTATGCTAGAACGCCCTGAAATTATTCTAGTTCCCCCGACGGCGCCAACCATTTGTTTCGCTGCGGATATAGGTGGACCTTTTTTCAGACCAGACATTGCATGATACATCACGTAGATGTTTGGGTAGCAATTGTATATCTGTCTGTCCAACCATACACTATCTTTAACCACAGCTGAAATTGATGCAAGCGCGCCCCAGAACCAGAATGAAAGTGGACTCTCTAGTTCACTATGTTGTAATAGAAAATCATCGAGCCATGTCATCGTTTTGGTTTCACTATTTCCCAACAGTCATCACATACGATGTCTCTATTTTCCTTTGATACTCCTGAAAAGTTCTTCTTATATTCCTCCTCTATTTTATCTTCATTCCAATTTACATCACGAACTAAATTAAATATTTCATGGCAAAAGTCACATTCATATTCCTTATCATTTAGTATTGGCATCTACTATATTCCTTAATTTTCTCACAATTTCCAATGCAGCAGTATTTTCATAGGAAATATACTCATGCTCCAGTAATTTGTATAGAGTCTTAATCTCCTCTTGTGTGAATTCAATTGTATTTTTCTTTTCCCCACAATATACGCATTCATCTTCGGAATCAAATGAATGCTTGTGAAATAATTCATTTTTATCAGAAGGGTATGTCATCATCATCTATCCTTATTTTAGTAAATTTCTTTTGCAATTGAATCACTACAATTAGCAATTGAGATAAAAGATGAACTAAATCATCAGCCTCAATTTTATCAACTTGTAAAGTTTTACCCTCATCATCACGCCATGTGAGATAGAGTTCAAATGATTTCATTTCTTTTCCAATTTTTTTAATCGCATTAACCATTCTTTAGCATCTTTGAATGGTATTCGTTGACCCCCATCATGCATATTAAGTAATGTAGCATAATGAGATTGAAGTTTAACTAATTGCTCTAATGCTTCCCAAAGTTCATCATACTCAAAAGTCATAACTTTTTATATTTCTCGAAATCTTTGTAATTCTCGCCTTATTTATAATAACCACCATATAAATCTCGATTTGCTTGTCCCCTTGCTCGTTCTTTTTCATTATGACATTGTTTGCACTTTCGATGACCTTTTTTATTTATATGAGTATTTTCGGGAGTATATTCATGTCCATGAATGCAATGAGTTTTAGGTAATCTCGCTACTGTGTTATGTGTTCCTGCTATAATAGCATCTCTTGTATTTTCTGAATAAGTTCCCTCATAAAGATGTATGGGATTCCAACAATTAGAATTGGGACATTCCTGTTTATGTAAAATTAATATTTCAGATGTTAAATCAAAATCCCAATGAATATATGCAGAAAATCTATGAATATAAATATCGTGATTTTTAAAATGTATTTTACAATGTCCTGTAGGACCACTAGAAGCACCCTGAAATAACCAACAATTGGTTATGGGGTCTATAATTGTATTTCTTTTCATATTTTCTACTATTCTTTCAATTGTGTAAGGCTTAGGGGGCATTTTTACCTCCAATTTTATACTTTACGAAGTCTTTATAGTTTTCTGCGATTTCAATATCACAGGGTATTTTTAGACTGCGACGGGGTAAACTACAGGCAGAGAAGTTAATAGGTCGCTCCATCTCTTGTTTAACGATAGGAACGAAATCATTTAGGTATTCTCGTCTAATTGAAAATAAGAGTGCATCGTGTGATTCGAGGATAATCTTAGATTCGGTAAATCGTTTTTTAGTCCTAATTCCTGCAGCCTTGGTATTATCAGTAACTGAACGTTGAGGAATATAACTGAATGCCTGACGAAATAATTCATCACCCCAACGTTCATAGAAAATACGCCTACCACCCCAAGGTGCATCAATGCCCCACGGGAGCGCGGCTGTAAGTATTCTTTGTCCCTTTAATGCCTCGATGACGCCCGCATGAAATATTTGTTGAATTTTAGGTTGTTTTGTATGAAAGATATTTAATGCTACTTCTGCTTGAGCTTCTGTAATTGGAGGCAAATTAATTTTGTATTTTCTAGCATCTGTATTAACGCTTGTAGCGGCTCGTCGTTTTCCGGCACCGAGATGTCCAGCGTGACGAAGTGTTTTTCCACAAAATCGTATAGGATGTTCAAATCCCCATCGTTTTTTGGAATAATCATCTTCAGTCCCACCGAAGAACCAGCTTGCGGTGAGAGCATGATAATCATGTAAATCTATATCCTCTAATGCTTGTTCATCACCCGCTAGATTGAAAACGACGCGGGCTTCAGCTTGAGAACTGTCTGCCTGAACAAATATATATTCACTCATGATTTGAGAATCAATTCTACATTTCTAAACATGATTCCATCACGATGTGGACCTACAGCAATCGTTATCCAGGGTCCATCCTTCTCATTGCATTGCTTAGTAAATATTTCTTGACATACGTTTGCATAAGTATCAGCATCTACTTCATATGTAGCAGGCCATTGTCCAAATGCAAATTTAGCAAATTCATCTCGTAATTCATTAGCTGTCATGGAAGAAACATACTCCTTATATCCGCACCAATATCCCCATGTTTAGTAATTGTTTGGAATGCCATTCCAAGAGGTTTCATGTCATTTTTGCGCCCTTTACCTACTATATCTACTTTGGGTCTGATTGGGGGTTCTTGCTGTCCATTTGAACTTCGTCCAGTTTCGAGGCAGGGAAAACAAGTAGTTTTCATCTTACCATCATAATCTGGAATTGCCATGAGGTAGGTTGTTATTGTTTTCCTTACTTGACGCCCTTCGAGTATTAATTCAAGCGCGCGTCGTTGTTCGGGGGGTATATTTATTGTTTGCATATTCAATAGGGCTGTAAGTTCTTCTTCCCCTGTTCCTTTACGAGTAGGAAGGTGCCACACATTGAATAACAAATCAAATATTTTCTGGTGCGCGTTCACATTAACTGGAACGCCTGCAATTTGAAAGAGTTCGTAACTAATCTTTTCATCGAGCGCGACATATTTCTTGATTAGTTCTGTTTGTTTCTCTGTATCTATGTGAAATCCATTATTCTCTATTTCCGCATAGAAATCTGGCAGGGTCAGGAGGAAGTTCTCATAAAATGGACGCATTCCTAATTCATCCAAATCAGGGTCCATTGCTTCATCTAATTCATAGGTAACGCAGGCATCTCTTGCACATCCTGTGAATAAATCTTGTATAGAACCTTCATACATTCCTTCGTTTTTGTAAAATGGTTCCCGAGTATAAATGGAGGTATTGAATGCAAGGTTTTTAGGTAATTCTGGATTGATTGCGAAAGCCTTGTACATAGTATCTGAAATGAGTTTTCGGATAATAAATCCAAGTCGCTTGATTTTATTTCTATCGTAATTGAAATTTTGTCCGATGATTTCTTTTTCATATAACACATCTGCTAGTAATATCCAACAGGATACTAAATCTGAATCAGGTATACTTGAGATACCTTCCTCATTCCAAAGGGGTACACACATACCATGATGCTTATTAAATGCGAGTCCCATGCATATAGGTATGCAATGACCTCCTGATTCAACATCTGCTGACATTTTAATTTTGTTTTTATATCGCTTAAGGAACTCATACAATTCTGCGCTATTATGGCAAATTTGTAAAGTGCGCTGAGGAAGGTTCATTTCAGGCGTCTGTGATTCCAAGAGCGCGCGCTTGAAGTCACATATCATTACACTACGATTCCAATAGCCCTTAAATTCTGCTCCTTGTAAGGTTCTTAATCCTGCGGGATTATAAGTAGAAACGAATTTTCTACCCATCCCATACATAATTGAACCACGATAATCCCCGATGGGTCTTTTACCTGATAATGCCCAAAGCGCGGTCCCACCTAATGCTAAGATTACATTAGGTTGAATTGAACTAATCTCAACTTGAAGTTCCATTAACTGTTGATTAATATCTATCCCTGCTCGTTGAGCACGCTCGAAAAATGATACCTTCTCCCTACCTATATTGGGGGGAACCATATACTTACTAACCGCAGAAATCCAACAATTATCTCGATTGATTCCCGCATCCTTACATAACCTAAATAATTCGCGCCCATCCCCACCTGAAAATAATTTACCTGATTGTTGGTCCTCATAGCTAGGCATCTCACCAAGTATCATTAACTTGGCTCCAATGGGACCAGCTCCGGGGACGTAAATTTTATCAATCATTTTACTTCAGCAATTTCAACAATGCAAATTAAACAAATAACACGAGCATTTTCTTTTCGTCGCAATACTAATTTACCATCAGGAATATTCCTATCACAAAGCGCGCACATTTCATCAATTTCTATGTTACTTGTATGAGGAGGTAATTCACCCCCTAATTTACGAGATTTAGCTGTACTTTTAACAATCATTTTGTATACCTTGCATAAATTTGTTCCAGTTTCTTTTCCTGTCCTTCACTTAATGATTCTTTATTATAAACTTTAGCACTTAGACTTTCAATAAATTTGGTTTCCCAATCATTAAGTTCATCAGTTGCTTCATTGATGATAGCATTCATCCATTGTTTGTGGGTTTCATTCGATTGGGGTTTCCATGCTAATGGAGTCATTCTATTATCTCCTCTAGTTGGTTCATCATTTTGTTCAAAATTATCATCTGGAAATAATCCACCATAGGGTAAGTAATCTTCTGCTGCCATCAGAAGTCCTTCCTTTCATCGTTTACCATAGTATGCCTGAGGATGAAATGAATGCGTAATTCTGATTGTTTGTGAAATTTTTCTCCACATTTGCTACAGACAAAATTCTTGATTTCTAATTCTTCCTTAGATTTTCCGCACATAAAGCATTTTCCATCAACTATGACATGTTCTGTGTATCTGTCACAAGGAAGATAATTCATGTTAATTCAAATGAAGTAATGTTATTTCTTTGAATTAGAATCATGTTATCTGTGGGATTTCCTAAAATTTCAAAAGTAATTGCAATTTGTTCTTCTGATGCCCGAGCTATATCGAAATTATATCGTTTGACATTCTTTATATCAAATTGATTTTTAGAATGTGTAAATCTAAAATCAGCTTTACAATTAATTAATTCATTAAATAATTGTTTTTCAATTTGTTTAACAACAGAAAATATTAAAGTCATTCCATTTGTCCTATGACTTGCTGAATCTTATCCTTGATTTTATTTACTTCCCAATTAATATCATTAGCCCATTTATAGTGTTTTGCTTTCCATACCTTTGCATTTGTGTATTCAATTCGTTTGACAGATTCCCACAGTTCACACCATTCATCTCGTGTTAGGCTCATTTAATTGAATCCATTTAGAAAATTTATTACTTCTTGTCTTGTTTGTTTTGGTTTCGTCATGAGCATCATTCCACATAATGATATAAGAGTCTCCTGATTAGTTTCAGGATGCTTTCTCAAATCAGACATCATGGATATTATACCTTTTGAAGGGTCTTTATAATAATCCATTTCCTGAATTGCGCGTTCCTTACACCACTCAATATGTTCTTTTCTAGTCATTTATTCCAATCTTTCCCTGGTTCTATGATTAAGGGAATACGCATTTGTCTTGAGGATACCGCTGGTATAATTTTCTTTTCAAGCAATGTATAGAAGGTGTTGTCACGCTCAAATAACATTCTTATTTGAGGGAGCACTCGTTCTAATTCAATTGCTATAATATCATTAAGAGTAACTTTATGAATGGAAGGTAAAAATATAGTTTTCTGGCCCGGAATCCAGAGTAACTTATCTATATCTAATGCATGTCCAACTAAACCTGCTGAAAGTAATTTGAAAAGTTCTCTACGATTCATAACTCCCTCAAACTAAAAACGGAGTACGCGTTCCTAAGTGACCCTTATAGAGTATTATGGAACGCGCACTCCTATCATTAGTTCATTTATTGAGAGAGTCTACTTATGTTATTGTTTGTGTCCCACTTAAAGGGAACAACAACAAATTCAGATTACAACTCAATCACAAACTAATGAATCCCTCACTTACTCGATTGTGGTTCCTTTTCCTCAGGAGTAGGTTCAAAATCTTCCTGAGTGGTTTCTTCTTCCTTGGTTTCCTCGGTAGTTTCATCCAAGGATTCGATTTCGTTCTCATTGATTACTTCAGGTGTCTTATTCATCATCTTCTTTCACATCATCAATTTCATCAGGTTCAGAAGGTAATTCTTCTAATTCTGATAAAATTCGTTTACATTCATGAGTTGCTTCTTTGAGCGTTATTTCTAAATCTGAAATATTATTTGTGATAGTATTCAGATTTCACAGCATCTCCTTTAATGTCATGATAGTTTCTGCATAGCTTCAACGAACTTTTCAATATCAGGAGTAAGAGAATCAAATACAGCTTGCAGTTCTTCTACCTTTCTCCTATGAAATGCAATCTGGTCCCCAATACTTTCTTTGAATGTTCGTGGGGACTTACTCAAGGATTGTGCTAGTTCTGTGGGATAATTACCTTGATTACCCCGCAATATCTGGTCAAACATTAGGTTACTCCTAAAATGCAGATGCTGGCTTAGACTGTTTTATCTAAACTTTTATAGCTGCTTCTTAAGGGTCATGACTCCCTGTGAAGTTTAGTATTCCTGTAGGTTATGGGTTTAATTACAGGAACAGCACCCAACTAACTACGCGAGTTTCGGTTCACGATACTGATGGTTCGCCTTATTCTTCATGCGACCCTGATAGGTATCATTCACAATGAACATGTCCACTTGCTTACCTTCGAGAAACTTGAATTCAATTCGAGTTTCCTTGTCGATAGTCTCGGGGTCAATTCCGAGTTGTTTGGCACATGCTTTTGTGAGGCCCAAAGAAAAGCCCATTGCCTTCGTATTGAAGGACCACGCACCAGCGCCGCCGATTGGAACTTCTGCAAATTCTTTCGACCCATCATCCGCATTGCACAAGATTGTTCCCTCCACAATCATGTTCTGACTCTTTCCATCCGAGGAAACAGTCCATTCACCCACAGTATCAATGAGAACACGATACCATGCGGGGGTAACGATTTTGTCGCGGAGAAGGTCACGATTGCTATACTGTACGATAGGCATTTTAAGCTCCAACAATAGGTGAAGGGGGTTGTTGTGAAATCACTTGAGGTGGTTTCATTTTGTTGATAGCAGGTAGAATATACGTGCTATAGAGTGGGTCACTACCAAATACAATTTCCTCATTCAATGGTAGTGAGGAACGCGCAAAGTCATCTCCTGTGTGCGTAGTTTTCAGTGCATATTGTCCCCCTGCTCCTACAATAGCTCCTGTTTTGATATTGAAGTGATAAACTTCACTACAATACGCGGGTATCTTCTGAGCTATGGATTTACCCGCTGTAACAAGAACGCGCGCCATATGTGTTTGTCCATCCGGCGATTTCTGCTCCTTTTGAATGATATGGGCAATGAGTATAATATTAACCCCACGATGTTTATTCAATTCCTTCGTGAGAGCGATTAGTTCATGTAATGCAGCGGCTTCTGCATTAAATTCCTCAAATCCAGTCACAGGTATGGAACCAATCTTTTTTCCGTGTCCCTCACCTGCTTTAATTCGCATTGTTTGACGATTAATGTAATCCGAACCTGAGGTAATGGAATCAATTACAATTGTTTTATATTTGCAATTAATTTGAAATGATTCCAATTTCATCTTAACTTTATCCCACTCATTGTAATCATCGAAATCTATATCAGTAGGATTGATACCCCACTTACTCATGGGTAATCCTAACGCATCCATTTTTTGGTCCCATGATACCCAGTATTGGGGGGTTGGGAATGATAGGGCTGAGGTGGATTTCCTAGTTCCAGGCTCCCCCTTGAACAAACAATACAAGTTTTTATAATCTATACTAGACATATTCGGCATTTATTCATCCCCAAAACAAATTGTAGGTAACCAACCAATATCCCCGTTACCCATAACTTTGTAAACTTCAACTGCGCGTTCTTCTCCCGTATCTAAATTACCTATGACCGCGCCCTCACAAACATATTCTAGAACTTCATACTCAGTTCCCAAGGGAACATTTTCATTTACAATTATCCAATCAGGTTATCAGGAAATGAATGTCGTATTAATTTAACAATCATTACTATGGTCCTTTAACCATTGTTCAGACATTGTATCGTAAGATGAAGGATACATTGAAGTAAACTTAAACTTCAATTCAACCCAAATTTCCTTCAATCTATCTTTCATTCTATTTATTAGTATTTTCATAACGTTTTGTAGATGAATTATAAATCATTCCACCTGATGATTTACGTTGAAATGATTGTAAATCTATTGATGCTTGTGGACGTGAAATACCAAATTTCTTCATTAAATGTTCGCGATTAATGAATCCATAGATATAAAGCATATCTGCAATGAATTCAATACGTCGCGATTCAAACCATCTTTGTGACATTACTCAACCTATTAATCATTTCTCTGAGTTCAATAATATACTTTGCAACGTGAATAAATTCAGCAGTTTCATTGTAAACTAAAATATTTCTAATAAATTTAGCTTGGTCGATAATTCCATTTAATTCATCACAAAGTCTAAATTTATTCTCATTCATTTCATTCATCCTCTTTCATATTCAATACATCCCAAGGGGGACCAACGAAGAAATTCAATTTAAGTTCTTCTTCGCGCATTCCTCTGTCTTTGATACATACATCCTTAAACATGCAGAATCCATACTTACTTTCACAATGTGTCCAATCAGGAGGCCAGTATCCTGATTCAGTATATTGCATATATTTGTATGCGTAGTAAGGAAGTATTTCACTTTGCCATTCAAGGAGCCTATCAGCAGAGTATGTAATCATTTCCCGAGTAAACTTTTCCTTAGGCTCTAAGGTAGTTTGAAATCCAATACGATTAATAATCATGGACCGCGTTTTCATCACGAGGCATTGTCCAATGAACTGATTATTCAAATTGGATTCATCTCGACGCTGCTTCATTGTTTTGTGGTCTATGGGAAATACCCCATTGTTAGTATCCACACACCAATCAATCTTAGCTTTCCATATAACGCGTATCTCATCATCTTCATAGAGAATATCACCGCGCACAGTTTCTACGAATAAGGGCGTCCAGAAATCATCCTTATAGAAATCAAAGTATTGCTCCATTGTAGCCAATACCCATTTCCATCCAATTCGTTTATTGGATTCATTTTCCTCGGGGGTATTACGCATTCCGGGGTATTCTAATGGCTGATGCCTACAGGCAGGTTCAAGATTTTCAGGAACAGAACAATGAGGACATCCAGTTATATATAAATGTCCGGCGGTCATGGCATGTCCAATTGCCATTTGTCGTGACATACCCTGAATTTTGTATCCATAAAATACTTCGAGTATCTTATGAACAAGAGAACCACATTCTAAGGAATTTGATTTACCTTTAAGAGGGAGAAAATTGTGATTATATCTAAGGTCCACATAACGCGCGCAACCTTGTAATGAACTAAACAAGGTCGCATCCATTACGATATTCTTCTTCGGGGGTAGTATGATATCCATTACTTGATTTCTACTGTTTTTTCTCGATTCGGTTTGTTTACTGCAAGTATGATTATCGCTGAATCATACTTAGAATCCCATGAATAGTAAACATTGGGACTAAAATCAGTATTAGTCATATGAAATACGATTTCAATTTCATCATCGAATGGTTCTAGCATCCGAATCAAATCATATTTAGTCATTCATCATCCTCATCACCACCAGCTAACTCTATAATATAGTCAACTAAAGTCATACGTTTTCGTTTTAAATTTTCCTCATTTTGAGATTCGGGAAATTCAATCCTAGCCATAATAAATTCTTCAAGATATTCAACTATAGTTTCTGCTTGATATCGTCTCATCTTTTTTTCTCAGCATGTTCAAGGGACATTTCTCACATAGTAGTGAGAGCGCGCATTAACTTAACTGTAAGTTTAGGGGGATATCCTAATACTTGAAGTAAAGTAGCCATATGAGTTAAACAGATTACATCTGAATCTGACAAATCATATAGTTTTTTAACTTCATCAAATTTCTCAATAAGTTCATCTGAAACATTCATTGTTTATCTTT
>Ga0137451_1000332_pt1 | contig 14372 bp, 11 predicted proteins | sample EasRivERMGT500_2_FD_102336 | JGI IMG/M metagenome (GOLD analysis project Ga0137451, IMG submission 102336) | Soil microbial communities from meander-bound floodplain in the East River, Colorado, USA - East River MetaG ERMGT500_2 | ecosystem: Environmental > Terrestrial > Soil > Floodplain ... | reverse complement strand
GTGTAGTAGCCGGTCGGGGAGTTCGTCGGGACGGTCTTCTTCCGCGGGAAGACCCGGAAGACGTACGTCGCGTCATAGATCGGGAACGGGTTATGCCAGTAGAGCATTCGGCGCACAGCGCCGCTGCCGGGAAATTCCAAACCGTAGATTGCACTTGGCGGCGAAGGTGTCGGAGCAGGACTGGGAGTCGGCGCAGATGGCGTCTTGCCTGGGCCGCGACACGCCGCCAGCACCGATGTTCCGGCAGAGACGAAAGCGGCAGCCAGAAACTCACGTCGCGTCATCGACGGCAGTCGAGTGCGTGCGTCGTCGCCTGCAGACATGCCTCGGTGTTTCGAGCTCATCAACCTAGACTCGAGGTGCAGGCGCGCAAACTTCAGCAGCTAGACACGGCCCAAGCAAGATTTCGCGCCAGTACGTGTTGGTGCCGCGTGGACAGATCAGCGGCTCTTACGCTGTCCAGCCCGTTTGCTCCCACTCCGGCGCATCCACCGACGCAGCTCGCGCAGAATCTGAGGATGATCCCAATACATGCCGCGCAGGGCGATTAGTAACGAAGCAAGGCGATCACGTAACGGCACCGGGGCGCGCAGCACTGATGCGATATAGTCCTGATGGAGGCGCAACACGTCCAGCCCGCTCTTGGAACCCGCGCCGGGATTGTAAAAGTTCATGAGTTCATGACGCGAAAGAAGGGAGGAGAACGAGCCTTCTGACATCCGCCGATTGAGAAGGTAGTCCGGCAACAACCAGAACTTCCCTTGCAGGGCGATCTCCGCCATCAGCGGGAGATCACCCCCGATGTAAGACCGGACCAGCCGCGTACGCCGCAGCGTTGCCATGCGGATCAGTCCGCTTTGAGCGTTATTCAATGCTAGCTTGAATTTCAGAGTCCTGAATCGATCGCCCGCGCGTTCCTCCATCACCGCCAAGTCGTCCGTATACAGTTCGATGGTCGCGCCGGCGTCGTCGATTAATCGCGTCCTGCCGTAACAAAGAACCGCGTTCGGATTCTCCTCGAGTACCTTCACACATTGCGCCAGCATTGATGGCTCGCACGTGTCGCTTGACGATGCCCATTTGAAGTAGCGCCCGCACCCGGTTCGGGCGACGAAGTTCCAGTTGCGCGCCACGCCAATATTTGTGGATTGGCGATGGTAACGCACCCGAGCGTCTCTGCGCACGAACTCTTCGCAGATTTCGCGGGTCGAGTCGATCGAAGCGTTGTCGGAAATAATGAGTTCGAAGTCCCCGAACGTCTGCCCCAGCAAAGACTCGATAGCTGCGCGCAGATGGCGCTCGCCATTGTAGACGGGCACGCCGATACTCACTGTCGGGGCCGCAGCTAAGGTCAATCGCGTTTCCATTCTAGAATGCGCTGGCCTGTCAGCTATCTCCTCCGCTTGCGTTGATCGTGATCTTCAGGCCTTCATCGAGAGAAACCCGAGGTTTCCAACCGGTCAATCTGAATGTCGCTTCGGCATCGGCGCAGCGGGTCTGTTCGTGCGCACGCGGCGCGGCCACTCCGTAATCGCCCTCGACCGACGAGTTCGTGAGCGCGCGAACCTTCTCGGCGATATCGCCGATCGTGACCAGTCGACCAGAACCGACGTCGATCGTTCGCCCAAGCAAACTTGGAATGCTCGCAGCCGCCAGCAAGCCTTGCGCAGCGTCGCCAGCGAAGATCCAGTCTATTGCGCGATCCGGGCTCGCGACCGCGGGCGGGCTGCCGCTTTGAAAGCATCGAATGAGATAGGGGATGAGCTTCCAGCCCGGCTGACCGGGTCCGTAGCACATGAAAACGCGCGTGTAAACGATCGGCAGGCCATACAGCAACTGGAACATGCGCGCGTAGTTGCGCGTAGTTACCTTCGCGGCCGCGTAGGGCGAGGAGGGCGTGTTTTCGCCCTCGGGTTCTTCGAGCGAACCCGGAAGCACGACAATTTCCACGCTCTTGTCGTGCAGCGCGAGCAGCAGGTTCAGCGTCGTTACGACCTCCGCTTCGAAGGTTGGTACAACCAGCGAAATGTCGCGGGCGCCGTTCGCTAGCGAGCTGAGGTGAAAAACGACGTGCGGCCGAATTTTGCCAATCAGGCTCTCGACTCCGGGGCGATCCGAAAGGTCAAGGCGAACCCACTGCACTGCGCGCGGCTCAACACTTGAGCGATCGCGTCGGGACGTGGCGACCACCTTGGCATTCTTTGCGAGCAAAGCGTCGGTCACGTAGCGACCAACAAAGCCCGCTGCTCCCGTAATCAGGACGCGCTTGCCCTCCCAGTAATTTCGGTCTGTGAGGGGCGTCATTGCACTCGGGTAGGTGCGATTTCGGCACGTTCCAGCCAGATTCGCGCGAGTAAGTGTTGGTGCCGCGCGAACAGCCCAGTCGCTGTGCCGTGCAGTGGGCACGGCAGTAGACGTCCTCTAGGGGGATACACGGTTCTTCATCTCCTGGGAGAACTGACACTTAAGCATCTGAATCTTTGCGCCTCCATGCTGCCGTCCTCGTGACGAGCATCGCACACACTCGCTCAAAGACGAATCGTTCGACGCTCTGCGGCTGGCGCGCCGCAAGCCAAAGCAGAGCCACTACAAGCACATACAGGAACGCACCGAGAACAACCGCTCCGAGCAGCAGCCACGCTGCCTCGCTCGTTGCCATCGCGGGGACATGCGCCGGCATCGTGGCGCGCAAGACGGCGGCCATTGCCACCGACGCAAGGAGCGGGCGCGCGATCGCACGCACGAACGTGGCCGGTGCGATGCCGGTGTGAATGCGAATTGCAGCCAGGTAGGCGGGCGTGGACAGTATCGATGCGCCGACCACGGCGACCGCCGCGCCGGACGCGCCGAACGGCCCGACCAGCGCGATCATCAGAATCAGCAGCGCCAGGACGAAGACCACGTGCGCTTTCGCGACTGCCGCGGGTTGGCCCTTCGCGATCAGTACGGTGCACATCGAGGAGTGAAAGAGCTCGATTGCGCCAAAAATTCCGAGTATCTGCATCAACGGCACTGCCGCCAGCCACTTTGGGCCGAGGACTACCGGGACGAGAAACTCGGCGACCGCAAAGATTCCCGCTGCCGCCGGCAGCGCGAAAAGCGCGAGAACGCCGATCGCGTTGGCGTAGGCCGAACGCAGTGGCGCCGCATCCTGTGCGATCTGTGAGAATCCGGGCAGCAACGCCCGGTTGATCGGCGCGCCCAGTTCACTGGTGGGAAGATTTGCCACCTCGTGCGCGACGTTGTACAGGCCTAGCGCCGTTGCCCCGTGAAGCCGTCCGATGAAGAAATCCGTAAGCCGAATCTTCAGGAAGCCGAGTCCGTTGTTCAGCAAAAGCCACTTCGAGAACGAGAAAAGACTCCCGGCTCCGGCAAGGGAAAAGCGCGGCCGGAACGGATGGGCGAAATAGCTGATGATGGTACCGGCGAGCCTCGAGGCGAGCATTCCCGCCACCAGCGCCCAATAGCTGCGCAGCCAGAACGCCAGGGGCACTGCAACGGCGAAGCCCGCCAGCTTGCGGCTGATTTGAAACGCGAACTCGCTGCGGAATCTCAGTTCCTTGCGGAAGGCGACAACGCCGATATTCTCGCAGCCGCCGATCAGAGGACCGAGCGCAAGCCAGCACAGCACCCAGAACAGGGCGGGTTCGGCATAGAAGGTCGCCGCCGGCGCGGCTGCGGCGAGCATCAGAAGGAAGATGAGGAGGCCGAACAGCACGTTGCACGTCCACGCGGTGTTATATTGCTGGACCGTCGCGCCCTGGTTCTGGATCAAGGCGATGTCGAAGCCGAAGCTCGTCAGCAGTTCGGCCATGGCAATGAACGACAGCGCCATAGCCACGAGCCCGAAATCCGTCGGGGCGAGAAGGCGAACCAGGATCAGAGTGCTGATGAGTCCGAGGCTGCGCTCGACCAGCTTGAACAGCACCATCCAGGCGGCGCCACTCGCCATCCTGCGTTGCGTGCTTGCTGCCATTTCCGCTACGGGTGCCTGTGCGCCTACTCAGTATGATTTCGCCGCGCGCAGATCGACCTCGTTTGGGCCGCGCCGAAAGACTGCACTTCGGGCGAGTGACTGCACTTCCGATCGAGCGAAAGCGTCAGCATGGATCGGACGGATCAATCAGGCGTTCGCGGTCCGCCGCCAGACCATCCACGGACAGTCGCCGCGCGCCTCCATGCGGTCGAACATGATCTTGTCTTTGAACGTGTCCATCGAGTTCCAGAACCCCCGGTGGCGATAGGCCGCAAGCTGGCGCTTTGCTATCAGGCGCTGGAACGGCTTCTCCACCAGTTCGTCGCCCTCCTCGATATGGTCGAAGATTTCGCGCCGCAGGCAGAAAAACCCGCCGTTGACCCAGAACTCGGATTCCGATATCTGGCCGAAACCGGTGACGATTCCTTCCTCGTCCGAGCGGATCGCATGATAAGTCTGCGAGGTGCGGACGGCGACGAAACTTGCGATCACCTTACGGTGGCGAAAGTCCGCTATGTGCTCGTCGATCGGCAGATCGCTGAGGCCGTCCGCATAGTTGGCCAGAAACTCCTCCTCCCCATCGAGATAGCGGCGCACGCGTAGCAGCCGCTGGCCGAGGTTCGAGTGCAAGCCGGTGTCGACGAAAGTGATTCGCCAGTCGTCGAAGTCGCTGGACAGCAGTTCGATTTTCCTGCCGCCCTCGGAGAGCACGAAATCGTTGGTCATCGCCTCGCTGTAATTGAGGAAATAGTCGCGGATCATGTCGCCGCGGTAGCCGAGCGCGAGGATGAAGTCCCTGTGGCCGTAGTGCGCGTAGCAGCGCATCAGGTGCCAAAGTATCGGACGGTATCCGACATTGACGAGCGGCTTCGGAATCGTATCCGAATGTTCGCGCAGGCGTGTGCCCAGGCCGCCGCAAAAGAGCACGACTTTCACCGATTTCCTCCCCGGATCATTCGAGCACCATCTCGGACGGGAATATTAAGAATACCACGCCCGCTGTCGATCGAGCCGGTTACCGCACGGCGTTCTGTTACGTTCAATACGGTGCCCTTGCGTAACGCGTCTACGTGCGCCGGAGCGCACGCTCACTCGATAGGTCGGGCGCAGACGCGGCCGAGGGCCTGCGGTCTTCCACCCTTTCCAGCCACGCCTCGCGCCAGAATGGATAGTCCTGTTGCGCGCAGAAGCGCATGTACTCTCCGGAGCCGTGGACCGCGTCCAGTACGATGCATGGTGTCTTCATCCGGATCATCCGACCTCTCGCGTCATCGATGATCCTGTCGACTCTTCGGAGAACCCTGTAGCATAGTCCGCAGTGCTTGAGCATGTCTCGATCGAACCAGAGCCCGCGATTCCTTCCGGTTTTGTCGAGCGTCTCGAAGATCGTCTCGGGGCTTGCGACGCGCACCAGCTCCCCAGGCTGCAGGTCGAGATCTGCGTGCCGCGAGGTGGTGCTGGAACTCGCCCGCGCCGGTGGATAGCCCATCCCGCCGCGCAGCTTCTGCGCCGCGTTGAAGTACCGCGTCAACAGCGCAACTCCGAACGCCGCCGCCGTCACGTTCCCGGCGATGAGCGGCCGCAGATCCTGGCGTGGATCCCATGGGCTCATCTCGGCCGAGGCATTGACGAGTTCAGTGAACTGACACATGTATCTGCGATCGGGCGCGCCGGGCTCCCCGATGTACGTGGGAGTCAACGAGACATCGGTCCCGATACCGGGGGCCGGGCGCGCGCCGCTGCCGGCCGATGCCTCGACAGTTGACCTGGCCGGCACCTTCGCTCGCTCGAGCCAGGCTGTCTTCCAGAGCATAGGGCACCCCGCCTGGCATCCGTCATGGGCACCGCCATCGCAGCGGAGTCCGGCGACCAGAACGGTTTCCCGAAGCCGTCGCATGTCCTTCCTGCCCCCGTAGTCATAGATCTTGTCCACGCAACGGAAGACGGTACCGGCGGTCCCGTAGTACTTCGCCATCTCCGGCATGAACGGCAAGCCATCCAGGCAACCGCGCGAGTCGAGCGTCGCGGCGATCTCCTCCAAGGAGCGAATTCGGACGATGTCACCTACGACGAAGTCCGGAGCGCCCAGCCAGCGACGAAGCGTCGAAAGCGGGACGACCCGGGAGCAAGCGGTTCGCCCGAGCAATGCAACCTCCGATCGGGCCCTGTTGGCCACGAGGAACAGATCTGTCTCCCCTCGCTCCTGCCTGGCATGGCGTATCTCAGCAAGCAGGCCGCCGAGGGCGACAAGCAGTAGGAGCACACCGACGATCGATCCGAGAATGAAGAGGACGAAGGTGATCGGAGCCGGAAGAAGCCCGGACGCCAACGTCTGGCTTGCATACGTCGCCGCGATCGCCGCCATGCCGGCGACGGACGAGGCGATCAGGGCCTTTCGATAGCTCGCCGTAGCCGCATGCATGACACGCTTCCGAAATCGCCTGACGGGCGCTCGCAATACGCTCGCTCACCCAGAAAACGTTGGACTTTCATTTCTCGCCTCGTCGGTATCTTCCATCTTGTTTCAGTGAGTGTATACCGGCGCCGTCCACGTATTCCAGCATCTCCGCCTGCAAGAGCGTATCGGCTGCCTGGCGCACCAATGCTTCCGGCAACCCGGAGGCGGCGGCGATGTCAAGCGCGCCATGAGTACCGTCGGCCTGGTTCAGTAACCACAGGAGCGCGTATTCGAAATCCAACGGATTCTTGCCTCCGGTGCTGCGAAACAGTCCTCGTTTTCCGAGCCGCGGTTCGCCACAGGGGTAGCGGTTTCGCAGGCGGTGATTGAGATCGACACGGCCGAGGATACGCGCCAGGGCGCGGATGGATTGTACTAGCGCATCGAGGTCCAGCAGTTCGAGATCGTCCGCCGAGCTGTGGTATTCCGCATATTCCCCGTTGGACGAGCGCGTCAGGCGGCCGAAGGGAAGATCGAAACCGGGCGAGCAGAATTGGCGTTCGTCATAGCCATACGGAGAAAAATCGACGACCCGGGCCGCGGCGTCGATTTCGCGGACCGCGGCGCATGCCAGGTTATCGATCTCGGTGTTGGCGCGCCGGCTGCGCTTGTAGGTGAGCGGAGCACTGTCTCCGAGCAGGCCGACCGACAGGCCGCCGCGCAAAGCCCGTGCAGCGGCCTCGTTGCGTGCGAGCCAGGTGATCGATCCGATGGTGGCCGGTGCGAATACGAAGCGGTACGACAGGCGCGGCCGGCACCCTGTCATCGCGGCCGCCAGCAGCGCAGCGACCGCCATGCCCGAGGCATTGTCGTTGGCGAGCGACGGATGGCAGATGTGCGTGAAAATCAGAAACTCGTCGTCCAGCTCGCCGCGTATGCGGCATTCGGCGTATGTCAGACTGCCGGGGGCGAGCGTGCTGTCGATAACCACTTCGTACTCGCCCTCGGGCAGTGCCTCGAGCTGGCGGTGCGTCAGGCAGAATCCCCATTGCTCACGCCAGTAACTGGTGCGATAGGGAATCCAGTCGGGATGCTCCGGCAGCGAATACAGATGTGGACGCAACTGCGCGAGCGGCATCCTCGCGCGCACCGGGACCGAGTAGTTCAGCAAATGCAGGTTGTGGCGCCTGAAATCGATGACGCGCTTTCCGTCCGGACCGATCAGATAGGCTTCGCGAACGTTCCATTCGGGCGGCACTTCCCAGTCGAATACTTGGGTGCCGCTTGCAATCTCGAAGCGCTGGAGCGGGACTTCGCGGCTAAGAATATCCAGCGTCTGCCGCACGCCGTTGCCGGTGATGCTGCGGCAGATCGGCAGGATCTCGCGCACCAGCTCCAACGCGCGCGCAGCGACCGGGCGGGCGCCCGCATCGTGCTGCAGACCGGCGAGAATCGGCGATTCGCTCATTGCGCGGGCCGCCCTCGCATCCCGCATCCATCCGTTTTCGGTCGGCAACGCATCCCGTGCGCTGAATCTGAACTCGGCCTAGCGGCCGATGCCCTCGTAGCGCGTCACGGAAGCGGGATCGAGCATCCGCCGACCGTCGATCACGACGGGCTGGCGGGTCCGCTGCCTTATGAGATCGGGCACGCGCCGGAATTCGCTCCATCGCGTCACCAAAAGTGCGGCGTCAGCATCCGCGAGCGCGGCCTCCAGACTGGGCGCCAGTTGCACGTCGGCGGGCAGCGCGGCACGCGCCGTTTCGCGCGCAATGGGGTCGTAACCGATGACGTGCGCGCCCTTTTCAACCAGTATTCGCGCGATTGGAATCGAAGGCGATTCCCGCATGTCGTCGGTGTCTTCCTTGAACGCGAGCCCAAGCAGCGCAACTCTCACACCGTTGAGCGACGGGAAATTACGCTCCAGAAGGGCCACCATCCGACCCGGCTGCGCGAGGTTCGTCGCGATTACTGCGTCGAGCAGCGGCATCGGCGCGCCGTAGGCAGCACCGTGTGCCGATAGCGCCTTGGTGTCCTTCGGCAGGCAACTGCCGCCGTAGCCGCAGCCGGGCCAGAGGAAAGAGCTGATAGGCGCCTTAATGCGCCTGCCATCCTCCAGCGTCGTCGTGAAGTAACGCGCCAGGTGCACGCCCTGCATCACGTCGGCCACGTCAACGCCGCCAAGCGCACTGCACAGATTGCCGATCTCGTTGGAGAACGAGATCATCGTTGCCAGTACCGAGTTCGACGTGTACTTGATCATCTCGGCGGTTTTGTTGTTCGTCGTCAGCGTCGGCGTCTGCGCAAATGGAGCATATACCTGCCGCTGCGCGTCAATGGCTCGCTGATCAATGCCGCCCAGCACGATACGATCTGGCCGCATGAAGTCGTCGATCGCGACGCCTTCCGTAAGGAATTCCGGATTCATGCCGACACCAAAATCGGCACCCGCGCGCTTGCCCGAGGCGCGTTCGAGTTCGGGCAACACGACTTCGTCGGTGGTGCCGGGGACTACCGTGCTTTTGACGACGACCACGTGATATCCATTCTTGTCGTGCAGTGCGGCGCCGATCTGGCGCGCGGCTTCGTGGATGTAGGTTAGATCAATGCGCTTACCGTCGAACGGCGTGCCAACGGCAATGAAGGTAATGTCGGAATCGCGCACCGCTGCGCGCAGGTCGGTCGTCGCGCGCAGCCGCGTGCCGATATGGCGTTTGAGAAGCGGCTCAAGACCGTTCTCATGGATCGGCGGCTCGCCGCGGTTGATGCAGTCGACCTTGGTGGCATCGATATCCACGCAGGTGCAATCGTGACCGATCTCGGCGAAACAGGCGCCCGAAACCAGGCCGACATAACCGGTGCCGATGACGGAGATCCGCATTACGCTTCCTCCGCCTGCGGGTTGTGGTGGTACCAGATCATCGCGCGCCGCAGGCCTTCGTCAACCGGAATGGTCGGGTTGTAGCCGAGATGCGAACGGCTCTTGTCGATGTTCGGGCAGCGACGATTCGGGTTGTCGACCAGGTAATCGGCCTCGGGGTTCGGCTTGCGCACGAGCTTGCCGCGGTAACCGAACAGTTCAGCGGCGGTCGCCATGATCCTTTCCGCCAACTCGTTCATCGAGATCTCCGGCTTCTCGGTGCCGATATTGTACGGCTCGCCCGGATGGCCTTTGACCAGCACCTTGTAGTAGCCGGTGATTGAATCGGCCGAGTAGCAGAAGGTGCGCATCGGCTTCCCGTCCGAGAACATGACAATGTCGTGGCCGGCAATTACCTCACGCGCGAAATCCGGAATTACGCGCTTGTCGGTGATTTTCAGCCCGGGGCCGTAGTTATTGAACGGCCGGGCTATCTTGGTCGGTATGGCGTGCTGCTGGGCGAACACTACGCACAGGGTCTCGCCGAAACGCTTGGACTCGTCGTAGCACGCGCGCGGGCCCGTGCAAGACACCAGGCCGCGGTAGTGCTCGGGCGTCGGTATCCAGTCCGGCGTCGGGTCGCCGTAGATCTCGCTCGAAGAGTAGAAGAGAAAGCCTTTCACCGGTTTTCCCTTGTTTGCCTGCGCCACGCTGTAGTCGAGCAGATTGCGCAGGCCATTGATGTTGGCGTCAATCGTCTTGATCGGATATTTGCGATAGAACGGGGGCGATGCGATGCCCGCTGCGTGAATAATCCACTGGAACTCGGGCATCGGCTGCGGCAGCGGTACGATCAGATCGCGTTGCTCGACCACCAGATTCGGCGTGCCACGCAGTCCGGTCAGCCATGCCGGCGTCCCGCGGATGAAGTTGTCCCAGACGGTGACGTGAATCGGCTGATCGCCCGCTGCCGTCCGATTGAAATGAAGCGCCGCCTGAACGAGGTAGTAACCTAGAAATCCGGCGCCGCCTGTGATCAGCAGGCTCTGGCCGGCCATGCGGCCGAACTCTTCCTTCAGGTTGCCACAAATGTAATCGAGGTCCTGGGTGAGGAGTTCTTCAAGGGAGGGAATGTGCATAGCAGTCATCAATCGCTCAGGCGCATGTCAGGTATCAGTTTTGATTCCGAGCGCCGAGCGCAAGCCGCGCTTTTCGAATGTAAAAGGCTTCAGCGTAGCCCTCGGGCGCGTTGGATTCGATGCCTCGCAGACGGGCGATCGCCTCGAATGTATCGCAGGTGAACCACGCGCGTCCGCGCTGGCTGGGAAAGCATTGCATCAGCACGTCGCACTTGCGTCGCAGTTGCGCACGGCTCAGCGGCACGAATGCGTTGGGCACGCCGAAGTCCCCGTCGTACTTCGGGATTTCGTATTCGAGGACCAGATGGTCGCGAAAGGTGTTCCAGGTCAGCTCGTTGACCACGCGATGGTCCTGGTGCAGGTCGCCGCGGAAATGCGTGAGAATCAAATCGGGCCGCACCGTCTGCTTCAGTTTCTCGAAGTGATCCTTAATGGCGGCGTAGTCGTTTGGAAAGTAGCTACCGCGAAACTTCTCCACTCGGACGAGCGTGTCGCGTACGCCGGCGAGCAGCAGCGTCGCAGCAGCGCGTGTTTCCTCTGCCCTTTCGGCGTCCGAGCTGAACGTAACCCATACAAAGCGGGCTGCCGAGCACTGTTCGGCCAGCGCGAGCACGGTGCCACCACAACCGATTTCGATATCGTCGCAATGCGCCCCGAGCAGCAAGATCGTGCGTAACTCGTGCGCGGGATGCGGCCGGAAATTGAGCATCAAGCGTGCCCCTAAGTCGGTGAATCCGGCCGTGCCCTAAAGCACTCGCACTTCAGGAATGGGCACGACGAACTTACCGCCCCATTCGTAAATGTAAGCCAGCTGCGCGCCAATCTCGTCTTTCAGGTTCCACGGTAAGATCAGCACGTAGTCGGGGCGCGCTTCACGGATTTTTTCCGGTGCCAGGATCGGAATCCGTGTGCCTGGTGTGAACTTGCCCTGCTTGTACGGGTTGGCGTCGACGGTGAAGTCCAGAAAGTCCGTGCGAATGCCGCAGTAATTCAACAGCGTGTTGCCTTTGCCTGGCGCTCCGTAGCCGACCACTTTCTTGTCGCGCTGTCTGGCGTCAATCAGGAACAATAGCAGCTTGCGTTTCGTCGCTCTCACCTGTTCGTCGAAGCCGCGATAGCGCTCCAGAGTCAGGAATCCGTCGTCGATCTCCCGCTGGCGCAACTCGCGAATGCGCCCGGTGACCGCCAGCGCGGCGTTTTCGTGATGGCGGCCGTAAATGCGCAGGGATCCGCCATGCGTCGGCAATTCCTCTACGTCGAAAAGCGTGATGCCATGGTGCGCAAAGATCCTCTCAGCCGTCACGAACGACAGGTAGCTGAAGTGCTCGTGGTAGATCGTGTCGAACTGATTTTCTGCAATCAGCCGCGCCAGATGTGGGAACTCCATGGTGATCACGCCATGCGGCGCCAGCAAGATCTTCATGCCACCGACAAAATCGTTGATATCCGGCACGTGGGCCAGCACGTTGTTGCCGAGCAGCAGGTCAGGCCGACCGTGTTCGGCGGCGATCTCTGCAGCGCTCTGACGTCCAAAGAACCGCACGATCGAGGGGATTCCCTTTTCGATCGCGACCTTTGCGACATTAGCTGCCGGCTCGATGCCCAGCACCGGCACGCCGCGCGCCGCAAAATGCTGTAGTAGGTAGCCGTCGTTGCTGGCGATCTCCATCACCCTGCTGGTCGGCCCGAGCCTGAAGCGCGCAATCATCATTTCAGCATAGCGGCGTGCGTGCTCGACCCAGCTGGTGGAATACGACGAAAAGTATGCGTACTCAGTAAAGATCTGATCGGGTGTGACAAACTCTTGCAACTGAACCAGGAAACATTGCCCGCACACGTACGCATGCAGCGGATAGAACGGCTCCATATGGCTGAGCTGATGCGGTTCAATATGCGTCTGGCACAAAGGGGACATTCCCAGATCCACAAAAGTGTGGCGCAACGTCGTGCCGCAGAAACGACACGAGGCTCCGTCGATGACGGCAGATTTCTCGTAGCCAGCGTTCTTGTTATCCTCAAAAATAGTCTGCATCTGTTACCCTCGTAGAGGAGCTATCAGCCAGCGGCCCTTACTCGAAAACCTGCGCGCTGGCATCGACACTCAGTCCTCCGACTTCCGAGCAAATCTTGTGCCAAACCACCCACTCGACGAAGCTTCATCATAACAGGCCATCTGCCCATGCGATCTCGCCTGCGTGGGAGCTGTCCGATCGGACGGCCTCGAGGGTAGCCCCGCCCAAGCGGTGCCAGCGCCTCCGCCCTTGACTTGACGCGCCTGGCGCCTGCATGATTTGCCGCAACTCCCGTTGCGACGGGCCCGGGCAGCGCCGATCCACCGCGCGGCGGGGCCGAGCTTCTTTTCCGGCCGCCGGGGACGGCCCCTCTGGTCAAGGCTCTCCGAGTCTGAGTGTCCCGCGGTCCAGGGAAGCCTCAAGCGAGCCGCCCCAAGGATTGGCGGATACGAAGTGCTGGCGCCGTCTTTTGCAGCGAGTCTCCGGATGCCTGACAAAGCTTCCAAATTCACAGCCGCAGGCGCAAATTGCTGTGCAGAGTGGCGAGTCATGGACCAGACGAGATGTCACGCGATGCGCTCGCCCAGGTTTCGCTCTGGGGCGAGTCCATGGTTGATGACTTGGGGGAGGTGACGCGAGTGCCATCATTGCCGCCTCGATATGTCGAGGTCGACGTTCTCCGCGGTCTCGCGGCGCTTTGGGTGGTCCTCTCGCACTACCTGCCGTACTGGAATCGCTACCTGGGGATCGCTCCCACCATCGTGCCCAACGAGTGGGGCGTGTACGCCGTCAAACTGTTTTTTGTGATCTCCGGCTTCGTCATCTTCATGACGCTGGACCGGTGCAAGTCCGTTGCGGACTTCGCCGTCCTCCGATTCTCGCGCCTCTATCCCGCCTATTGGGCGACGCTCGTGCTGGCCACGGCGGTCAGCGTCTTGGTATTTAGTCGTAGCTTCTGGCCGGGTGGCTTCGTTGTCAACGCCACCATGTTGCAGGACTTCCTTGGCTTTCCACGCTTCGACAATGTCTACTGGAGCCTGACGGTCGAAATGGCGTTCTACCTGATCGCCGGCTCCTTGTTCGCCTTGGGACTTCATCGGCGTACGCTGTTGTTTGTCGTCGTGTGGTTAGTCAGTGCGGTCATCTGGGTCCTGATCTTTCACCAGACTGACTTCGAGCAACGCCATTGGTTGGCGTTGCTCTTCGCGCTGGATTTTTCACCGTACTTCGGGATGGGAATAGTGTTCTTCGATGTAACGAAGCATGGTTGGTCCGCCGCCAGAGCGGGGGTCGTTGTGTTGGCGATGGCGACGGAGTTTCTGATCGCCGGGTGGGTGGGTCTCTGCGTCGCCTCGATTGTGGCGATCTTGTTCGTGTTGGCCATTCGCGGCAACCTCCGATTCCTCGTCTCGAAGGTTACGCTGTGGCTGGGGGCCATCTCCTACGCGCTCTACCTAGTTCACCGAAACCTCGGCTACGAGTCGCTCGACTGGCTGCACGAGCACCACGTTAGCCCCGCCGTGGCAGTGCCGGTCACGATCCTCGGAGCACTTGCGATTGCCACCTTGGTCACATACGGCGTCGAGAAGCCGGCATTACAGCACATTCGATCGTGGCACCACGGATGGAAGACTCGGAGAGCCCGCTCAGGCATCTGAGCGGCGTCCCTCCGCACCGCGAGCGGTGAAGGGGATCTCCAGCCTGCATATTCGCTTCTCGCCAGACCCCAGCGCACGACTACCGTAAAGGTGTTACTCGTGCCAGGTTCCGTATTCAATCGGATCGGAGGGCCAATTACGGCGGGGGAGTCGCCGGGTACCGGAGCGCCGTCCTACACAGCCCTGCTGCTTCTTACTCAACCCATTCAAGTGCAGTCGTTCCGGCCCAGGAAGGATTGTGCGCAGTGCCAACGCCTTTCTTGTCGGTCACATCGCTGGGGCGAGGATTCACGTTCAAGTACCAGATCAAGTTCTGCCCGGCCGTTGTG
>Ga0137451_1000331_pt1 | contig 14381 bp, 11 predicted proteins | sample EasRivERMGT500_2_FD_102336 | JGI IMG/M metagenome (GOLD analysis project Ga0137451, IMG submission 102336) | Soil microbial communities from meander-bound floodplain in the East River, Colorado, USA - East River MetaG ERMGT500_2 | ecosystem: Environmental > Terrestrial > Soil > Floodplain ... | reverse complement strand
TCCTCGCCGCACTCGCGCCCGGCGTGGAAGATCTGGTAGCGCCCGGCTGCGACCAGCCGGGTCGTGAAGAGAGGGGACATCGCGCGCAGCCGTCGGGCTACAGCTCGACCAGCTCCTCGTAGGTTTCGGGCCTGCGGTCGCGGAAGAACTGCCACACCGCGCGCACCTCGTCGATCATGTCGAGGTCCATCTCGGCGACCACCAGCGCGTCCTCGCTCTCCCCGGCCTGCGCGATGAAGTTGCCGCGCGGATCCACGAAATACGAAGAGCCGTAGAACTTGCCGATGTTCCAGGGCGCCTCGGTGCCGACCCGGTTGATGCAGCCCATGAAATACCCGTTGGCCACGGCGTGGGCAGGCTGCTCGAGCTTCCACAGGTACTGCGAGAGCCCCGCGACCGTGGCGCTCGGATTGAACACGATCTCGGCGCCGTTCAGGCCCAGCGCGCGCGCGCCCTCCGGGAAGTGGCGGTCGTAACAGATGTAGACGCCGACCTTCGCGTAGCGCGTCTGGAACACTGGGTAGCCGAGGTTCCCGGGCTTGAAGAAATACTTCTCCCAGAATCCCGAGGTGTGCGGAATGTGATTCTTGCGGTACTTGCCGAGATACGTGCCGTCCGCGTCGTAGACCGCAGCGGTGTTGTAGAGCACGCCCGGCATGTCCTTCTCGTAGACCGGGACCACGACCGCCATCTTGTACTTCGCCGCGATCTTCGCGACCGCCTCGGTCGTCGGGCCCGGAACGGGCTCGGCCGCCTCGTACCAGCGCTTGTCCTGGCCCGGGCAGAAGTAGGGGCCGTTGAAGATCTCCTGCAGGCACAGGATCTGAACGCCCTTGGCACCCGCCTGCTCGATCAGCGGCACGTGCTTGTCGAGCATGGCGCGCTTGACCTTCTCGACCGGGACGCTCTCGTCGTTGATGGGATTGGCGCACTGGATCAGTCCGCCGATCAGCTTGCGGGGCATGGGACGCTCCTTCTCGGGCTGCCACTGACGTTTTCGCGCATCACACCTGGGCGGTTCACGCGAAGCCTACTCCGCCGCGGTGGATCGGGCAAAACCGGGGTGGGCCCTCGGCGCCTGGGAACGGTGGTGATGCTGTCCGGCGCTGAATCGGCCGTCGCGCCTAACGCGCGACGACGAATCTCCGGGTCAGCACGCGGCCCGCGGCCTGGAGCCGCGCGAAGTAGAGCCCAGCGGGCGCCGGGCCGCCCCCGCTCCGCCCGTCCCACGCGAACTCCCGCCGGCCGGCAGCCTCGAAGCCGTCCGCCAGCACCGCCACCCGGCGCCCGCTCACGTCCACCAGCTCGAGCGCGATCCTTCCGGCCTCTGGAAGCACGACGCCGAAGCGGCTTGGGCCCCGGGTCGGGTTGGGAGCGACCGGCTCCAGGGCGAGCGGTCCGACCGGGCCGTCGCCCACGCCGGTCGTTGTGACGATCTCGAATGGGCCATCGCTGGCGTCCAGCGCCTCGTTGAGGAATGCGTCCCGGGCCGCGACGCGCATGTACGCGTTGGCCGACGGCGGCCCCGTCACCCACCACTTGATCGAACCCGTGTTGGGGATATCCGTTGCCAGCTTCTGCCAGGGACCGTTGTTCCCGCTCCGCGAGAGGAGGACGTCGACGCCGCCCACTCCGGACGCATCCACCGCGTTCCACTGGAGGACCGCCCGCTGCCCCATGACCAGCGCCTCGCCCCCGTTGGGCGCGGTCACCGCCACGACGGGTGGGATGTTCTCGACTGTGTTGAACCGCCAGGTGGGCCCGGTCACGGTGTTCGAGGCGTCGCTCACCGTCACGCGCCACTCGTACAGGTTGCCGCGTTGCAAGCCCGCCCAGGGAATCGAGACGCTCGAACCCGAGGGCACGTGGCGGAAGGTGCCGATCGGGTGGAAACCCACGTCTCCGCCGCCCAGGTCGCAGGGCAGCGTGAACTGGCTGCTCGAGTCCGCGTCCGCCTCGAACCGCCCGAGGGTCGGCGAGTAGGTTCGCACCCGGATCTGGTTGTGGATGGGCGAGAACTCCATGATCCGCAGCCACCCGTCCCCGCCGTGCGCGCGTCCCTGGTAGTTCCCCATCACGGTGTGGATCGTGTGCCCGTTGTACGTGTCCGCCCGCCGATACTCGTCCACATAGTGCCCGCACAGCATCAGGATCAGGTTGCTGTGACCCTTCAGCCCGTCGTAGATCGCCTGGCCCTGGAGGCTGAAGCCCCGCGGGTTGGACGTCTCCGGCGGGCCGGGATCGAGCAGGTAGTGGCTCACAATGATCGCGCGGCGGTTCGAGTAGGCCGTGAGCAGGCTGTCCGCCCAGTGCACGACCGCGGGGCTCTGGACCCACGACAGCTCGAGGCCGATCACGATGAAATCGAGCCCGCTCGCGCTGAACAGATCGAACCAGTTGCTGTTGTCAGAGTCGAAGTGCCCCCCGTAGTAGCTCCTCCCGGCAAAGCGGGAGACACCGAAATACTGATTGTAGAAGACGAGCGGGCCGACCCCCGGGATGTCGTGATTCCCCGGGCTCACGCCGAACGGGATCCCGTAGGGGAGGCGCGTCGTTTCGGGATCCTCGAGCGGCTTCATGCAGGCATCCGCCGCGATCCATTCGTCGGGATCCCCGCCGTTGTCCTCGTTCTGGACGAGGTCGCCGACGTGGGCAACATAGGCGATGTTTCGGATCGCGCGGTTTTCGACGATCCAGTGGGTCTGGGCCAGGAAGATCCCGGGGTACCCGCCGTTCAGGCTCGACGTGTAGTACTGGGTGTCGGGGATCTCGATCAGCGTGAAGTCCGGGCCGGCCGGGGCAGTCACAGTGCGGCCATAGAAGGTGACGGTGAGGCTGTCGTCGTCGGGGTCGGTCGGGGCGATGGTCAGGTACGGCGGCATGGTGGCCAGCGTGGTGAGGGCGGCGGGGCCTACCAGTACCGGCGGGTCCGGGGCGCCCTGGGCCGTTCTGCGAAGCGCCGAGCCCTCGGCGGAGGAGCTGCAGATCGCGGCGATCAGAAGCGCGGGGCCCACGCGTTCGGGTCTCATCCGCCCCGCGCGCGTAAGGATCGGAGATTCCAACGTGGGCACACCTCGCGAGGCTGCTGCTGAGAAAGCTGCGACCCGGCGCCAAGGGTCGGGGGCAGAAGGGGAACAACAAGACTGCCCGCCGACAGCGCCCCCCCCAGGCTGTACGAACAGGCTCCAGTATCAATGATCGGGCGGCCCGCGCGCAATGCGATTCGCAGTGGGCAGCCGCGCGTCGGACTGGAACCGCCGCGCCGGTTCCGTGCCTCCCAGGGCGGGCCCGCGGGGTTCTCGACGCCCCGATGCGGACCGGTCGATCACCGCGCGACGACGAACTTTCGGGTCAAGGTCCGGCCTGATGACTCGAGCCGCAGGACATAGATTCCGGCCGGCACCGGGCCGCGCCGGCTCCTGCCGTCCCAGGCGAACTCCCGTGCGCCGGCCGGCTCGAACCCGTCCGCGAGCAGCGCCACCTCACGCCCCCCCACGTCCAGGACCTCCAGCCGGACCCTCGCCGCCTCGGGCAGGACGATGCCGAAGCGGCTTGGGCCCCGCGTCGGGTTGGGGGCCACCGGCTCCAGGGCGAGCGGACCTGCAGCCCGGTCGCCCACGGCGGTTGTTCCCGTGATCTGGAACGACCCGTCGCTCGCGTCCACCGCAAAATTGTAGAAGGAGTCGCGCGCGACGATGGCGAAGCGGGCGTTCGTGGTGCCGGGTCCGGTCACGCGCCAGGGGAAGGCGCCGGTGTTCGGGATGCCGGTCGCGACCGGTTCCCAGGGACCGCCGGGACCATTCCGGGAGAGGAGGACGTCCACGTCCATCATGCCCGAGGCATCATCGGTGGCGCTCCATTGCAGATTCGCCCACTGACCCGGGAGCAGCGCCTCTCCCCCGTTTGGCGCCCCGACCTGGGCCACAGGGGGCAGGTCGTCGCGGATCGTGAACTGCGAGACGGGCCCGGTAACCGGGCTCGTCCCGTCGCTCACCGTCACGTACCATTCGTATTTCTTCCCGCGCCGCAAGCCGGTCCAGGGGATCGAGACGCTCGAGCCCGAGGGCACGCGGCGGAAGGTGCCAATCGGGTGGAAACCCACGTCCCCCCCGCCCAGGTCGCAGGGCAGCGTGAACTGGCTGCTGGAGTCCGCGTCCACCTCGAACCGCCCCAGGGTCGGCGAGTAGGTTCGCACCCGGATCTGGTTGCGCGCGGGCGAGAACTCCATGATCCGCAGCCACCCGTCCCCGCCGTGCGGGCGGCCCTGGTAGTTCCCCATCACGGTGTGGACCGTGTGCCCGTTGTACGTGTCCGTCCGCCGATACTCGTCCACATAGTGCCCGCAGAGCATCAGGATCAGGTTGCTGTGGCCCTTCAGCCCGTCGTAGATCGCCTGGCCCTGGGGGCTGAAGCCCCGCGGGTTGGACGTCTCGGGCGGGCCGGGATCGAGCAGGAAGTGGCTGACGATGATCGCACGCCGGTTCGAGTAGACCGTGAGCAGGCTGTCCGCCCAGTGCACCACCTTCGGATCCTGCGCCCACATCAGCTTGAAGCCGATCACGATGAAGTCGAGCCCGCTCGCGCTGAACAGGTTGAACCAGTTGCTGTTGTCGCTGCCGTAGTGGCCGCCGTAGTAGCTCCGCCCGGCGAAGCGGGAGGCGCCGAAGTAGTAGTTGTAGTACATCACGGCGCCGCTCCCGGCGATGTCGTGATTCCCGGGGGCCACGCCGAAGGGGATGCCGTCGGAGCGGAGCGTGGCGTCCGGATCCTCGAGCGGCTTCATGCAGAAGTCCGCAGCCACCCACTCGGCGGAAACGTCGTCCGTGTCCTCGACGATGTCGCCGACGTGGGCGACGTAGGCGATGTTGCGCCACACCCGGCTGGCGGCGATCCACTGGGTCTGCGCCCGGAAGATGGCGGGGCTCCCGCCGTTCAGGCTGCTGGTGTAGTACTGGGTGTCGGGGATCTCGATCAGCGTGAAGTCGGGCCCGGCGGACGTGACGCGACGCCCGTAGAACGTGACCGTGAGGCTGTCTCCATCCGGATCGTGCACGGTGGTGGTGAGCGCCGGCGGTGTGGAGGCCACCATCGCCGACGACTCCGGCAGGAGCAAGCCCGGAGAATCCGGATGGACGCCAGTCGCGTTGGCGCCGCTCGCGAACGTACAGGCAACGCCGAAGCACGCGCACGCCACGGCGATGAGCCGGAACGTGCGAGCGCGGCGCGATGGGCGTGGGGGAACGCTTCTAGGGGGCCGGATCAGCCCGGCGGGCAATTTCGTCCCGCCGTCGTGGCAGCAATACAACACGACATGATGTACGCCCTCAGGTCAGGTGTTCCGGACGCACGGGCGTCCGGGGGGGCGTTGAGAGCTTCCTGTTCCCTGCAGCTCCCGCTCAAAACCAGCGGGTGATCACGACCTTCTTGTCGGTGTAGAAGTCGATCGAGTCCTGTCCGTGGGCCTTGAGGTCTCCGTAGAAGCTGCCCTTCGCCCCGCCGAACGGGAAGAACGCCATGGGTGCTGCCACGCCGATGTTCACGCCCAGCATGCTGGGCTCGACGCGGTAGCGGTACTCCCGCGCCCACTTGCCGCTGCTGGTGAAGATGCTGGTGGCGTTGCCCAGCTCGTGGCGGCGCACGATCCCGACGGCCTCGTCGAAATCGTTCGCCTTCATCAGGCACAGCACCGGGCCGAAGATCTCCTCGCGGCCGATCGTCATGTCGGGCGTGACGCCCTCGAAGATCGTGGGGCCCAGGAAGTAGCCCTCCGGGTGCTTCGGGTCCTGGTAGCCGCGCCCGTCGAGGATGAGCTTCGCGCCCTCGCGCAGCCCCTTCTCGATGTAGCCGAGCACCTTCTCGCGGTGCTGGCGCGTGATCAGCGGGCCCATCGTCACGCCGGCCTCGAGACCGTCGCCGACCGTGATCTTGCGCGCCTCGGAGACCAGCAGCTCCTTCATCTTCGGGTAGGCATCGCCCACCGCGAGCACCACGCTGTTCGCGAGGCAGCGCTCGCCCGCGCAGCCGAAGCACGACTCGGTCGAGACCGCGGCGGCGCGCGGCAGATCGGCATCCGGCATCACGAGCACGAAGTTCTTGGCCCCGCCCAGCGCCTGGACGCGCTTGCCGGTTTCCGCCGCGCGGCGATAGACGTAGTGCGCCACCGGCGAGGAGCCCACGAACGAGACGCCCGCGATTCCCGGATGGTCCAGGATCGCGTCGACCGCTTCCTTCGCGCCGTGCACCAGGTTCACCACACCGTCGGGAAATCCCGCCTCCTGGATCAGCTCGAAGATCAGCATCTGCGAGAGCGGCACGCGCTCGCTGGGCTTCACGATGAAGCAGTTGCCGCACGCCACCGCGTGGGGCAGGAACCACATCGGCACCATCGCCGGGAAGTTGAAGGGCGTAATCGCCGCGAACACTCCGAGCGGCTGGCGCACGGTGTGGCAGTCGATCCCGGTCGCGATGTCCTCGAGCGACGTGCCCTGCATACGCGTCGGAATCCCGGTCGCGAGGTCCACGTTGTCGATCGCGCGCCGCACGCTGCTGCGCGACTCGTCCAGCGTCTTGCCGTGCTCGAGCGTGATGGTGCTCGCGATGTCGTCGAAGCGCTTCTCCATCAGGTTCTTGAGCGCGAACATGAAGCGCACACGGTTGACCGGCGGCGTGCGCCGCCAGCCCGGGTACGCCTTCAGCGCCGCCTGCACCGCGCGGTCCACGTCGGAGGCCGCGCCCAGCGGCACCCGGGCCAGCAACTCGTCCGAGACCGGGTTGCGGACCTCGCCGTGGCGGGTGGAATCCGAGCGCGACCAGGCGCCGCCGATGAAGTTGTGAAGATCACGAACGGCGGCTCGATCCGCCGTCTCATGGCCGTTGATCACCGCCTGTGGTTCGCGCGGCGTCATGATGGAGCCACCTCCTCAGTCCTGGAATTCCACTGTTCGCCGGGCGGCTGGGGGGAGACACGCCCGAAACGCGCCTGCGAGCATACACCGTTCCGGGTTAGAGTGTGGGGTAACTGGAACGGTCCGGGTTGCCGGATGGGGCGTAGACCCCCGGCCCGGCGCACGGTTTCCGCGATCTCGCGGCTCGGAGGGATCCGACGCAATGTCCATGCGGGAAGCCATGATTCGATCCACCGCGGGCGGCGCGCTCCTCCTGCTGCTCGCCCTCGCCACGGCGCCCGCCGCGCGCGCCCAGGAGCCGGCGGCCGAGCCGGTTCCGCAGCCCCACGCGGCGCATCCGCCCGCCCCCCGGACCGGGAAGGACGTGGGACAGATGCCGCACGTCCACCCCACGCCCCTCAAGCCGTCGAAGATGCTCCACATGCACCACGAAGGGGCCACCGGCAGGCTCGGCGCCTACCCGCTCATGCGCGAGGCGTCCGGCACGTCGTGGCAGCCCGAGTCGTCGGTCCACGAGGGGCTGCTCTTCCCGAGTGGCGAGTGGATCACGATGGTCCACGGCTGGGCCACCGCCGTCTGGGACGACCAGGGCGGCCCGCGCGGCGGCGACGGGAAGCTCTTCGGCGGGAGCATGCTGATGGCCCGCTCGCACGGACCGATCGGGCCCGGCACGCTGGGGTTCAGCGTCATGATGTCCGGCGAGCCGTGGTCGATCGGCAAGGAAGGCTACCCGCTCCTCACCCAGACCGGAGAGAGCGCCGACGGCGTGTCGCCGCTCATCGACCGCCAGCATCCGCACGACCTCTTCATGGAGCTGGCGACCACGTTCTCCGTCTCGCCCGATCCGACCGGCTCGATCTTCGTCTACGCCGGCCTGCCGGGTGAGCCCGCGCTCGGGCCTCCGGTGTTCATGCACCGCTTCTCCGGCGAATCGTTCCCCGACGCGCCGATCGGACACCACTGGCTCGACGCCACGCACATCAGCTACGGCGTGCTCACCGCCGGGCTGACAGACGGTCCGTGGAAGGCCGAGGGCTCGCTCTTCCGGGGCCGCGAGCCGGACGAAAACCGCACCGACATCGAGGAGCCGAAGCTCGATTCGCATTCCTTCCGGCTCTCGGCCAACCCGACCCCCGACCTCTCGCTCCAGGGGAGCTACGGCCGCCTCCACAGCCCCGAATCACTCGAGCCCGAAGTGGACGTGGACCGGACCACCGTCTCGGCGATCCTCAACACCTCGCGGAACGGCCGCGAGGTGCAGGCCACGATCGCATGGGGCCGCAATCACAGGCGGCCCGGAAGCAATCTCGATGCGTTCCTGATGGAGACCACCGCGAAATCCGGACGCAGCACCTGGCTGATGCGCATCGAACAGGTCGACAAGGACGAGTTGTTCCCGCCGGGAGACCCGCGCGCCGGTACGATCTACGAAGTCGAGAAGCTGAGCGGCGGCCTCGCCATCGACGTGTGGCCGCGCGGACCGGTGGCCTTCGCAATCGGCGGTCTCGCGAGCCTCTCCCGCCTTCCCGACGAGCTGGATGTCGTGTACGGGAAGAACCCGATCTCGGGGATGGGCTTCGTGCGGGCGGTGCTGAGGTAGATCGCACGGCCGGCGCTGCGGAGAGATCGGGCGCTAGCGCCGGGCGCGGGTCGTGCGTCGAGCCCTGAGCCGTCGCCCCAGGTCGCGGAACACCTCGCGCATGTGCTTCCACGCGAGCTTCTGCCCGCGCCCGCCGAGCTTCGCCGCCGGCACCCACTCCGCCTCGGCCGCGTCGTCGCCGGCGCGCGCCACGCCCGATTTCCAGCGCGCGAGGTAGTAGAAGTTCATGGTCGGGAAGTAGCCGAAGCCCTTCAAGTAGTAGCGGTCCCAGTAGAAGGCGAGCCACTCGATCGGGCCCACGGAGAGCCCGGTCTCCTCGCGCAGCTCGCGGCGCGCGGCGCCCTCGATGGTCTCCCCGTCCTCCATGAACCCGCCGGGGATGTCGAGGCATCCGCGGCGCGGCGCGTGCGCGCGGCGCAGCACCAGCACGTCGCCGCCCTTCACCACCACCATGCCGGCGCACGGGCGCGGATAGTCGTAGATGAGGTAGCGGCAGCGCGGACAGCGCAGCGTGCGCGGAAGCCCGCGCGCGGGATCCGCCTCCGCGCGGCGGATCGGCCGGCCGCAACGCGCGCACGGGAAGGCGGGGCCGGCCTTCCCCGGCGCGCGCCGCCCGCGGCCCGCAGCGCTCGATACGCTCATCGCGCGCTCACCGAGATCACGGCGGGCAGCGGTGCATCAGCCGCAGGCGGGTCTCCGGAGCTTGCGCCGCGGGTCAGGCCGCCCAGGCACGTGTAGCGGAAGTCTCCGGTGTCCACGCACAGCTGCGACTCGCTGCCGCCGTCCATGGCCATCGCGTGCGAGATCTGGAGCGGGGACTTCTGGATCAGGCGGGCGAAGTCCTCGATCGTGTATCCGCCCTCCGTGACGAACGCCACCAGCCGGCCGCTCTTGTCCTCTCCGACCGCCGTGCGGTTGGCAACCTTGTCGGAGTTGCGCACGCGGATGCGACCCGTGTGGTCGAACAGCATGAACGACTGCGCCATCTCCCGCCACCGCAGGTTCTCGGGATCGATGGGCTCCTCCTCCAGGTCGAGCACGCGCGCCCCGCTCCCGCCGTCCAGCGGATCGGAGGCCAGCGCCGCCTTGAACTTCGGGTGCACGCGCCGCGACACCACCTGGCCCCCGCACACCAGCACCCCCATGTAGCTCCAATCCGGCAGGAACTGGCCGGCATTGAAGACCGCGTCCGCGCCCGTGACGCGCCGCCACTCGACCGCGTCCAGCGGGCGGCCCCCGGGTGTCTGGCCGAAGTGGTGGATGCGAACGCGCGCGCGCGCGGGATCGATCCGCAGCATCGCGATCGCGGATGACCCGCGGCGGCAGTAGGGATCGCCGGTCAGCATCGCGAACTCGAGCCCGGGCCGCAGCGCCTTCCAGCGCGGGCCGGGAACGCCCCGGGCGAGGACCACCGCCGCGACCAGCAGCGCGGCGAGGGCCGCGATGCGTCCGACCGGAAGACGGCGCCAGGGCATGGTGCAGGATTGTGAAGGCCACGCGCGCGTCCGGTCAACGCGATCGGGAACCCCGCGGGGGGCAGGCGTCCCCCGCACGCGCAACCGGGCGGGTTCGGGTCGAGTCCCGCTACGCCGCGCCGGCGTGCTTCTTGAGCGCCGCGTTCACCACCAGCAGGTCCCCGATGTTCTCGAGCGTGACGAGCCCCACGACCCGCCCGTTCTCGAGCACCGGGAGCGCCGTGCGGCCGCGCTCGCGCATGCGCTGCAGCACGGCCTCGAGCGGCTCGCCGGGCGCGGCCGCCGCGGGGTCGCGGCGCACCACTTCGCCGGCCCGCGCCTGCGCGCCATCCCGCTGCAGGGCCACGACCAGGTCGTTGCGACCCAGCGTCCCGATCGGCACCCCGCCCTCGAGCACCGGGAAGTCCGCCTGGCTGCCTGCGATCAGGTAGTCCACCGCGCGTTGGAGCGGGTCCTCGGCGTCGAGCGTCAGGTAGTCGGTGAGCATGGCGTCGCGCACCGGGATCCCCGAGAGCGAGGTGCGGGTCTCGACGTTCGCGCGCTCCTCGCCCGCCGCGAGGAACACGAAGAGACCGATGAAGATGAGCATCGGATGATTGCCGAACAGGCCGACCAGGCCGAACCCCAGCGCCACGATCTGCCCCACGATCGAAGCCACGCGCGTCGCCTGCGCGAACGGCATGCGCATCGCGAGCAGCGCACGCAGCACCCGCCCGCCGTCCATGGGAAACGCGGGGATCAGGTTGAAGACCACCATCGCGATGTTGACGACCAGCAGGGAAGCCAGCAGGCCGCCCTCGAGACTCGCGGTCGCGACCGGCGCGCCCCGTGCTGCGAGCAGGAGCAGCAGGACGCCGGCGATGATCACGTTCACCGCCGGACCGGCAGCCGCCACCGCCAGCTCCTGCGACGGCTTCTCGGGCATGCGCTCGAGCCGCGCCACGCCGCCGATCGGGAGCAGGACGATGTCCCGGGTGCGGATCCCGTAGCGGCGCGCCGTGAGCGCGTGCCCCAGCTCGTGGAGCACGACGCACGTGAACACCAGGAGCATGAGCACCAGCATCGAGAGCGCGCGCCGGGGATCGCCCGTCGTCACGCCCTGGCTGACGGCGATCCAGGCCACGAAGACGAGAAACGTGATGTGGAGCTGGACGCGGATTCCCGCGATCTTCCCGATGCCGAAGGACCAGCGCATGGGGGGATTCTCGCACAACGGCGCGCGTCAGGCCGCGGCGCGCCGTCCGGGGCCGCGGATGCGGTGATAGAGCTCTTCCAGCTCGAACACGCTGCGCTGAACGTCGTGCTTCTCGCACGCGCGCAGCCGCGCGGCTTCGGCGAAGCCGGCGCGCGTGTGCGGGTCCGCGAGCAGCGCGCAGACCGCGTCGGCGAACGCCGCGGTCTCCCCCGCCGGCACGAACATCCCTTCCGCGCCCTCGCGGATCAGGTCCTGGAGCGCGCCGGAGGGGCTCGCGACGATCGGCAGCCCGCACGCCAGCGCCTGCTCCGCGAACAGCCCGCCGGGCTCGCTCCCCATCATCGGCGAGATCGCGACCTGGCCGGACGCGTAGAGCGCCGGGAGATCGTGGAGCGGCACCGTCGGCACGCAGCGCAGGTTGCCTGCCAGGCCCATCTCCCGCGCCTCGGCCGTGACCATCTCGTCCCAGCCGGGGTTGTTCGGATCGCGCCCGCCCACCACCAGCTCCACGTCGGGAACCCGGGCGGCGAGCGCGACCAGAAGGTCGATCACGCGCTCTCCCCCGCGCGCGGGCGTGGGGGCCCCCAGGAAGATCACACGCGGCCGGTCGCGCGTCGCGAACATCTCCATGATCTCCGGCAGCCACGGCGGGTCGGGATCGGGGCGGTAGCGCGTGACGTCCACGCCGTAGTCGATCAGCTCGATCGGGCGCCCGAGCCCGGCGTTCAGCCGCACGCGATTGAAGGCAGAGTGCGCCAGCACGATTCCGGGGCCGGAGACCAGCTGCACGCGTTCTTCCATCGCCCGCAGGCGGGCGAGCCCGGCGCACGCGCCGCAGGCGTGGAACGGGTAGTGCTCGCCGCACGGCAGCAGCTTGGGGCGGCGCATCAGGTCGCCGGCCGGGCAGATCGGCCAGAAGTCGTGAACGTCGAGCAGCACGGGAAGCTCGCGCAGGATCTCGACCACGCGCGGGCCGAACGGTCCCCCGCACGCGACGTGAATCACCTCGGGGTTGCTCGCGAGCGATCCGCCGAGCGCGGCCTCGAAGTGCTCGGCGCCCGGGAGGTTCACCTCGACGCCGGGCAGCTCTTCGGGCGGGCACCCGCTCTCGGGCGCGTGCATGCACACCAGCTCGACGCGGTACCCGCGCTCCGCCCAGCGCACCGCGAGGTCCGAGAGCCACAGCCCGGCTTCATCGAGGCCGGTGGTCCGCAGGCTCTCCATGACCAGCAACAGCTTCACGCCGCCCGCTCTCCCTCGTCGTTGCCTTCGAAGAAGGCGGTCAGGGCCTGGAGATCGTCGCGGGCGGCGCGATGGCCGGGGTGGATCCAGAGCGTGTGATAGAGCAGGCGCAGAGCGTCCTCGACGCCCCCCAGCTCGAAGCTCGCGGAGGCCGCGACGTACCACAGTCCCGGGTGGTGCGGCGCGTACGACAGCCCGCGCAGCGCCCGCGACAGGCCCTCGCGCCCGTCGCCGCGCTGGAGCGCCACCTCAGCACCCCGCAGCATCCCGCGGGCGGCATCGGGATCGGGCGCGGGCTCGAGCCCCGGGATGAAGCTCTGGAGCGCCGTGACCGCGGCGCGCAGCCGCTCCGAGATGTAGGGCTCGGGAAGAGACTCGTCCGACCCGGCGACCCGGTCGGCGAGTGCGGTGAGCGAGCGCGTGATCTCGGAAAGCGAGGGACGTGGCGACGCGGACACGAGGAACCCCCTCTGGAGACGATCGTTGCGCCCGACTCCCGCCCGCGAGGGCGGGATGGCCTCCGGGCCCCGGTCGGCCGGAACCCCTGTGAGCATTCTGCCAACGGTTTATCGGCAGCCGGGAGGAATCGCTGAACGCGGAGCTGACAGAGGGCCCGGAACGTTATCGGGCGGCGCGCAGGAACTGGTCGATCAGGTTCCCGGCGACGATCATCCGGTACTCGCGATCGGAGCGGATGTCGTCGATCGGCGCGATGTCCTGCGCGAGCGCTGCGCGAGCTGCGGCGGCAGCTGCCGCGCCGGGCGCGCGGCCCGTGAGCGCCTGCTCCGCATGGAGCGCCCGCACGGGAACCGGCGCGACGCTCCCGAAGGCGAGGCGCACGTGCTCCAGCGCGCCGCCGCGTCCGATCGTGGCGAGGCCGCAGAACACCACCTTCGAGATGCTCTGCGCGCGCCGCGTCCCGACCTTGCGGAAGAAGGGGATCGCGCCGCGCGGTGGCTCGGGCAGCTCGATCCCGGTGATCAGCTCGTCGGCCGCGAGATCGAGATCGCGGTAGCCGCGGTAGAGCTTGCCGAACTCGATCGCGCGCTCGCCCCGGACCGAGCGCACGCGCACCACAGCATCGTGCGCGAGCAGCACCGGCAGCGAGTCGCCGGCGGGCGACGCGTTGGCGATGTTGCCCGCGATCGTGGCGCGGCTCTGGATCTGCCATGCGCCGATCTCGGCCGCAGCTGCCACCAGCGCCGGGAAGCGGCGCCGCAGCATCGGGTGGGTGCGGATCTCGCGGAAGGTGGCGAGCGCGCCGATCCGGACGCCGTCGCGACCCGCTCGAATGCCGCGCAGCTCCGCGAGCGGCGTGAGGTCGAGGAAGCGCCGGCCGGCGAGCGTTCCGGCGTTGAGGTAGACGAAGAGGTCGGTGCCGCCCGCGAGCGGCGTCAGGCGCCCGTTCGCGAGCGAATCGTGGAGCGCCGCGAGCGCCGCCGCGACCGTGCGCGGCCGCACCAGCTCGAGCGTCGAGAGCGCCGATCTCATCCGCGGGTTCGGGCGCGGGCGCGGGAGGCGCTGCGCGCGCGCGGGGCCACCGCTCGCGTGCCTCGGGCCGCGGCGCGCACGGCGTCCACGATCTTCTGGTAGCCGGTGCAGCGGCACAGGTTCCCGGCCAGCGCCTCGCGCACTTCGCCCTCCCCCGGTACGCGGCCGCGCGCCGCGTGGATCAGCGCGTAGGAGGTCACCAGCATCCCGGGCGTGCAGATTCCGCACTGCGCCCCGCCCAACTCCACGAACGCGCGCTGCAGCGCGGAGAGTCGCGCGCCCTTCGCCAACCCCTCGACCGTCACGATCTTCGCACCTTCGCACTGGCCCGCGGCCACCAGGCACGAGTTCACCGGCTCGCCGTCGAGCAGAACGGTGCAGGCGCCGCACTCGCCCTCACCACAGCCTTCCTTGCTGCCGGGGAGACCGGCGTCCTCGCGCAGGACGTCGAGCAGGCGCTTCATCGGCGGCAC
>Ga0137451_1000329_pt1 | contig 14426 bp, 14 predicted proteins | sample EasRivERMGT500_2_FD_102336 | JGI IMG/M metagenome (GOLD analysis project Ga0137451, IMG submission 102336) | Soil microbial communities from meander-bound floodplain in the East River, Colorado, USA - East River MetaG ERMGT500_2 | ecosystem: Environmental > Terrestrial > Soil > Floodplain ... | reverse complement strand
TTTGAACTCGGCGGAGTGGCTCATTTCGGCCGCCGCGTTCCTCAGCCGCCGGCGTATCACTTCGTCCGAATCCTGTGCGCGCGCGCGCAGCCGGCGCTCGAGCTCCGCCATCGAAGGCGGCAGGATGAAGATGCCGATGCTCTCCGGGTACAGGCGCCGCACCTGCTCGGCGCCCTGCCAGTCGATCTCGAGCACCAGGTCGCGGCCCCGGGCGCGCGCCTCGTCGATCACTTTCTGCGACGTGCCGTACCGGTGGCCGTGCACCTCCGCGCTCTCCAGGAACTCGCCGCGCTCGAGCATCGTCTCGAAGCGCGCCAGGTCGACGAAGTGGTATTCACGCCCGTTCTGCTCCCCCGGGCGCGGCGGCCGCGTGGTGTAGGACACCGACAGCGCGAGGGCGCGATCGTCCGCGAGCAGCGCGTTGATGAGGGAGGTCTTGCCCGCGCCCGAAGGCGCGGTGACGACGTAGAGGAGCCCGTTCATTCGATGTTTTGCACCTGTTCGCGGATTTGCTCGATGAGCAGCTTCAGTTCCAGCGCGCCGTCGGCGATTCTCTGGGTCGCCGCCTTGGAGGCGAGCGTGTTGGCTTCGCGGTTGAGTTCCTGCGCGAGGAAGTCCAGGCGCTTGCCCGCGGCGCCGCCCTTGGCGAGGGTGCGCTCGACCTCGCCCACGTGCGCCGCGAGGCGCTGCAGCTCCTCTTGCACGTCGGTCTTCACCGCGAACACCGCGAGCTCCGCCCGGATGCGCTCGTCGTCCGCCGTACCCACCGCCTCGCGCAGGCGCTCGGCGAGCCGCGCCTGGTAGGCGGCGTTCGCTTGCGGCACCAGCGGCGCGACCTCGGCCAGGCGCGCGCGCATCTCGGCGGCGCGGCTGGACACGATCGCGGCGAGCTTGGCGCCCTCGCGCGCCCGCGCGGCGCACAGTTCGTCCACCACGCGCTTGGCGAGCGCGGCGACGGCGGCCCTCGGTTCCTCCGCGTCCAGCGCGCTGCCGGCGAGCACGCCCGGCCAGCGCAGCACGTCCCCCAGGCGCAGGGGCCCCGCCTGCGGGAACGCGCGCTGCGCCTCCCCGGCAACTCGGCGCAGCGTCTCCAGGGCGGCGGAGTCGAGCGACTGCACGCCGGCGGCGCCCGGCGCGAACGACAGGCGGCAATCCAGCTTGCCGCGCGTCACGCGCGCCGTGATCGTCTCGCGCAGCAGCGGCTCGAGCGCGCGCAGCTCCTCGGCGACGCGAAACTGCAGGTCGAGGAAGCGCGAGTTGACCGATTTCAGCTCGAGGCTCAGCGCGCCTCGCGGATGCTCGGCGGTGGCAAGCGCATATCCGGTCATGCTGTGGATCAAGGGGACGGGACGCGGGGAAGCGCGCGATTCGAAGCAGGTATCATAGGGGAGATGCCGGTCCAAGCCAACCAGCCGCTGCCGGAAGGGCATCAGTTGCAGAACTACCGCATCCTGCGCGTCCTCGCCTCCGGCGGCTTCTCCTTCGTTTACCTGGCGCACGACGAGAACGAAACGCCCGTGGCGATCAAGGAGTACCTGCCGGCCTCGCTTGCGTTGCGCACCGGCGACGCGCTCACGCCCAAGGTGCAGGAGGACCAGGCCGCGGCGTTCCGCTACGGCATGAAGTGCTTCTTCGAAGAGGGGCGCGCGCTGGCGAGCCTCGGGCACCCGAACGTGGTGCGCGTGATGAATTTCTTCCGCGCCAACGACACCGTGTACCTCGTGATGCGCTACGAGCGCGGCCGCACGCTGCAGGAGCACATCCACGCGCGCCGCGGCGCGCTGCGCGAGACCTGGATCCGCAACACCTTCGCTGCCCTGCTCAACGGTCTGCGCGAGGTGCATACCAACAAGCTCCTGCACCTGGACATCAAGCCGGGCAACGTGTACCTGAGGAGCGACGGCACGCCGCTGCTCATCGACTTCGGCGCGGCACGCCAGATGCTCTCCGGCGAGGCGCCCACGCTGCCGCCGATGTACACGCCGGGTTTCGCCTCGCCCGAGCACCACACCGACCGCGCGAAGCTCGGTCCCTGGAGCGACATCTACTCGGTCGGCGCGACCATCTACGCCTGCCTCAGCGCGAGTTCGCCGCCCTCGGCGGAGGAGCGCCTGGACAAGGATCGCATGCTGCCGGCGCGAAAGATCGGTGCGGGCAGATACACGAGCGAGCTGCTCGACACGGTGGACTGGTGCATGCGCCTGGATCACCTGGAGCGCCCGCAGAGCGGCTTCGCGCTGCAAAAGGCGCTGCTCGGCGAGAAGGAGCCCGAGTACCGCGGCGACGCGCCGATCCTGGAGCAGCTGAAAGGCGTGCTGCGCAGGCTCGCCGGCCGATGAAATACACCATCGCTCACGACACGCGGGTCGGCAAGCGGCCCTACAACCAGGACCGCTTGGGGTACTGGCGCACGCCCGAGGCGGTGCTGCTGGTGGTGGCCGACGGCATGGGCGGGCATGCCCACGGCGAGGTCGCGGCCGAACTCACGATGCGGCACATCGCCGCGGCCTTCAGGCGTGACGCGAAGCCGCGGCTCGCCAACCCGGACCTGTTCCTGTTCCGCGCGGTGGGCCGCTCGCACGGCATGCTGTTGCGCGAAGCGAGGCAGCTCGGCCTCGCCGACACGCCGCGCACCACGGTGGTCGCGTGCGTGGTGCAGGAAGGGCACGCCTACTGGTCGCACATCGGGGACTCGCGCCTCTACCTCCTGCGCAAGGGCGAGATGCATGCGCGCACCCGCGACCACACGCTGGTGCAGCAGCTGGTGGACGAGGGAAGGCTGCAAGAGGACCAGATGAGCACGCACCCGGAGCGCAATCGGCTCTTGCAGTGCCTCGGCGGCGTGCAGACACCGCGCGTCGAGCCGACCGCGGCTACCCGCCTCGAGCGCGACGACATCCTGCTGATTTGCTCGGACGGGTTGTGGGGGCCGCTCACGCGGCGCCAGCTGCTCGATGGGCTCGCCGGCGCCGCGCTCGGCGAGGCCATTGCGCAGCTCGCCACGCTCGCAGAAGTGCGCGGCGGCCCCGGCTGCGACAACATTTCGGCGCTGGCGCTCGCCTGGGGCGAGGACGCGGTGCCGCTGCGAGAGGGGCCGCGTGCCGTACCGCTCGCCGAGGCGACTACCGCGGTGCAGGATTTCGGCGCCACCGACCCGGATTTCCTGCGCATGAGCGACGAGGACATCGAGCGCGCCATCGCCGAGATCAAGCGCGCACTGAAACGCAATACCCCGCCGCGATGAAGCAATTGGTGCTGGCGTCGAACAATCCCGGCAAGCTGCGGGAGATCGCGGCGCTGCTCGCGCCGCTCGCCATCGATGTGATCCCGCAGTCGCGCCTGGCAATCGCCGAGGCCGAGGAGCCGCACGAGTCCTTCCTGGAGAACGCGCTCGCCAAGGCGCGGCATGCCAGCCGCGCGAGCGGCCTGCCGGCGCTCGCCGACGATTCCGGTCTTTGCGTGGACGCGCTGCAAGGGGCGCCCGGCGTGCACTCGGCGTACTACGCGGGGCGCGAGGGAAGCCGCGAGGAGCGCGATGCGCGCAACAACGAAAAACTTCTCGCCAGCGTTGGCAATGAGCGCGGGGCGCACTATGCCTGCGTGATGGCGCTGGTCCGCAGCGCCGCCGACCCGCGGCCGCTCGTCGCCGAGGGCATCTGGCACGGCGAGATCGCGCGCGCACCGCGCGGCGCGGACGGCTTCGGCTACGACCCCCTGTTCCTGCTGCCGGAGCGCGGCCTGACCGCGGCCGAGCTGCCGGCCGATGAAAAAAACCGCATCAGCCACCGCGGGATGGCCCTCGCGCGGCTGCTGACGGCGCTCAGGCGATGACGGCGGCTGCGATCAACAGGACCACCAGGATTAGCGCGCCAGCCATCGCTGCGACTGCAATCTGCGTGGAAGAAAAACGCGCGAGGAACGTTGGTCGCTGCTCTTGGTCACCGTTCATGGCCCCTCCTCCTGTTCGGTTCGAACCTGCGTCATGCCTGCAGACACGCTCTCGAGCAGCGCGAGCAATCCTTTGAGTAAGGCCAGCGGCGATGGCGGGCAACCTGGGATATGCAGGTCGACCGGCACCACCGCCGAGACGGGCCCAACGCACGCGTAGCTGCCGGCGAACATTCCTCCGTCGCGCGCACAATCGCCGACCGCCACCACCCACTTCGGGTCGGGCGTCGCCCGGTAGGTGCGTTCGAGGGCTTCCCGCATGTTGTGCGTGACGGGGCCGGTCACCAGCAGCACGTCGGCATGGCGCGGCGAGGCGACGAAGCGCAAGCCGAATCGCTCCAGATCGTAGAGCACGTTGCTGAGCGCGTGGATCTCGAGCTCGCAGCCATTGCAGGAGCCCGCATCGACCTCGCGAATCGCGAGCGTTCGCCCCAGGCGCTTGCGGGCAGTCTGCTGCACCCGCGACGCCAGCTCGGCGACCGCGGCATCGTCAATCGCGGGCGCAACCTCCGTCAGCGGCCCGTGCACGAAGTTCTTCAGTAGCAGTCTACGCATGTCCGCTCACCCTACAGGTCGTGGCCCGAATAGGAGCAGTTGAACGATTTGTTGCAGAGCGGGAAGTCGGCGACGATGTTGCCCTCGATCACCGCCTCGAGCAGCGGCCACTGGAACCACGACGGGTCCCTGAGGTGGCAACGCTCCACGTTGCCGTCGGCTCCGATCCTCACCCACGCAAGGATGTCGCCACGGAAGCCCTCGGTCAATGCCACGCCCTCGCGCGCAGCGGCCGCGGAATGCGCCGCATGCGCAGCACGGATCGAACCGGGCGGGAGTTGCGGCAGGATTTCCTCGATCAATGCGAGGCTCTGCTCCACCTCGCGAATGCGTATCCAGACGCGCGCATTCACGTCGCCTGCCTGGACCACGGGGATTTCGAACTGCAGCCTGTCGTACGGCGCATAGCCCGGCGTGCGCCGCGCGTCGAAGCGGCGCCCCGACGCACGCCCGATGTAGCCGCCGGCGGCAAACTGCTGTGCGAGCGCCGGCGACAGGATTCCCGTGCCGACCGTGCGGTCCTTCAGCGATGCGGTGTTGTCGTACAGCTCGACGAGTTCGGGAAAATGCCTGCGCACCAGCGCGACCAGCTCGAGCAGCAGCCGTTCGCCGTCGCCCGGCAGGTCACACTGCATGCCCCCGGGAATGACGCGGTCCATCATGAGCCGGTGGCCAAAGCAGGCTTGCGCCGTGCGCAGCACTTGCTCGCGCAACAGGCCACATTGCGCATGCATCATGGCGAACGCGGCGTCGTTGCAGATGGCGCCGATGTCGCCGAAGTGGTTGGCGAGTCGCTCCAACTCGGCCAGCAGCGCCCGCAGCCAAACCGCCCGAGGCGGGACATCCACGGCGAGCGCCGCTTCCACCGCCAGGGCGAAGGCCAGGGCGAAGGACACGGTGCTGTCGCCGGATACGCGCCCGGCGAGCGCCGCCGCACGCTCGATGGAGGCACCGGCCATGAGCGATTGGGTTCCCTTGTGCGCGTAACCGAGCCGCTCCTCCAGGCGCACGATGGTCTCGCCGTTCGCGGTGAAGCGGAAGTGGCCCGGCTCGATGATCCCGGCATGCACGGGACCCACCGGAATCTGGTGCAGGCTTTCGCCCTCCGCCGGCAGGAACGCATAGGCATGCGGCGCGGCGAGCGCGTGGCGGGCCTGCCCGAGCGGATGGCACAGGCCCCACTTGCCGTGGTCGAGCCATGCGCGCGCGTCGTCGAGGCCTTCGGGCACCAGACCGACCAGGTCGCGCATCGCCCGCTCCAGACGAATGGCCGGCGGATGCCCGAGGGAAGGGAAGCGGTTTGCCTCGCACGCGAGGCTGAGAACCGCGCACTCGTTCGTTTCACCCTCGATCACGGCCATGTGCGCGAGCCCGGGCTCGCCCCAGAGACCGAGCAGGGCCCATGCGCCGGAGCGCAGGCTTTGCGCGGCTTGTTGCCAGCCCTCGAGGCCCACGACCGTGCGCGGCCAGGGCCGCTGCTCCTGGTGCAGTGCCCCGCCGAGAATCGCAGCGCGCAGTGATTGCATGGCAAGTCAGTTCAGCAAGGTCGCGACATGCTGGAACCACGCGACGAGCGCGGGCGGCAGCCAGATGCCCGCGCCGAAAACAAGCGCGAGGTGGGCGAACACCGGCACGAACGAGGCTCTCGAGGGCTCGTTGCTGCCGTACGGCTCACCGAACGCGAGGCCGTTCAGGCGCAGCAGCAGCGCGCCGAGCGCCAGCAGGATGCCCAAGCCGAGCACGACCGCGAGCACCGGCTCGCGCGCGAACGTGGATGTCACGATCAGGAACTCGGTCATGAAGATTCCCATGGGCGGAAGCCCCACGATGGCGACGACCCCCAGCGTGAGACCCCACCCGAGCACGGGGTGGGACACGGTGAGCCCGCGGATCTCCGACATCTGCTGCGTTCCCTTGACCTGCGCGATGTGGCCCACGCAGAAGAAGATCGCCGACTTGGTGAGGCTGTGCAAGGTCATGTGCAGCAGGCCGGCGAAATTCGCCAGCGGCCCGCCGATGCCAAACGCGAACGTGATGATGCCCATGTGCTCGATCGACGAATAGGCGAACATGCGCTTGATGTCGTGGCGCCGGTACAGCATGAACGACGCGAACAGCACCGAGAGCAACCCGAGCGACATCATCAGCGGCCCGGGCGCCAATGCTCCCGGATTCGCCGACATGATGGCCTTGAAGCGCAACAGCGCGAACAGCGCGACATTGAGCAGCAGGCCGGAAAGCACCGCCGAAATCGGCGTCGGCCCTTCGGCATGCGCATCGGGCAGCCAGGCGTGCAGCGGCACGAGGCCGACTTTGGTGCCGTAGCCGAGCAGCAGGAACACGAACGACAGGTTCAGGAGCGCGGGGTCAAAGTCGGGCGCATGCTCCACGAGCACGCTCCAGGCCATCGCGTCCAGGCCCTCGCCGACCACCGAGCGTGCTGCCAGATACACCAGGATCGTGCCGAACAGCGCGAGCGCGATGCCGACGCTGCCCAGAAGGAAATACTTCCAGGCCGCCTCGAGCGCCGCCGGCGTGCGATAGATCCCGACCATCAGCACCGTGGTGAGCGTCGCCAGCTCGACCGCGACCCACATCAGGCCCACGTTGTTGGACAGCAGCGCCAGGTTCATGCCGAACATGAGCGTCTGGTACATCGCGTGGTAGAAGCGCAGATAGGCCGGGGTCAGCCGGCCGGTCTCCAGTTCGTGCGCGATGTAGCTGCCGCTGAACACGCTGGTGGTGAAGCCGACGAACGTGCTGAGCACGATGAACACGACATTGAGGTCGTCGACGATCAGGAACGCACCCGGAGACGGGCGCTCCACCAGGAGCACGAGCGCGCAGCCGAGCGTCAGGCACGTGGCAAGGACATTGATCCGCGCACTCGTCCGGTCGTCGGGTAACAGGGCGAGCAGGACCGCGCCAAGCACGGGGATGGTCAGTATGGCGGCGACGACGAACGAGCCCGGTTCGCTCATGGCTGTTCTCCGCGGTGCTCATGCAGGAGGTGGATGTCGACCGAGTCGAAGCGCTCGCGAATGCGAAACAGGAAGATGCCGATCACGATAAGGGCGATGAGGATCGAGAACGCGACGCTGATCTCCACCACCAGCGGCATCCCCTTGGCGCCGGTGGCGGCGAGAATCAACCCGTTCTCGATCGACATGAAGCCGATGACCTGGCTCACGGCATTGCGGCGCGAGATCATCATCAGCAGGCCGAGCAAAATGACCGACAGCGCGAACGCGAGGTCTTCGCGCGCGAGCGTGCCCGCCTCGGCCGTGATCGGCAGCATGACCATGATGGAAAGCGCGACCAATCCGATGCCCGCCAGCATCGTCAGCCCGACGCCCACCACGGGCTCGATCGTCCGATGAATTCCGAGGCGCACGATGATGCGATGCAGTGCGACCGGGATCACGATCGCCTTGACGACGAGCGCGATCGTCGCGGTGATGTACAGATGCGGCGCCAGCTGAATGTACGCCTGCCACGCCACCGAGAGCGAGACCACCAGCGCATGCAAGGCAAAGATGTTCACTATCCCGGACATGCGGTCCTGGTACAGCAACATGAAGCTGACCAGCACCAGGCCCCCGGCGAACATATGTGCAACGTCGAGGGCGAGCTGGTCCATCACGCCACCCGCGACACGAACAGCAGCAGTGTCGCCAGGAAGCCGAGCATCAGGGCCGCTCCGAGGAAATCGGAAACGCGGAACACGCGCATCTTCGCGATCGCGGTCTCGAATACCGCCAGCAGGAAACCGCCGGCGGCAAGCTTGGCCACGTAGACCGCGAGCGCTGCGAGGTAGGCCGTCGGGCCCTGCCCGGACGCCGCGATGCCCAACGGTACGAACACGCAGGCGACGACCGAGAGGTAGAGCAGCAGCTTCAAATGCGACGCGGCCTCGATCAACGCCAGGTGGCGGCCGGAGTACTCGAGAATCATCGCTTCGTGCACCATCGTCAGCTCGAGATGGGTCGTCGGGTTGTCCACGGGGATGCGGGCGTTTTCCGCGATCGCCACCATGATGAGCCCGACGAGCGCGAGCGCCAGCGACACCCGCAGACCTATGCCCGGGCCTTGCATGAACGCCGCGATCGAGGAAAGCTGGGTGGAGCCGGCCAGCAGCGACAGCGTGAACACCACCATCAGCATCGCCGGCTCGGCGAGCGAGGCGATCATCATCTCGCGGCTCGAGCCGATGCCGCCGAAGCTCGTGCCGACGTCGAGCGCGGCCAACGCCAGCATGAAGCGAGCGCTGCCCAGCAGCGCCACGATGGCGATCATGTCTGCTGCGTAACTGAAGACCAGCCCTGAAGCGAACGTCGGCACCAGCGCAGCCGCCACCCAGGTGGTCGCGAAGATCAGGTAGGGTGCGACACGGAATACCCAGGACGCGGTGTGCGCCAGCACGACTTCCTTTCGCAGCAGCCGATACAGGTCGCGATAGGGCTGGATGAGCGGCGGTCCCTGCCGGCGCAGCAGGCGCGCCTTGACCCTGCGCACGTAGCCGGTGAGCAGCGGCGCAAGCGCCAGCACCAGCAGGAGCTGGCCGAGCTGGACGACCGCGTCGAGGGCTACTGCCATATCGCGAGCACGATCAGCAGGACGACGAGCGCGGCGAATACCAGGCTCAGATAGGCGCGAATCGTCAGAAACTGCACCTTGTTGAGATGACGGGCGGTGAAGTTCACGAAGCTTGCGGTCGGGACATACAGCACGTCCCACGGCACGTCGCGCAGGCTCACGTGGAAGCGCGCGGCCCGGGCATCCCCGGGAGCGGGAATGTGAACCTCCTCGCGGGCGCGAAACACCACGCTACCGAATACCTTGCGGATGGGCTGCGAAAAGCTGCCGGCGGTGTACTGCGTGAGCGGACTCGCGTCGGGGAACCCGCAGTCCCACGGCGGCGATCTGCGCGTCGCGGCCGATGCCCAGCGATGAATCACGTAGGTTGCGGACAAGGCCGCCAGCGCGATGAACGCGAACAGCATCAGGCCGTTATAGGAGCTGCGGCTCTCGGCGATCGGGACGATCATCAGCCAGTTGCGCTCCTCCTGCCGGGGGACGTGCGCACCGACCAGCGCCTGGGTGACGGGCGACAGCGCGTCGATGAAATAGCCCGGCAGAATGCCAGCCACCAGACACAACGCGACCAACACGAACATGGCCGCCAGCGACCAGGCGTCGGTTTCGGTTGCATCCCGCGCCACCTGCGACCGCGGTCTTCCCAGGAACGTCACGCCGAACGCCTTGACGAAGCAGGCGGCCGCCAGCGCGGCCGAGAGCGCGAGCAGCGCGCCGATCGCCGGGACGAGGAACTTCAGCGACCACTGCGGCAGCGCCGGGCTGAGCAGGATCGCCTGAAAGGTGAGCCACTCGGAAACGAAGCCGTTGAACGGCGGCAGCGCGGAGATCGCCGCGGACCCGATGAGAAAGGCAAATGCCGTGTACGGCATCCGATGAATCAGCCCTCCCAAATGCTCCATGTCGCGCTCCCCGGTGCGCATGAGTACCGCGCCCGCGCCGAAGAACAGCAGGCTCTTGAACACCGAGTGGTTGAAGACGTGAAACAGCGCCGCTGTCAACGCCAGCGCGGCGGCGCCTTGCATGTCGTTTGCCTGGAAAGCGAGCGCGAGACCGAGACCGATGAAGATAATGCCGATGTTCTCCACCGTGTGGTAGGCCAGCAGGCGCTTCAGGTCGTGCTCCATCAGCGCATAGAGCACCCCCATGACCGCCGTCACCCCGCCCAGAAACGGAACCAGCGCGCCCCACCACCAGCTCGGCTCGCCGAGCAGGTCGAACACGACGCGCACGAAGCCGTACACCGCCACCTTGGTCATGACACCGCTCATCAGGGCGGAGACGTGGCTGGGCGCAGCAGGATGGGCGAGCGGCAGCCAGACATGCAGCGGCACGAGCCCCGCCTTGGAGCCGGCCCCGACCAGCGCCAGCGCGAGAACGGTGCCGGACACGCTGGCGGACGGCGCTGAGTCTCGAATCGCGTCGAACGCATAGCCGCCGGCCGGCCCGGCGAGGAGGCCGAAAGCGAGCAGCAGCGCCAGCGTGCCGAAGCTCGCCATGAGCAGGTAGATGTAACCGGCCACGGCGTTGCCGGGCCGGCGATGGTGCGCCATGACCAGCGCCCAGGAGGACAACGACATGAATTCCCAGGTGAACAGGAACGTGAACGCATCGTCGGCCAGCACCACGAGGTTCATTCCCGCCAGGAACGCCGGAAAGAAGGGCAACACCCGCGCGGGCGCCTCTTCGTGCCTGCCGTAGCCGAGGCCATACAGGCTTGCGGTCGCGCCGCCGAGATTCACCACCAGCAGGAAGAATGCCGCCAGTGCGTCGAGCCGGAAATGCGCGCCCAGCCATGGCAAGCCGACAGGCAGCAGCAATGCGCTGGCGAGCGGACCAGCGGTGACGAGGGACCGGCCGGCGACGAGCATCGCGGCTGCCGAGGCGCAGAGGGCGACACCATAGACCGGCGCGCTTGCTGCGCGGTGGCGTGCCGCCGCGACCGCCGCCACGCTCGTACCCAGCAGCGCCGCGGCGCACCACAAGAGCGCTTCCAGCGCCATTCCCCGCTCTTCCCTTCGTTACCGGCCTTGAGGACTTACCCACCATAGTCCATTGCCGGAGGACTGTAAAATAATCCGTGCTGCAGGCTCAGATCGGCCTTCCGGGTAGCGTGCGGCTGGCGACGCTGCCTCCGCTCGCGCTCTACGCGCACCTGCCCTGGTGCGTGCGCAAGTGCCCCTACTGCGATTTCAATTCGCACGAGAGAGCGGATGCGCTGCCGGAGCGCGAGTACGTCGACGCGCTGGTGGCGGATATCGAAGGCCTGCTGCCCTCGGTGTGGGGCAGGAGGCTGCGCTCGATCTTCATCGGCGGGGGCACGCCGAGCCTGTTCTCGCCCGAGTCCATCGACCGGCTGCTCGCCGCGATCCGCGCGCGCCTGCCGCTCGAGCCGGACGCGGAGGTGACGCTGGAAGCCAATCCCGGCACCGCGGAGGCGGGGCGCTTCCGCGGCTACCGCGCCGCCGGCGTGAACCGGCTCTCGCTCGGCATCCAGAGCTTCAGCGACGAGAAGTTGAGGTCCCTGGGACGGATCCATTCTGCAGGCGAAGCGCGCCGGGCGATCGATATGGCGCAGGCGGCCTTCGACAACGTCAACCTCGACGTGATGTACGGGCTGCCCGGCCAGACGCTTGCCGAGGCGCGCGCGGATGCCGCGGAAGGCTTGCGCTTCGGCACCACGCATTTTTCCGCCTACCAGTTGACGCTCGAGCCGAACACCGTGTTCTACAGCAAGCCGCCGCAGCTACCGGAGCACGACGCCAGCGCCGACATGCAATTGGCGGTCGAGGAACTGGCCGCCGCGGCCGGTTTCGAGCACTACGAGACGTCAGCCTTCGCGCGGCCGAAACGGCGCTGCCGCCACAACATGAACTACTGGGAGTTCGGGGATTACCTGGGCATCGGCGCGGGCGCGCACGGCAAGCTCTCCTTCGCCGACCGCGTGACGCGCCACGAGCGGGCGAAGCAGCCGCGCGAGTACCTGGCGTCGGCGGGCACGCTGCAGGAGAAAGTGATCGCGCCGCGCGAGCTGCCGTTCGAGTTCATGCTGAACGCGCTGCGGCTGGTGGAGGGGGTGCCGGCGGGGATGTTCGCCGAACGCACCGGATTGCCGGGCGCGGTGATCCTGCGCAAGCTGCAGGTGGCGCGGGAGAAGGGCTTGCTCGAGGAGGACACCCTGCGCATCCGCCCGACGCGCCGCGGGCGGCTGTTCCTCAACGAACTGCTGCAGCTGTTCCTGGACTAGTCCAGCGCGCGAGCAGCGGGCGGTAGGTTTCCGGCCAGAGCTGCAGGGCCTCGCCCTTGCCTTCGAACACGCGTTGCAGGAAGGCGAGCGCCAGCTCCTTCGTCGCCGCCTTCACCTTCGGATTGAGCTCCACCCCGCCGGTGCCGCCGCGGTTGGTGAAGATGCTGTGCGAGCCGCCCTCGAACACGGCGAGCGTCTTGAGCGCGCTGCCGACGGCCTCGAACACCGCAACGCGGTCGCTGGCCGGAGAGTAGAAGCCGGGGATGCGGATCACGTCCTCGGTAGCGGTGACGTGCAGGGTGGGCAGCGTGATGGATTGCAGGATCGCCTTGAGGTCCGCTTCGCCGTAGAAAGGCGGCGCCGAGAGCAGGACCGCGGCCTTGACGCGGGGATCGCGCATTTCGAGCCGCCGGCCCCCGCGCCGCACGCTCGCCCCTGCGGCCAGCATCACCGTATTCGCCCCGTAGGAATGGCCGGCAGCGGCGATGCGCTGGCGATCGATGCGCTTGCCGAATTCCTCGTCGCCGAGCAGCTGGTCAAGCGCAAAGCTGAGGTCTTTCACTCGCTCCAGGGCCTCGCGCTCCTGCGCCGCGTCCTGCAGGCGGCCGACCAGCGAGAGCACGTTGCCGGTCCAGAGCGATCGGTCGCTACCGACGTGCTGCAGGTGAAGGCTCGCAATGCCGTTGGCGGCGAAGTGCTCGCCCAGGTAGGAGTAGCCGCGGCGCGAGCCGCCGATGCCGTGCGAGAACACGACCAGCGGCACCAGCTTGGCGCTATCCGGCCAGTACAGGCGCACCGGCACGGCGCGCTGGCGCGTTTCGTCGAACCAGTCGAGCTCGCGGGTGGCCGGCTCGGCACGGGCGAGCCCCGCAAGGAACAGTGCCGTGGAAAACAGGATCCAGCGAAACATTCTAGGCGCGCCTGCGGAAGAGAAAGTCATGCACCTTGTGACCGAGTCTCAGGCCGCGAAGTTCAAACTTGGTTGCAGGGCGCGCGGCGGAGTCTTCCGCCCGGCGCAGGCCGGGCTCCGCCGCGAGGACCTCCGCCATCTGCAAGGCATAGTCTTCCCAATCCGTCGCAGCATGGAGATAGCCGCCGGGGGCGAGCTTGCGCACCACCAGCGCGGCGAAGGCCGGCTGCACCAGGCGGCGTTTGTGGTGGCGCTTCTTCGGCCAGGGATCGGGGAAGAAGAGGTGAATCCCGGCGAGCACGCCGTCGGGGATCATCCTCTCCAGCACTTCGAGCGCGTCGTGCCGGATGACGCGAATGTTCTTCAATTGGTGCTTTTCGATCAGCTTCAGCAGGCTGCCGACGCCGGGCGAATGGACTTCCGCCGCGATGAAGTCGGTGTCGGGCCGTTCCCCGGCGATTCGCGCCGTGGTCTCGCCCATGCCGGAGCCGATCTCGAGCACCAGCGGTGCGCTGCGGCCGAAGACGGCCACGGGCCGCAGCAATTCTTCCCTGAATTCGATGCCGTAGGCTGGCATCAGCTCCGCGAGGGCGCGCGTCTGCCCGGCGGTCACGCGCCCCTGGCGGAGCACGTAACTGCGAACCGTGCGCCTCACGCGGCTTTGGATCGGGAAGGTGCGATCTTGCCGTCGGTGGGGGAGGAGGGCGCGGCGCTGTAGAGCTTCTTCGGCATGCGGCCAGCCAGGAAGGCCTCGCGGCCCGCTTCGACCGCCTTCCTCATCGCGCGCGCCATCATCACCGGGTCTCTTGCTGCGGCCACCGCGGTGTTCATCAGCACGCCGTCGCAGCCCAGTTCCATGGCGATGGCGGCGTCCGAGGCTGTGCCCACGCCCGCGTCCACGATCACCGGCAGTTCCACCGCGTCGATCACCAGTTGCACGTTCCACGGATTGAGGATTCCCATGCCCGATCCGATGAGGGAGGCGAGCGGCATGATGGCGACGCACCCGAGGTCCTGCAGCATCTTCGCCTGGATCGGGTCGTCGGAGCAGTACACCATCACCTTGAAGCCGTCCTGCACCAGCTGCTGCGTGGCTTTCAAAGTCTCCGGCATGTTCGGGTAGAGGGTGTGCGGATCGCCCAGCACTTCGAGCTTCACCAGGTCGTGCCC
>Ga0137451_1000328_pt1 | contig 14430 bp, 14 predicted proteins | sample EasRivERMGT500_2_FD_102336 | JGI IMG/M metagenome (GOLD analysis project Ga0137451, IMG submission 102336) | Soil microbial communities from meander-bound floodplain in the East River, Colorado, USA - East River MetaG ERMGT500_2 | ecosystem: Environmental > Terrestrial > Soil > Floodplain ... | reverse complement strand
GCGGTCTCGAGCACGTGACGCAGCAGCCCAGGCGCCGGCAACGGCGGCGCCGCCTGATGCGCGGCAAAACTCTGCCATCGCGCTCTGATCTCGTCGGCGAGATCGGACGGAAACACGTACCCCATCAGGACACGCGTGAGACCCAGGCCTTCAGTTCCGCAAGCGCCGCGGCCACATGCGTCGGATTGGTGGATTGCGGTGTCAGGCGCGCGGCGACCGCCGCCTCGGGCGTCAGCGCGGCAAACACGCCGGCTTCGAACCGCGCGTCGTAATTCCGCCAGTCCTCGATCGTCAGCACGCTGAAGTCTTTCCCTGCCGCGTCCAGATCGCGAACGACGCGACCGGTGATCTCATGTGCGGTCCGGAACGGCACGCCACGCGAGACGAGGTAGTCGGCAACTTCTGTTGCGAGCAACAAGCCAGACGCCGCCGCCCGCATCCGATCGGGATGCGGCGTCAGCGTGCCGACGACCGCGGCCGATACAGCCGCGCACCCCATGAGCGTGTCTTCGGCGTCGAAGACCGCTTCCTTGTCCTCTTGATAATCCTTGTTGTAGCCGAGCGGTGTGCCCTTCATCGCCACGAGCCACCCGGTCAGCAAACCGAGCGCGCGTCCGGATTTTCCGCGCACGAGCTCCATCGGATCCGGATTCTTCTTCTGCGGCATCAGGCTCGAACCGGTCGCCACCTCGTCAGCCAGCTCGAAGAAGCCGAACTCTTCGGAGGTGAAGAGGATCACGTCCTCCGCCAGGCGCGAGAGGTGCACCATCGCCAGGGCCGACGCATATAAGAAGGACGCGGCGAAATCGCGATCGCCCGACGAGTCGATGCTGTTCGACACGATCCGGCTGAAGCCGAGCTCGGCCGCGAGCCAGGCGGTGTCCACCTGGTAGCTCGTGCCGGCAATCGCGCCGGATCCGAGCGGCATCGCATCCGCCTCGTCGCGGACACGTGAGAACCGTTCGACGTCGCGGCGGATCGCCGCGGCATGCGCGAGCCAGACGTGCGCGACGAGCACGGGCTGCGCCCGGCGCAGATGCGTGTACGACGGCATGACCGCAGTGCCCGCGCGTTCGGCCTGCGCGATGAATGCCAACACGAGATCGGCCAGCGAACGCTGCACGACCGGAATCCGGCGGCGCAGGTACAGCCGGAAGTCGAGCGACACCTGCTCGTTGCGTGAGCGGCCGGTATGCAGCCGCTTCCCGGCGTCGCCGATGCGCTCGACGAGCTCGCGCTCGACGAAGGCATGCACGTCTTCGTCCGACGCGCGCTCGATGCCCGCCGGATTGGCGCGCACCGCCTGCCGGATCGAGTCGAGGCCGCCGAGAATCGCCTGCACGTCGGCGTCCGTCAGCACGCCGGCTCGCGCCAGCGCACGCGCCCACGCGTGACTGCCGGTCAGGTCGTCCTCGACCAACCGGCGATCGACCGACAGCGACTTTCCGAATTCAAAGACGGCCGCGTTCGGATCCACGGCAAAACGGCCCGACCAGAGATGACTCATGACAACCCGGCGTGAGATTGCGCGCGCAGCGGCAGCTCGACCATGGCGTGGTCGTACAGCGCAAACGGCGACGAACGGCCGACGACGTGGCAGCCGCCTTTGAAGAGCTTCATGCGAATGGTGCCGGTGACCTTCTCCTGCACCTTGGCGACCAGCGCGTCGATGGCTTCACGCGTCGGGCTGTACCACTGGCCCGTGTAGACCAGATCCGCGTACTTCACGCCGAGATCGGTTGTGAGCCGCTCGAGGTCGCGCGGCGTGACGAACACCTGCAGATCCTTGTGCGCCGCGTGCAGCACGACGGCCGCCGGCGCCTCGTAGAACTCGCGCGATTTCGGACCGACGAGGCGATTCTCAACCATGTCCACGCGCCCCACGCCGTGCTCACCGGCAATCGTCTCGAGGCTTTGAATCAACTCGGCGAAGCCCATGACGACCCCGTTGATCGCCATCGGGACGCCTTTGTCGAACTCGATCTCGACGTACGCCGGCTGGGCAGGCGCTTCGCCTGGTGACTTCGTCAACTGGTAGACGTCCTCAGGCGCTTCGCTCCACATGTCCTGGACGCCGCACAGAATCGATCGGCCCCAGAGATTCGTGTCGATCGTGTTCGGACCTTCCGCGCCGGGCGGCACCGGAATGCCCCGGCGCTTTGCGTACTCGATGGCCTCGGCGCGGCTGAAGCCCCACATCATGGCCGGCGCGATCACCGTCATCGACGGGTCGAGCGCGCGCACAGCGGATTCGAACCGCAGGTGGTCGTTGCCCTCGTTCGTGCCGCCGTGCGCGATCATCGTCGCGCCTTCGATGCGGGCGACCTCGACGAGATGCTTCGCGATGAGCGGACGGCCCAGCGCGGTCGCGAGCGGGTACTTGCCTTCGTAGATGGCGCAGGCACGGAGCGCCGGCAGAATCACGGCCCGCGCGAATTCCTCGCGCAGATCGAGCACGTGGGCGCGAAGGGCGCCAATCGCCAGCGCGCGCTCGCGCACGGCATCAAGCGCCTGGCCCTGTCCCAGGTCCATCGTCACCGCGACGACGTCCGCGTTGTACTTTTCCGCCAGCCACGGAATCGCCACCGAGGTGTCGAGACCGCCCGAATAGCCGAGAACAATGCGTTCCATCTGACTGCCTAACCTCCCTTGACCATGTCGTGCAGGCGCCCTTCGAGCGCCTGTGCCGCCGTCGCGCCACGACACACGAGCAGGATCGTGTCGTCGCCGGCGATCGTGCCGGCGACTTCCGCCAGCCGCGCGCGGTCGATCCATTCCGCAAGGCCTTGCGCCTGACCACGATCGGTCCGCACGACCAGCAGCGGGTCGATGCGCTCGACTCCGCGCACGAGCGACGAGACCGCTCGTCGCAGCTGATCGCTGACGTCGGCGTTCTCCGCGGCGGCGCCAGGGCGGACGTAGGCGCCGTCTCCGGCGCGCTTGACCAGCCCTAACTCCTTCAAATCACGCGAGATCGTGGCTTGCGTTGCGTTGATGCCGCGCGTGATGAGCTCCTGCCGGAGCCCTTCCTGCGAGGCCACGGCCTGCCGATCGATCACGTCGAGAATCTGGGATTGGCGCCAGGACTTCATAACTATCCACTTCCGACCGACGAGTATACATCGGCTGCATGGCCGCTCGTGTACTTTTCTGGGCCAGATTCAAGAATATCGTTGACCGTCCGATATTTATTCATGTATATATTGATGTCTTCGTGAATACTTATTCGTCTCCAGTCAAGGTCGGAATCGCCGGCGCTACCGGGTACGCGGGTCAGGAACTGGTCGCGCTTCTCGCTCGGCATCCAGGGGTCAATCTGCAGGCCGCGATGTCATCGGGGCCGGATTCTGCCAGCCGGCCGCTGCCGCGTCTTGCGCGCATCTGGAACGGCCAGGTCGAACCGCTCGATGCCGCGCGACTCGCACGCTCAGTCGAGGTGGCGTTTCTCGCGGTTCCTGAAAAGGCGGCTGCGGAGTTGGCGCCGCCGCTCGTCGATGCGGGTGTGCGCGTGATCGATCTCTCCGGGGCGTTTCGCATCCGGGATGACGCGGCGCGCGCGCGCTGGTATCCCGCAACGAAGACATTGCCGAGTGGCGCGGCGTACGGTCTCACCGAACACTACAAGGATGATGTGCGCGGCGCGGCACTCGTCGCGAATCCCGGCTGCTACCCCACCGGTGCGCTGCTCGCGTTGCTGCCGCTCGTCCGTGCAGGACTCGTCGACCTGTCGAGAGACGTCATCATCGACGCGAAGTCCGGCATCTCGGGCGCCGGACGCGCGGCGAGCGATCGCACGCATTTCTCGGAGAACCACGGCTCCGTGTCGGCGTACGGCTTGTTCAACCATCGCCACGTGGCGGAGATGGAACAGGAGCTCGGCGCGACGATCACGTTCGTGCCGCACCTGGTGCCGCTCGATCGCGGCATTCTCGAAACGATTTACATCCGGACGACACCCGGCACGACGGTCGAGCGGGTGTCGGATGCCTTCACGTCGGCGTACGGCAGCGAGCCGTTCGTGCGCCTGACGGGTGATGAGCTGCCGGAAATCAAACACGTCGCACACACGAACTTCTGCGATATCGGCTGGCGCCTGGATGCCGGCGTCGGACGGATGGTCATCGTCGTCTGCCTCGACAACCTCGTCAAAGGCGCGGCCGGCCAGGCATTGCAGAACTTCAACGTCGCGTGCGGCTTCAACGAACGGACGGCGCTACTGTGAACGGACCTTTGATTCTCAAGCTCGGCGGCGAGCTGCTCGAAACACCGGAACAGCGTGCACGCATCGCGGCAACCGCTGCGTCTATTGCGGCGCATCGGCCGCTCGTCATCGTGCATGGCGGTGGCCGCGCGATTGACGCGGAGCTCGATCGACGCAGCATCTCGCCGAAAAAGGTGGACGGCCTGCGCATTACCGATGCGGCCACACTCGACGTGGTTGTTGCCGTCCTCGGCGGGTCCGCCAACACGGAACTCGTGGCGTCGCTGGTTGGTGAAGGCGTCACCGCCGTGGGTTTGACGGGCGTGGATGCCGGCTTCGGACGCGCAGTGAGAACGAGCGCGTACCGTGCGACTTCCGGCGCAGTGGTCGATCTCGGCTTCGTTGGCGATCCAGTCGGCGTGGAAGCCTCGCTCATCGAGCTGCTGCTCGTGCATGGCTACGTGCCGGTCATCGCGAGCCTCGGGCTCGACGAAAGCCTGCCTTCGGGCGCCGATGGGTCTCGCATCCTCAACGTGAACGCCGACGTCATGGCGTGCCGCATCGCGGCCGCCGTCTCGCCGAGTGAGCTCGTGATCGCGGGCACCACACCAGGCGTGCTCGACGAGCAGGGCGAGTCGATCCCGATGCTCGACGCGTCCGGCATCGACGCGATCATCGCGAGCGGCGCAGCAACGGCCGGCATGGTCGCGAAGTTGACCGCGTGCCGCAGCGCGCTGCTCGAAGGCGCCGCCAACGTCCGCATTGTCGATGGACGGTCGTTCGATTCGGATCACGGCGTCGACGAGGCGCCGGGGACCACTTTGGTGCTGGCGCAGAAGACCGCCGGCCGGAGCGTTGCCTAGGAGGCCGGGTCTTTAGACCCGGCATAAGGAATGACGACAACCACGACCACGAGTGACGTTCGCGCTCTCGAAGCCCAGCATGTGCTGCAGGTCTACCGGCGTTTTCCGGTGATCTTCGAGCGCGGCGACGGCATGCATCTGTTCGACACGTCGGGCCGCCGCTATCTCGACTTCATCTCCGGGATCGGCGTCGCCTCGCTCGGCCATGCGAATCCCGTCCTCGCGCGCGCGATGGCGGACCAGGCGTCGACGCTGGTGCACACGTCGAACCTGTATTTCCATCCGCTGCAGGGCGAGCTCGCGGCGCGGCTGACGTCGCTCACGGGCCTCGACCGCGCGTTCTTCTGCAACAGCGGCACCGAAGCCATCGAAGCGTGCCTGAAGTTTGCGCGGCGCTACTGGCACAGCCGCGGCGGAACCGGCCGGACCGAGTACGTCGCGTTCTCTCACTCGTTTCACGGCCGGACGATGGGCTCGCTGTCGGTGACCTGGGACGATCACTACCGCGCGCCGTTTGCGCCGCTCGTTCCCGGCGTCACGTTCGCAGACACCGGCGCACCCGAGACGCTCGATGCGCTCGTGACCAACAAAACCGCGGCCATCATCGTCGAGCCGATTCAGGGTGAAGGCGGCGTGCGTCCGGTGTCGCCGGCGCTCTCGGCCGCGATCGCGAAGGCGTGCCGCAAGACCGGCGCGCTGCTGATTGCCGATGAAGTGCAGAGCGGCTCCGGCCGGACCGGCACGTTCCTTCACAGCCGGACGCTTGGACTCGAACCGGATCTCGTCGCGCTCGGCAAAGCGCTCGGCGGCGGTGTCCCGATCGGCGCGGCGATGTTGAGCGATCGCGTCGCAGCCACCGCAACGCCCGGCGATCACGGCACGACGTACGGCGGCAACCTGCTCGCGTGCCGGGCGGCGCTCGTCGTGCTCGACGCGCTCGAGAACGGCCTCAACGCGTCCATCAAGCGGACGTCGACGTATCTGTTCAGCCGGCTCCGCGCATTGGCGGCGCAGCACACGTCGCTCGTGAAAGACGTGCGCGGCGCCGGGCTGATCGCCGGCATCGAGCTGAAGCAGGACGCGACGAAGGCCGTGTCGGCCGCACTCGAGAAGGGGTTGCTCGTCAACCGGACGTCAACGACCGTCATCCGGATGCTGCCGCCGTACATCGTGACGGAACAGCACGTGGACGACGCGGTGGCGATGCTCGACGCGGTGCTGACAGCGGAGCGATAACGGACTGATGGAGGCCGGGTCTTTAGACCCGGCGCGCACGGCAGACCTGAAGGTCTGCCCTACGAAGTACGAACGGAAGCACGAACGGAAGCACGAAGACGAAGAAGGAGAGCGAATTGACCGACCTGACCATCCGGCTTGCGACTGCTGACGACGCGGTCGCCATGCACGCCCTGATCACCGAGCACCTGGGTGAAGGGCACCTGCTGCCGCGCGAGCTCGGCGAGCTGCAGCGGCATGCGGGACGCTTCGTCGTGTGCGACGTTGCCGGCGAAATCACCGCGTGCGCCGAGCTGGCCCCGTTGTCAGCTCGCGTGGCCGAGGTCCGTTCGCTCGTGGTCTCACGGACGTTCCGCCGGGTCGGATTGGCTGCGCGTCTCGTGAGCGATGTGCGGCAGCGCGCGCTCGATGCCGGATTCCATACCCTGTGCGCGTTCACGCACGACGCGCGATTCTTCGTGCGCCAGAACTTCTCCATCGTCCCGCACCTCTGGCTGCCGGAGAAGATCTCCACCGATTGCGTCGGCTGCCCGTTGTTCCGCAACTGCTCGCAGCACGCGATGATGCTGCCGCTGCGGGAAGTCGCGCGGTACCGCGCCGAACCGGCGCGGCACGTCGCGGTGGCCTGACGTGGACGCTCTCGCCGTGTCTTCCCCGGTCATGCTGGATGGCGGTGTCACGACGCCGAAGGGCTTTCGTGCGGCAGGAGTGTCCTGCGGCATCAAGCGGCGTCCCGCGTCGGCAACATCGGCGCCGCTCGATCTTGCACTGGTGACCGCCGACGGACCTGCCGTCTCTGCGGCTGCGGTCTTCACCACGAACAAGGCGGTCGCAGCGCCTGTTGTCGTCTCTCGCGCGCATCTGCAGAAAAGTACCGGCAGAGCCCGCGCGGTGTTGATCAACAGCGGCTGCGCGAACGCCTGCACCGGTGAGGCCGGCATGCAGGTGGCGCACGACATGGCGGCAGCAGCTGCGCAGGCACTTGGCTGCTCGGCCGATCAGATTCTCATCGCGTCGACCGGCGTGATCGGCGTGTTGCTGGACATCGCCAAGATTCGGACCGGCGTCGATCTCGCGTTTCGCGCGCTCGATGCCGGCGGCGGGGCCAACGCCACACGCGCGATCATGACGACCGATCCGTTCCCGAAGTCCTGCGCGGTCTCGATGGGACCCGCGGGTAAAACAATCACGGTCGGCGGCATGGCCAAAGGCTCCGGCATGATCGAGCCGCGGATGGCGACGATGCTCGGCGTGCTGACGACGGATGCGGACGTGAGCCCGGCAGTCCTGGCGGGTGCGCTGCGGCGAGTCGTCGATGAGACCTTCAACGCGATCACGGTCGATGGCGAGTGCTCAACCAACGACTGCGTGTTCGCGCTCGCGTCGGGCCGCTCCGGCGTGAAGATTACTCGCGAGGACGACCCCGCGCTGCTCGATCCGATGCGCGAGGTGGCCGGCCATCTCGCACGCGAGATCGTGCGCGGCGGCGAAGGCGCGACCAAACTCGTGACCGTGCGCATCACCGGCGCGGCATCGCACGCGGACGCCTGGCTGGCCGCGCGCACGATCGCCAATTCGCCGCTCGTCAAGACGGCGATTCATGGCGGCGACCCCAACTGGGGCCGCCTCATCGCGGCAGCGGGTCGATCGGGCGCCGCGTTCGTGCTCGACGGCGCCTCGGTCGCGATCGGCAATGTGCCGGTGTTCGTGAAAGGCGTCCCGCACGACGAGCGTGCGGATCTCGCGGCCGATGTCCTTCGCGCGAACGACATCACGGTGACCGTCGACCTCGGCACTGGCGCCGAGCACACGGCCACGATGTGGACCTGCGATTTCAGCGCTGAATACGTGCGGATTAATGCGGAGTACAGAACATGAGCCCCCGAAGCGGCGCCGCGCGCCTGACGATTCCGAAGAAGCTGTCGAGCCCTGGTCTCAAGACCAAGGACTTCCTCTCGGTCACGAATCTCAGTCCGGCAGAGCTCGAGGCCGTGCTCGATCTCGCCGCGGCGATGAAGCGCGACCGCGTGCGTCTGCGGACGTCCGACCGGCCGCTGGCGGGCCAGCACGTCGCGATGCTCTTCGAGAAGCCGTCCTTGCGGACGCGTTCGACGTTCGTGATTGCCGTGCGCGAGCTGGGTGGCGAAGTGCTCGAGCCGCCGGCCGACGTCGCGTTCGGCGGACGTGAAACGGTCGAGGACGTCGCACGGAATCTCGAACGCTGGGTGAGCGGCACGATCGTCCGGACATTCGCACAGTCGCGGCTCGAGGCGTTTGCCGCAGCCGCGCCGGCGATGCACGTCGTCAACGCGCTGACCGACGAAGAACATCCCTGCCAGGCCCTCGCCGACATGCTCACGCTCTCAGAGCGCGGCGAGTCGCTGCAGGGGAAGACGATCGCGTTCGTCGGCGACGGCAACAACGTCGCCGTTTCGCTCGCACAGGCTGCGGCGATGCTCGGCGTGCACCTGCGCGTCGCGTCGCCGAAAGGCTTTGAACTACCGGCGGCTGTGGTTGACGACGCCCTTTCCATCGCGCGGCTCGGCGCGACGGTCTCCGTCACGAACGATCCGGTCGATGCCGTCCGCGGCGCCGATGCCGTCTACACCGATGTGTGGGCGTCCATGGGACAGGAAGCGGAAACGGAATCTCGCGCGAGACTGTTCGCGGCCTATCAGGTCAACGACGCGTTGATGGCAGCCGCAGGTCCGCAGGCCGTCTTCATGCATTGCCTGCCGGCACATCGCGGACACGAAGTCACCGACAGCGTGATGGACTCCCCCGCCGCTGTCGTCTTCGATCAGGCTGAAAATCGCCTGCATACGCAGAAGGCGCTGCTGGCTTTGCTGATGGGATAGCTCCGGTTGGAGTTTCGTAGGGCAGACCTTTAGGTCTGCCGCAGAGGCAAACCTGAAGGTTTGCCCTACGTACCCTCGATAATCCGCACTTCACGCTCGACCGCGCCCTTGAGTAACGCCGCCGCGGCCTGATACGCCGGGCTCTTGTAGGTCGCGATCGCGTGGCTCACACTCTCAAATTCGATCAGCACCGTGCGTTGACTGTCGCCGGCCTCGAACGTGGCCGTGGGGACGCCACGCGCGAGAATGCGGCCGCCGCCGGCTTCAATCGCGGGCGTCGCGAGCGCCGCGTACTGACCGAGCTTCGCGGGGTCCATGACCTTTCGGTAGACCGTGATCCAATAGCCCTTCGCTGATGTCGTCACAGTGTGGTTTTAGCACAGCCACGCGTCAGTCGTGCCGGAGCGCGACCAGCGGATCGACGCGGCTCGCGCGCAGGGCCGGCACGTAGCTCGCACAGGCAGTCACGAGAACGACGACGACCACCGAGCCCGCGAGTGACACCGGATCGAATGGGTCGAGCTCAAAGAGCAGCGTACGCAGGGTGCGCGTCAGTCCGATCGACAACACCCCGCCCAGCGCAACGCCCGCGACCGCCATGCGCATCGCCTGCGCGATCACCATCCGCCGGATCGTCACGCCGTCGGCGCCGATCGCCATCCGCACGCCGAACTCCGGAATCCGCCGCGAGACCGAGTGCGCGATGATGCCGTACAGACCCAGCGTCACGAACAGCGTGGCCAGCCCGGCGCAGACGGTCGCCATCAGCGTGTAGAAGCGCGGCTCGTCGAGCGACTCGGCGAGTCGACGGTCGATCGTCTGGAAATCGGTCAGCGGAACGCCAGGATTGAGCTTCGCCAGACGGCTCCGGATCTCGGGAATCATGTCTCCGGAGCTCGCTCCGGTCTTGAACGCGATGCTGCCGTACGGCAAGGCGAACTGCGTGAACGGAATGTAGGCGGTTGGGACCGGGGCTCGCGCGAGGCCGCGATCGTGCGCGTCTGCGACGATGCCGACGATCTCGCGAACCGGACGCAGACCATCGAAGCCAGTTCCGATCTTGCGCCCGAGCGCCTCCTGGCCGGGGAAGTACCGGCGAGCCAGCGTCTCGTTCACGACGATCACCGGCGTGTTGGCCGCGGTGTCCAGGTCGGACAGGTCGCGCCCCTTCACGATGCGCATGCCCATCGTCGAAAAGTAGGCCGGGCTCGAGATGAGCGTGTTCGTCGTGCGAGGAGGATCGTTCTGTCCCGGCGCGGGGGCTCCCTCAATCGCGAGACCCATGAAGACGCCGGCACGGGTTTCGGGCGGCAGAAATGAGATCCATCCTGCGGAGACGACACCAGGCGTCGTGCGCACCGCGTCCAGCGCGTCCTGATAGAAACGGCGCCGACGCTCCATCAACGCTGCCGCGGTCGGGACGTCTTCGCTGGGCAGCGACAGGTTGAATCCGAGGATGCGGTCCGTCTCGAAACCCGGGTCGACGTTGTTCAGCCGCCAGAGGCTGTGCGCCAGAAGTCCGGCACACGCAAGCAGAGCGACTCCCAACGCCATCTGTGCGACGCAGAGACCACGCTGCACGCGCGCGAGCGCGTGGCCAGTTGTCACGCGCGCCCCCGGAGCCCGCACGGCGGCCTCATTCGCCGAGCTCACGTGAAGCGCAGGAAAGAGTCCGGCCACGAGCGCCGACGCGACGCCGATCGCCAGCGTGAACGAGAGGACGGTGCCGTCGATGCCGATGCCCGCGGTGACAGGCAAATACACCGGTGACATGGCGGTCAGACCTTTGATGCCGAACATCGCGATGGCCACGCCGGCCGCGGCGCCCAGCGCAGACAGCAGCAGGCTCTCGGTCAGCAACTGCCGGACGAGCCGTCCAACAGAGCTGCCCATGGCCTTGCGGATCGTCATCTCGCGCGCGCGTGCGGCCCCGCGGGAGAACAGCAGATTCATGAAGTTCGCCGACGCGATGAGGAGCAGCACGATCGCGATGCCGAAGACGATCAGCAGTGACTGCCGTGAGCTGCGCGTCGTCTCTTCGGCGAGCGGCGTCAGCCGGACAGACCAATCACTCGCGGTACCGTCGGGAAGCGTTGTCGCAACTCCCTGCATCTCGGCTTGCGCGCGCTCGAGGCTCACGCCGGGCGCCAGACGCGCGATACCGAACCACTGCCGCGACGTGGGTTGAAATCCCAGAAAGCTCGACGATGGCAGCAGCAGATCGACCGGCTTCTTGAAGTACGACGCGTCCGCGCGTGGGAACTGAAAGTCGGCCCGCAGAACGCCCCGCACAGTGAAGGCCGCGCCGTCGACGATGACGGCCTTGCCGACGACTGCTGGATCAGCGCTGAACGCGTCGAGCCACAGGCGATGGCTCAGAATCGCGCTCGGGTCTGCCGCGCCGTTCCCCGGAGTGAAGAACGTCCCCATCGCCAGCGGATTGCCGAGCGTGGGCAGGAACTCGGGATCCATCAGCGCGGTGACGGACGAGAACGCCTGCTGCCCGACACGAATCGGCAGCTGCGTGTACGCGAACGCACCCATCGACGCGATGGTCTTGCTCTGCGGCCGCCAGCGCTCCACATCCTTCAGCACGACGACTCGCGAAGGACGGTTCTCGCTGTTCGGACGAAAGACGCTCGTCAGAGCGACGAGGCGCGACGGATCGACGTACGGCAACGGCCGCAGCAACACGGCGTTGACGACGCTGAAGACGGCGGTGGTGGTGCCGATGCCGAGCGCGAGGATGAGTACTGCGAGGCCGGTGAATCCCGGCTGCTTTGCAAAGCTGCGCACCGCAAACCGAAGGTCCTGCCAGAGTGCCGACATCGTTGTCCTCCGTGTTGAGTGTGCGTAGCTTGCCACGCTCTGCGCGGCGGCGCGACTGTTCGAAGTCGGCCACGTCGCCCTTCATTTTTCTTCATACCCAATCTCGTTATTGATCTCCTCAAGCGCTCCCCAGACAGGCCCGACGCTCGCCTCTCCATAAAGGCCGGACAGGTGCGCCTTGTATTTCGCCAGTCGTTCTTTCTTCTCTTCAGATCCGTGCGCTCTGAACGACTCGCGCGCTCGTTTGGCCAGAGTCTGCAACTCATCACTTGTGAACGGAAGGGTTGTCAGATCAAACCGCTTCGCGAGCCGAGCAAGAGAGTCGGCGACGACACGTGCTTCGTAGATCTTTTCGTGTTCGGCTTTCCAACTCATGGGGTGTGTGGCGGCCGGACGAGGAAGTAGTGCGTGTCGCTCTCCGCCGTAACCCGGAAGCCATGCCGAGCGTACAGCGAGGCGACCGGGTTCCACTTGAGGTACTCCAGCCTTGTTTCGAGATGGCTCCGATCGGCAAGGCTCAGAGCGGACAGCAGAACAGCGGTTCCCAGCCCTTGGCGCCGAAAACCTTCCGTGACGTAGAACTCGCCGAACTGCAAGTGCGTGGCTTGAACATCGATGGAGACGGTGCCCACTGGGTTACCGCTAACGAGGATTATCTGCCACGGCTTCTCCTGCCAGCGACGCCTGTGATGCTGCAATTGGACAGCGTCGTCCCAGCCCCAGCGAACCGCGACATGGGGGCCTATGGCGTCGCGTTTCGCCGCGAAGGCGAACTGAAAGTCCTCGTCGGTCGCAAGGCGAAGCGTGAAGTTCAGGCGTTCGGACCGCTCAGGACGCACCCGTCTATTTCCGTTTCATGATCAGCTGTGATGACGAATCTCGAAGGCGGACACCATTACATCCGTCGTGTTCGGTCACCGACCCGGTCAGCGTGTTGCCGTTCAGCGTCACTTGCCCTTCGGTGTCGATGTAGCAATCATGCGGTGGAAACGGAAACAGTGGCGTTGAGACACCTTCGTAGGTTTCTGCGAACTGGAAACCACCGAGGCTGAGCACGATCGTCCCCAGAACGCCGCCTTTCGCCGACATGCTCCCAAACTTCGGGTGATCGCTTTGGGCCCACGTCGCCGAGCCGCCGACCTGTACGACGGTTGTCAGCCCGCTTCCTGGCGATCCAGCAGACAGCGTCCATGTTCGGCTGCCATCACTCTGCACCCAGGTGCCCGCAAGATCGCTGGCCGTCAACGCGCCTGACGGCTTCGTGCCACCGGAGCCGCAGTTGACGGTGCTCAGGCAACACAGAGCCAACGTGACAACAAATTGTGCCCGTCGTTTCAGTTGCGGCGTCTTCATCATGATTCGGCCCGCCTAACGTTGCAGCACTTCGTTCCTTGAAGCTCGAAGAAGAAGACTCGCGCGCCGTCAGCCCCAACGCGATGTCTGCCGGCCGTTCACTTCAAGCGATCGAAACGAAGCCCTCGTACCCCAGCGGCGTTCACGGTGAATCCCGAAATCCCGCCCGCCGCGTCACGCAGGAACTTCACCGAGACTACGACCGCACCCGTGAATGCGTCGGAACCGATCGGCCGCAGGGCACTTGCGCCCCTTCCGGGGATCTGGATCAGCAGATCGGCGCCGCGCGCCACTACCGTGTACGTGACCTCGATCTCCGGACTCGTGTACTCGCCCGCAAACGGCCGGAGTTCCGCACCTGAGAGTGTGACGTCATCCAGGTGTTGGAATACCTGTGGCTTACCCCCGGCCGGGATGAAGTGCAGTTCCCGCGCCCGGCCCGAGCCAGCCGCAACGAACTCGATGATCGAGGTTGTCCCGGACACGCGGAAGCGGGTCGCGCTGAGCGGCACCAACTCACGTCCGTCGCTATCATCCCTTCCACTGGCTCTGAGCGTGCCGTCGAGAACCAATACTCGCAGCAGCCCGTCATTCGACGAGTCGCGATACCGGCCCACGTTGGCGGCGAGATCCTCAGCCGCGAGCGAAACCGGCGGCGGTGCCAGCGATGTGGTCTCGGACGGCGCGGCCAGGACGTTCGCGAGATAGATGTCCGCCACGCGCTCCGTGAGCGTACTCACCGCCGAACCGATCGAATAGTGATTGCACAACAGCGCCACCACAAATCCTTGGTCCGGATAACGAACGACATACGACACATAGCCACGGTCGTCACCCAAATGGCCGATCGTGCGCAGGCCACGATAACGTCCCAGTTCGAGTCCAAAGCCGTAGGCGGTCGTGTCACCGTTCGTGAGAGTCATCGGTGTCTGCATCGCCTCGAGGAGCCTGCGGTCGCCGACACGAACATCAACAAAATTCTGCTCCCAGATCAGCAAATCCCTCACCGTCGTGAGCAAGCCGGAATTACCGACGACACCGCCTACCTCCGCAGTGTCAACGACTCGCAGGCCGTTCCTGTCCTCGGTGT
>Ga0137451_1000326_pt1 | contig 14440 bp, 8 predicted proteins | sample EasRivERMGT500_2_FD_102336 | JGI IMG/M metagenome (GOLD analysis project Ga0137451, IMG submission 102336) | Soil microbial communities from meander-bound floodplain in the East River, Colorado, USA - East River MetaG ERMGT500_2 | ecosystem: Environmental > Terrestrial > Soil > Floodplain ... | reverse complement strand
TCGGAAGCACGGCAGTCGACGGCTACACGGCCGAAGTGAGGATCCGCGAGTTCTACGTGATCGCGAGCGGGCTGCGTCAGGAGGATGGCAGGCACTACCGATCGATCGCCTTCCGTGACCGCCTGGTCGTCACCAACGGCGCCGCCAACCCGCAACGCATCGAGTTCCGTGGCTTCAGCGTGCCGACCCCGTTCCGGGTGCGACGTCTCGGCGTCGCTGCTCCGGTGTCCGTCAACGTCGAACTCGTTCCTACCACGACGGCCGGCACGGCGGTGCCGGCAGGGCTCTACCTGGTCGTGGTCTCCTTCGTCACCGAGGACGGGCTCGAGAGCGATCCGGTGCTGGTCGCGACCCATGACCAGGTCGGCGCTGTGGAGACGCTGCATCTGCGCATCCGGCACTTGCCGCGCAGCCCCGATCCACAGGTTGTCGCGCGCCGGATCTACCTGAGCGCCACTGGTGGCGGCCCGGCGGTCTTCAACCGCGACATCGACGACAACGACACCACGCGCGCTGACGTCGAGGTCTACTCCGCCGCTGGCCTGGCGCCAAACCCTGGCAACGCGCTGCCGGCGCCGCGAGCTCGCCACGTCGCGGTTGCCGGCGCCAGCCTGGTGCTCGCCGACCTGCCCGAGCAGCCTGCTGGACAGAACGCGATCGCCGTCTCGACCCCCGACGAGATCAGCCAGTTCACCGTCGCTAGCAGCGCGATCCTCATCGACAGCGAGGACGGCAAGCCGATCGTGGGAATCGCGCACAACCTCGGCCAGGTGTTCCTGAGCAAGAAAAACTCGATCCACCAGATCAGCGTCGGCGCCATCGTCGAAGCGATCGCGATCGACGCGGCGATCAGGCTCAACCAGTCGAGCGACGGCATCGGTGGCGGCGGTGCCGCTGCCAACAACCTGCTCTACGGCACCGGCGACCGCGGCGTCTTCCTGTTCGACAACACCAGCGTCGGCTACCTGACGAGCAACATCGAGCCGACCTGGCGCCTGAAGATCGACCACGACAGCAGAGGCCTCTACGCGCAGCACGGCGTCTTCATGCGCGCGTTCTCGCAGTACGTGATCTCGGTCAGACGACTCGGTGCCACGGTCAACGACACCCTGCTGGTCTTCGACCTGGTCTCGCAGGGCTGGTGGGTCCTGCGCGTGCCTGAGCACACCTACATGCGCATGCTCGACGACCCGCAGAGCCAGAGGGTGGTGATCGGCACCAGCGACGGCCGCGTGCTGCGCTACGAGGACACCGTCGTCGTCGACGGCATGGATAACGAGCAGAACAACGATGGCGTCGTCACGCTCTCCGGCAACACCGGGCTCAGCGGCACCACCACGCGCCTCGAGATGCCTTCAGCCAACTTCCCCATGCTGCTCGCGGGACTTCAGGGTGTCAGCGTCGCGATCACCTACAACGGCAACGTCACCGTGACGCGCCGCATCACGAAGAACGAGCGACAGGCGTTCGAGTGGGACGAGCCGCTCGATGGCCTCGAGTACTTCACCCAGTTCGTCATCGGCGCGATCGCCGCCTACTGGACCTCGCCATGGTTCGGGCAGCAGCAGCTCAACAGCGCGCAGCGTCTGGGGCGCATCGGCGTCGAGTGCTTGCCGAAGCTCGGCAACTTGCAGCTCGACATCGCCGGTACGGTCCAGAAGGAGCGCCCGGAGGAGACCTGGCCGGCCGACAGCACGAAGTTCGAGACGCAGCTGCTGCCGATGGAGACCGGCTACGTGCGGCCGCCTGACCCGAGCGTCTTCACGCAGGCGCAGTACCACCGGCTGCGGTTTGGCACGTATGGCATCAACGACGGGTTCGCCCTCGTCGCCTACTCGGCGGAGACCGAGCCGAGCGTTGGACCTGAACCGCGCGGGAGACGCAGCTGATGGCTGACACCTGCCCACTACTCACGCTGCAGCCGATCCTGGAGAAGGGGGCGAACCAGATGGGGGCGATGCGCTCGATGCTCGAGGGAGTGCTCCGCAGTCCCACGGCGGGGGCGGCAACGCTGCCAGCGCCACAGGCGCAACCGAGCAGCGGTCCGCCGGAGGCGCGCACGCTCCAGCACAACTTCAACCAGATCCTCGAGTGGACGCAGCGCATGTGCGCCTTCGTCGGGACAGCAGGGTCCGGCGTTGACGGGGGGACACCCTGATGCCGCGGATCGACCCGGTCCAGATTCGGCGAGGCACCGCGAGCGAGTGGGCGTCCGTCAACCCGGAGCTGCTCGAGGGCGAACTCGGCATCGAGACCGACACGCGGCTCGCGAAGGTTGGCCCTGGGTTATGGAACGCCCTGCCGTACGCTTTTCCAGGCGCCGCCGGACTGCACGCATCGACACACCAGAACGGTGGGTCGGACGAGGTCAGCGTCTCCGGCCTCTCCGGCCTGCTCGCCACACCGCAGACGCCTGCGGCGCACACGCATGCCGAGGCCGATGTAACGGGCCTCGTCGCGGACCTGGCCGCCAAGGCTCCGCTGTCGCACCTGCACGCCGAAGCCGACGTGGCCGGGCTTGTGGCCGACCTCGCTGCGAAAGCGCCATTGGCGCACACGCATGACGCTGGCGACATCACGACTGGGACCATGGCTCCAGCTCGACTCGGCTCAGGGTCGGGAGGCGCAATCAGGTTCCTGCGCGAGGACAGCACCTGGCAGAAAGTGTCAATCCTGTCGACGTCGTACTCGTACTCGCCAGGATCGTTCACGATCGAGACCGAGGTCTACGCGATGATGTCCAATCACCTGAAGCTCGCCAGCACGCAGCGGGCTACGCTTCAGGGAACTGGACGACTGAGGATTACGACCTGATGGCAGACATCGCCCTGGATCTGCAGAGTGTGCCAAGCACGCCAGGCTCGGGCGTCGCGGTCACGTTCGTCGACACAACGAGCCACGAGGTGCACACGAAGGACTCGTCCGGGTTCACGCGCGGGCGAATCTCCAACCAGAGCACGGCGGCGCAGTCGCCAGCCGCAACGACGAAGACCTACATCACCGGATCGAACCTCGCGATCCCGACTGGCAAGATGCAGGCCGGCACCTGCTTCCACTGGCGTCTGGCGGTCACCAAGACAGGGGCCGGCACTGCGCTCAGCACCTACGAGATCCTGGTCGGCACGGCCGGCACGACGGCCGACGCGATCCGATGCACGTTCACGAAGCCGGCGGGAACGGCAGCGGCCGACGAAGGTGTCATCAACATCTTCGCGATCTGCCGCGGGCCAGTCGGAGCCTCCGGCGTGCTGGTGGCCGAGTTCGGAATGACGCACAACCTCGCCACGACAGGACACCTGGTCATCGCCGCGGCTGCCCTCAACTCGATCTCCGCGGCGTTCGACATCACGGTTGCCAACCTCATCGTCGGACTGGCCGTGACGAGTGGCGCGTCCGACGCCCTGACCTTCCAACTCGTGCAGGCAGAGGCCTGGAACCTGTAGTAGGATCCGCCCATGCCGCGCCAGACCAGCTACCCAAGTTCCTACACGCCGAGGTCGCGAGGAGTCACCGAGCCGCGGCAAAGAAACACCAGTGCGAACAACAGGAGCAGGATCGCGGGGGACTTCAGCAATGTCGATCCCATCGGTATCGGTCTCGGCAAGGCAGCGGGACTCGGAGGGAACAAGAGGCGGAGGCCGACGCCGTACCTCTACCAGGACCAAGGCGGCGGCTACGAATCGTTGCTGCAGTCGATGGAGGGCGGGGCGTCGAGTGCAGACGCAATCCAAGACCTGCTCGCCAACTTCAAGGGGACACCGGAAGCCTTCGCCGACTTCATGGAGATCGCCGGGCCGCTGATGGGCGGGCTCGAGTCGCGGCGCCTGGAAGGTAGCGAGGGCCTCGCTTTCATGTCCGACCAGGACAACTGGGACATGGGCGCGATGTCGGCCTACGGCAGTGGGGCGGCCCAGATCGGCCAAGGCACGTCGCGGGCGATCCGAGGCAGCCAGCAAGCGATGGCCGCCCAGGGGCTCGGCCGCGGCTCGGCGCGCAGCGCCGCATCCTCGATGCTGGAGCAGCAGGGCATGGGCCAACAGGCCGACCTGCGGGCGCAGATGGAGGGGCAGGCCTCGCGCAACCGGATGGCCTCGGCAGGGCAGCTGTTCGACGCGCACCGCACGATCGCACAGATGGCGCTGGGGCAGCAGATCACGCCGCGGATCAGCTCGCCGCAAGGCAGTGACACGGGGATCAACGGAGTCGCCGGAGGCGCCGCGGCCGGCGCATCGATGGGCTCTGCGTTCGGCCCGTGGGGCACGCTGATCGGTGGCGCCGCTGGCGCCGGGTACGGCGCCTACCAAGACCGCCAGAGTCGGAGGTAGCGATGCTGGCCTGGAGCCCACGTCTGCTGGCGCACGCTGCGCTCCACATGACCAAGAGCAACCAGCAGACGGTCGCCCTCGACGTGTTCGGCGGGTATCGTCGCGGTGGACCGCGCGTGCACCGGCAGTCAGAGCACCGGCTGACCGACCCGGACGACATCGCGCGAATGCTCTACCCAAGCGCAGACGACTATGAGCTACGAGGAAGCCAGGCGGGATCGCAAGCGGAAGCGACGGAACGAGAATCTGTCGGTCGTGTTGGGGGTGCTCCAGGGGCTGGCTAGTTCGATCGGCCAGACCTCGATGCGGCGCCGCCAGGAGGAGTTCGCGATGGCCGGGGAAGAGAGGGCCGCTGCCCGGCAGCGCGAGCGCGACGAGCGCCTCGGCAAGCAGCAGCAGGAGCGCGACACGATGCTCGAGGAGGGTCGGATGGCCCGCGAGAAGGAGACCGGCCGGCGCATGGCGGCCGACGATGTCCGCCGCGGCTTCCTGCAGCGCGAGTCCGACGAGCGGCAGTTCCGCCGGCAGCGCGAACTCGGCGAAGAGGCCGACGACCGCCGGTTCTCGCGGGAGGAGAAGCTCGCCAAGCAGCGGCGTAGCGACGACGCGGCGGCCGACCTGCGCAAGGGCTTCCTGCAGCGCGAGCAGGACCAGCGGAAGTTCCGGCAGCAGGAGGAGCTGACCAACATCCGCGGCGACTACCAGGTCAAGGTCGCCCGCGAGCAGCAGGCCGGCAAAGGTCCAGGCCTGACCCTCACGGAGGCCGAAGCCGCCAACGTCATCGAGAAGTTCGGCGGCGTCGAGCAGGCCCAGGCCGAGGCTGATCGGCTGCGTGCCGCTGGCGCGGAGAACTTCAGCGAGCACGGTGAGGACGAGCAGGCCGACGCCCTGCAGAAGCACATCGACAGGTTCGGCGCCTCGCAGCGTCGACGCAGCGGCGCGCCGCTCCCCGCCGGTGGTGGCGGTGGCGCGCAGGCCAAGGCCGCTGCACCGTCCGGTGGTGAGACGTTCACTCGGCTGATGGGAGCTTTCGCCGGTTCCGGCGGTGCTCCAACGCAGCCCGAGGCCCAACCCACCGGCGAGTTCGACGCCAACACATCGCGCCCACGGGGTGCCGCGAGCTCGCCCATGAAGGGGACCCCCGGGCAGCAGATGCAGCAGGAGCTGGCGTGGGGCAAGCTCGCCGAGACCGCCCGCCAGTTCTTCTCCGACCGCGGCCCCAAGGGCCAGGCGGCCTACCAGGTCCTGCAGACGATCTGGGGCAACACCTTCCCGCAGCTGAACCAGATGCCGAGCTCGCCGATGGCGCCGCGCCGCCGCCACAGCGGCATGGGCACGACCGAGATCCCCTCACCGGAACAACCGTGGCAGGACCCGACGGGGCTGCTCTCGGCGGAAGCTCCCATGCCATCGCAGATGCAGCGTTCCAACGCCTCGCCGATGGGGCCAGGAATGGGCGCAGAGTCCGAGTTCCAGCAGCTCCAGCGGATTCTGCGCGAGACCGCGAGGAAGCAACACGCCAGGCGATAGCGAGACCACAACATCCACCAAGTACTAACCGACTCCCCACATGTACCAGGACCCAACGGGTCGGCCCTCACCGCAGGGACCGGCGCCAGCGTCTCCTGCAAATGAGATCGCCTTCCGTAAGTGGTACGCGCAAATGGCGCGGCAGCATGGGTTGTCGCCGGACCCAGACAGCCCTGAGCAGAAGTATGACTATCGGTCAGCATTCGCTGTCGGCGCGAGACCAGACGCATCAGGGCACTGGCCTTCGCAGTTCAAGATGCAGGGCCACCCGAATGAGGTCGTTGGCGGATTCAACACCCGCACTGGGGAGCGTGTGGCTGGCACGGCTGCTGCCAGCGAAGAGGAGCTTGTGCGCCTCGGATGGGATCCAGAGACCGCGAGGAGGCTTGCTGGCGGCCAAGATCCTCGCCGAGGGCAAGCCGAGCCGGCGCCTATGCAGGACCCGCAGAAGCCGAAGGCCATGGGGCCACCGCGGCTGCCGCAGATCCAAGTTCCCCAGGTCGGCAGCGACAGTCCGCCAGCACTGGGCCTGATCCAGGACCAGGGGCCGCCGCCGCCGGCGATGCCACCGCTCGAGATCCCGGACGCCTTCCCGGCCGACGAGGTGATCGGCGGCTCGCTGCTGAAGCGCCTCGAAGCGCAGATCCGCAACGAGGCCGAGCGCCGCAACTACGAGCTCAACCTCGACATCGTCCGCGAGACCGAGCAGGCGCCGGCCCGTGCGGCCTCGCTGCAGAACCGGATGACGCTCGAGCCGGAGACGGTCACCGACGAGGAGATCGAGGCCGAAGCACCATTCCAGGCCCGCTCGCAGATGGAGGAGCTGCGCGGTCGGAAGCGCCGGCAGACGCAGCTGAAGGGCATGCGCGCGAAGTTCGCGAAGGAGCTCGAAGAGACGCTGCGCACGAAGCGGCCCGGAGACATCGCGATCGGCCCACCCAAGGAGGTGCCGCCTGGCAGCACCCCGCTCGACTTCATGCACGCGATGGCGCCGGACATCTACCCGAAGCCGCCACCGGAGACCGGGCCGCGGCCGAAGGAGCGGCAGCCAGCGACCGACCTGGGGCCTGGCATGGGCGAGGTCTGGCGTGGCCTCACCGGCTGGATCACTGGCGAGAACACCGTCGAGGACGTGGCCCACGGCCACATGCGCGAGCTGATCGAGCGCTACGTGCCGCGGGAGACCGACCCAGGGGCCGACGCGCTCGCCGGCCAGCTGTCGGGCTTCGACTTCTCGAAGAAGCCCCAGCTGCCAGAGGGAGTGACCAGGGACCAGGCCAAGGCCATCCTGACCGAGGAGGGGCTGCGGGTGATGGACCGGCTGCTCGGCACGACCGGACTGCGCGACTTCAGCACCGAGATGGTCGGGGCTGCGTCCATGGCGATTCCCGTCGCCGGCGAGATCAAGGCCTCGGCGGCCGTCGCCAAGATGGTGCTGCCGAGGCTCCTGAAGAACGCGCCGAAGCTCCTGAAGTGGGCTGAGGTGGTCACGACCTACCTGGCTGGGCCGGGGGTCATGGAGGGTGTGCGCGCCTACGCCTCGCCGCTCCCCGAGACGGTGCAGAGCGAGCTCGAGCTGATCGAGAACCCCAAGCGTCGGGAGGCGACCGAGCAGGCTCAGCGCATGCTGGCAGCCACCCAGGCGGCCGTGACGAGCGTCCTGTACTCGTTCAGCGACGTTCTTCGGGGCATCGGCCCACTGAAGCCGAAGCCAGGATTCGGGCGCCAGGCGGCCAACACGCTCGCCACAGGGGCCTCGATTCCGGCCGCCATCGAAGGGGTCAACGTCCTGGCCGGGGAAGGCGCGGAAGCCATGCGGGAAGGGGAAGGCGGGGCTGCCGACGTCCTGGCCGACCTGTACACGAGCGGCGGGATGGCGGGCCCAGTCAGCAAGATGTTCGGCGCCCTCGGACGCCGCGACTTCAGCTTCGAAGAGGGCGGGTTCTTCGGGGCCGCCGGCGAGTACGTGAAGCAGGCCGCTCCCATGATCGCTGGGCTGGGCCTCGTCCACTTGGGCACGGCGCTCGGCGCCAAGTTCGAACGACGCCGGGACTTCCTGCGGGTGCAGCGGGAGGTCGAGAAGGACATCGACCGGATGGTCGAGGGCGGCTTCCCCGAGAGCGCGGCCGAGGAGGCCGCCAGGATCATCCGCAAGGAGGCCGAGGCCCTCGCCCCGAGCCACGCCGAGGACACCAGGGCCGGGCTGCAGGAGACGATCCACGAGGAGATCGGACCCGAGCGGGGCGAGGCGGCGGTCCTGGTCGAGGACCAGGCGCAGCAGCTGCTGCCCGACGTTCCTGGCGAGTCCCTGGCACAAAAGACCGCTGCGGCCAGAAAGAGGCGCGAAGACCTCCGCGCGGGGAGCTACGTCGGCAAGATGGAGGAGCTGCGCGAAGCCAGCCGACAAGTGCGCGCCGCGGAGCTGCTCGAGGGGGCCGGCAGGGCCAAGACGCCGGAAGAGGCCGAGCTGCTCACCGCGATGGCGAGAAGGGCCTTGGACAAGGGGAAGCCGCTCGACCAACACGCCGACGAACAGACCCTGGAGACGAACCTCCGCCTCGAGGCGGACCCAGGCGCCCGCGACGCGGCCCTCGAGACCGTCGCCGACGACATCGCCAGGGAGTGGCGGGTGGTCGGCCGCGACGAAGACGCCGGCACGGTCACCATGCGGGACGCCGCCGACGACTACCGGAAGGTCACGATTCCCGAGGCGGAGCTGTCACGCTACCGCGTTGTGGAGGATCGGGAGGGGCCGGCAACGCCCCATGCGACCGAGGTCGTCCCATGGTCAGGGGGCAAGGGGTTGCGCCTCACGGAGGTCGTTGGCGAGGATCGGGAGACGCCGCAGATCGTCGACGACCTCTACCCCGACGCCGTGCACGCCGTGCAGGTCGGCATGGCGACCTCGGCGCGGAAGCTCGCCGATGCGCTGATCGCCAAGGGCTACGCCACCAACAAGAACAAGGCGGCTGAGCTGCTGCGCCAGATGGAGGCGGACGGCGTCGTCGTGAAGAAGGGCAGGGGCTACGCCCTCCCCGAGGTGCCAGTCGCCCCGCCGGCCGCGGCAATGACGATGGGCCAGGCCGTGGAGGCCGACGCCGTGAAGCTCGAGCGCGAGCTGACGCTCGACATCGAGAAGATCGGCCGCGGCATTGCCACCGGGGAGACGACCGGCACCGTGGTCGACCAGGCCGGCAAGAGCGTGAAGCCCGAGGCGAACGAGAGCCTCGACGAGCTCACCGACCGCGTCGCCCGCAACATCGTCACCTACGGCGACGTCGTGCGGCCCGACAACGCCGAAGAGGGCTCGGCGCAGATCCTGGCCCGACTGCTGGAGACGCTGCCCGCGGACCAGCGCACTGACGCCCTCATCACGAAGCTGTGGACCAAGGAGGCGATTCCGCTCGTGCGCGCGATGCAGGAGCAGATGCGGCCGCAGCAGCCGCCGATCGACCCCGGCCGCGCGAGCCAGGTCATGGAGGGAAGGCCAGAGCTGGGCCGCGACGACACCGCCGAGCTGCGCACCGACCCGGTGAAGGCAACGGAGCAGCCGGTGCTGACCGCCGTGCCCGAGCAGGTCCGCAACGCTCACGCCGCAGCCCTGAAGGCAGGTCAGAGCGAGCACGAGGCGGCGCAGACCGCCTTCGAAGAGTGGCGCACCTGGCACCGGATCTTCCCGCCCGAGATGACGCACGCGCGGCTCGTGAACATGGCCGTGGAGAAGCTCACCAAGATCGAGCGCTCGCTGCGGCAGAAGAAGTCGGCGGAGCGGCGCAAGGCCGCGATCGACGAAGTGTTCGACCTCGCCTACTACATGCGCGACGCCGACGAGCACTCGGCGATGCTGTCGCTGTCGCCCGAGGGTCGTGCGGTGCTGAAGCGCCTGAAGGATCTCGAGACGCAGGCCGCCCTCGAGCACAAGGTCACGCAGCAGCGCCACCTTGACCAGCAGGGCGAGGAAGGCAGCGTGCAGGTCGGCCTCGCCGCCGGCGTCGCCGGCACAGCACTCCTGGCCACCGGCAACCCGGTGCTCGGTGGCGCCATGCTGCTCACGGCACTCGACGCTGCGCTGCTGCAAGGGCGCGGGCTGCGGTGGACGAAAGCACACGTCTTCCGCCTGGCGGAGCGCGGCATCACCGGCCCGTTGGCTGTGATGCGGCTCGGGAAGAATCTGGTTGGCGCTGCGGCATGGGAGTTTGTGCGCAGCGGCCGCAGCTTGCCAAGCATGCCAGCGCGCACCGCGGCCGAGCGGCACGCTGAGCGCATCCGCGCCCGCGCCGAGACGACGGAACCCGCCAATGCCGGCGCTGGCGACATGATGGGGCTCAAGGACCGCCAGAGCGCTTTCGGCCAGATCACCGCGATCCTCGAGGAGCAGCGGGCAGGCGCGCTGTCGCGCGTCGCCGTCGACATGATGGAGATGCTGCACCGGAACCTGCTCGAGGAAGGCAGCGACCTGACCCTCACGTTCAACCGCTGGCTCGAGCTGAAGGGCACGCGCACGCCGACCGAAGCCGAGGTGGTGGAGATCGCCGGCATCGAGTCGAAGTTCAAAGAGGGGCACCACACGCTCGCCAACGCGGTGCGTGCGATGTACGGCGATCTGCGCACGCTGGTGGCGAAGAAGCTGCTGCCGACGCAGATCCTGCGGCGCAAGTCGCTCGCCATCCTGGAGAAGCTGGCGGCGAACCACGCCGACCAGAGCGGCGCCATCGACGCGCAGCTGACGGCGGCGATCCACGACCGCCTGCTGCAGGCCCAGGAAGCCGCACGGGCCGGCGCCAACCGCAAGGACTTCCCCGGTTGGGTCGAAGCGAACAAGCTCGTCGACCAGACGCGGAGCCACCGCAAGACCTACCAGAAGAAGCTGCTCGAGGCCGCCGAACGCATCCGGCACTTGGAACAGGAGGGCCACCGTGAAGCCGCCCGCTGGGGCGTCACCGAGGAGGGCTTCGCGCCGGCGGTGCCGCTGCGCGATCCGAGCGAGGCGAAGGCCGCAGCCATGCGCAAGAAGCTCGACGAGACGCCCGACGTCGACTTCGAAGGCCTGCCGATGCCCGACATGAACGACGCCCTCGCCGAGCTGCGCGACCTCGCCGACTCGCTGCCGCAGAAGGTGCGCGACCACGTCCACAACCCGATCGTGCGCCAGCTGACTGGCGGTCACTGGAAGTCGCGGAAGGGCGAGCTCGAGCAGGCCGGTAACCGCGACCCGGACGCGCTGCGGTCGTTCTTCCACTACGTGCGCGAGCTCTACCGGCTGACGCCGGCCTCGCAGTGGCTCGAGCAGAACATGGAGAAGATCTACGGCACACCCGAGATCGTGAGCCCGCAGGAAATGATGCGGGGTGAGCTCACCCAAGGCGGCCGCGAAGTCGAGTCGATCGACGACCGCGCCGACCCGGGGCGCCGATCGCCGCGCAAGCGCAAGCTCGGCGGTGCCTTCTGGGAGCTGCACTTCTCGCGCGACGGCAAGCAGCGCACGGCCTACTTCAAGACGTTCCGCGAGCGCAAGGCGGCCATGGACGTCGACCCGCGGCTGCTGATCGGCAGCGACGCCGAGCGCAAGGCGGCGAAGCTCAACCAGGCGGACGAGACGCCGTGGCAGCCACTCGAGAGCCAGCCCCACCAGCCGAAGATCCTGCTGCTCGAGTCGCGTGAGACCGACGTCAACCCGCAGCAGACCAGCCGGACCTGGTCGGTCCCGTTCGCACCGAAGGTGCCCGAGGTGGTCGCCGAGGACGTCGCTGCATCGCCGCAGCAGCAGGACCACAACCACTGGCTGTTGCCGGAAGGGGCCGAGCTGCGCTGGCCAAGCGAAGCGCAGGGCGAGTACGTCTACCGCCAAGGCGGGGAGCTGCGGCGGATCCACGACACGCACGGCAAGGACGCCGAGCGCCTGTTCGAGGGCTACGTCGAGGACATCCTGCAGACCATGACCGGGCGCGTCGTGCTGAAGACGGCCGACCGCTGGGTCACCCACGTGACCTCGCTGATCCGCCACAACGTGCTCGGCATGATGAGCCCGACCGCGGCAATCAAGGAGGTGTTCGAGACGACGCTCGGCAACGCCTGGTACGGCGGCCTTGGGCTCGAGCGCGCGATCGAAGGCAGCACGCACGCCCACGAGTTCGGGCTGCGGCTGCACAACGCCCAGGAGCAGCTGAAGCGGAACCCGGCCCAGTGGCTGGAGGAACACACGATGCGCGACGTCGGCGGCGGGACCCTGAGCGTCTCTGCACCGTCGATCGTGAGGGGCCTGCGCACGCCGGAGTCGAAGCTGGCGAAGCTGTCACCGGAGGCGCGCAAGAAGCGCGAGATGGTCGACGACGCTCACGTGTTCGTCTACGAGTCGATGCTGTCCGGGCACTCGCAGATGGGGCACCTGACCGAGGGCGGCCGCACCTTCGAGTATGGCAAGCCGCTGCACCTCGGCTCTCCGACTCGAGAGAACTTCCGCGAATGGAGCAAGCAGGCCTTCTCGGCCGGCGTGCGCACTGCCGACAAGGCCAGCTGGTATCTGCGGCACTTGGCTCAGGAGCACGGCATGCAGCAGACGCTCATCGCCAGCTACTTGTCGCAGCGCCGTGCCGGTGTCGGCGACTCCGAAGCCCGCGGCACCGCGCTGCGGTTCGCGCTGGCCCAGGGCAACATCGGCAGCCGGCTTTCGCAGTCGCGGTTCTTCCAGACCACGGCGGGCCGCCTGTTCAAGCCGCTGTTCAGCTGGTTCTCGCAGGTTGCCTCGCACGACTGGCGCTACTTGGTGCAGAAGGGCGCGGTGAAGGGCGTCAGCCGGTTGGCTTCCCTGGTCGCCGGTGCCTACCTGTTCGAGCAGCTCGGCATGCTCGGCGACTACGACCTCACGAGGCACCTCGGCAGCGGCCTGTCCCAGGTGCCGCTGCTCGGCGACATGGCGACGTGGGGCAGCCGGAAGCTGCAGTACTGGATGCACCTGGCCAGTGACCCTTCCGACCCGTCCGAGGTGGCGACGCGGCCACAGTGGCGGAAGGACCTCGAGCAGCAGGCGCGCGAGCATTCTCCGGCGCTGCTGCGCGAGTATCTGATCCTCAAGGCCCGCACGATCGGCTCGCTCCCCGAGGTGCTGATCCTGCCGATCTGGGGCAGCTCGGTGCCGCTGATCCCCAACATGATCGGCGACATGTGGGACGCCAGCGAGGCGATGTTCTACGGCGACGCGAAGGGGCTGGCCCAGAAGCTCGAGCGGATCGCCTTCGGCAACTCGTGGTACGCCAAGGTCTACAACCGCCTCTACAACACGACCCCTGACCCGGCCAACCCGAACTACCGGCTGACCCGCAACCCGGCGACCGGCGTCACCATGACGCGCATCAAGGAGGAGGGGACGGCGCGGATGCTGTTCAACGCGCTGATGCCGACCCAGCCGATCGACCGCACCATCGAGGTGATCGAGCGCACGATCCTGAAGCCGGCCCGGACCGCCATGCTGGTCGCCGAGACCAAGACGGCAGCCGACCAGGCCCAGCGGGCGATCATCGCCGGCAAGGAGTACCAGGAGGAGGCAGCTGCCACCCAGGACCCCGGGCGCCGCGGGATCCTGGAGCGGCTGGCCTCAGAGTCGAGGGCCGAGTTCCTGGCTGGGATCAAGTCCTACGCGGCTGCCCACGAGCTCACCTACGACGAGACCAAGGCCCTGGCCAAGCGCTGGCGGAAGGTCGCGGCTGCCAACCTGAGTCTCACGTCGGGCGAGCGCGACGTCGTCAACGCCTACAGCACGGACATCGCCTTCCAGACCATGACCCACTTGCTCGACGACCCGGGCGAGGCCATGAACGGCAGGCGGTTCGACATCATCCGGGGGCTGTGGTACTCGGACCGGAAGGCCTTCGTCGACGCCCTCAACGGAGTGCCCAAGGCGACGCAGAAGGGGTTCCGGGACGCCTACAAGGCGGCACGCACGCGCTGGACCATGCAGGAAGAGGGTCGCTAGCGCGGCGCGGCAGGCAACCAAGCGACGCCCAAGTTGAGCACGCGCTGGTAGATCTCGGTCCAGGTCACCGGCGTGTCCGCCGAAACGCTCACGGCAAACCGCACCTCGGCGATCTGGTGCGTGGCGAGCTCGAACTGTGCGGCGGTGATCTTGCCGGTGGCGCGCATGGCGACGACCCCGGTTTCGATGGTGGCAATGGCCGCCATGGCGCCGGCACGCTCCTCCGGCGTCGAGACCCGAGGGGAAGAGGCACAGGCCGTCAGTAGCAGCAGGACGGCAAGCAGGGCGGTCAGGAAGAACGGCGTGCGGTGGTGGTGCATGCCCACCGATGCTACTTGCCGGCGGGGGGTGCTTCCCGCTTCTTCTTGCCCCCCTTGCCCTTGCCGGCGGCGTGCAGCTCCTTCACCTTCGCGACGCGGTCGGCGACGAATTGCTGGCCTGGAGTCAGGGGACGGGGCTTCTCGGTGAGTGCCATGGCCGCGGATCCTACCTCACTGCTTCCCTTTGGCGAGGTTGTCACCGAGTTCCTCTGAACGCATGGTCCTGGCGTGAGCTGCGTCGGCCTTGTTCCGGTCGGCCACCGTTCCAGTCAACAGCGCAAGCTGCTCGTTCAGCC
>Ga0137451_1000325_pt1 | contig 14465 bp, 9 predicted proteins | sample EasRivERMGT500_2_FD_102336 | JGI IMG/M metagenome (GOLD analysis project Ga0137451, IMG submission 102336) | Soil microbial communities from meander-bound floodplain in the East River, Colorado, USA - East River MetaG ERMGT500_2 | ecosystem: Environmental > Terrestrial > Soil > Floodplain ... | reverse complement strand
TGACGTCGACGTTCGCCTGCGCGGAGTTGCGCAAAGAAGCCGCACGCGGCTGGCGCGACCCCGAGCTGGTCGAGACGTTCATCATGACGTTGAGCGAATCTACGATCCTCCGACCGCTTTCTTAAACGCCGCACTACCACCGACAACCGGCACCTGCAGCTTCGTCCCCGCGAGATCGATCGTCAGTTCCGTCCCCGGTTTCGGCCACAGCGTGAAGTCGCGATCGCTCGAGAAGATCATCAGGCCGATGTGTTTGCCGGCCGGGATGATCTGATCGTCGGGCTGCAGGCTGAAGGTCAGGTCCACGAACTTGCCCGGTGTGAGCGGCTGGCCAGGCGTCTTCGAGTGGTAGTCGCCGCCGTTCGTGAGCGACGCGTAATTCTGCGGGTCGGCCCACCCGCGCGTGATGAGATTCGCGGGGCTGATGTTTCCGTCGGTCCAGGGCAACTGCACGAGCCACACCGACAGATTGGCGGCGGGCTTGCTCGACGCGAGACGCAGCGTGATCTTCGACGTGCCGGAGATGTGCACGGGCTCGACGAGCTCGGGCGTCGCGTAGAGCAGTCGATGCGGTGAGGTGCCTGCGGCCGCGAGCGCCGGGCCGGCGATGTCCACGTTGTCCGACAGCTTCTCTTTCGCAGCCGCGCCAGTCGTGCCGGCATTCAGCACACCGACCGCGTTGCCGCTGGCCTGCGCGACGAGCGTCACGAGCTGCGCGGCAGGATTCGGATAATCCGCGTACGGCGTCGGCGCTGGTGTCGCGCCTCGACCGCGGCCGCGTCCGGCGGCCGGATCCGTGCCGGGTGCCGCCGGTGGCGGCGGTGGCGCAGGTGCGGCCTCACGCACGATCCACGCCTTCGGGTCCTTCTCGACGTTGTTCTGCACGCCGTAGAGGTACCGCGTGAACCACTTGTTCATCATCTCCATCGGCGGGTTTCCGCCGTGGCCGCCCTGATGGTAGTAAGCCTGGAGCGGCACCTTGCCCTTGAGCGCTTCGTAGATCCGCACGCTGTGTTCGGGGACGACGTTCCAGTCGTTGAAGGCGTGCGCCATCAGGACGGCAGCTTTGATGTTGCCGGTCTTCGGCAGCAAATCGCGCGCGGCCCAGAAGTCGTTGTAGTCGCCATGGGCGCGGTCGCGTTCCTTCGCGAACAGGCCGTCGCGCACGAGCGCGTTGCACGCGTCGCGCCGCGCCGGATCGCCGGTGTTGATGAAGTCGTACAGAAAGTCGATGTCCTCGCCCATCCAGCCGCCCGGATGCCGCACGAGCCCGTTGCTCCGGTAGTAGTGGTAGTACGACGTGTTCGGTGCGACCGGGATGATCGCTTCGAGTCCCTGCACTCCGGTGGTCGCCGTGGCCACGGGGATCGTGCCGTTGTACGACGTGCCGGTCATGCCGACCTTGCCCGTGGACCACGACGTCGCGCGCACTTCTTCAATGCCGGTCGCCGTGGTAAATCCCTTCGCGCGTCCGTTCAGCCAGTCGATGACGGCCTTCGGCGCAAATTCTTCCGGCCTGTCACCAACCGTCACGCAGCCCGTCGAGAGTCCCGTGCCCGGTGCTTCGGACTGCACCACGGCAAATCCACGAGGGACCCAGGTGTTCTGGAGGTTCTGCTGAGGTGAGATTGCCGGACGCTCCGGTTTGAATTCAGGGGCAGGCTGCGACGTGCGCGGCGGCGGCGCGGCGCCGACCTCCTGATTGACGTTCCAGAGAAACTGTCGCGGTCCCGATGTGCCGGCGAAGTAGGGCGACGACTCGTAGATGATCGGCACCTTCAGCCCTTCGGTGTCGGTCTGCTTCGGACGCGCCACACCGACGTGGACGCGATCGCGTTTGCCGTCCTTGTCCGAGTCGAACTCGGTCTCGACCCACAACATCTGTCGAACCCACTGCGCGGCATCCTGGAAGGCCGGCACGATCTGCGCCTGGCCGTCGGTGAAGACGGGCGCCGCTTTTTCAGGCGTCTGCGCGGAGGTCAGGACCGTGAGCGCGGCAGCGCCCAGAAGTGTCGTGGCGAGTCGGCGGTACGTCTTCATGGTCGAAGATTGTGCCACGGACCGGGCGTTCGAAAAGAGCCAGCGAGCCGAACCAATTCGGGCATAAGCTCGGTGCCCGTCATGAGCGATCGACAAACGGCGGACGGACCGATCCGCCGCGCGATCCTGCGGTCGAGCCTGACGCTCACCATCGCCTGCGCCCTGTGGGCAGCCCTGGTCCTGATCTCCGGCGGATTCGACACCGCGCCGTTCGGCATTCAGGTCAGCTCACATGAGCCGAAGCGGCCCCTTCTTCTGGCTGGGCTCGCACTCGCCAGTTACGTACTCGCCGGCGGCAACGTGCCGCTCGCGTGGCTGCGTGCGCTCGGCCGGATGTGCCTCGCGATTCGCCACACGTACATCGCCTGGGCGCTCGCTGCCGCCATCGTCGTGCTCGGCCTGGTGTTCGGATCGCGCGCTATCGGCGGCTCGGACTCGTACGGCTACGTGAGCCAGGCCGATCTGTGGCTGTCCGGTCGCATCACGATCGACCAGTCGTTCGCATTGCAGGTGCCGTGGCCGCGTGCGCAGTGGACGTTCTCGCCGCTTGGATACATGCCGCTCGAGCGCGACGAGCGGTTCATCGTGCCGATCTATCCGCCCGGTCTTCCGCTCGTGATGGCGGCCGCGAAATTCATCGGCGGCCAGGACGGTCTCTTCGCCGTGTCGCCGATCTGCGCCGGGCTGCTGGTCCTCGCGACGTATCGCATCGGGCGTCGTCTGGCATCGAGCGCCGCAGGTCTTGCCGCGGCCTGGCTTCTGATGACCAGCCCCGCGGTGCTGTTGATGACGTTGAGCCCGATGACCGATGTGCCGGCGGCGGCGTTCTGGGCGCTGGCGTTGAATTTCGTGCTCTCAGACTCTGCGTGGGCAGCAGCCGGCGCCGGCGTGTGTTGCGGCCTGGCCGTGCTCATCCGGCCGAATGTCGCGCCGCTCGCACCGATCCTGTTCCTGCGCTACGTCCTCGAGATGCGTCATCCGGACACGCGACGACGCGCGATCCGTCAGGCCGCGATCTTCGCGGTGTCAGCGGTCCCCTTTGCGGTCGTTCTCGCCATGGTGAACGCGCATCTGTACGGATCGCCACTGGCGTCGGGCCTCGGCAATCCGATGACGGCCTTTCACTGGTCGAATGTCGCGCAGAACATCCGCGACTACGGCTCGTCGCTCATCACGACGCAAACGCCGATTGCTCTTGCAGGTCTCGCGGCGATCTTTGTGCCGCTGCGCGCGCTGTGGCCCAGCGTGCGAGACCGTGCCGTCTTCATCGTCCTGGGCGCGTTCGTCTTCGTGATCTGGGCGATGTACCTCTCGTATCACGTGCTCGGCGAGTGGACGTATCTCCGGTACCTCCTTCCGTCCTGGCCGCTCATGATGGCCGGTCTCGGTGCGATCGCGGTGGCGATCGTGCGGCGCGCGCCTGCTCTCAGAGTCGTCGTGATTGCCGGCGTCGTGGCGCTCGGGATTTATCAGGTTCAGATCGTGCGCGAGCGGTCGTTGCTCATGTCCGGCCTCGGCGAGTCGCGCTACATCGTGGCCGGACAATTTACGGGCCACGTCACCGCGGAGAACAGCGTGGTGGTGAGCCAGTCGCACGTCGGATCGATTCGGTACTACGGCGGGCGCATGACGATTCGGTACGACCAGATCCCGGAGGAATGGTTCGATCGCCTGGTGGACTGGCTGACGAGTCACGGCGTGCGGGTGTACCTCGCGCTGGAAAACTGGGAAGTCGATCAGATCCGCGCGCAGTTCCCCAACGCGCAGCGCCTCGACGCGGTCACGCGGCCGCCCATCGGGACCTACCGGGAGCCCGGGTTGTTCTACATCTACGACCTGTCGGAGCCGCGCGCGCTGGATTCAGTGCCCCAGACGACGACGGGGTTCTACGCGGGCAGACCGCCGGGCGCGGCGCCGTTGAGGCCGTTGGTGTTTCGGTGAGCGATCGTCTTCTTCCGTCTTCGTAGGGCAAACCTTTAGGTTTGCCGACTTGGCAGACCTGAAGGTCTGCCCTACGACGGTACGACAGTCACCACGAAACGAGCCCGCTGGTGTTATTGGGGAGTGTTAACGTCATTCGCTGGATCGTCGTAACTCCTGACACATGCGCCAACGAGCCCTGATCGTTCTGTGCGTCCTTGCCACGTCGCTGTCGGCGCTTGCCGGTGGCCTCCGGCAACAGGGCAGCGCTTCGGGGACCGCGCCGCCTTCGGGTTTGACGGCGCCGTTTTCCGCGAACATGGGCACCGGCACCGCGGCGGTGAGCGGTGCCGTCATCGATGGCGCGACTCGGCGACCCGTCGCCGGCGTGGTCGTCACCATGACTGACCGCGGTCTGACCCCTTCGCCGTCGGTCCAGATGTTCACGGACTCGAAAGGTCGGTTCGTCTTTCGGAGGCTCCCGGCCTCGAGTCGGTACGAACTCACCACGGCGAAGCCTGGTTACTTCGACGGCGGTTTCGGCAAGCGGCCGGATCAGACCCTCGCGGCAAACCTGGTGCTGACCGACGGCCAGTGGCTCCGCGAAGTTGCTGTCGAAATCTGGCGGCCTGGTGCGATCGCCGGCACCCTCATCGACGAGCAAGGGGAGCCAGTCGTTGGCGTGTTCGTCCGCGCGTTCCAGGAGATCCGGATTAACGGACGCGCGCTGTACGCCCGGGGTCCGACGGTGAAGTCGGACGACCGCGGCGTCTATCGCATCTCAGATCTCGTGCCCGGGCGCTACATCGTCTTCGTGCCTTCCGTGCAGATGAGCGTGCCGGCGTCGACACCTGGCGCCACGCTCGCCGGCATGTCACCAGGTGCCATTGCTTCGTACGAGGCACAGGGCCGGGAGTTGCGCGCGTACACCGATCCGGGACTCAACGTCGACGCTGCGAATCGTCTTGTCGTCGGCTACTACCTTGCGCCGCCGGTTCCACGCGGCGGACGTGCGATGTCGTATCCGCCCACGTTCTATCCAAACGCCACGACGGCTGCTCGTGCGACCGCGGTCGAGTTGGTGGCCGGCGCGGACCGAACGGGAATCGATCTCCGCCTCGATCCGCTGCCCGCTGCACGCTTGTCTGGTGTCGTTCAGTCGCCGGCGGGCTCGGCGCCAAGATTCACGCTGCGGTTGCTCGCGCAGGGCAGTGAAGGTCTGGGCCGTGGCGGCGAGACAGCCACGGCGCTGGTCGACGAAAACGGACGCTTCGTGTTTCTCAACGTTCCTGCCGGCGAGTACGTGATCGAAGCCAGCGGTTCAATCGCCGAGTTGACCTCGAGTTCTGCCTCTCAGGCCGCATTGCCTGTGCCACCAGGTCACATCTCGACCTTTGGATCAGGAATGAGCGCGTCGATCGGACCGCCGGGCACCGGCTTCCAGACCAGTGACTACGCCGTCGGCAGTCAGTACTCCGGCCGGCTCAGTGTCGCAACCGATGGGCGTGACATCGCCAACCTCGTCGTCACCCTCCGGCCGACCGTCTCGATCAGCGGGCGTTACATCTACGTGGGCAAGAGCCCACAGCCGTCCAACCCGGCGTTTCGAATGGGCCTCGAACCGGCGAACGGCGATCTTTCGCTCGGCCTGGCGAACAACAATCGCCTCGCCGGCGAGCCTGGCGTCTTCAGGTTTGAAGGACTGCAGCCAGGTGAATACGTTCTCCACGCACCCGGTTCGGCGACCAATCCGTGGGAGGTGAAGTCGATCGTCGCAGGCGGTCGCGACTACACGAACATTCCGTTCGATGCGTCTGGGCGCGACATCGATGGCGTGGTCGTCACGTTCACGGATGAGACGGCCACACTGGCTGGCAGCGTACGCGATGCGGCCGGCGCCGTGGTCTCACGCGCCGCAGTGATGGCTTTTCCGGTGGAGAAGGCCCAGTGGTCGAACTACGGGCTCCGTCCAGATCGGATCAAGACGGCGCGCGTCACTTCTGCGAACGACTACCGCCTGACACGATTACCCGCAGGCGATTACTTCGTCGTCGCCGTGGATGAGAGCCAGGAATCGCGCTGGCAGGAGCCCGCGTTTCTGGAGGCAGCGGCCAGGGTGGCCACGCGTGTGTCGCTCGCGTGGGGTGATACGAAGATGCTGGACGTGACGATGGCGGTGGTGCGATGAGCCGGCCACGTGGACGTCGGCTATATGGAGGCCGGGTCTTTAGACCCGGCGTATTGGGCCTTCTTCTTCTGTTTCCGTTCCAGACACGCGACACACCGTCGCGGCGCGATCCAGTCGGCACGGCCTCCATCTCGGGCGTCGTCGTCAGCGACGGGCAGACGCCGGCGCCTCTTCGGCGCGCGATCGTCAGTCTCTCCGGAGGCGAGCTAGCGCTGGTGCGTTCCGCGATCTCAGACGACGCGGGCCGATTCACCATCGGAAATCTCCCGGCGGGCCGTTACACGTTGAAAGGCACGAAGCCCGCGTACATCACGACGGAGTTCGGATCGAAACGGGCCGGCCGGCCCGGTTCCGCGATCGCGATCGCCGATGGTCAGGCGATGACCGGCGTGACGTTGCGCATGTTCAAGGGCGCAGTCATCAGCGGCACGATCGCAGATTCGACCGGTGGAGCCGGTGCAGGTCTTTCCGTGGCCATGTTCGCCGTTCCACCAGCGGGACCCACGCATCAATTCACCGCACCGCCGGCTGTTGTGGTGACCACTGACGATCGTGGCGCTTACCGAGCCTTCGGGTTGCTCCCCGGGCCGTACTACGTCGTCGCGACTGCGCCCCCGAGCCTTTCAGTGCGGGACATGGTGACGTCGATGGGAGACGCTGAGGTGGATGCAGCGTTGGCCGAGTTGCAGCGCGGACGCGGCGGGTCGGTGACCGGCGTGAACCCGGCGGCACCTGCGCAAGCGCCGGCCGCACCGGTGGCGAAGCACGGATTCAGCGGCGTCTTCTATCCCGGAACACCGGTTCCAGCGGACGCAACTGTCATCAGTGTCTCGGGCGGCGAGGAACGCGTGGGCGTCGACTTCACCTTTGCGCCAATCCCGGTGGCCACGATCTCCGGTACGGTCACGAGCCCGTACGGCCCCTTGCCGTCGCTCCTGATCGCGATCAATCCCGCCGGTGTCCGGCTCGAATCGACAGGCAGCATCATCCCGACGACGTGGCCACGTCTTCTGCGAGACGTCGCCCGCGGTGAGTTCATGTTCGTCAATATTCAGCCCGGCCAATACACGATCGCCGTGCAGTCGACGGCGGCAGTGCCGATGCCGGCGGCGCCGCCCAGCGGCGGGCGTGCCGGGCAGGCGATCCCGGTTGCCAACTCTCCGACGCTTCTCTGGGCGATGACCGACGTGAGCGTCAACGGCTCGGACATCTCGGGCCTGGCGCTCAATCTGCGGCCCGCGATGCGTGTGTCGGGACGAGTGGTTTTTGACGGCAAGACAACGCCGCCGCCATCTGACTTGAAGACGCTGAGTGTCAACTTCAAGTCCACGCAGTCAGCAGGGCGCGTCGTCCTGGGGATGACCACGACGGTCGGCCTTCCGCTCGTGCCCCCCGCACAGGTCCGCGCCGATGGCACGTTCGAGTCGGCGGGCTTGCTCCCGGGCGGGTATCTTCTGCTTCCAGTACCGCCGGCGGGCTGGCGGTTGCGATCAGCGATGCTCGACGGCCGCGATCTGCTCGACTATCCGTTTGAGATCAGCGCCGATCGCGATCTCGGCGGCGTGGTCGTGACCTACACGGATCAGCGAACGGAACTTGCGGGCACGCTGCAGACGCCCGCAGGCGCGCCGGCATCGGACTACTTCGTTGTCGTGTTTCCCGCGGATTCGAATCTCTGGCGTCGTGACAGCCGGCGTGTGCAGTCAGTGCGACCAGCCAGCGATGGGCACTACTCGGTTCGCGATCTACCGGCCGGCGAGTATTTGATCGCCGCGCTGTCGGACTTCGAGTCAACGGACCTGCAGGATCCGGCTTTCTTGCGCGCGCTGGTCAGCGCCGCCGCGAAAACCACACTGGTCGAAGGCGAGACGAAGCGACAGGATCTGCGATTGGTGAGGTGAGACGGGGCTCGTCTTCGTAGGGCAAACCTTTAGGTTTGCCGCACGCCGCATCACTGCTCACAAGAGCTGACGTGAAGCCCATGAAGGAATGAAGGCCTCACGCGAAGACGCGAAGGAAGACGCGCGAAGTCGCAAAGGCAGTTTGGTTGTTCAGGACGCAGGACCCCACGGCGCCGCGACGTTGCCGCTTAGCAGACCTGAAGGTCTGCCCTACGACGGCACGACGGTCCCGCCGCCAGGTCGCTTCGCGCCTTGTCTCGATCCGTCTTCGCGTCTTCGCGTGGCCCCGTTAACGAAACAGCAACGGCGCCAGATCCCTGAGATTCCGTCTCCACACGTGCCACGTGTGCCCACCCGGAATCGTCACGTACGTGTTCTTGATCTGACGACGATTGAGGGTGTCCGTGAAGGTCTTGTGCTGCGCGAGCAGGTTGGTCTCGTCGTTGCCGACGGCGGCCCAGAGGAGCCGCAGCGTCGCGTTGGTGGTGACCGGGTCCGCAAAGACGGCAGGGAAGGTCTCTTCGATCGTCTGCGCGTCGACCGTGTTGGTGCGCAGTCCCATCGTGCCGCTCATCGTCGCGACGTAGTGGAACATGTCCATCCGGCCAAGGCCGATTTGACGCGCCTGATTGCCGCCCATTGAGAAGCCGGCAATCGCGCGGTGGTCCGCGTCGCGCTTCACTCGAAACGTGCGCTCGACGATCGGCATCACGTCGTCAATCAGATCCCGGCCGAATGCGGTGATGTCGCGACGCGTGAATGTCGGCATGTGCCCGAGGCGCAGGCTCGGCTCCGGATGGCCGAAGGGCATGACGACGATCATGGGCTGGGCTTTGCCCTCGGCGATCAGGTTGTCGAGGATCACGTTGGCGAGGCCGTGGAACGTCCACGACGCTTCGGCGCCGCCGCTTCCGTGCAGCAGATACAGCACGGGATACGTCGCGTTGCCGCGATCGTAGGCGGCCGGCGTGTAGATGTAGAAACTGCGCAGCATGTTGAGCGAGCGCGATTCGTACCAGCGCTGTTGCGTGGCGCCATGCGGCACCGCGCGCACTTCCCAGGCTTCGGGCGTTTTTCCCGTGACGTACACCGAGCCCGCGTCGCCCATCGTGCCGTTCACGATGCACGTCGCCGAGTACACGTCCGGCACGAGCGGACCGAGCGATCCCGTCCACATCCCCTGATCGTCCTTCGTCAGCGGCTTCGCCTGGGCCGCTTGCATGGTGTCGACGAACACGCGCACGTCGGTTGCCTGCGGCGCGCTGACGAGGAAAGTGATGAGGCCTTCGGGCGTCGCCTTCAGCTCGAGCACCGAGGCAGTAACGCGGGGTGCCGATGGAGGAGTCTGGGCGCTGGTAGCGACGATAGTGGCAAGCGCCATGACGATGCCGAGACGAAACGGCCGATTCATAGACGCCCATTGTACGTAGGGCGGACCTCTTAGGTCCGCCGGAACATGCCGGGCCTGAGAGGCCCGGCCTACGTACTGTCCGGACTCTTTAGGACTCTATGCGCCATGCGATCGGCGGACCAAAGTTCGGTCCGCCCTACGTACGGATCCCGCGTTATCCTCCCGCGCATGAGTCCAGCCAAATCGCGCCGCTCATCCAAGTCCCGCACGCTCGACGCTCGTCCCGACACACTCGACTTCCGCGATCGCATGTTCGAGCCGACGCTGATCGAGGTCCCGCCTCGCCGTTCGCTCGATCTGTTCAAGAAGGCGCGCGTGCCGATCCTGAATCAGGGCACCGAGGGTGCGTGCACCGGCTTCGGCCTCGCCACCGTCGTCCACTATCTGCTGCGAGTGCGGAAGGAAGACGCGGACCAGATCGAGGTCAGCCCGCGGATGCTGTACGAGATGGCGAAGAAGTACGACGAATGGTCCGGCGAGAACTACGAAGGGTCGAGCGCCCGCGGCGCCATGAAGGGATGGCAGAAGCACGGCGTGTGTGATGCCACGCATTGGCGATACAAGGGACGCCAGCAGCCGAAGCTCTTCGTCGATCGCTTCGCGAATGCGGTCCGCCGGCCGCTCGGCTCGTACTTCCGCGTCAACCACAAGGACATCGTCGCGATGCACACGGCGATCGCCGAAGTGGGCATCTTGTACGCGACAGCGTCCGTGCACGACGGATGGGACAGTATCGGCGCCAGCGGAGCCATCGCGTACACGAATGACTCGAAGGTTCTTGGCGGGCACGCCTTTGCGATCGTCGCGTACGACGAGCGCGGGTTCTGGATTCAGAACTCGTGGGGGCCGAAATGGGGGAACGGCGGCTTCGGCCTCGTGAGCTACGACGACTGGCTCGCGAACGGCAGCGACGTGTGGGTGGCGAGATTGGGCGTGCCGATCACGCTGGCGTCGCGTGAATCGACGTCGCGCGGCATCGGCGTCGCCTCCAGCGGCTCGCGCTCATACATGTTCAGCGATCTTCGGCCGCACATCATCAGTCTCGGCAACGACGGAAAGCTGCGGGCCGGAGGAACCTACGGCACATCGGCCGCCGACGTCACCGAGATCTTCAATCACATTGCGAAGCAGCCCGCGAAGGTCGCGCATCTGGTGCTGCATGCGCACGGCGGGCTCGTCGCCGAGGACTCCGCGGTTCAGAAAGTGGCCGACCTCCGTGCGCCGCTGCTCGATGCCGGTGCCTATCCGCTGTCGTTCATCTGGAAGACGGACGCATGGACGACGTTCAAGAACATTCTTCAGGACGCGGTGTCGCGCCGGCGGCCTGAAGGATTCCTCGACGCGTCGAAGGACTTCATGCTCGACCGGCTCGACGATCTGCTCGAACCCGTTGCGCGCGGCATCGGCGGCAAGGCGCAATGGGACGAGATGAAGGAAAACGCGACGCGCGCGAGCGACGACAAGGGCGGGCTCGTGCAGGTTGCCGCCGAGATCTCGAAGCTGCTGAAGAAGCGCAAGTCACTGAAGGTGCATCTCGTCGGGCACAGCGCCGGGTCGATTCTGCTCGGCGGCCTCATCGCGCGGCTCGCTCGCGGCGCCGGCCGCGTGCCAATCGAGAGCTGCACGCTCTGGGCGCCGGCGTGCACGATGAATGTCTATCGCACCCAATACCTGCCGTCGCTGCGCAACAAACACATCAACCGGTTCGGGCTCTTCACGCTCAGCGACAAAGCCGAGCAGGACGACCACTGCGCGCACGTGTACCACAAGTCCCTGCTGTATCTCGTCTCGCACGCCTTCGAGGCGAAGCTGCGGCTCCCGCTCTTCGGCCGCAACGGCGGCGAGCCGATCCTGGGCATGGAGAAGTTCGTCAAGGCGCTGCCGCTCAACGAACGGCCGTTCGTTGACTCCGACTGGGTGCTGTCGCCGAACCAGAAGCCGTCCGGCGATCCCGGGGCATCGGGCTCGACCTCCCACGGCGGCTTCGACGACGACGCCGCGACACTGTCGGCGACACTCGTGCGGATCCTGAACAGACAGCTCGAGCCGGGCGTTCAGTTCGCGCACCATCGCTCGCAGGCGGCGATGCGTGAACAGAGGTCGGCTCTCGTGGCGAGGTGATCGTTGGGGCGACGCGATCGATCTCCCGAAGCCGCCCCTCGTGGCCGCCTCCACTGGATTCGTGCGCATTTGGGTGTGAAGGGACACCCCGATGCCCACACACTCCGTGACGGCTCTTCAGCAGGAACTCGAGGCCGATCGCCCACGGCATGCCCGCGCGCTGCTCTCACCGAGGGCACGAGCGCTCGCCATCGAACGGGGCATGGCCGGTCTCTACCGGTGGTACCGGGAGCACTCGCAGCGGCGCCGCAACTGGCACGCCGACACCTGCATCGACTGGCGCCGCATTCGCCGCGATCACTCCGACGCGGTCGCCACGATCATCGAAGGCTTCTTCGCCGTCGAACAGTACACGCCTGACTACGTGGCGCCGCTGCTCGGCCGGATTCGCGAGTCCTACGGACGATCGCAGTGGCACGTGTACTGGGGATCCGAAGAGGCCCGCCACGCCGACCTCTGGCGCAACGCCGTCGTGGCGCTGGGACGACGGGATCACGCCTGGATCGAGGAGTACACGAGCGAACTACGGCGACACGAATGGGCCCTGCCCTGGGACTCCCCGCGACACATGCTCTTCTATCAGGTGATTCAAGAGCGGGCGACGCAGGTCAGCTACCTGAATCTTCGGCTGGCGGTGACGGGGACGCTGCCCAGGCTCCAGACGCCCAGCGATGACGCCTTGGCGACCGCGTGCCGGCTGATTGCCGTTGACGAAGCCGCGCATTACGCGTTCTTCGTGGAGATCGCGCGTCTCTTCCTTTACTACGAGCCCGAGGCGTCGCTCGACGCGCTCGTGGACGTCGTCCGGCACTTCAGCATGCCGGCGCGCGACATTATCCCGGACTATGACGACTTCGGCCGCGTGCTTCACGAATCCGGTATCTTCGGCCGCAGCATCCACTATCGCGACGTCGTCCGCGTCGCGCTCTCGGCGTTGTCAACCACGGCCATCAAGGCGCTGGAGGCCGGCTTGCGGCGCGCGCGCGAGATTCCGCTGACCGATGGCAGCCGCCGCACCGCGGCGTTTCTCGACACGCTGAACCACGCAGAAGTCGAGCGCAAGGTCGAGCAGCTGTTCCATCGAAGCCAGACGCATCTGGCGCGGGCAGGTCTCGATCGACTCTTCAGCACCCCGTTCGAACGCGCCTGGACATTCGACGACAAGGAGGCCGTGTGAGCGCGGCGAGCAATCCACTCTGGCCGACTCTGGACACGTTTCGGGTCGACTTGACAGCCCGCGGAGCGCCTGGCGCGATCGGCCAGCTCGTGGCGTCGCTGGCGCGGCATCGTGAGCAGATGGCTCCGGACGCCTGGAAAGCGTCGTGCGCCGCCCTCGATCGACATCCCGCCGTGCGACAGCTCCTGGAAGATCCGTACTCCCGGGATGCCCGAACGAAGCCGTCGGGCTACGCGGGCGACGCGCGCACGCTCGACTACGTGTACCGCCAGGATCCCGGCTCGCAGGCGATCACCACGCTCGGACGCGAGCTGTTCGATGTGACCACCGGCGTTCCGGTCGCGGCGGCGGTACGCGACAGATGCGACGCGCTCGCCGCCGAGATCCGGCGTCGAGCGTCGCAGAAGGTCATGACGGTGGCGTCGATCGCGTGCGGCCACGCGCGGGAGCTCGATCGGATCCCCGAAGACACTCGACAGCGGATTCGTTTCTGGGGAATCGACCAGGATGCCAGGAGCATCGAATACTGCCGGTCTCGACACGATACGCTTCCTGCCGCGTTCGAAGTCAGTTCGGTCCGCGACCTCATCTCGAGACGAGTGCGGATTCCGCCCTCTGACCTGGTGTATGCATCGGGACTCTTCGACTACCTCGATCGGCGCACGGGCGCTGTACTGGTCAGGCGGATGCTCGCGTCCCTCGACGTCGGCGGATCGGTCATCGTGCCGAACCTGACGCCGTACAATCAGGAGATCGGCTACATGGAAGCCGTCATGGATTGGTGGATGTGCTACCGGAGCGAGGCCGACATGGCGCTGCTGGTGGACCTGCCGTCCCTCGGCCCGTACTTTCGAGCGATGACGCTCCTCGAGTCGAAGAACCGGATCGCCTACCTGCGGATCGACAGAGTCGAATAATAGCGGGCTCGCAGCGACGTACTGCCGTGCCCCGATGGCGCCAGCCTGCCGTATGATCGACGCCATGTCAGTCGAGTGGAAAGTTCCGACGCGGGACGGCCGGTCGCACGGCATCGACTCCCAGTCTGGGCTCGCGTGGGCCGTCGAGGCGCCCGACGCCCATTGGGCTGAGCACGATGCCCGGCTTGTGGCGTATTGGCGCTCGCGCCCCGCTGCGGAGCGACTCGCGGCGGCGGCGGATTACCGCGTGCGCGTTCACGGCCTTATTGCTGCGCCCGCGCGATGGACGTGGCAACTGGTGCCTCCCGCTGATGTCCGCTGAGCCTCGGCCGCCGGCGGACCAGTTCGTCCGTTTCTGCGACTGCCTGAATCGATGTGGCGTGGACTACGTCATCGTCGGCAGCGAAGCCGTGGCATTTCACGGCGCGCCACGGTACAGCGCAGACTTCGACACCCTGATTCGGGCGTCGCGATCGAATCTTCAGAAGGCGATCGCGGCACTCGATACGTTTGGCGCGATTGACCTGGCCGCGAAGCTGGAACCTGAGATCTGGGCCAAGAGCGGTGCGACGGTCCGCCTCGGCACGCCGCCGCTCCAAGTCGATGTTCTCCTGCAATTGACCGGCATTACGTACGATCAAGTGGCTGGCGGTGCCGTGGCGGGCGAGTACGGACCGGTGCCCGTCCGCTTCATCGGCCTGCAGGAGTTGTTGGCCAACAAACGCGCGGCCGGGCGCGAGAAGGACCTCGCGGATGTGGCGGCTCTCGAGTCCGTCGATCGGCGCTAGCC
>Ga0137451_1000324_pt1 | contig 14469 bp, 13 predicted proteins | sample EasRivERMGT500_2_FD_102336 | JGI IMG/M metagenome (GOLD analysis project Ga0137451, IMG submission 102336) | Soil microbial communities from meander-bound floodplain in the East River, Colorado, USA - East River MetaG ERMGT500_2 | ecosystem: Environmental > Terrestrial > Soil > Floodplain ... | reverse complement strand
GACTTCCCGCATCCCGACGGCATCTGGCCCGACTCCCAGGAGTACATCACGCGGGAGCTCGGCCACTTGCCCGCCGCTATCCGCCGCAAGATCGTGTGCGAGAACGCGGCGAAGCTGTACGGTTTCGCGCTGACGTGATGAGCAACAGGAATCTCAATCCGGCGGCTCCGGGAGCAGGCGCGGAAGCAGTTCCGCAGCACGCATAACGAAGGAGGAGTTCGATGAACATTGATCGCTGGAGCGCGCTGATCCTGGCTCCGGTCGCGGCCCTAGCCATGTCGGCCGCTAACGCGCAGGAGTTTCCCTCGAAGTCCATTCGGCTCATCTCCCCGTTTCCGCCGGGCGGGGCGGTGGACTTGCTCGGGCGCACGCTGGCGCCCCCGCTGAGCCGTGCCTTCGGTCAGGTCGTGATGGTCGAGAATCGGCCGGGCGGCAACACGGTCATCGGAGCCGAGGCGGTGATGCGCGCGCCGGCGGATGGCCATACGCTGCTGTTGATGGCCCCGAGTTTCACGATCAATCCTTTCGTGCGGTCGAAACTGCCGTTCGATCCGGCGCAGGATTTTTCCGGCGTAACGCGGATCGCGCTGGTGCCGATGTTGATCGCGGTGCATCCATCATTGCCGGCGAAGGAGTTGAAGGATCTCGTCGCGCTCGCGCGTGCGCGCCCGGGCCAGATCATGTACGGGACGGCCAGCATCGTGGGCCAGCAACGCATTGCCGCGGAGACGCTGAAGGCGGCTGCCGGCATCGACATCGTCAACGTGCCGTACAACGGCTCGGCGCCCGCGATCACGGCCGCATTGGGCGGGCATGCCAGCATGGTCTTGCTGAACGTTTCGGAGCTCGCGCCGTACGTCACGACCGGCAAGCTGCGCGCCATCGCCGTGACGTCGGCTGCGCGGTCCGACGTGTTGAAAAACGTTCCGACCATCGCGGAGTCCGGGTATCCCGGGGTCGATGTCACCAACTGGTTTGGCGCCGTGGCGCGCTCGGCAACGCCGCGCAGCACCATCCAGCGCCTGGCTGCCGAGATCGCGCGGGCCCTGCAGTTGCCGGAAGTAAGCGACGTCCTGACGAAGCTCGGGCTGTCCCCGGCGCCCATGAGCCCCGAGGCATTCGATGCATTCCTCCGCGCCGAGATGGAGAAGAACGGGCAGATTATCCGGAAAATGAACGTGAAGGCCGATTAAGTCTTAGCTGTCGTAGTCCGCTGCGACACCCTGCGGCGGCTCACCCGCCCATACGCGCCGGAAGTTCTGCCCACCGCTCACCATCTACGCTGCATGACGAATTGGGGAAGAGGCCTGAATTCAACGATCTTCCAGGTCCTTCTAATTCTGTCTGTCCTTTTCCACTATTATCCCGGCGTTTTGATGGAACAATATTTCCTGTCGTTGATCAGCGACAATCGGGACCGAAGGAGTTCTGAAATCAGAATGTCTCATTCTCACCTCACCATTTGGAGCAATTTCTCGCGCCATGCCTCGTTTTGAGACATAAGTCCTGAGGCCTCCGATACTTCCAGGCAACTATATTCCGGCTGACCAATCGTAGTGAAAGCAGTCGGATAGTGGAAGGGGGTTGTCATGAGGGACATGAATAGCTGGCTGGCATTGCCGGACAACTCGGCGTTGTCCGTGCTGGTCGTTTTGATCGTTGCGATGATAGTGCTGTACGCGGCGCGCGTTCCGATGCACGGCCTCTTTCGCGCCTCCGGCCATGCGCTCGGCGGCCCCATGCGCCTTGGCGCGCGCTGGCTCGCCGGAGTGGCGGAGGCGATGAAGCTGCGGAACCGGGCGGTTCTGCTCGGGCAGGGCCGCCGGGAAACGGGCCAGCGCGTCGAGCGTGAATTCGAGCGCATAGGCATCCTGGTCACGCGCGACCTGCAGGGCTATCCGACCCTGCAGCGCAGAATCCTCGAGGAAATCACGCGCGTTGAGGAGGATTTCCGGAAATGCGGCGAGGTGCCGCCGCCGCCGCCCGATTGGGTCGAGGCGGTCGCCGCGGTCGCGGAGATCAAGACCGGCGGCGGTGAAGTGGTGCAGAAGATCCTGGTGGAAATCCGCGATTCAATCGAACGCATCCACGACAAAGCCATAGCCGAGTATCGCCGCGCCTACCAGACGCGGCACGGTATCCTGGAGGGGTTCATGCCGTACTGGCGGTCCCTCGACACGACGATGAAGCAGGTCGACACGAAGATGGCGCACCTGCAGGAAAGCGCGGCCACCGTGGACGCGCAGATGGAGAAATACAAGAAGATCGTGGCCAAGACCAGCGAGGCGGAGACCACCCTGACCAACTCCTCCTACACCCAGTTCACGATTTCCATCATCGTCCTGTGGATAGCGCTGGGCGGCGCGTTCATCAACTTCAAGCTGATCGCGTTGCCGATGTCGGAAATGGTCGGCGCAGGCGATTACCTTACCGCCTCGCTGCGCACCTCCGAAGTGGCCGCGCTGGTCATCATCCTGCTCGAGGCGTCGATGGGCCTGTTCCTGCTGGAATCGCTGCGCATCACGCATCTCTTCCCGCGTATCGCCAACCTCAACGACCGCACGCGCCGCCGCATGATCTGGATATCGCTGGCGCTGCTGGTGACGCTGGCCGGAATCGAAGCGGCCCTGGCGCTGATGCGCGACATGCTGATCGCGGACAAGCAGGCTCTGCTGCAATCGCTCGCCTCCGCGCCGGCGGCGGCGTCCGGCGACGGCTGGATCTCGCGCATCCCGACGGCCGGCCAGATGATACTGGGCTTCATGCTGCCGTTTGCGCTGGCTTTCGTGGCGATCCCGCTCGAATCCTTCATCCATTCGGCGCGCACCGTTTGCGGGGTGCTGGCGGTGGATTTCGTCTACACGCTCGGATTCGTGCTGCGCGTGCTCGGCAACCTGGTGCGGCTGGCGAGCCGCGTGCTGCTGCACTTCTACGATCTCCTGATCGTGCTGCCGCTGATGGCCGAGCAGCTGGTGAAGTCGCTGCGCGGCCGCGAACAAAGGGTGAAGGCGCGCCCGCTGGACGCCACCAACACAAGAGCGTAAGTCCCTTTTGACGGAGGCCGATCATGTTTAATCGAGCGTTCCTCGCGGCGATGCTGACAGCCGGTTTGACGGTAGCCGCTGCCGGCTGCGTAGACTCGCGCAGCCAGGCCAACGCAGTGTACGTGCTGGTGGATACTTCAGGGACCTACGCGAACGAGGCCGGGAAGGCCCAGCTCATCATCAACTACTTGCTGGGAACACTGCAGCCCGGGGACTCGCTGGCGGTGGCGCGCGTGAAGAGCCGCAGCTTCAGCGAGAAGGACATCGTCGCCAAAGCCACGTTCGACTCGCGCCCGACGCAGGCCAATGCGCAGAAGCGCGTGTTCCGCGACCAGGTGGGGTCGTTTCTTCAGACGGTCCAGGGCAGCGCCTACACCGATATCACCGGCGGGATGATCCAGGGCGCGGAATTCCTGAACGAGACGGGGGCGGGAAAGAAGACCATTCTGATCTTCTCCGACATGCAGGAGGAGCTCGACAAGGTGACGGTCCGCAACTTTCCGATCAGCCTGAAGAACATCCGGGTGATCGCGGTCAACGTGACCAAGCTCAACACCGACAACATCGACCCGCGGCGTTACCTCGGCCGGCTGCAGGCCTGGCAGAAGCGGGTCGAGAGCGCGGGCGCGTCCGAGTGGAAGGTAATCAACGACCTCGAGCGTCTCGACGCAATTTTCACCAAGAGCTAGCAGAACCGGCGTCGCGACCGGCAAGGGCGGCCCCGGCCGCCCCGTCTTTCCCGGGCGCCCAACACCCCAGCGTGTCGCAACTGCGCTCCCTCGCCCCGCGGCAGCGGGGCGAGGGCCGCGGCGAGGGACGACGGCTTGCCGTCGTTCATGGCAAGAATTCCGATTGCCTGATCACCACCATCCCGCGCGCTTGCGCAGCGCGGTGAGCGCGCTCGAGGCTTCGCTCACCACCTGCTCGCTGTCCACCGCGGTGAGCCGGCCGCGGCGCTTCAGGATGCGTCCGTCCACCACCACCGTGTCCACGTTGAACGGCTGCGCCGCTTCCACCAGCATGTGGGCCGGGTCGGTGAACACGCCCAGGTTCACGTCGCGCGTGTTGACCAAGATGAGGTCGGCACGCTTTCCCGGCCGGAGCGAGCCGACGCGATCGGCGAGCCCCAGCGAGCGCGCGCCTTCGATCGTTCCCAGCTCGAGCACCCGGCGCGCCGGCAGCTTGAACTCATCCTCGGCGCGAACGTTCTCGACGTTCTGGATCGCCTTCATGACCGCGAACATGTCGGCGTTGCCCGAGAGCGTCGTGGTGTCCACCGACAACCCCACTGGGATGCCTGCCGCCAGAAATTCACCCGTCTTCGGAAGTCCGAAGCCGATGCGCAGTTCGGTGTAGGGGGACAGGCTGACGGATGTTCCGGCATCCGCCAGGGCGCGGATTTCCGCCGGCGACACCCAGATCGCGTGGATCACCTGCAAATCCTTGCCGAGGACTTTCTCCCTGGCGAATACCTCGATCGCGCCGGCGGTCGTTCGCCGGTTGGCCGCGTGCACCGAGATCGGGATTCCCAGCCCTCGCGCGGCGTCGAAATCCCGGCGCCACGCCTGGGCGGAAATCGCGCCGGTGGCGCTGGTGGACACTCCGCGCCAAGCGAGACCGAGCGTCAGCAGACCCTCGTTCGAGTACTCCTTCCAGTTTCGGTGAAGGCGCTCGACATCGGTGGTGTTGATCGGCACGTCCGTGGACTGGCCCTGCGCCGCCCCGTACGAGAAGCGGGCACGGATGCCGGATTCCCGCAACGCGCGCAGATCGGCGTCCGCGTATTCCGGGCCGCGGATATTGTGCGACCAGTCGTGCACAGTGGTGACGCCGGAAAATATCGCTTCTGCTGCGGACAGCCGCGTACCCTGGTAGTTGTCGTTCGCGGTGTACTTTTCGCCGAGCGTGCGGGCCGTGGGGAAGTAGCCGTGCTCCTTGCGATCTCCGGCCATGCTGCGCAACAACGTATTCCACATGTGCCAGTGCGTTTCGACGAGTCCCGGCAGCACGATCATGCCGCGGCCGTCGAGCGCCTGCGCCCCGGGTGCCGCGACACCGACGCCGACCGCTGCGATCTCGCCGTTGCGCACGTACACGTCGGCGCCCGGCAGGTCGCCGGCCGCATCCATGGTCATCACGTAGGCGTCGCGGACCACGAATTCGCCACGAACCGGCAGCCTGCCGCTGCCGCCGCCGGACGGAGTGGCGCATCCGGCGAGACTCCACGCGCCGAGCGCGGCAACCCCGCCCAGAAAATCACGCCGCGTAAGCAGATTCCCGGTTTTCATATGACCTCCGCAAGAAGTAGGGCCCGGCTCGACCGTCTTCGAAGTATGGCTCCAAAGCGGAGCCGGCGCCACGGGGAGTGAAGCCCCCTGGGGCGATAAACGAAAGGAGGTAGGCGAACGGCGAAGGCAAGGCCAGATGCTCGGCCCGTTCCGGGTCAGACTTCATGAGCGCCGCAGGTTGCTCCGCTCGGCATGCGCCAGCCAGGCCACCGACGCGACCTGCAACAGCCAGCACATTCCGAACGCGACTTGGTAACCGCCGGGCGCATAGCGGTCGTCAACCACCGGCCACAGGTTGATGATCGCACCGACACCGAACTGGACGGCAAAGGCAAGCAGGAAAGTGACCATGTTGAGCGCGGTCACGACGCGTCCCGCCATTTCCTTGGGAAAACGCGCGGCGAGCAGCGCGTACGACAGCGTTCCGAACGGCGACAGCCCGATGAACAGGATCCACAACAGCAGGCTGGCCGAACCGCAGCCGAGCACGATCGGAATCATGGCAACGCTGCAAGCCAAGCAGCCGCCAAGGTAGGTCGCGACCGGCGGCACGCCGCGCTGCGCGAGCCGGTCGGACAACAAGCTGCACAGCACGGCGCCCACGCCGAACGCACTGGCGGCGAACAACAGGTCGCGCGCCATGTCCGCGCGGTTGAGGCCGGCCACGTCCCGCATCCACGGCCCGGCCCACAGGCCGAGCAAACCGATGGCGACGCCCTGCACGAGCGCCGCGGCGAGCCCGATCGACCAAAAGCCGCGATTCCTGAGTATTGTCCACACGGCGGCGACCTGGCCGCGCAGCGAGCCCGGCGGCGGGGCCGCGGGCTTCTCCGGCACGACGATGAAGATCGCCGCGCTGGCGCAGACCGCATAGACGGCGAGCACCAGGAACAATGTGCGCCAGTCGATTACGCGCAGCGCCAGCTCGACCGGCTTGGTGGCGGACAGGGCGCCGAGCGCTCCCACCAGCAGCATCCATCCCACCAGCGTCGCCATCCGCTCCAGTGGAAACCATAGAACGAACGCGGTCATGGACGACATCAGGCAGATGGCGACGCCCAGCCCGATCAGGGCGCGGCCCAGCACCAGCACCGGCAGGCCTTCCGCAAACGCGAAAACGATTGCGCCCAGCGCCGCCACCAGCAGCATGGTTGCGTTGACCCGGCGCGGCCCGTAGCGGTCCATCAGTACGCCAAGCGGCAACTGCGCGCCTGCAAAGGTCAGGAAGTAAGCGCTCGTGAGAAAGCCGAGCGAGCCCGGCGTCAGACCGAACGCCTGCGTAAGCTCGGGAAACACCACCGAATTGACATTGCGGAACAGGAAAGAGACGTAGTAACCCGCCGCAAACGGCAGGAACACGATCGCCAGCAGGCGCGTTCCGACGGGAGCGGCGGCGGGCCGGTCGGCGTTCACGTCATCATCCCCTTCGACGGCCAACCCATTGCCGCCTGCAGCCGTTCTTTCCCAGGCGCATAAGTTGATTGTCGCGTTGCCGCTTGAGGGGACGCACCAGACTCCTGATCCGTAGTGTAATCGAAGGCCGTGCGCCTCCCCTCCACCCGGTCGCCGGGCCTCGGCGCGCCCGAAAGGGGGTTCGTTGACACTGCAATATCAAGCTCCTAACATCGTTCCCGCCATTCCTTCCAAGATGTTCTCAATCACTTACAGGGAGACACCTGATGAGCACAACCTGGAGAACGATCTATTCGGTGATGGCGTTCGTGGCCGTCCTGGGTCTCGTGGCGCCGGCCGGCGCGCAGCAGCCGGCGGCGGGGCCGAAGACCCTCAAGATGCAGTCTTCGTGGCCCGCGAGCGCGACGTTGCAGGACAACTTCCGCTTTTTCGCCGAACGGGTGGACAAGCTGACTGCCGGCCAGTTGAAAATCGATGCGCTCGCGGCGGGGCAGGTGGTGCCGGCTTTCGAAGTGCTCGACGCGACCCACAAGAAGGTGATCGACGGCGCCCATTCGGTGTCCTATTACTGGGTCGGCAAGAGCAAGGCGGCGACCCTGTTTGCGTCGACGCCCGCCGGTCCCTTCGGCATGGACCATATGGACTTCATGGGGTGGGTCTACGAGGGCGGCGGGCTCGACCTGTGGTGGGATTTCTACCAGAAAGAACTCAAGTTGAACGTAATCGCGTTCCCGATTCTCCCCTCGGGCCCGCAGGCCTTCGGCTGGTTCAAGCGGCCGATCAAGAATCTCGCCGACTTCAAGGGCATGAAGTGCCGCCAGACCGGCATCGTCGCCGAGATATTCCAGAAGATGGGCATGCAGACGGTAAACATGCCCGGCGGCGAAATCGTTCCTTCCGCGCAGCGCGGCGTGATCGACTGCGCCGAGTGGGTGGGCGGCATCGAGGACCTGCGCCTGGGGCTGCCGCAGGTTTACAAGTACCACTACACGCCCGGCATGCACGAGCCCTCCATCGTCGGGGAGCTCATCATCAACGCGGACGTGTGGAAGGCGCTCCCGGCGCAGCAGCAGGAGGCGATCCGTTCCGCGGCGACCGAAACCTTCGTGCGGTGGTGGGTGAAGTGGCAGAAGCAGAACGCCGAAGCGATCGAGGAGATGCGCACGAAGCACGGCACGGTGATCCTGCGCACCCCGCCCGATATCCTGATCGCGTTTCTCAAGGCGTGGGACGAGATCGCGGCGGAAGAGTCGGCGAAGAACCCGTTCTTCAAGAAGGTGCTCGATTCGCAGCGTGCGTATGCCGCGAAGGTGGTGCCGGCCAAGCGCTTCATGTACCCCCCGTACTCGTTCGCGGCCAACTACTACTGGCCCGAGGCGAAACCCGAGGCGAAGGGCGGCAAGGCGGCGGCCAAGAGCGAGAAGAAGTAATAACGAACCAGCGAAAGGGAAAAAGGCGGCGCAACCGCCTTTTTCCTTTCGTGAGGTCGTGAGGTCGTGAGAGCGGGAGAGCGCGAGGGCGGCAAGTTCCGAAAGAGCGGGAGGACGTGACCGCGGGAGGGGGAAATCCCACTGACGATTTTCCGATCTCCCGACTTCACGACTTCCCGTTACTTCGATCTCCCGACTTCCCGATCTCCCGATTTACGGTCATCCCCGCACCCAGCCAGAGTCTTCCGTCGCACCGTAATTAGATGGATCAACCGATTCCAATTCACATCCGCATCGTCCGCGCGATCGACAGGTTCACCGACACCACCGGAACCTGGGTCGCGTGGCTCAACGTTCCGCTGGTGCTGGCCGTGAGCTACGAAGTGATCGCGCGCTACGCGTTCGAGTCACCCACGATCTGGTCGTTCGACGTCACCTACATGCTGTATGGCACCATCTTCATGCTCGGCGCCGCCTACGCCCTGCACAAGGGCGCGCATATCCGCACCGACTTCTTCTTCGAGAAATGGTCCATCCGGACCCGGGGCATGATCGATTCCATCGCTTACATCGTGTTCTTCTTCCCGTCGCTCGCGGTGTTCCTCATGGTCAGCGGCGCAGAGGGCTGGTACGCGTTCGGGATCGGAGAGACCTCGGAGCAGACGCCGTGGCGGCCGATTTTGTGGCCGTTCAAGATGGTGGTGCCGCTCACCTGCCTGCTGCTGATGATCCAGGGGGTATCGGAAACCATCAAGAGCCTCTACGCGGCGCGCACCGGTATCGAGCTCGAGCACAAAGAGAAGGTGGAACTATGAGCCGTGGAGCAGGGGCCCCGGTATCCGGGGATGCGACCGGCGAAGAGTTCTGGGCTGTCGACACGATGGACGTGAAATCTTCGAAGAGATGCGGAGGCAGCCGTGCTATGAGCCGTGGAGCAGGGGCCCCGGTATCCGGGGATGCGACCGGCGAAGAGTTCTGGGCTGCCGACACCAAGGCGACCAAATGACCAAGACCGGTCCGGAGGCAGCATTATGAGCCCCGATGCCCTCCTCGGCCTGGTCATGCTGATCGTCATGATCTTCGCCATCTTCATCGGGTTCCCGATCAGCTTCACGTTGCTTTTTCTGGCGCTGGCCTTCGGCTACTTCGGCCTCGGCCAGATGGTGTATTCCCTCGCGTATTTTCAGACCATCGGCCTGATGAAGGAGGAGCTGCTCGCTGCGGTGCCGCTTTTCATCTTCATGGGCTATATGACCGAGCGGGCGGGCCTGATGGAGCGGCTGTTCATCGCGCTGCGGCTGCTGTTCGCCCCGATCCGGGGGTCGCTGTTCGCGGTCGTGATCGTGACGGCGACCATCTTCGCGATGGCGACCGGCATCGTCGGCGCCGCGGTGACCGTGCTCGGCATCATGGCCTCACCCATCATGGTGAAGGCCGGCTACGACGGGCGCTTGGCGGCGGGCTGCATCACCGCGGGCGGCACGCTGGGGATCCTCATCCCGCCCTCGGTGATGCTGATCGTGATGGGGCCGGTGCTCGGCGTCTCGGTCGCCGACCTCTACGCCGCGGCGTTCGGTCCGGGGTTCCTGCTCGCAGGCCTGTACCTCGTCTACCTGCTGGGCCGCGCGTTCCTCAATCCGAAGCTGGGCCCTCCGGTGCCGCGGGAAGAGCGGGTGCATTCGCTGCCCGTCATGCTGCGCGAGGTGGCAATCGGGGTGTTGCCGCTCGTGGGCCTGATCGCGGCTGCGCTCGGCTCGATCCTGGCAGGTCTCGCGACCCCGACGGAGGCCGCGGGCATCGGCGCGCTCGGTGCGGTGCTCCTCGCAGCGGGATACGGGAAGTTGAGCTACGCCGGCATGAAGCAGGTGGTGCTGTCGACGACCGCGACCTCGAGCATGGTGCTGCTGCTTGCGATGACGTCGAACATCTTCGGCGCGGTGTTCTCGCGCCTCGGCACGGCGACCTGGATTACCGACATGATGCTCGCGCTGCCGCTGCCGCCGGTGGCGATGCTGGTCGTCGTCATCCTTCTCATTTTCCTGCTTGGCTGGCCGTTCGAGTGGCCGGCGATCGTTCTGGTGTTCCTGCCGATTTTCTACCCGGTGGTGGACGCGCTGAAACCCGCTCTCGGCGCCTCGCTCGGCATTCCGGCCGACTTCGTGATGGTATGGTTCGGCGCGCTGGTGGCGGTGACGCTGCAGACTGCGTTCCTGTCGCCGCCGGTGGCGATGTCGGCCTACTACCTGCGGCAGGTGGTGAAGGAATGGTCGCTCGCGACCATCTATAGGGGCATGTTCCAGTTCATGGTCCTGCAGTGCGTCGCGATCGCGCTGATCGTCGCTTTCCCGTCGATCGCAACCAAGTTCCCGGAACAATTGCGCGAGGAAGCGCGCGCGGTCAAGACCGAGAAGGTGGATGACAGCATGCACCGGCTGGAGGAAGACCCCCATAAGGTGATGCAGGAAGAGGCGGGCGGGAAGTAGAAGGCGGAAGGCAAGGGCCGTGAGGGCGGGAGGGCGCGAGAGCGAGAGAGGGAAAAACCTCCATCTCACGACCTCCCGACCTCCCGACTTGTCGGGTCTAGGTCCACCAGTTTTCCTTCATCCTTCATCCTTAGGATCATCCTGCCGCAAGCTCGCGGCGGACGATCCCAGCGCCGGCGGCGAGCGCCTTGAGCTTGCCGAGCGCGACCGCGCGCGGCAGCGGCACCATGCCGCAGTTGGTGCACGGATAGAGCTTGTCTGGCGCGACGAATTTGAGCGCGGCGCGTATCGTCCGCGCGACCTCCTCCGGCGTTTCGACCTGCTCGCTCGCGACGTCGATCGCGCCGGCCATGACGTCCTTGCCCTTGAGCAGGCCGATCAGCTCGATCGGCACTTTCGAATTGTGGCATTCCAGAGACACCTGGTTGATCTTGGAACGCGCGATCACCGGAAAAGTCTCTTCGTACTGGCGCCATTGCGAACCCAGCGTCATTTTCCAGTCGACGTTGGCCTTGATGCCGTAGCCGTAGCAGATGTGCACCGCGGTCTTGCACTTCAACCCGTCGGCCGCGCGTTCCAGCGCCTCGATGCCCCAGGTCTTGACCTCGTCCATGTACACGTTGAACGCCGGCTCGTCGAACTGGATGACGTTGGCGCCCAGTGCCTCGAGCTCGCGCGCTTCCTGGTTCAGGATCTTCGCAAACGCCATTGCCAGGCGCGAGCGATCCTTGTAGTACGCATCGTGCAGGGTGTCGATGATGGTCATCGGGCCCGGCAGCGTGTACTTGATCGGATGATCGGTCTCCGCGCGCATCAGGCGCACGTCGTCCGAGTGCACCGGGCGCGGGCGCGTAATCGGACCGACGACCTGCGGCACCTTGGCATCGTAGCGCTGGCGTATGCGCATGGTGACCAGGCGCTCGAAATCGATGCCGTTCAAATGCTCGAGATAACCGGTAACGAAATGACGCCGCGACTGCTCGCCGTCGCTCAGGATGTCGATGCCCGCGCGCTCCTGATCGCGGATCGCGAGGCGCGTCGCATCGCGTTTGGCTTCGGCAAGGCTATCGCCTTCCAGCACCCATGGCGCCCACAATTGGTTCGGCTGCGCGAGCCAGGCGGGCTTGGGCAGGCTTCCCGCGATGGTCGTTTGCAGCAGCGGTCTGCTCATGACGCTCCTCGTACTTACGTTCAGTATATGGGGTCGGCGGCATGCTTGGTCAGCGCGGGAGTGCGGAAGGTGGAAGGCGAAGCAAGCTAACCGGCGGGCTTAACTTCCTCCTTCCGGCTTTCGACTTCCGCCTTGCCTTTACCCATCACCCATCACTCGTCACGCTATTCGACTTTGACGCCGGCGGCCTTCCACACCTTCGTCCGCGTCGCGATTTCCTCGCGGACGATCTTGTCGAACGCTTCGGGCGTGCTGCGCCGCGCCGCCGCGCCCTGGTTCGCGATGCGCTCCCTGGTCTCGGGCAGGTCGAGGATGCCGCCGACTTCCGCCGACAGCAGGTTGACGATCTTGCGCGGCGTCTTGCCCGGCGCGAGCATCCCGTACCACCCCTGATACTCGAACCCGGGCAGCCCCGCCTCCGCGATGGTCGGCACGTCCGGCATCGCTTGCGCGCGGTAGGTGGTCGTCACCCCCAGCGCCAGCAACCGCCCGCCCTTGACGAGCGGCGACGCTGCCAGGACGGGCGAGAGGATGAAATGCACGCGGCCGGCCATGAGATCGGTGAGCGATTCGGGCGAGCCGCGGTACGGCACGTGCACCGCGCCGATGCCCGCGGCCAGCATGAACAGCTCGGCGCCGTAATGGGGCCCGCTGCCGAGCCCGGTGGAGCCGAAGTTGAGCTGCCCCTTTTTCTCGCGCGCGAGCGCGAGGAATTCCTTCACCGATTTGACTCCGAGAGAAGGCGCGACCACCAGCACCAGCGGGGTGGTCGCGAACTGCGTGATGCCGCTGAAGTCCCTGACGGCGTCGTAGGGGAGCTTCCCGGCATAGAGCGCCGCGCTGCCCGCGAAGTTGGAGCCGGTCACCATGAGCGTGTGGCCGTCGGGCGTCGCCTCGGCAACAGTGGTGCAGGCGACGATGCCGCCCGCGCTCGGGCGGTTGTCGATCACGACCGGGCGGCCCCAGCGTTCCGCCAGCCTGGGCGCGACGACACGCGCGATGATGTCGGTCGCGCTGCCCGGGGTGAAGGGCACGACGATACGGACCGGCCTGGCCGGATAGGCGGATTCCGTGGTGGCCGGCTGCGCGCCCACCCCGACGGAAACGCCCGCGGCAGCGAGCACGAGCAGCGATTGCAGCAGGGTTGGCTTCATGCGCTCCTCCAGTCAGGGGACTCGCCAATCGGGGGTGTGGGAAGTATCGCCCCAAATCCGGGCCAGGACAAATGGGCAAGCCCATTTCCGTGAGGGCGGGAGGGCGGGAGGGCGACAAGTTCCGTGAGAGCGTCAGAGCGTGAGGGGGAAACGGAGGCTACTGTCCATCTCCCGATCTGACGATCTCCCGGGTTCTCGGGTCGACCCACGAACCACGATCCACGGGGTGATGCGCGGCTATTGCGAATGCGGGCAGATACGGTTACGTTCCTGCTTCCACCGAGGTGCCTCAATGAACAAGGAACGAACCATGACCAGCCCGAAAGCCGCAACCCCTGCTGCTGACCAGCGCTTCAAGCCGATCCCGCTGGAGAGCCTGACGCCGGAGCAGCGCGTCCTTGCCGAAGCGATCCGGTCGGGCCCGCGGGGCGCCGTGAAGAATTCAGCCGCCGCCAAGCCGGGCCCGCTCGGCGGGCCATTCAACGTCTGGCTGCGCAGCCCGGGCGTCGGCAACATCATCCAGAGCCTGGGCGCGGAAATCCGCTTTCGCAGCTCCCTGCCGTCCAAGCTCAACGAGCTGGCGATCCTGGTGACGGCGCGCCGCTGGACGTCGCAGTACGAATGGTTCGCGCATCACCGCCTGGCTCTGGAGGCCGGGCTCGACCCCGCCATCGGCGCGGACATCGCGCAGGGCCGCCGGCCGGCGAAGATGTCGGCGGACGAAGCGATCGTTCACGACTTTTCGCGCGAGCTCCACGACACGCAGGGCGTGGGCGACGCCACCTACAAGACGGCGCTCGACCGGTTCGGCGAGCGCGGCGTCATGGACCTCATCGCGGTGAACGGGTACTACGTGCTGGTGTCGATGTGCCTCAACGTCGACCGCACGCCTCTGCCTGGAGGAGCGCCGCTGCCGCTGCCGCCGCTGCGCTGAGTGGAGGAACCTATACCGCGATGCGCCAGACGTCGCGCGCGTAAGCGGGGCTGGTCAGGTCGAACACCTGGCCGTTGGGATCGCGAAATTTATGCTCGGTCTCCGTTCCGAGTTCGGAATTGATGATTGCGCCGTGGCGGACGGCACCGACGGCTTCGACCCTGGCTGATTCCTTCTCAATGTCGTCAACGAGGAAGCCGAGGTGATGCAATCCCCTGCGGTCGTCGCCTTTCATATTGACGTTGGACGGATGGATGATCACCAGGCTCACGACGCCGTCCGAAAGCCCGATCGCGGTGTCCGACTGCCGCACCCGCTTCATCCCGAACGCGTTCTCGTAGAATTTCGCGGTCTTCTCCATCTCCTCGACTACCATCGCTATGTGGCGCAGTCTTGCCATGGGAATGCTCCTTCAATCCGTGGGAAGGGGGGTCGGAGTATATTTCACAAAGCGCAATTCACTGCCTTGAATGAATCCGCATCTATATATCGATGATCCTCATGGCCATCCTGCGTCCGGTCATGGGCGATGAAAAGATGACTTTACTACCG
>Ga0137451_1000323_pt1 | contig 14472 bp, 14 predicted proteins | sample EasRivERMGT500_2_FD_102336 | JGI IMG/M metagenome (GOLD analysis project Ga0137451, IMG submission 102336) | Soil microbial communities from meander-bound floodplain in the East River, Colorado, USA - East River MetaG ERMGT500_2 | ecosystem: Environmental > Terrestrial > Soil > Floodplain ... | reverse complement strand
GCGCCGCGCGACGCGTGGCCCGCGAGCCTCCGGAAGGTGATCTCCGCCGGAGCCCGCCTCGCGCCGGACGAGGCGCGCGCGTTCCGCGAGACCTTCGATCGCGCCGTCCACGTCTTCTATGGGGCGTCGGAGTGCGGGGGCATCGCGTACGACCGCGAGGGAGGCGCCGCGGAGCGCGGCACGGTGGGAACGCCGGTCGAGGGCGTCACGATTCGCCTGGAAGACGGGACCGTGACCGTGACCTCCGCCGCGGTCGCCTCCTCTCACGTCCCCGCTCCGCGCGGCTCGCTTGCGGACGGTGTCTTCCGCAGCGCGGACCTGGCGGCCTGGAGCGAGGACGGCGAGCTTCGCCTGATGGGCCGCGGCGACACGTTGATCAACGTCGAGGGGAAGAAGGTCCAGCCCCTCGAGGTGGAGGCGGTCTTGGGTGCGATGCCGGGTGTTCGGGAGGCGGTCGTGCTCGGCGTGCGCGCGGCGGGGTCGGACAAGGAGATCGTCCGCGCCGTGCTCGCCGGGGATCCGGGACGTCTCAGCTATCGAGAGGTCGCCGCGTGGTGCCGGTCGCGCTTGGCGCCGCACAAGGTGCCGCGCAGCATCGTCGTCGTGGACGCGATTCCGCGCACGGGTCGAGGAAAGGTGGACCGGGCCGCGCTCGACGCGCTCGATCCGCGGGACGATCGGGCGTGAGCGCCCGGTTCGTGCGCGGCTCGCTGGCGCTCCACGCCTTGGCCCTTCCCGCCGTCGCGCTGTTCCCGTCCCGTTGGGCCTGGGTGGCCGCGACCCTTCTGGCGGACCACACCGCCATCGTCGCGGCCGGGCTCGTTCCGCGCTCGCGCCTGCTCGGCCACAACCTCACCCGCGACGCGGAGGCCGCGCGCCGTGCCGCGGTCGCGCTGACCTTCGACGACGGCCCCGACCCCGAGGTGACGCCCCGCGTCCTCGACCTGCTGGACGCCGCGGCCGCTCGCGCCACCTTCTTTTGCATCGGCACCCGGGTCGCTGCCGCCCCGGCCCTGGCCGCGGAGATCGTGAGGCGCGGGCACCGCGTCGAGAACCACACGCACACGCACCGCGGCTCGTTCTACTTCCACGGCCGGGATGTCCTGGCGCGGGAGATCGACCTCTGCCAGCGGACGATCGCCGATGCGGTCGGCCGCGCGCCGACTCTCTTCCGCGCACCCGCGGGGATCCGAAGCCCGCTGCTGCAGCCCGCGCTCGAGGCCGCGGACCTCAAGCTCTGCTCGTGGACGCGCCGGGCGTTCGACACCGTGCGCCGCGACCCGATCGCGATCGGCGCGTCGCTAACGCGCGCCGTCGGACCTGGCGACGTCCTCGTTCTTCATGACGGGCGCGGCGACGTGGTCCTGAAGGCGCTGCCGCGCGTCCTCGAGGGGCTCCGCGCGCGAGGTCTGTCCGTCGTCTCCGTGACGGGATGAGCCCGCGCGAGACTCTCCTCGCCGCGGCGCGCCTGTTCGCCTCGTCGGGCCGAAGCGCCGCGTGGAGCGCACGCTCCAAGCTCACGCTCGATCCGGTGTACGCGGCCCTGCTGGGTGAGGGGCTCGCCACCGCCGACCGCGTGGCCGATCTGGGTTGCGGGCGCGGCCTGGCGCTCGCGCTCGCCCTTGCGGCGAGGCCTGCGGGGATGCAGGGCGCCACGCTCATCGGCATCGAGCGCGCGCCGGGTGAGGTCGCGATCGCGCGGCGCGCGTTGGGAGGCGCCGCCTGGATCGCCGACGGCGACCTAAGCCGCACGGCGATCCCGCCGGCCGACCTCCTCCTCATCCTCGACGTCCTGCACTATCTGGACTTTCCGGCTCAGGAGGACCTTCTGGATCGCGTCCGCGCGGTGATGGAGCCCGGTGGACGCGTCGTCGTGCGCGAAGCGGACGCCGCGGGAGGCGCGCGCTTCGTCGCCGTGAAGATCTCGGAACGGTTCATGGCGTTGTCGCGCGGCGAGGGCACCCGGCCGTTCACGTACCGCTCCGCCCTCGACTGGCAAAATGCGCTCGAGCGCCGGGGCCTTACGGTCGAGGTCTCGCCGATGGGCGCCCGCACTCCCTTCGCGAACGTGCTGCTCGTGGGCCGCGCTTCGGCTTGACAGCCCGGGGGGCACTCGTTACCGTCCCTGAACCCGAACGGGTCAAGGATCGGGTGGAGGGTGGGGGCATGAATCGTTCGAGGCTCGCGGCCGCTGCTGCGGGCGTATTGGTATCGGCCGGCGCAAGTCTCGCCGCCACCACCTACTTCGTTGCGACCAACGGGACCGACAACGACAACTGCGGCACCTCACCGGCTCCGTGCCGGCACATCCAGTTCGCGATCGAAAAGGCCGTGGACGGCGACACGGTCCGCGTGCGCAACGGGACCTACAACGAGTGCCTGCTCGTGTCGCCTTCGGCGGGACAGCTCACGGTCGAGACGGACGCCTTCGCCCAGAACGGCACCGCGAACGCCGTGACCCTCGACGGCACGGGCGTCTGCGATACCGGACCGAACGCCGGCCCCGTCGTCATCATCGTCGACCGCAGCACGATTCGTGGCTTCAAGATCCAGCACGGGGGCGACGGCGGCGTGTGGGGCTTCGGCGCGGTCGCGATCACGAACAACACGATCACGCTGAACTCGACGCCCACGTTCGCCGGCGGCCTGTACGCCGCCACCGGCGCCAACATCCTTTATGCGGACACGAAGCTTCAGATCAAGTCGAACACGATCGTCTCCAACACGTCGGTGTCGGACGGAGGCGGGGCCTACGTCTTCGCTGCAGGGGCCGGGCACCCGAGCGTCGTGGAGATCACGGACAACATCATCCGCACGAACACCGCCGGACCCGACCCGGACCTGAACAATATTTTCGGCACGTTCGGTGGCGGGTTGACGGTCCTCACCGGAACCGACACCTCCGACGACAGCTCCAGCGTGATCATCACGAGGAACACGATCGAGGGGAACACGGTCAACAATCCCGCGAGCGGCTACGGCTCGTACGGCGGCGGCGTGTTCCTCGCCACCGGCATCTACTACGGCGGCTACGGGACCGAGACGATCTCGGTCGGCGAGGTCGGGGACGGCAACTCCGTTCTCACGAATACCGCCGGGGGGTACGGCGGCGGCATCTCCGCGAACGTCCAGCCCGGTCTCGGCGGGCAGCATGCGATCCACGTCGCCGGCAACTCGGTGAGCGCGAACACGGGCGGCCGCGGCGGCGGCGGGATCCACGGCTTCGTGCTGGCGGAGGATCCCGACAACAACGGCACGGCGGACCTGAAGATCCAGGACAACGCGGTGACCGGGAACCAAGCTTTGTCGCTGTCGAACTCGGACAACCTCGGCGGAGGGGGGATCTTCGGCGAGCTGTTCTGCCGCAAGACACCGGGCGACAACATCACGTTCGAGATCGAGCGGAACACGATCCAGCTCAACGATGCGAGCTCGCTCGGAGGCGGCGCCTCGCTGTTCGCCTACGCCGACGACGATCCCGACGGCAACGGCGCGATCGCCCCTGCGGGCGCCAAGATCGTATTCCGGAACAATCTCGTCTCGCAGAACGAGGCGCTCGACCCCGGCGGCCCCGGTACCGCTCGCGGAGGCGGCGTGTGGGCGGCGGGCCGCGCGTTCGGCGACCAGGCCGAGGCGACGATCGATCTCGACTTCCTCACCGTCGTAGGCAACCACACCGACCAGGGCGCCGGCGGCATCGAGCTCGAAGCGTATCCGGAGCAGGACTCCAACCTGACGCTCGGGGCCGTCTCGATCGAGCTGACGAACTCGATCCTCGCCAACAACGACAGCTTCGGCGCCGGCGGTCCGATCGCGCCGGGCGGCACCGTGAGCGTCGACATCCGGTACAACGACGCCTTCCAGAACGGCGGCCCGACCGCGAACTGGGAGTCGAACCTGGGGGTGACGACCGGCACGAACGGGAACATCTCGGTCGATCCCGGGCTCGACAGCCTCTTCAATCCCCAGCTGTGCTCGGCGACGATCGACGCGGGGGATCCCGCCGCTTCGGTCGACGACGAGCCGCAGCCCAACGGCGGGATCGTCAACATGGGCCACCTCGGTGGCACGTCCAACGCGACGCGAACCCTTCCCGACGCCACCGGAGACGGGGTCGTCGACGGGATCGACGTCTTACGCCTCGCGGTGGCCTTCGGGGCCGACGCGCTGCTCACCCCGTTGCGCTACGACGCGGCGGTCGATTTCGACGCCGACGGGAAGAACGACGGCACCGACCTCTCCTACCTGGCCTCTCTCTACTCCCGCTCCTGTCCCTAGGAGATTCCGATGCCGATGCGATCGATACACCATCGTCTCTTCGTCGCCGCGCTCGTCGCGCTGGCCGTCACGGCTCTTCCGTCGTGCGGCGGAGGAAGCGACAGCTCCGGCGGCGGCTCCTCGACGGTCGCCACCTTCACGCCGGACACGCCGACCCCTCCGGCCGCCTCGATCGTGATGCTCGCCGGGTCGTCCAGCGGTGCCGCGGTCAACGTGCGCATCGCGGTCACGGGCGTCGACGATTTTCTCGGGGCGGCGTTTCGCGTCAACTACGATGCGAACGCCCTCTTCTTCAACGCCATGGACGACTCCGGCTCGCTGCTCCGGCAAGGCGGCGTGGGGAACAACAACCTGTTCTTCGAGGCCAATCAATCGTCGGTGGTCGGGCAGGTCATCGTGACGGCGACCCGGCTCGATCCGACCACGGCTCCCGGCGTGGACGTCGGCGCCACCGCCGATCTCGTCGTCCTCAACTTCAGCGCCCGGCGGGCGATCGCCGGCGGCGACGCAGGCGGCCTCCTCGCGTTCGATGCGTCGCGCGACGTCCAGGTTTGCGCGACCCCGCTGACGTGCGCGTCCGCCGTGCTGACGTGGTCGGGCGGCGCGGTCACGGCCCACTAGGCGCCGGCGCGCCGTGAGCTGGGTCCAGCTCCTCTTCCGCTGGCTCCACATCTTGCCCGCCGTGGCGGTGGGCGGCGCCACCATCTACGCGGCGATCGCGCTGGTGCCCACCCTCGGGGAGCTCCCCGACGACGTCCGCAGGGGCCTGCGCGAGCGCGTGGCCGCGCGCTGGCGGCCGGTCGTCTCGATGTCGATCGCGCTGCTCTTCGCGAGCGGCCTCGGCAACTTCCTGCTCTTCCAGGCGAAGCTCCATCGGGGCCAGGCGCTCTACCAGGGGCTGTTCGGGGTGAAGTTCCTCGCGGCGCTCGCGGTCTTCTTCATCTCGTCCGCGCTTGTCGGCCGCTCGCCGGCTCTGCAGCCGATGCGCGACCGGATGCCGTTCTGGATCCGGGTCAACGCGGCCCTGGTCGTCTTGATCGTGCTCGTCGCGGGAGTCCTGCGGCTGATCCCGGTCGCGCCCATCGCGCCCTGACGCCTTCCGCCGAAAAAAACTTGGGCTCGCGGGAGGGGGGACACCCGCGAGCCCGGCACAGAGGAGGGTTGGTCCGGGTCGGAGTTGGGTTGAGCACCGATCCGGACAGCTTGAGATACGCACGAGCCCCCCGAAGCGTTTGCAGGATTCGGGGGGACTGCTGTATTTCCTCCGCGCCGGAGCCGGCCGGGAGGCGCGCTCCCACCAAAAAAAAAGCACGCGAAGCGGCGCCCCGCGTGCCTAGTTGTTGGGGAGGTCGTCTCTTTTGTACCTCGGACGGCCCGACTTGAAAAGCCCCCTCGTACGGTTTTGCGGATCCAGGTCCGCAAGGAGCGCCTCGGCCGCGGGCGGCAGAGGGACCCCGGTCCTCCGGACCGAGACGTAGCTCACGTCCGGCACACCCCGAAGCCGGACGCACGCGAGCTCGGGCGGGGCCGCGGCCCCCTCGAAAGCCACGGCCGGTGCTAACCCCAGCCCGAGCCCGGCACGCACGAAACGGTGGACGAGGGAGAGGTTTCCGACCTCGACCGCCGGGCGGAAGGGGATCCCTGCCGCCTCGAACGCCTCTTCCAGGTGGCGGCGGAATGCCGAGCCTCGCTGGAGCGTGACCAGGCGGGTGTCCCGGAGCGCCTCGATCCCCATCGTCCGAGACCGGCGTCGCGGCGCCGCCGGCGTGAGAACCACCACGGGAGACTCGAGCAGGGGCGCGGCGGTCAGGCTGGAGCCGCTCGGGGCCGCCGCCCGACGCGCGACCAGGGCCAGATCGATCTCCCCGGCACGCAGGGCGTCGAGGAGCCGGGGAGCGGGCCCTTCGACCAAGCGCACGGCCAGCCGCGGCTCGCGTTCCAGAAGCCGCGCCAGCGCCGACGGGAGCACGTGACGTCCCAGGGCATCGCCGGCCCCGACGCGTAGCTCCCCGGCAGGGGCGACCGGCAGGCCCGCGGCGGCATCGAGCGCCGCTGCGGAATCGAGCACGGCCTCGGCGAGCGGCAGGAGGCGCGCGCCCTCCGGGGTGAGCGCCATGCCGCGGGCCTGACGGCGAAACAACGTGGTGCCCCACGCGCGCTCGAGCCCACCCAGTCTCGCCGACAGGCTGGGCTGGGTTCGATGGAGGCGCTCCGCGGCGCGCACGAGGCTTCCCAGCCGGGCGACGGTCACGAACGTTCGGAACGCGTCGAGATCGGTCATCGAGTCGTGAAGATATCAATTACATCGATATCGTCAATCCAAAGAATCGATTGGATTGATTGGTCGAGCCTCGCTACGCTGCGGTCATGATCCATCGCCTCGAGATCGCCCCGAGACCCGGTCTTCGCGATGCGCGCAGCCAGGCGCTCGCCGCAGCGGCGCACGACGTGTTGGGCCTGCGGCTGGGCCGGGTCCGCTCCCGCGACGTCTACAAGATCGACGCGCCGCTCTCCGACGACGAGGCTCGGCGGGTGCTCCACGAGTTCACCGACCCGGTTGCCCAGCAAGGCGCGCTGGGGCGCCTGGACGACGGCCCGTTCGACGTCGCGGTCACGATCGGCTTCAAGCCCGGTGTCACGGACCCGGTCGGCCGCTCCGCGCGCGTGTGCGTCGAGGACACGCTCGGGCGGCGCCTGTCGGAGGACGACGCCGTCTACACGTCCACGATGTATCTGTTCGACGGCATCGACCGCGCCCTGGGCGAGGAGATCGCGTCGGAGCTGCTCGCCAACCCGGTCATCCAGACGATCCGCGTCGAGGAGGCCGCGGCGTGGCGGAGCGCGGCGCCGGACCTGACGGTCCCACGCGTCCTCGCGCACGACAGGCCCCGGGTCGAGACGATCGACCTGTCCGGCCCCGACGCACGGCTCGAGGAGCTGTCGCGGGCGAGGCTGCTCGCGCTGTCCCGGGACGAGATGCGCGCGATTCGCGATCACTTCCGCGCTCTCGGACGCGCGCCGACCGACGTCGAGATCGAGTGCCTCGCCCAGACGTGGAGCGAGCACTGCAAGCACAAGATCTTCGGGGCGACCGTCACCTACGAAGAGCCGGGCCGGCCCGCCGAGACGATCCGCTCGCTGTTCGCGACGCACATCAAGGGCACGACCGAGGCGATCGCGAGCCCTTGGCTTGTCAGCGTCTTCCACGACAACGCGGGTGTGATCGCCTTCGACGCGCACGACCACCTCGTCTACAAGGTCGAGACTCACAACTCCCCTTCCGCCCTCGATCCCTACGGCGGCGCGATCACCGGCATCGTCGGCGTGAACCGCGATCCCTTCGGCACCGGACGCGGGGCCGAGCTGCTCGCGAACGTGTGGGGGTATTGCTTCGCCTCGCCGCTGTACGCGGGCGAGCGTCCTCGCGGGCTCCTCCACCCCCGGCGGATTCGCGAAGGGGTCCACCACGGCGTCATCGACGGCGGCAACCAGAGCGGCGTTCCGTACGGACGGGGCTGGGAGATGTTCGACGACCGGTTCCTCGGAAAGCCCCTGGTGTTCTGCGGCACGGTCGGCAAGCTCCCGGTCACGATCGCCGGCCGCCCCGGGGAAGAAAAAGGCGCGCGGCCCGGCGACCTCATCGTCATGGTCGGAGGGCGGATCGGCGCCGACGGGATCCACGGCGCGACGTTTTCCTCCGCCGCGCTCGATGAGACCGCGCCCATCCAGGCGGTCCAGATCGGGGATCCGATCACGCAGAAGCGCATGTTCGATTTCCTCATCGAGGCGCGTGACCGCGGGCTGTACACGTCGATCACGGACAACGGGGCCGGCGGGCTCTCCTCGTCGGTCGGCGAGATGGCGCGCGAGCCCGGGGGGGCCGACCTCGATCTGGCCGAAGCACCCCTGAAGTACGCGGGCCTCGCCCCGTGGGAGATCTTCCTCTCCGAAGCTCAGGAGCGGATGACCCTCGCCGTGCCGCCCTCTTCGATCGAGGCGTTCCTCGCGTTGGCCGCCCGCCGCGAGGTCGAGGCCAGCGTGCTCGGCACGTTCACCGATTCCGGGGTGCTCCACGTCACCTACGGGGACGAGACGGTGGGCCGGCTGTCGATGGACTTCCTCCACGAAGGGAACCCCGACCTGAACTTGACCGCACGCTGGGAGCCGCCGTCATTCGAGGAGCCGCCCGACGGCGCGCGCACGGAGCTCTCCCCGGCGCTCCTGTCCTTGCTGTCGCGGCTCAACCTCGCCTCCGGCGAGGAGATCGCGCGACACTACGATCACGAGGTCAAGGGGCTCACCGTGATCAAGCCGTGGGTGGGCGTGGCGTCGGATGTTCCCGCGGAGGCAACCGTGCTCCTCGTGCGGCACGGCACGATCAGCGGGTACGTGCTTTCCGAGGGCGTGAACCCCTTCTTCTCCGATATCGACACGCACGCGATGGCGCAGTCCGCCCTCGACGAGGCGGTGCGACGCCAGCTCTGCGGCGGCGCTCGTCTCGACCGCATTGCGATCCTGGACAACTTCTGCTGGCCCGACCCGGTGGCGTCCCCCTACAAGATGGCGCAGCTGGTGCGCGCTTGCCGGGGCCTGGACGAGCTGGCGCGCGTCTACGGCACGCCGCTCGTCTCCGGCAAGGACTCCATGAAGAACGACTCGACGATGGGCGGCGTGACGATCAGCATCCCGCCCACGCTGCTCGTCTCGGCGATCGGCCGGATCGACGACGTCCGCGACGCGGTGACGCTCGATTTGAAGGCGCCGGGGGACGCAGTGTTCGTCCTCGGCGTCACCCGTGACGAGACCGGGGGGAGCGAGTATTTCCGCTGGCTCGGCGAGCGGGACGGCCGCAAGGCGCGCCTCGGCGAGCCCGCCCCCTACGTCGGCAACAAGGTGCCGCGAGTGCGTGCTTCGGAGACGCTGCCCCTCTACCGGGCGCTCGCCGAGGCGATCCGCCGCGGTCTCGTCCGCTCGGCGGCCACGCCCGCTTTGGGCGGCCTCGCGCTGGCGATCGCGCGCGCGGCGATGGCGGGAGAGCTCGGCGTCGATCTCGATCTCGCCGCGTCCCCGGATCTCTCCCAGCTCCCGCCGGAGGTGGGGCTCTTCTCGGAATCGAACGGCCGGTTCGTGGTCTCCTGCGCGGCCGAACACGCCGCGGCGATCGAGACGCTCTTCGCGGGGCTGGCGTGCCGGCGCGTCGGCACCGTGACCGAGGTCCGGCGCGTCCGCGTGACGCTCGGCGAGCGGGTGCTCCTCGATGCGAGCCTCGACGAGATGAAGACCGCCTACAAGAAGACGTTTCGCCGTGGCTGAGCCGCGCGTTCTCGTCATCACGGGCCTCGGCCTCAACTGCGAGGCCGAGACCGAGGCCGCGTTCACCCGAGCCGGCGGGCGGCCGGAGCGCGTGCACCTGCTCGATCTGCTGCACCGCGAAAGCGGGAAACGCATCACCGACTACCCCATCCTCGCGTTCATCGGGGGGTTCTCGTTCGGCGACCACCTCGGGACGAGGTCGGTCTTCGCAAACAAGATCCGCTGACGACTGTACGACGACCTCCTGAGCTTCGTCGAGCGCGGCGGGCTCGTGCTCGGCGTGTGCAACGGATTCCAGACGATGGTGCGCCTGGGGATCCTCCCGGGACTCGACGGCGACTACCGCACGCCCCGCGCTGCCTTGGTCGGAAACGACCGGCCGGGCTACCGCGATGCGTGGGTCACGCTGACGTTCGACGAGGCGTCGCCGTGCGTCTGGACGCGCGGCCTGACGACGATGGAGCTCCCCTCGCGTCACGGCGAGGGAAAGTTCGTGGCCGGAGCCGACGTGCGGCGGCGGCTGGAGGACGAGCACCTCATCGCGGCGCGGTACGCGGGGCCCGACGGCGCACCGACCGAGGCGTGGCCCCACAACCCGAACGGATCCGAAGGGGGGGTCGCGGGCATCTGCGATCCGTCCGGGCGGATCTTCGGGCTGATGCCGCACCCGGACGCCTATCTCGAGCCGTTCCACCATCCGCGGTGGACACGGCGCAAGCTCTTGGGTCCGATCCCGGACGAAGGCGACGGCATGCGCATCTTCCGCAACGGCGTCGCGGCCGTGCGCTAGCCCTTCTCCTCGCTCATGAACCCGACGAGGTGACCGTCGGGATCCAGAATGAAGGCGAGCCAGAGATCGGCGTGAGGCAGCTTCGCGATGACGTGGGGCTCCTCGTGGAGAGGAATCCCACGGGCGACGAGCCCGGCCACGAATTCCCGCACGCTCGCGACCCTGTAGAAGACGACAGGGTGGGCCTCGGTGGGGCCACCCGATTCCCGCGTGGCGAGCATGAGCCTCGTGCCGCCGCAATCGAGGAAGCCGAGGCCCGGGGGTGCCGTGAACAGGAACTTCAGGCCGACGACGTCGCGGTAGAAGGCGACGGAGCGCTCGACGTCGGCGACCGTCATCGCGAGCTGGGCGACGCCCGTCACACCTCCACTCATCGCTTCTCCTCCACGACCGAGTGCACATCGTACTCCCGCACGATCCGCGCCCTCCAAGCGATCCAGGCCGCGGCGAGCACCGTCGCGACCCCGCCGGAGACCACCGAGACGGTCGCGCCGACGGCGACGGAAGCGAACAGCGCCGCCACGAGCCCCGCCTCGAGCTCCCCGAGCTGCGGGCCGCCCATGAAGAAGATCATGTTGACCGACGTCATGCGGCCGCGCATCGCGTCGGGGGTGATCATCTGGCGGACGACCTGCCGCACGACGGTCGAGACGAGATCGGCGGCGCCCGCCGCGGCGAGGGCGGCGAACGTGAGCAGGTAGCTCCTCGATAGCCCGAAGACGACGGTGGCGGCGCCGTACGCGGCGACCGCCCAGAGGAAGACGCGCCCCTGGCGGGGCGGAAGCGGCCGCAGCGCCGTGTACAAGGATCCGATCAAGGCACCGAGCGCGGGGGCGGCCCGCAGCCAGCCGAACCCGAACGCTCCGACCTTGAGGATCTGATCGGCGAAGATCGGAAGGAGCGACGTCGCGCCGGAGAAGAACGTCGCGACGAAGTCGAGGGCCATCGTCCAGACCATGATCGGCGTCGAGAAGACGAACCGCAGGCCTTCACGGAGCTGGGCCCACGGGTGGGCGCGCCCCGCAGCGCTCCCCTCGACGGCACCGGAGGCTCGCATCGTCAGCAGCGTGCCCAGCACGCCGAGGAACGAGACCGCGTTGACCAGGTAGATCGCCGCGAGGCCCCGCGTCCCCGTCCCCGCGGTCGCGATGAAGACCCCCGCGACCGCCGGACCCGCGATCATCCCGACGTGGAACATCGTGAGGTTCATCGCGAGCGCCCCGGGAAGCACATCGCGGGGGACCAGCCGTGGGACCAGCGCCTGCCGCGCCGGGTTGTCGAACGATCCCGCCGCCGAGGTCAGCCCCGTGAGGACGTAGAGGAGCCAGCGGGTCTCGCGGCCCGCGAAGGTGAGCCCGGCGAGCGTCACCGCGACCACCGTCATCGTGAGCTGCGTCGCCAGCAGCACCTTTCGCCGGTCGTAACGGTCCGCCACGACCCCGCCCCACAGCGAAAGGGTCGCGATCGGAATGACGCGGGACAGCCCGACGAGCCCCAGCGCCAGAGGCGAGCGGGTCAGCAGGTAGACGTGCCAGTCGATCGCCGCCGCCTGCATCTGGGAGCCGGTCAAGGAAACGAGCTGGGAGAGCCAGAGCCGGCGGAAATCGCGGTATCTCAACGAGACGTACGGGCGCACCGGCGGCACTCTAGCAACCGGGGTGCAACCTTCCTAAGCTTGGGGCGTTCCCTGGATGGGCGCATGACGACCGTGGAATTCGAAGACGCGGTGCGGGAGCACAAGGATCGGGTGTACGGGTACGCCCGATCGCTCCTGAGAGATTCGGAAGACGCGCGCGACGCCGCCCAGGAGTGCCTCGTGAAGCTCTGGCAGCACAAGGATCAAGTGGAGCCGGGGGCGGGATGCCGCAGCTGGCTCCTGCGTGCCGCGCACAACCTGTGCATCGACCGCATCCGACGGCGCACGGTGAGACGCGAGGTCGATCCCGAGGAGAGCGCCGAGCTCGCCGACGCCCGCCCCGGCCCGGAGCGGCTCGCCGCCTCGAGTCATGCCGGGCAGCTTCTCGAGCGTGCGCTGATGGGATTGGGAGAGCGCGATCGCGCGATCGTGCTCCTGCGCGAGATCGAGGGGCTCCGGTACGAGGAGATCGCGGAGATCCTCGGCATGAACCTCGGAACCTTGAAGGCGACGCTGCATCGCGCGCGTGAGCGGCTCCGTCGCGACCTGGTCCGGCAGGAGGTGACTCCATGATCGCTTGCGACATCGGCCGCGAGCGCGTCCACGCCCACCTCGACGAGACGCCCGGCGCGGCGCTCTCGGAGAGTCTCTCCCTCCATTTCGCGACGTGCCCGGGGTGCCGTGAGCTCTACGAGGACCTCGTCGCCCTCCGCGCGGCGCTGCGCGCGAGGCCGCGGCCGGAGCTTCCGGCCGACGCGCTCGAGGCCGTCTGGGAGCGAACCGTCCGCCGTCCCGCGGCCGGCTGGCTCGACGGCTGGCGCCGTGCCGCGGCCGCCGCGGTGCTCGTCACCGCGGTCTCGGCGTCCACGCTGTGGCTCCTGCGCGGATCGCCGGCACCCGCCGGGCCGACGCCGGCCCAGATCGCCCTGGCCGAAGCCCAGGCGGATCTCGTCCTCTCCTATGCGGCGCGGGCGATCCAGGCGACGCGCACCGCCACGACGCACCGCGTCGTCGGCTCGAAGATCTCCCCCGCCGTCCGCGGCGACGTCCCGTCCGACTCCAGGAGACGCTGACCATGCGAACCGCTCACGTGATCCTCGCCGCCGTCGCGGCCCTTGCCCTCGTCGTGGGGCCGGCCTCGGCCGCCCCCCCCGAAAAGCCGGCCGCGTCCCACGCCGGGTACGTCGACGGCGCGGCGTTCCGGGCGCTCATCGACAGCGACAAGGACATCGTCGAGATCAGCCTCGAGGGCCCCACGCTCCGGGCGCTCTGCAACAAGAAGGACGAGGACGTGGAGGAACGCGAGCTGTACTGTCAGCTGAAAGCGATCCACGCGGTCATCGGGAGCGTCCGGGGACCGGCTGCGAGCGCGCTGACCCTCGTCCAGCAGACCGACCAGAAGCTCGTCGCCGCGGGGTGGCAGCGCATGACCCGTATCAAGGACGAGACATCGTCGATCTCCGTCCTCACGCACGTCTCCGGAGACCAGATCGACGGCCTCGTCGCGCTCATCTTCGACTCCGAGGACAAGGAGCTCGTGTTCGCGAACCTCGCCGGCGCGATCGATCTCAACCGTTTGGGCGAGATCGGAGATCGTTTCGACGTGCCCGGACTCGATCACATCCCCGGCGCCCGCTAGTCCCAGAAGCCTCGGCCCGTCGCGATCCACCCGCCGACGATCGCGGTGGCGAGCATCTCCACGACTCCCCACCCGGCCAGGAGGAACCCCCACCTCAACGGAAACAATCCGATGTGCACGCGCCCCCACGCCGTGTACGCGTAGAGGAACACCCAGCCGAACGCCGCCGCCACCAGCGCGGCCTTGACCCCCGTGCCGAACCGCGCGGTAAGGCAAGCGAACAGCAACGTCACCGCGACGCCGGTCAGAAGCCGCACGAGCGTGTGCGGGACGACATCGGAGGGCTCGCCGATCGGGCGGAGGCCGTGCTCGCGGAGAAGCGCCTGGAGCTTCTCCACGCCGACCATGTGCGCGAACCCGAAGCCGGCGACGAGATTGACAGCACCCGCGGCGAGCCCGGCGGCCATGAGGCGGCCCGCGCTCACCGTCACGAGCACGCCTCGACAAAGCAGACGTCGAACACGGTCGCCCAGCCCCCTTCGTAGACTTCGCGGGTCTCCTTCGCGGCGGCGCCGAGCTTGGCCCAGCCCCGGTGCGTGAGCTCGACGCGCGTTCCGTCGGGGATCGCGGCGAAACGTACCTCGACTTCCTGTGCGGTCGCGGGATCGTGGCCGGGATGCCACGTCATCGCGAAACGATGCGGCGGCTCCCAGAGAAGGACCGTGCCCCAGAGCCCGCGCGCCCCGTCCTTGCCGACCTCGAATACGTCTCCGCCGACGCGCGGCTCGATCCCGCACGTGACGGCGTCGGCCTGGTAGATCGAGAACATGTGGAGGGGCCACCAGGAAGCCAGCTTCGTGGTGAACACCTCGAACG
>Ga0137451_1000321_pt1 | contig 14530 bp, 1 predicted proteins | sample EasRivERMGT500_2_FD_102336 | JGI IMG/M metagenome (GOLD analysis project Ga0137451, IMG submission 102336) | Soil microbial communities from meander-bound floodplain in the East River, Colorado, USA - East River MetaG ERMGT500_2 | ecosystem: Environmental > Terrestrial > Soil > Floodplain ... | reverse complement strand
CGGCTTCATGGCCGACGGCAGGACCTGGGTCACCGTCGACGGCTTCACCGTCACCCGCACCGAGAACGTCGGCATCACCCTGTCGGGCGAGTGCGAGAACGTCACGCTCGCACGGAACACCGTCACCTTCGCCAACCTTGCGGGCATCCAGATCGCGGGCGGCTTCGGGATGCTGATCGGATCGAATGCCGTCTCCGACAACAACGGCCACGGCATCGCGCTGCGCGCAGGAGCCTCGGGCAGCATCCTCGAGGACAACGAGTCGTTCCGCAACGCCAGCCTCTCTCTGGCCTCTGCGAACGGGATCCACCTCGATGGCAGCCCCGGCAATATCGTGAGGCGCAACCGGCTCCACGACAACCAGGACGCCGGCCTCCAGCTCCAGGCCGGCTCCAACAACTGCGCCGCCTCCCTGAACCGTTGCTGGAACAACGGCGGCCACGGCTACGATCACGTCTCGGTCACGGGGACCACCCACGTCTGCGACGTCGCCTTCGGAAACTACCGAGACGGGTTCGCGGTCCATGGCGGCTCCACCGGCACCCGGATCTACAACTCCATCGCCACCGACAACGGGATGGCCACCCGCGGGTTCGACATGTCGGTGGACGGGACCTCGACTTCCGAGTTCGCGTCCAGCCACAACCTGTTCTGGAATTCGACCGGCCGGGAACCGGTCAAGTACGCCGACATGCCCTACTCCTCCGTGACGGCGTACATCACGGCGAGCGGGCAGGACGAACACACCTTGCAGGCCGACCCGCGGTTCGCGGACCCGGCGGCCGGCGACTTCCACTTGCTGCCGGGCTCCCCGGCGATCGACAACGGCAACTCCGCGGTGCCGGGCTGGCCGGCGACCGATGCCGAGGGGCACGGGCGGGTGAATGATGCGGCGATCACCGACATGGGCACGGGGCCGGTTGCGTATTCCGATCGCGGCGCGCTGGAATACCTTCCGCCCGACTACGTGCCGGTGGTGACGGCGTCTGCGACGGCGACGGGAGCGGAAGGCAGCCCGCTCACCGTGACGGTGACGGCTTCCGACCTGGACGGCGATGCGATCGCTGCGCTGAGCGCCACGGGACTGCCGGCGGGGGCCACGTTCACCGCCGGTCCCGGGAACACCAGCGGCACCTTGAGCTGGACGCCGTCATTCACCCAGGCGGGGTCCTGCATTGTGTCCTTCACCGCCGCCAACCAGCACTCCGGCCAGGCCAGCACTGTGATCACGGTGGGCGACGTGGACCGCGCGCCGTTGATCACCGCGCCAACCCTGGTGTCGGCGCCCGAGGCCGGCCGGATGTCCATCACGGTGCAGGTGGCGGATCCGGATGGCCAGGCGGTGAGCTCGCTCACCTCGGGATCCAGGGCTGGCGCCGAGGACCTGGACGGAGAGGCGATCACATCTCTCACCGCCGACCTCTCGGGCCTGCCGCCGGGGGCCACGTTCGCCGCCGATCCCGGGAACACGTCCGGCACGCTCACCTGGACCCCGGGCTATCACGACGCCGGCAGCTACACGGCGACGTTCACCGCGAGCAACGCCCTGTCCTCCACTGCCAGCACCGCGATCACCGTGAGCAACGCCGACCGCGCACCGACCATCGCCGCCCCCGCCACCGCCACCGTGCTGGAAACCGGGGCGGTCACGGTCACGGTGCACTCCAGCGACATCGACGGCGAGGCGATCACCGCGCTGAGCGCGAACCTCTCGGGGCTCCCCGCCGGCAACAACGCCGTCTTCACCCCCGGCCCCGGCGACTCCACCGGCACCCTCACCTGGACCCCGACCTACGCCGACGCCGGCAGCCACACCGTCACCTTCACCGCCGCCAACGCACTCTCCGCATCGGCGAGCACGGTCATCACCGTCACCAACGTGGACCGCGCCCCGATCGTGACCGTGCCCGTCACCGTCTCCTCGCCCGAGGCCACAACGCTCGTCCTCACCGTGCAGGCCGCCGACCCCGATGGCCAGCCGCTCAGCTCGCTGCTCGCGGATCTCTCCGGCCTGCCGCCGGGGGCCACGTTCACCGTCGGCCCCGGGAACACCACCGGCACCCTGACCTGGACCCCGGGCTACTTCCAGGCGGGCAGCTACAGCGTGAGCTTCTTCGCAGCCGCCGGCGGCCTCTCGGCGACCGCCACCACCGCGGTCACCATTGCCAACGCGGACCGCGCGCCGATCGTCGCAGCGCCCGCCACCGTTTCGGTCTCCGAGCTGGGCCCGGTCACCGTCACGGTGCACGCCGCCGACGCCGACGGCGACGCGATCACTTCGCTGAGCGCGAATCTCTCGGGCCTGCACGCCGGCAACAACGCCGTCTTCACCCCGGGCCCCGGAGACTCGACCGGCACCCTGACCTGGACCCCGACTTTCGCCGACTCGGGCCGCTACAGCGTCACCTTCACCGCCGCCAACGCGCTCACCGGCGCGGCCACCACCGTGATCGCGGTCACCAACGTCGACCGCGCCCCGGCGATCGCAGCAGCAGCCGCCGCAGTGGCGGAAGGGAACGTGCTGTCCGTCACGGCACACGCCACCGACATCGACGGGGACGCGATCTCGTTGAGCGCGAACCTCTCGGGTCTGCCGGCCGGCAACAACGCCGTCTTCACCAAGGGCCCCGGTGACACGACCGGCACGCTGACCTGGACCCCGACCTACGACGATGCGGGGAGCTACAGCGTCACCTTCACCGCCGCCAACGCCCTCTCCGCCACCACCGGCGCCACCCTCACCGTCACCAACGTGGACCGCGCCCCGGTCGTGTCCGTGCCCGCCACCGTGCCCGCCGCCGAGGTCGCGACCCTCACCCTCACGATCCACGCCGCCGATCCGGACGGCCAGGCGCTCGGCTCGCTGGTCGCCGATCTCTCGCGCCTGCCGGCGGGCAACAACGCCGTCTTCACCGCCGGCCCCGGAGATACCACCGGCACCCTGACCTGGACCCCGACCTACGCCGACTCCGGCCGCTACAACGTGTCGTTCACCGCCGCCAACGCGCTCTCCGGCTCCGCGAGCAGCGTGTTCCTCGTCGCCAACACCGACCGCACGCCGACCATCGCCGCCCCCGCCACCGCCGCGGCAGCGGAGGCCAGCCCGGTGTCCGTGACCGTGCACGCCGCCGACGTCGACGGTGACGCGATCAGCGCGCTGAGCGCGAACCTCTCGGGACTCCCGGCCGGCAACAACGCCGTCTTCACCCCCGGCCCCGGCAACACCACCGGCACCCTCACCTGGACCCCGACCTACAACGACGCCGGCAGCCACACCGTCACCTTCACCGCCGCCAACGCACTGTCCGCATCGGCGAGCACGGTCATCACCGTCACCAACGTGGACCGCGCCCCGATCGTGACCGTGCCCGCCACCGTCTCCTCGCCCGAGGCCACAACGCTCGTCCTCACCGTGCAGGCCGCCGACCCCGATGGCCAGCCGCTCAGCTCGCTGATCGCGGATCTCTCGGGCCTGCCACCGGGGGCCACGTTCACCGTCGGCCCCGGGAACACGACCGGCACCCTGACCTGGACCCCGAGCTACTTCCAGGCGGGCAGCTACACCGCGACCTTCTTCACCGCCGCCGGCGGCGTCTCGACCTCTGCGACCACCACGATCACCGTGGACAATCTGGACCGGCCGCCCGCTGTGAGCGCCCCGGCCGCCGCCCTCGTGGCCGAGGCCGGCACGGTGTCGGTGAGGGTGCACGCCTCCGACATCGACGGTGAACCGATCGCGTCGCTCACCGCGACCTTCTCGCCGCAACCGCCAGGAGGCGGCGGGGTGTTCACCGCCGACCCCGGAGACTCGACCGGCACCCTGACCTGGACCCCGACCTACGCCGACTCGGGCCGCTACACCGTCACCTTCACCGCCGCCAACGCGCTCAGCGGCACCGCGAACACGGTGCTCACGGTGAGCAACGTCGACCGCGCCCCGGCGATCGCAGCGCCGTCTGCGGCCGCTGCGGCGGAGGCGAGCCCGCGATCCATCACGGTGCACGCCGCCGACATCGACGGAGACGCGATCTCGTTGAGTGCGAACCTCTCGGGTCTGCCGGCCGGCAACAACGCCGTCTTCACCAAGGGCCCCGGTGACACCACCGGCACGCTGACCTGGACGCCGACCTACGACGATGCGGGGAGCTACAGCGTCACCTTCACCGCCGCCAACGCCATGTCCGTCACGGCCAGCACGGCGTTCACCGTGAGCAACACGGACCGCGCGCCGATCGTGAGCGCGCCCGCCACGATCTCCACGGCCGAGACCCAGCCGGTCACCATCGCGGCCCACGCCGCCGACCCGGATGGCGATCCGGTCGGCCCACTGGTTGCCGACCTCTCGAACCTGCCGCCCGGGGCCACGTTCACAACCGACCCCGGAGACACCAGCGGCACGCTTGCCTGGACTCCGTCCTACGCCGACTCGGGGGTCCACACGGTGCTCTTCACGGCGGCCAATGCACTCCGCGGCACGACGACCACGGCGATCGCCGTGGCCAACGTGGACCGCGCGCCGACGATGACGGCCCCGGTGGCGGCCGCGGTCGCAGAGGGCAGCCCGGTGTCGGTGACCGTGCGCGCCGCGGACGTTGACCAGGATGCCGTCACCTCCCTCACCGCCGATCTGTCGGGCCTGCCCGCCGGGAACAACGCCGTGTTCACCGCCGATCCGGGAGACTCGACCGGCACGCTCACCTGGACTCCGACCTACGAGAATGCGGGCCACTACACCGTCACGTTCACCGCCGCCAACGCCCTCTCCGCGACCGCCAGCACCGCGATCTCGGTGAGCAACGTGGACCGCGCTCCGATCGTGGCCGTGCCGCCCTCGCTCTCCGTGCCCGAGGCCGGATCGGTCGTCCTCATCGTTCACGCTGCGGATCCCGATGGCCAGCCGCTGAGCTCGCTCAGCTTCTCCGGCCTGCCCGCGGCGGCCACCTTCACCGTGGGTCCCGGGGACACGATCGGGACGTTGAGCTGGAACCCGGGTTACTTCGACGCAGGCGTGTACACGGTCACCTTCACCGCCGCCAACGTCCTCGCGAGCACGGCGAGCACACGGATCACGGTGAGCAACCTGGATCGCGCCCCCGCCGTGAGCGCCCCGGCCGCCGCAGCCGTGGCCGAGGCCGGTTCGCTGTCCGTGACCGTGCACGCCACCGACCTCGACGGCGAGCCGATTTCGTCGTTGACCGCGAGCCTCTCGCCGCAACCGCCCGGGAGCAGCGCAGCTTTCACCGCCGGTCCCGGAGACACGACCGGCACCCTGACCTGGACTCCGACCTACACCGACGCCGGCAGCTACACCGTGACCTTCACCGCCGCCAACGCGCTGTCGGGCTCCGCCAGCACCGCGATCACCGTGGCCGACGTGGACCGCGCCCCGCTCGTCATCGCACCGGCCGCAGTGTCCGGGCCCGAGACGACCCCGATCACCCTCACGGTCCAGGCCGCCGACCCGGACGGTGATGCGATCCTGGCGCTGAGCGCCGATCTCGCGGGCCTGCCACCCGACAACGACGCGGTCTTCACCCCCGACGCGGACAACACCGGCGGCACGCTGACCTGGACTCCGAGCTACCAGGACTCGGGGAGCTACACCGTGAGGTTCGGGGCCGTCAACACATTCGCAGCCACTGCGAGCACCGTGATCCGCGTCGGCAACGTGGATCGCGCCCCGATCCTCAGCGCCCCGGCTGCGATGGCCGTGGCCGAGGGCGGCGCGCTCGCGGTCGCGGTGCACGCCGCCGACCCCGATGGCGACGCGATCGCATCGCTCGCCGCCAATCTCTCCGGCCTGCCCGCAGGCGCCACCTTCACCGCCGGTCCCGGAGACTCGACCGGCACCCTGACCTGGACCCCGGGCTACAGCGCGGCCGGGAGCTACACCGCCACCTTCACCGCCGCCAACGCGCTCTCCGCCACGACCACCACCGCGATCACCGTGAGCAACCTGGACCGCGCGCCCGCGCTCGTCGCACCGGCCACCGTCTCGACGCCCGAGACGAGCCTGCTCACCCTCACGGTGCACGCTGCGGATCCGGACGGCGATGCGATCGCGTCGCTGATTGCCGCGGGCCTGCCCTCCGGGGCCACGTTCACCCCGGGTCCGGGCGACACCACCGGGACGCTCGTCTGGACCCCGAGCTACAGCGCGGCCGGCAGCTACACCGTGACCTTCACGGCCGCCAACGCGCTGTCGGGCTCGGCCAGCACCGTGATCACCGTGAGCAACGTGGATCGCGCGCCGGTCGTCGTCGCACCCGCAACCGCATCGACCGTTGAAGGCAGCCCGCTCACGGTCATCGTGCACGCCGCGGACGTCGACGGCGATGCGATCACGTCGCTGATCGCCTCGGGCCTGCCCCCGGGGGCCGCCTTCACGCCCGGTCCCGGAGACACGACCGGCACGCTCGAATGGACCCCGGGCTACAGCTCGGCCGGGAGCTTCATCGTGACCTTCACCGCTGCCAACACACTCTCCGGCGCGGCCGGCACGATGATCACGGTCACCAGCGCGGACCGGGCGCCGGCCCTGACCGCGCCGGCCACGATCACGGCCCCCGAGGCGGGCCCGATCACCGTGACGGTGCAGGCCACGGATCCCAACGGCCAGGCGATCCAGTCTCTCACGGCCAACCTCTCCGGCCTGCCACCGGGGAACAACGCAGTCTTCACTCCCGGTGCAGCCAACGCGACCGGCACCCTGACCTGGACACCGGCCTACAGCGACGCCGGCAGCTACGCCGTGATCTTCACCGCCGCCAACACGCTCTCGGGTACGGCCACCACCGTGATCACCGTGAGCAATGTGGACCGCGCACCGGTGGTCACTGCGCCGGCCACCGCGTCCGTGCTCGAGGCGAGCCCGCTCACCGTGACGATCAGCGCCGGCGACATGGACGGCGACGGGATCACCTCTCTGACGGCGGATCTTTCGAGCCTGCCCGCCGGGAGCGGCGCGGTGTTCACCCCGGGCCCCGGAAACGCGACCGGCACGCTGGTCTGGACTCCCTCCTACGCCGACTCGGGGACCTACCCGGTGACGTTCACGGCGGCCAACGCGCTCCCGGGCTCGGCCGTCACGGTGATCGCCGTGACCAACGTGGATCACGCACCCCCGCCCGGCACGTTCTTCGTCGACGTCTCGAATCCCGCCTGCTCGAACCTGGGACCCGGCAGCGAAGCCCAGCCCTACTGCAGCATCTCCTCGGCGATCGCCGCGAACGGCGCCCCCGGCACGACGATCATCGTGAAGCCCGGCGTCTATCGCGAGCAGCTCACGGTCCCGGCCTCCGGCACCTCCGAGAGCCCGCTGGTCCTTCGGGCTTCTGCAACGGGAGTCCTGATCGACGGCGCAGACGACTTCTCCAACCCCGCGCAATGGGCGCAGTACGCGGGCAACGTGTGGCGCGCCGCGAGCGTGGGCTGGACCCCGAAGCAGGTGTTCGCCGACGGCGCGCGCCTCACGGCCTCGAACGGCACGCCGGCCAACCTCGCATCCGGCACCTTCCGGGCGACCAACGGGGGGCTCTATGTCAACGTGGGCGGAGGCAACCCCGCCAGTCATCAGGTCCAGGTCGGCCGCCGCAACTCCGGTTTCGTGGCCGCGAGCAAGTCATGGGTGATCATCGACGGCTTCGCCGTTACGCGCACGGAGGACATCGGGATCTACCTGGACGCGTGCGAGAACTCCAGTGTCACCCGCAATACCGTCACCTTCGCCAACAAGTACGGCATCCAGGCGGTCGGCGGATTCGCGCTGCTGATCGGATCGAACACCGTTTCCGACAACAACGATCACGGCATCTCGGTGACCACCGGCGTCTCGGGCAGCACGATCGAGGACAACGAGTCGTTCCGCAACGCCCGTCCTGGAGTGCGCGCCGCGAACGGGATCTACGTTCACGGCAGCCCCGGCAACGTGGTGAGGCGGAACCGGCTCCACGACAACCAGGATACCGGGCTCCACTTCCAGAAGGGCGCCAACAACTGCGTTTCGTACCTGAACCGCTCATGGAGCAACGGCGATCACGGCTATGACCACCTCGACGCCACCGGCACGCTGCACGTCTGCGACGTCGCATACGGAAACTACAAGGACGGCTTCTCGATCGAGGGCAACTCCAGCGGCACCCAGCTCTACAACTGCATCGCAACCGACAACGGGCTGACCACGAACGAGTTCGATCTATGGGTCGACGCCAACTCGTCGGTCGGTTTCGTGTCCGACTACAACCTGTTCTGGAATTCGACGAACCAGCCACCGGTCAAGTACATCGCCACACTCTACTCATCGGTGGCGAACTACAGCGCGGTGAGCGGACGGGACGCGCAATCGCTGCAGGCAGACCCACGGTTCGTGAACCCGGCGGCCGGGGACTTCCATCTGCAGGCGGGCTCCCCGGCGATCGACAACGCGAACTCCGGCGTGTCGGCGTGGCCTGAGTTCGACGCCGAGGGCCATGCGCGCGCCGATGACCCGCGGCGGCCCAACACCGGGGTCGGGCCGGTGCCCTACGCGGATCGCGGCGCGCTGGAGTACCGGCCCGCCCAGCTGACGATGACTCCGTCCTCCGGCACCGCGCCTCTCGCCGTGACCGCGAGCGCCATCGGATCGGTGGGCCCGGACGGCACAGCGGCGTCGTTCCGGTTCGACTTCGGCGACGGGACGGTGGTGGGCCCCCAGCCGGGAGCGACCGCCACCCACACCTACGGCGCGGGGGCCTGGACTGCGTGGGTCACGGTCACAGACGGAAGCGGCAGCGCCAGCACCGACACGGCAGTGGTGGCCGTGAACGCCCGGCCGGCTGCCGCGCTTGCCTCGGCTCCCACGAGCGGCGGCGCCCCGCTCACCGTCACGCTGAACGCTTCGGCGTCCAATGATCCGGATGGGCAGATCGTCTCGTACCGGTTCAACTTCGGCGACGGGGTCACGGGTGCTCCCCAGTCCAGCCCGGTGGCGACGCACTCCTACGGCACCGGCACCTGGGCCCCCATCGTTACGGTCACGGACAACCTGGGCGCCACCGCCGCGGCCTCGAGCCCGACGGCCGTGGTCGTCGGGCTGCCCAATGTGCCTCCGACCGCGAAGATGATCGTGACCCCCATGTCCGGCCCGGCGCCGCTCGCCGTGACGGCGGACGCTTCGCAGTCCGACGACTCGGACGGGATCATCGTGTCGTATCGTTTCGACTTCGGCGACGGCACGATCGCCGGGCCACAGCCATCCCCCACGACCAGCCACACCTATGCAGCGGGCGCGTGGACGCTGACGGTCACGGTCACCGACGAAGACGGTGGCACGTCCGCGATGACGACGGCGGTCACTGCCCTCGAGGACAGGGGCCGCGCCCCGGTGGTCGTGGCGGCACCCTTCGCCCCGGTCGCGGAGGCGAGCCCGCTCACCTTGACCGTGCACGCAGCCGATCCCGACGGCCAGGCGATCACATCGCTCACCGCCGACCTCTCCGGCCTGCCGGCCGGGAGCAACGCGCTCTTCACGGCCGGGCCCGGAGACACGATCGGCACGTTCACATGGACCCCCACCTACAACGACTCGGGGAGCCACACGGTGAGGTTCATCGCCGCCAACGACCTCTCGGGCTCGGCGAGCACCGTGGTCGCCGTGGGGAATGTGGACCGCGCCCCCGTCGTGGCGGCACCCGCAGCGGTGAATGTCATGCCGGCCTCGTCCCTGACCGTTCACGTGACGGCCGACGATCCGGACGGCGACCCGATCGCATCGCTCACGTCCAACCTCTCGGGTCTGCCGGGCGGCGGCGCGGTATTCGCCGCCGATCCCGGGGACACGACCGGCACGCTGACGTGGACCCCGGCCTCCGCCGACACGGGCACGTACACGGTCACGTTCACCGCCGCCAACGCGCTGGCGGACACGGTGGCCACGGCGATCTCCGTGGGCGTGTCGAACCGCGCGCCGGTGGTGACCGCTCCCGCAGCTGCAGCCGCCGTCGAGGGGAGCCCGCTCACCGTCACGGTGCATGCGCGGGACGAGGATGGAGACGTCATCCATTCGCTGACCGCCGATCTGTCGGGCCTCCCGGCCGGGAACAAGGCCGCGTTCACCGCGGGTCCGGGCGACACGACGGGGTTCCTGGCCTGGACCCCGGGCTACGACGACTCGGGGACCTATACGGTGAGGTTCACCGCCGCCAACGTGCTCTCCGGCACCACTTCCACCGTGATCACCGTTGGCAACGTGGATCGCGCCCCCGTGGTGACGGCGCCGACTGCCGTAAGTGGCCACGAGGCCACGACCATCACGATCTACCTCACGGCGGCGGACCCGGATGGCCAGCCGATCGCCTCGCTGAGCGCCGACCTGTCGAGTCTGCCGGCCGGGAACGGTGCGGTATTCACCCCCGGCGCCGGGAACTCCGCAGGGACGCTGAGCTGGACTCCCACAGCGGGCGACGTCGGAACGTACGATGTGACGTTCACTGCCGCGAACGCGCTCGCGGGGTCGTCGAGGACCTCGATCTCCGTGACCCCCACGAACCAGGCGCCGGTCGCCGCGCTGACGGTGGCTCCCGCGACCGGGAACGAGCCGCTGACCGTCGTGGCCGACGCTTCGACCTCGAACGACCCGGACGGCACGATCGTCTCGTACCGGTTCGACTTCGGCGACGGCACGGTGGTGGGTCCGCAGTCGGATGCGACGGCCTCGCATGTCTACGCAGCTGGGAAGTGGAACCTGAGCGTGGTCGTCACCGACGACGACGGCGTTGTCAGCAGCGCCGTCCAGCCGATCATCGTGGCAGCTGTGGGAGGCGGACCGAACCTGGTGGGCAACCCCTCGTTCGAGGTGAATACGACGGGCTGGAGCCCCTTCCCCGGATCCACGATTCAGCGCGTGGCGGGCGGCTTCGATGGCAACTACTCCCTCCGGACGATCGGGCCGGACACCCTCGCCACCTTCGGCATCAACGACTCGCCGAACTGGGTCACCACGACGCCCGCGGCCGGGACGCGCTACCGCTTCACCGCCTGGGTGAGGGCGTCGAGCAGCGGCGGCCAGGCCCGGCTGCGGGTACGGGAGTACCTCGGCCTGGTCCGGATCGGGGCAACGGGATACTTCTCGAATATCGTGGGGCTGTCCCCGGTATGGGACGGACTCCACATCGACTACGTCACGCAGCAGGCCGGAACCACGCTCGACCTGCAGGTGGAGGACGTGCCGTTGTCGATCGGAGAGGAATTCCAGGTCGACAACGTCTCGATCCGCATCGTGAGCCCGTCCTCCCCCGCGATGTCCGCAGCGGCGTCCGGTGCGGACCCCATGATCCCCCTGGGCTCCGCGAACCCCGAGGAGCCCGTCATCGACCTGGATTCGGGTGAACCGTTCTGGAAGGTCCGCATCGACCCCGCCACCGCGGGGACCGTGCCCTTCACGCGGCTGGCGCTGCGATACCAGGGCCGGGAGGTCGCGGCGTCCCAGGTCACCCCCTCCGGAGGCGGATCCCCGCCTGTGTTGCAGGCTCTGTTCGACCGTCGCGACCTGAGAACCCTGTTCGCGGGGCTCCCGCAGGGCCGGCAGGCCGTGACGGCGACCGTGATTGGAGAACGACTCGACGGGATCAGCGAGTTCGCAACACTGGCCGTCGAAGTCGTCGGCGCCCCGGCGCCCCTGCAGCCGATCGTGACTCCGAACCCGTTCCGTGCGAACGCGTGGATCGGGTTCGCGACCTCGCGGCCCGGACCGCTGCAGGCCGACATCTTCGACACCTCCGGGCGGCGGGTCCGCCGGCTGGCGGACGGATCGGAGGCTCCGGCCGGATGGCACGACCTGACGATCGACGGACGCAATGACGGCGGATCGAGGCTCTCCGCGGGCATCTACTTCTACCGCATCGTATCGGTGGACGGCGTGGCGACCGGACGCCTCGTGCTGCTGAGGTGACGTCGGTGCGCCCGGGTGTCGCCGCCTGGCTGGCCGCAGCCCTGATCGCAGCGGTGTCCACGGCGGGCATCCCGGCCACGGCCGGCGCACAGAGTGGCCCGGACGGGACAGTCCGCGTCAAGGTCGACGTCTACCCCGAGCAGGATGCGAGCGTGGACTATCTGTACACGCCCGGGACGTTCTACGTCGACGTCTCGAATCCGGCGTGCTCGGACCATGGCCCGGGAACGGAAGCACGGCCCTACTGCAACATCTCGGACGCGCTCGAGGGACACGCCGGCGCAGGCACCACCTTCATCGTCAAGCCCGGCGTCTATCACGAGCGGGTCACGATCCCCGCCTCCGGCACCCCCGACAGCCCGCTGGTTTTTCGCGCCGCCGGGGACGGAGTGGTGATCGACGGCGCCGACGACTACTCGAATCCGACCCGATGGGTGCCGTACTCCGGAGACGTCTGGGTCGCCGCCAGCGTCGACTGGACTCCCCGGCAGGTGTTCGCCGACGGCGCGCGGCTTGCGGCCTCGGGAGGATCACCGGCGAACCTCGCCCCCGGAACGTTCCGCTGGATGAACAACCTCGGCCTCTGCGTCAACGTGGGCGGCGGGAACCCGGCGGGCCACCAGATCGGGGTCGGTCGCCGCAAGTACGGCTTCGTGGCGTACGCCGAGGAGTGGGTGACGATCGAAGGATTCACGGTCACCCGCACCGAGGACCGGGGCATCTTCCTGTCCGATGACTGCGCGAACGTCAACGTGCTCCGCAACACGGTCACGTTCGCCAACAAGTACGGAATCCAGGCCACGAGAGGCTCCGCGCTCGTCATCGGGTCGAACACCGTCTCCGACAACAACGACCACGGCATCTCGATCACCAACGGTGTGACCGGCAGCGTCATCGAGGACAACGAGTCGTTCCGGAATGCGCGGCCTGGCATCCGCGCCGCGAACGGCATCTACCTCTACGGCAGCCCCGGCAACACCCTCCGGCGCAATCGCCTCCACGACAACCAGGACAGCGGCCTTCACATTCAGACCGGCTCCAACGATTGCGTCTCGTACCTGAACCGCTCCTGGAACAACGGCGACCACGGCTACGACCACATCGAGGCCACCGGCACGATCCACGTCCGCGACGTCGCCTACGGCAACTACAAGGACGGCTTCTCGATCGAGGGCGAATCCCCCGGCACCCAGCTCTACAACTGCATCGCCATCGACAACGGTCTCACCACCAACGAGTTCGACCTGTGGATCGACCTCGGCTCCACCCCCGGCTTCATCTCCAACTACAACCTGTTCTGGAACTCGACCCCCCAGCCGCCGGTCAAGCACATCACCACCCTCTACTCTTCGCTCGCGGCCTACAGTGCGGCGAGCGGCCAGGACACGCAGTCGCTGCAGGAGAACCCGCGCTTCGTGGACCCGGCGGCCGGCGATTTCCATCTGAACGCGGGATCGCCCGCGATCGACAACGCCGACTCCGGCGTGCCCAACTGGCCGTCGACCGACGCCGAGGGCGACGAGAGTGCCGATGACCCGATGCGGCCCGACGCGGGCGTCGGCCCGATCGCGTACGCGGATCGCGGCGCGCTGGAGTACCGGCCGGCCGGCCCGGCGACCGCGCTCACCCCGGAGATGACCCCGCTCACCATGGAGGTTCAAGGCACACCCGGACCCCGGCGCCCGATCCTCACGGAAAACCCGATGCGGGGGCGCGGCGGGATCGGGTTTGCGACCTCGCGGCCCGGGCTCCTGCAGGCCGACATCTTCGACGCTTCCGGGAGGCGGGTCCGCCGGTTGGCGGGCAGATCGGAGGCTCCTGCCGGATGGCACGACCTCACCATCGACGGGCGGAGCGACGGCGGCGCGACGCTCTCCGCGGGCATCTACTTCTACCGCATCGTGTCGGTGGACGGCGTCGCGACCGGACGCCTCGTCCTGCTGAGGTGAGCGTGACACCTTCGATCGCCGGTGCGATCCCCTGGCGTGCCGGTCGGCGGAGCCTGGCCGTTGCGCTGGCGGTCGCCCTGAGCGCGGCTTCCGCAACGGCCGCCCGTGCGGCCACCTACTTCGTGGACCGCTCGAGCGCCGCGTGCTCGAATCACGGCGCCGGCACCGAGGCCCAGCCTTACTGCACCATCTCGGCCGCGCTCAGCGCCCGCGGCGGCCCCGGCGTCACGTTCCGCGTCGAGCCCGGCATCTACTCCGAGCAGGTCACCGTCAACCTGTCGGGCGAATCGGGCAGCCCGCTCGTCCTCCAGGCCGCCGCGGGCGGCGTCGTGCTGGACGGCGCGGACGACTTCTCCGACCCCGCCCTGTGGGTGCGCGCTTCGGGAGACGTCTGGCTCGCAACGGGCGTCACCTGGGCGCCGGCCCAGGCGTTCGCGGACGGGGCGCGGCTCACGCCCTCCGCGAAGGCGCCGGCCGCTCTGGCGGCGCGCAGCTTCACCTGGGTCGCGGGCGCGGGGCTCTTCGTGAACGCGGGCGGGGGCAACCCGGCCGGGCACCAGACCCGCGTCGGGAGGCGCAAGTACGGCTTCTCCCTGTTCGGCAAGTCCTGGGTGACGATCGAGGGCTTCACGATCACCCGCACCGAGGACCGCGG
>Ga0137451_1000320_pt1 | contig 14561 bp, 13 predicted proteins | sample EasRivERMGT500_2_FD_102336 | JGI IMG/M metagenome (GOLD analysis project Ga0137451, IMG submission 102336) | Soil microbial communities from meander-bound floodplain in the East River, Colorado, USA - East River MetaG ERMGT500_2 | ecosystem: Environmental > Terrestrial > Soil > Floodplain ... | reverse complement strand
TGACGCTCACGACGACGGGCGGGCTGGTCGGAATGGTGTCCGGCTTCGCGGTCGCCTTCCTGATCGCCGCCCTCTCGCCGCTGCCCTACGCGGTCAAGCCGTGGTCGATCGTGGCGGCGCTCGCGATCGTCTTCGCGGTCGGGATCTTCTTCGGGCTCTACCCGGCGAGCCGCGCCGCGCGGCTGCAGCCGGTCGAGGCGCTGCGCCGTGAGTGACGCGCCGGTCCGCAAGCGGATCTCGCTGTCGCACCTCGTCGAGGGGGTGCGCCTCGCGCTGGAGACGCTGGTCGACCACCGCATGCGCTCGGGGCTCGTGATACTCGGCGTCTCGATCGCGGTGGCGACGGCGATGGGGATGGTCGCGATCCTGTCGGGCCTCGGCCAGAAGATCACGAACGACGTGAAGGGCGGCGACACCGCGATCTTCTCGATCACGCGCTGGAGCCACCTCGACGAGGGCGACAGCGAGGACCGCCGCCCGCGTCCGAAGCTGACCGCGCGCGACGCCGCCGAGATCGAGCGGCTCGAGGAGGTGGGCGAGGTCGAGATCCGCTACGGCCACGGCCAGGGGCGCTCGATCGAGCACGGCGACAAGCAGGCGCGGCTCATCTTCGTGATGGGCACCAGCATGGCCTTCCAGAAGTTCGAGACGCTCGACATCCAGTCGGGGCGCTCCTTCACCGGAGGCGAGCTGCGCACCGCGCAGCCGGTCTGCGTGCTGGCGGAACGGACGGCGCGCGACCTCTTCCCCGGCGAGGACGCGACCGGCCACGTCATCCGCGTGAGCGGCGAGAACTACACGATCGTCGGCGTCTTCGCGAAGTACGACAGCCTCTTCGGCGGCCTCTTCGAGAACTTCGCCGTCATCCCCTACACGACCTACGAGCACAAGCTGCGCGATCGCTGGGAGTCGGCGCAGTTCAACGTCTTCCCGCGCATGCCGGAGACGCTGGCGGAGGCGATCAACTCGACGCGCGGCGTGCTGCGCGCGCTGCACCACCTCACGCCGCGCCAGGAGGACGACTTCGCGATCGTCACGTCCGACGCGAAGCTCGAGTTCCTGCAGAAGATCACCGGTCCGATCGCGCTCGTCCTCGTGCTGATCTCCTCGATCGGCCTCATGGTCGGCGGCATCGGCGTGCTGATCATCATGCTGGTGAGCGTCACGGAGCGGACGCGCGAGATCGGCGTGCGCAAGGCCATCGGCGCCTCGCGGCGCGAGATCCTCTGGCAGTTCCTGATCGAGGCGGCCGTGCTGACGCTGATCGGCGGCGCCATCGGGATCGGGCTCGGGCTGCTGATCGCGCGCGGCGCCTCGCAGGCGATGTCGTTCCCGTTCGTGCTGCCGCTGCAGTGGGTCGGCATCGCGGTCGTCGTCTCGGGGGGCATCGGCCTCGTCTTCGGCCTCTATCCCGCGAACCGTGCTGCTCGGCTCGACCCGATCGAGTCGCTGCGGTACGAGTGACGCGTCGCGCCGCGACTGGAGCCGTTCCGCGCGCGACGGAAAACGTTTCCGGTGGACGCGCCGCGCCGCCGTGAGAGAGTGGCTCCGACCGGACGCCGCTCCCGGCGACCGCCCCAGGTGGAAGCGTGATGGCCAGCGAATCCCCGAGGAAAGCCGCACTCCCGCGCGCCCGCGTGCTCATCGCGGTCGCCGACGCCGGCCGGCTGCGCCGGCTGCGGCGCGCGCTGGTCCGTTCGGGCCGCTGGATCGTCTCCGTGGCCGACAGCTTCGAGCGCGTGATGCACGAGCTCCTCGCGCGGGAGTTCGACCTCATCCTGGTCGACCCCGAGCTGACCGGCGACGGCCCGCACTCCATCCTGCGCCGGCTGCGCGACGCGGGGCCGGCGGCCGGCGTGCCGCGCGTCGCGCTGCTGCGCGTGCGCGACGCGTCGATGCGCCTCGAAGCGTGGCAGCTCGGCGTCGTCGACGTCCTCGAGCCGCCGCTCTCCATCGACGAGTTGCAGGTGCGCCTGTCGGCCGCGATCGCGTCCGGCCGGGCGCGCGAGGTCGGCGCGGCGCGCCCCGGCGACTTCTCGGGCCGCTTCTCCTGCGTCTCGTTCGCGGAGGTCATCTCGGTGCTCGCGGCGTCGCGGCGCGGCGGCACGCTCACGCTCTGGACCGGGCGCGGCCGCGGCAAGGTGCTCTTCCACGACGGCGCCATCGTCCACGCCCACTTCGACCGCAAGCACGGCCACGAGGCGATCTTCGACTTGATGCGGGAGGAGCACGGGACGTTCGACTTCCGGAACGTCGTCCTCGCTGTCGAGCGCGTGCGCCGGACGGTCACCTGGAAGGCGAGCGCGCTCCTCATCGAGGGCGCCCGCCTGATCGACGAGCACCACCGCGATCAGGCCCACCCCACGGGCGAGCTGTCGAGCGTCTGACGCCTCGCCCGCGGGGCTTTCTCGCTCCGGCGCCGTCTGCTCTAATCCTCGCCCCTCATTTCGAGGCAGCGGTGCGAGGAGAGTCGTCGTGCAGATCAAGAAGGTCGGAGTCGTCGGCTGCGGGCTCATGGGCTCCGGCATCGCCCAGGTCGCGGCCACCGCGGGCTGCGAGGTGCTGGCGCGCGAGGTCTCGCTCGAGCTCGCGCAGAAGGGGCTCGGCCGCGTCCACGCCTCCCTCGCGAAGCTGGTCGAGAAGGGCCGGCTCAAGGCCGAGGAGGCCGAGGCGGTCAAGGCGCGCCTCAAGCCGACCACGAGCCTCGCCGACCTGAAGGACTGCGACCTCGTCGTCGAGGCGATCGTCGAGGACCTCGATCTCAAGAAGAAGCTCTTCGCGGAGCTCGGCAAGCTCTGCAAGAAGGAGACGATCTTCGCGAGCAACACCTCGTCGTTCCCGATCGGCGAGATGGCCGACGCGAGCGGCCGCCCCGAGCGCTTCGTCGGGCTCCACTTCTTCAACCCGGTCCAGCTCATGAAGCTGGTCGAGGTGATCCAGGGGAAGAAGACGTCGCCCGACGTGGTCGCGGCGGCGCGGAGCTTTGGAGAATCGTGCGGGAAAGTGCCGATCCTGGCCAAGGACACGCCCGGCTTCGTCGTGAACCGCCTGCTCGTGCCGCTGCTGCACGAGGCCATCCTGATGGTCGAGCGCGGCGACGCGACGTGGAAGGACGTCGACACCGGGATGGAGCTCGGCTGCGGCCACCCGATGGGGCCGATCAAGCTCCTGGACTATGTCGGCCTCGACACGACCCTCTCGATCCTGGACGGCTGGCACCAGCGCTACCCGAACGAGCCGGCGTTCAAGCCCTCCGAGCTGCTGAAGAAGATGGTGAAGGAGGGGAAGCTCGGCCGGAAGTCCGGGCGCGGCTTCTACGAGTGGGACGGCGACAAGGTGAAGGGCTGAGCGCGGCGGCGCGCGGCCGGATCCCGTCGTGTCCCGACCATTGACGTTCGCGGCGACCCTCGCGGCGGCGCTCGCCGCATGCTGCGCGCTCGCCGCGTCCCGGGGCGCACGCGTCTGCGCGCTGCAGGACGACGGCCTCGTCGTCACGCTCGCGACCGACGGCTCGTTCCTGCAGGTCGGCCGCCCCGTCCCGGTGAAGCTCGTGCTCGAGAACCGCGGCGCGACGCCGCTCGAGGTCCCGAACGGCGTGCTGTTCGGCCAGGGCATGAAGGTCAACGCCGTCGACGCCCCGACCCACACCGAGGTGGCGCTCGCCGAGACGGTCGCACCGGCCGGAGCGCGCCACACGCTGACGCTGCCGGCGGGGGCTTCGCTCTCCGCGACGATCGACCTCGCCTCCGCGGCGACCGGCCTCTTCGCGGCGCCCGGCCGCTACGCGGTCCGCTGCGAGGTGGCGCTCGCCGGCGGGAAGGGCGTCGTCTCGACTCCGCTCGACGTCGAGGTCGCGCGCGACTGGACCGGCTTCCACGCCGTGATCGAGACGGCCGCCGGCGAGATCGAGCTCGAGCTCTACCCCGAGAAGGCGCCGCGCACGGTCGCCAACTTCCTCGCGCTGGCCGAGCGCGGCTTCTACGACGGCCTCACGTTCCACCGGATCGTGAAGGGCTTCATGATCCAGGGCGGCGACCCGAAGGGCGACGGCACCGGCACGACCGGCCGCTTCCTGCGCTTCGAGAAGAGCGACCTGAAGCACGAGCGCGGCGTGATCTCGATGGCGCGCCAGCGCGACTTCGACACGGCGAGCTGCCAGTTCTTCCTGGTGCAGAAGGCCGCGCCGTTCCTCGACGGCAACTACGCCGCGTTCGGCCGGATCGTGCGCGGCCTCGACGTGCTCGACACGCTGTGCGACACGCCGTGCGTGATGAACCCCAACGGCACCGACAGCGGGCCGAGCAAGCCGCGCGAGCAGGTGCTGATCCAGAAGGTCCGTCCCGTCGCGCCGGCCGGCGCGAAGTGACGGCGGGTCCGGGACGGAGACGGAGCGGAGAACCATGCCGACTTTCGAGAACCTGCTGTTCGAGACGAGCGGAGGCGTCGCGACGATCACGGTCAACCGGCCGAAGGTCGGCAACGCGCTCAACCGCGCCACGCTGGGCGAGCTCGAGGCCGCCTTCACCGCCGTCCAGAAGGACGCGGCGGTCCGCGCGGCGATCGTGACCGGCGCGGGCGAGAAGTTCTTCATCGCGGGCGCCGACATCAACGAACTGAAGGAGAACACGCCGCTCAGCGCGAAGGAGATCGCGCGGCGCGGGCAGCTCCTCTTCAGCTTCGTCGAGCGGCTCGGCAAGCCGGTGGTCGCCGCGATCAACGGCTTCTGCCTCGGCGGCGGGCTCGAGCTCGCGAGCGCCTGTACTTTCAGGACGGCTTCGAAGAATGCCGTCGTCGGCCTGCCCGAGGTGAAGCTCGGCGTGATCCCGGGCTACGGCGGGACGCAGCGCCTGCCGCGGCTGGTCGGCATCGGCCGCGCGATGGAGATGATCCTCACCGGCGAGCCGATCAACGCCGACGAGGCGTTCCGCATCGGCCTCGTGAACCACGTCTGGGAGCTCTCCGAGCTGCTGCCCAAGACGCGCGAGCTGGTCGACAAGATGCTCGCGCGCGGGCCGATCGCGCTGCGCTTCGCGCTCGAGGCGTCGTTCCGCGGCCTCGACCTCCCGCTCGACGATGGGTTGAACGCCGAGAGCAACCTCTTCGGCCTGCTCTGCACCACGCAGGACATGAAGGAGGGGATGGCCGCGTTCCTGGAGAAGCGGCCGGCCCAGTTCAAGGGCCAGTGAGCGCGCGAGGCATTCCCGCGGCGTGGGCTAGAGAGGGCCGACCATGAACAAGAACGAGATCGTCATCCTCGGCGGCGCGCGGACCGCGATGGCCGAGTATTCCGGGACGCCGGGCTTCGGGAAGCTGAAGGAACTCAGCGCTCTCGAGCTCGGCGCGCTCGCGCTCAAGGGCGCGTTCCTGAAGACCGGCGTGATCCCGGCGCAGATCGACCACACCGTCTTCGGCAACGCCGGCCAGACGTCGGCCGACGCGCTCTACGGAGCGCGTCATGTCGCGCTCAAGGCCGGCGTCCCGGTCGAGAAGCCGGCGCTCACCGTCAACCGCCTGTGCGGCTCGGGGATCCAGTCGATCATCAGCAGCGCGCAGATGATCCTGCTGAACGAGGCGACCTTCGTCGCCGCGGGCGGCATGGAGAACATGTCGCAGGCGCCCTACGTCCTGCGCGGGGCGCGCGAGGGCTTCCGCTTCGGGCAGCAGCCGCAGCTCGAGGACTCCCTCTTCGCGAGCCTGATGGACACCTACTGCGGCTTCGCCATGGCGCAGACGGCGGAGAACCTCGCCAAGAAGTACGCGATCCCGCGCGAGGCGCAGGACGAGTTCGCGCTGCGCAGCCACCAGCTCGGCGCGGAAGCGGTCGAGAAGGGGCTCTTCGCGCAGGAGATCGTGCCGATCGTCCTCGAGAAGAAGGGGCAGAAGGTCACGGTCGACCGCGACGACCACATCAAGCCCGAGACGACGCTCGAGGCGCTGAAGAGCCTGCGGCCCGCGTTCGGCAAGGACGGCACGGTGACCGCCGGCAACGCGAGCGGCATCGTCGACGGCGCGGCCGCGGTGATCGTCACGACGGCGGAGGCGGCGAAGCGCAACTCGCTGAAGCCGATGGGCCGGATCGTCGAGTGGGCCACGGTCGGCGTGCCTCCCGAGATCATGGGCATCGGCCCGGCGCCGGCGATCCGCGAGGTGCTGAAGCGGGCGAACCTCGCACTCGAGAAGGTCGACCTGTTCGAGATCAACGAGGCGTTCTCGGCGCAGTACCTCGCGGTCGAGAAGGACCTCGGCCTCGATCGCAACAAGGTCAACGTCAACGGCGGCGCGATCGCGCTCGGCCATCCGCTCGGCGCGACCGGGACGCGGCTGGTGCTGACGCTGCTGCACACGCTCCGGCGGCAGGGCAAGCGCTACGGCATCGCGTCGGCCTGCATCGGCGGCGGCCAGGGCATCGCGCTGCTCGTCGAATCGGTCTCCTGAACAAGGACTGCGAACCCCATGGCTCGTGAACACGCGATCGCCGTCATCCCCGGCGACGGCATCGGCGAGGAGGTCATCCGCGAAGGACGCAAGGTCCTCGACGCGCTCTCCTCCATCTTCGGCTTCAAGCTGAAGTACACCGACTACCCGTGGGGCGCCGACCACTTCCTGAAGACGGGCGTGACGATGCCCGACTCGGCGCTCGACGAGTACCGCCAGCACCGCGCGGTCTACCTCGGCGCGATCGGCGACCCGCGCATCGAGGTCGGTCTGCTCGAGCGCGCCATCATCGCGGGGCTGCGCTTCAAGCTCGACCTCTACGTCAACCTGCGCCCGATCAAGCTCTACGATTCACGGTTCTGTCCATTGAAGGACAAGAAGCCCGCGGACGTCGACCTGGTCGTCGTGCGCGAGAACACCGAGGACGCCTACACCGGCATCGGCGGCAACTTCAAGCAGGGGACGCCCGACGAGATCGCGATCGCGACCATGCTCTACACGCGCAAGGGGTGCGAGCGGGCCATCCGCTACGCCTTCGAGATCGCGAAGGGGCGCAAGCGGAAGAAGGTCACGCTGATCGACAAGGCCAACGCGGTCCGCCCGCAGGACATCTGGACGCGCGCCTTCGCCGACGTCGCGAAGGAGAACCCGGGCATCGAGACCGACCACGCCTACATCGACGCCGCCTGCATGTGGCTGGTGAAGAACCCCGAGTCGTTCGACGTCTGCGTGATGCCCAACATCTTCGGCGACATCTTCACCGACCTCGGCGCCATGGTGCAGGGCGGCATGGGCATCGCCGCGTCGGGCAACCTCCATCCGGGCAAGACGAGCATGTTCGAGCCGATCCACGGCTCCGCCCCGAAGTACCGCGGCAAGAACTCGGCGAACCCGCTCGCGGCGATCAACGCGGGCGGGATGATGCTCGACTACCTCGGCGAGAAGGAGGCGGCGGCGACGTGCGAGAAGGCGATCGGCGGTCTGCTCACGAGCGGCCGCATCCGCAGCCTCGGCGCCGGCGACCACCCGACCACGGAAATCGGCGACCTCGTCACCGCCGAGGTGAGGAAGCTCGCGACGTAGCCGCGCGCCGCACCCCCGCTTCCGCGCCGCGATTCCAACTCCGGCCGTCCCGGTTGCTACCATCCGCGCGCCAATGGGGCGGGGAGGTGGCTCTCCGTCGAGGCAAAACAAGGATGGAGAACCGAATGGCGCTTTCTCGGAATTGGAAATGGACGGGGCTGCTGCTCGCGGGGGTGCTCTCCACGACGGCGTGCTACGGTCCCTTCAATCTCACGCAGCGCTACTGGCACTGGAACGGCCACGTCACCGAGAACAAGTGGGCGAACGAGGGCATCTTCCTCGTCTCGATTATTCTCCCGGTCTACGCGGTCACGACCTTCGTCGACGTGATCGTCCTCAACTCCGTCGAGTTCTGGACCGGCAAGAACTGGGTCGACGCGCCGTCCGGCGGCGCCAAGGCGACCGGCAAGCTCGACGACCACCACAGCTACACGCTCGAACGCCTCTCGGCGACGCAGATCAAGGCCGAGGTCTTCGAGGACGGCAAGCTGGTCAGCACGCGCATCATCGACCAGGGCAACGGCGAGAGCTCCGTGCTGCGCGACGAGAACGGCAACGCGCTCGTCTCCGCTTGCGAGCAGCTCGACGGCTCGATCGAGGTCGTCGCGGCGCGCTGAACCTCTCGACGCCGTTCGATTCGTGATTGGACGCACCGTCGCGGCGGACCGGGATGATCCGGTCCGCCGCGTCGCTTGAGGGACGACTCGGAAGCGACGTCGTCCGCAGGACCGCTCCCGGAGCCGGACATGGACAGCACCTGGCGCATGGAAAAGGACAGCATGGGGGAGGTGCGCGTCCCCGCCGGCGCCCTCTACGGCGCGACCACCCAGCGCGCGGTCGACAACTTCCCGATCAGCGGCCGCCCGCTGCCGCGCGCCTTCCTGCGCGCGCTCGGGATGGTCAAGCGCGTGGCGGCCGAGGTGAACCGCGACCTCGGCCTGCTGCCCGCCGACGTCACCGGCGCGATCGTCGCGGCCGCGCAGGAGGTCGAGGCGGGGCAGCACGACGCCGAGTTCCCGATCGACGTGTTCCAGACCGGTTCGGGCACGTCGACCAACATGAACGCGAACGAGGTGATCGGCGCGCTCGCCTCGAAGCGGCTCGGGAAGAAGGTGCACCCCAACAACCACGTGAACATGGGGCAGTCGAGCAACGACGCGATCCCGACCGCGCTGCACGTGAGCGCCGCGCTGCAGGTGCACGAGCGGCTGCTGCCCGCGCTGCTGCACCTGAAGGCGTCCATCGAGACGAAGGCGGGGCAGGTCGGCGCGGTCGTGAAGACCGGCCGCACCCACCTGATGGACGCGATGCCGGTGCGGCTCGGGCAGCAGATGTCGGGCTGGGCGCACCAGGTCCAGCTCGCGATCGAGCGCGTGCAGGCGACGCTCCCGCGCGTGCACGAGCTGGCGCAGGGCGGGACCGCAGTCGGCACCGGCGTGAACGCGCACCCGGAGTTCGGGGAGCGCTTCGCCGGCCGCCTCGCCTCCGCGACCGGCATCCCCTTCCGCCGCTCGCGCAACTTCTTCGCGAGCCTCGCGGCGCCCGACTCGATCGTCGAGCTCTCGGGCCAGCTCAAGGCGACCGCCGCCGGGCTGACCAAGATCTGCAACGACTTGCGCTGGATGAACAGCGGGCCGATCGCGGGGCTCGGGGAGATCGCGCTCCCGGCGCTGCAGCCCGGCTCGAGCATCATGCCGGGCAAGGTGAATCCGGTGATCCCGGAGGCCGTGCTGATGGTCTGCGCGCAGGTCGTCGGCAACGACGCCGCGATCCTGGTGGGCGGCCAGTCGGGCACCTTCGAGCTCAACGTGATGCTGCCGCTGCTCGCGCGCAACGTGCTGGAGAGCGTCGAGCTGCTCGCCGCCGCCGCGCGCCTGCTGGCCGACAAGGCGATCGCCGGCTTCACGGTGAACGAGGCGCGCATGACCGAGCTGGTCGACAAGAACCCGATCCTGGTGACGGCCTTGAACCCGGTGATCGGGTACGAGAAGGGCGCCGCGCTCGCCAAGAAGGCCTACCAGGAGGGGCGCCGCCTGATCGACGTCGCCGCCGAGGAGACGAAACTTTCTCGCGACGAGCTGAAGCGCCTGCTCGACCCGGCGCCGATGTGCGACGGCGGGATCGTCGAGGGGGCCGGCGGGGGCTGAGCCGGTCCGCGCCGCGCTTCATGCCGGGCGCGCCGCCCGCCGACAACATCGTGGTGCCCTCCTTGCCCCGGCGGTCCGCGAGGCGACGAACGTGCTGGTCGATCAAGACGCCCTGGTCCTGACCGCGCGCGATCTCCAGCCGCTGCCGGCGACGGTCACGCGCCTGATGGGGCTGCTCACGCGCCCGGACTGGGAGATGAGCGAGGTCGAGGAGGCGATCAAGCTCGACCAGACGCTCACGCCGCGGATCCTGCGCGTCGCCAACTCGGCGCTCGCGTCGCGCGGGAATCGCATCACGACGATCGGCGACGCCGTCATGCGCGTGGGCACCGGGCCGCTCTTCTCGATGGCGATGGCGCTCGGAGTGAAGAAGACCCTGCACCGGGCCGTCGCGCAGTACGGCCTCGCCGAAGGGGAGCTCTGGGTCCATTCGGTCGCCGCCGCGCTCACGGTCGAGAGCCTCGGCGCACGACTGCGCCGGAAGCTGCCGGTCGAGTCGTTCACGGCGGCGCTGCTGCACGACGTCGGCAAGCTCGTGCTGGCGCGCTTCCTCGAGCCGAGCCACCTCGCGTGCCTGCGCGCGGCGGAGGAGCAGGGCCGCCTCTCCGAGCGCGACGCCGAGCTCGAGATCCTCGGCGTCGACCACGCGGAGCTCGGCGCCGTCGTCGCGCAGTACTGGGATCTGCCCGATCCGCTGGTGCGCGCGATCCAGTTCCACCACGCGCCGGAGCTCGCGTTCGCCATGGACCCGTGGTGCCGCGATCCGGCCGACGCGGCGGCGCACGTCGTCCACGTCGCCGACCTCGTCGCCGAGCGCGTCGCGGCGCGCCGCAAGAAGGGCGAGCCGGCGCTGCCGCAGGAGCCGCTCGCGGAGGCGACGAGCGCGGCGCTGAAGCTCGACGCCGCCGCGCTCGACGAGCTGGTGCAGTCGGTCGACGAGCGCCTGAACGACGTCCTCGAGCGCTACGCCTGACCTGTCCGCGGGAGGAGCGCGAACGCCGGGTCAGCGCAGGTCGAGGTCGGGATTGCGGCGGCCCATGTAGCCGATGCGGCCGAGCGGGGAGATCCGTTCACCGCCGGTCGAGAAGTCGCCGTGGCCGTCACTGCCCGATGCCACCTGGGTGTAGGCCCAGTCCGCCCGATAGACCCACGGATCCTGCGAACAGCAGTCGATCAGCGCTTTCCACGTCGCGAGCGCCTCGAGTTTGCCGCGCCGGCTGTCCCGCCGCAGCTGCGCGAGGCCGACGACGTAGCGCGCCTCGCTGTAGCGCGGGCTCTCCTTGGTCCATTTTCCGATCTCCGCGATGGCGCCGGCCGCGTCGCGCCGCGCGTACGCGAGCCACGCACGCTCGAGCTGCGCGTCGCGCTCGACGCCCGCCGGGACGGCTCCCTTCACGCGCGCGAGCGCCTGCTCCACGCCTTCCCAATCCCTGGCGAGGCGGCAGAAATGGGCGAGCAGCACCGCGGCGTCGGCGTCCGACGACTCCTTCAGGAGAGTGCGCGCAGCGGCTTCGTCCCCGAGATCGAAGAGGAGATTCGCGCGTTCGATCGGAGTGCCTGACGTCGCGAGTTTGCGCTCCTCTTCGCCGGGCTCGTTCCACTCCGGATGGGACTTGAGGACGGCGCGCAGCGCGGAGAGGAGTTCGTCCTCCGAGGCGTAGTTGCTGGTCTCCGAGAGCAACGCGCCGCCGGGAGTGACCACGAGCAACGGCGGCGTCTCGACGGCAGGGCCGCCGAGCGCCGGCTTGACCTTGACGACCAGCTGGCGCGCGAGTCCGTCCGCCGCCGCGCCGGCGGGACTGAGATCGAAATAGAGCGGAACGAAACGGCGGTTGATCGTCCGGATCACGCGCTCGTCGCTGAAGGGCCCCGCCCTCAGCACCTCGGCTGCCGGTCACCAGCCGCCCGATTTCTCCGTCCCGAATGCGATCGGCTTGATCAGCAGCAGCCGCTTCTCTCTCAACGACCGCTTCTGCGCCTCCTTGAATGGCAGCGCCCAGCGGATCCCCGTCTGGTCGACCTTCGTCTCACCGGGAGCGAGGCACGCGAATGCCAGGAGCAGATGGTCGAGCATGCCGGACTCCTCGATCACACCGTCGCCGCGCGCATCCTCCGCAGCACGTAGTGCAGGATCCCGCCGTTCCGGAAGTACTCGACCTCCTTGGGAGTGTCGATGCGGACGGTCGCCTCGAAGACGATCGGCGCGCCCTGGTCCGGCCGCGCGGTCACCTGCACGCGCTTCGCGGAGCCGTTGCCGAGGCCGGTCACGTCGTAGGTCTCGCGGCCGGTGAGGCCGAGCGACTGGGCCGTCGCGCCGGCGGGGAACTGCAGCGGCAGGACGCCCATGCCGACCAGGTTGCTGCGGTGGATGCGCTCGTAGCTCTCCGCGATGACGACCCGCACGCCGAGGAGCCGAGGCCCCTTCGCGGCCCAGTCGCGCGACGAGCCCGAGCCGTACTCCTTGCCGGCCAGGATCACGAGCGGCACGACGTCCCGCGCGTACTGCAAGGCGGCGTCGAAGATCGAGAGCGGAGCGCCGTCGGGCAGATGGATCGTCACGCCGCCCTCGGTGCCGGGCGCGAGGAGGTTCTTCAGGCGGACGTTCGCGAACGTGCCGCGCATCATGAGCTCGTGGTTGCCGCGGCGCGCGCCGTAGCTGTTGAACTCCTCCTTCGCGACGCCGCGCTCGAGCAGGTAGCGGCCCGCCGGTGAGTCGGCGGGGATGTCGCCGGCCGGCGAGATGTGGTCCGTCGTGACCGAGTCGCCGAGCACGGCGAGGCAGCGCGCGTTCTTCAGGTCGGCGACCGCCGCAGGCGTCGCCGGCAGGTTCTCGAAGTAGGGCGGCAGCTTCACGTAGGTCGAGTTCGCGTCCCAGGCGAAGAGCTGCCCCTCCGGCGTCGGCAGCGCGTTCCAGCGCTCGTCGCCGCGGAAGACGTGGGCGTAGGTCGACGCGAACATCGCGGCGTCGACGCAGCTCGCCACCACCTCGTTCACCTCCTTCTGCGTCGGCCAGACGTCCTTCAGGAAGACCGGCTTGCCGTCCTTCCCGGTGCCGAGCGGCTCGCTCGCCATGTCGATGTCGGCGCGGCCCGCGAGCGCGTAGGCGACGACCAGCGGCGGGCTCGCGAGGTAGTTCATCTTCACGAGGGGATGGATGCGCCCCTCGAAGTTGCGGTTGCCGGAGAGCACCGCCGCGACGGCGAGGTCGTTCTTCTGCGCCGCCGCGTGGATCTCGGCGCGCAGCGGCCCCGAGTTGCCGATGCAGGTCGTGCAGCCGTAGCCGACGACGTGGAAGTTGAGCGCCTCGAGGTCGGCGAGCAGGCCCGACTTGCGCAGGTAGTTGGTCACGACCTGCGAGCCGGGGGCGAGGCTGGTCTTCACCCAGGGGCGGCTCGCGAGGCCGCGTTGGCGGGCCTTCTTCGCGAGGAGGCCGGCCGCCATCAGCACCGAGGGATTGCTCGTGTTCGTGCAGCTCGTGATCGCGGCGATCACGACCGAGCCGTGTGCGAGCTCCTGCTCCTGCCCGTCGAGCTTGAACTTCGCCGACTTGGGCAGGCCGTCCGCCGACTTCCCTCTCGCGGCGAGCCGCGCGGCGCGCTCCTTCTCCATCGCGTCGAGGGCGGTCGCGAAGGCGGCCTTGCTGCTCTTGAGGCTCACGCGATCCTGGGGGCGCCGGGGGCCGGCGAGGCTCGGCTCGACGGTGGCGAGGTCGAGCTCGAGCGAGTCGCTGAAGACCGGGTCGGGCGCGCCGCGCGTCCACCACATTCCCTGCGCCTTGCAGTACGCCTCGACCAGCGCGATCTGCTCGGCGCTGCGGCCGGTGAGGCGCAGGTACTTCAGCGTCTCCTCGTCGATGGGGAACAGGCCGATCGTCGCGCCGTACTCGGGCGCCATGTTGGCGAGCGTCGCGCGGTCGGCGAGCGAGAGCTCGGCCACGCCGTCGCCGTGGAACTCGACGAACTTCCCGACGACGCCCTTCTTTCGGAGCATCTGCGTCGCGGTCAGCACGAGGTCGGTCGCGGTCGCCCCTTCCGGCAGGCGGCCCTTCAGCTTGAAGCCGACCACGTGGGGGATCAGCATCGAGACGGGCTGCCCGAGCAGCGCCGCCTCGGCCTCGATCCCGCCGACGCCGAAGCCGACCACGCCGAGGCCGTTGATCATGGTCGTGTGCGAGTCGGTGCCGACCAGCGTGTCGGGGTAGGCGGAGAGCGTGCCGCCGCTCTCGTCCACGAAGACGACGCGCGCCAGGTACTCGAGGTTCACCTGGTGCACGATGCCGGTGTCGGGCGGCACGACCTTGAAGTTGCGAAACGCCTTCTGGCCCCAGCGCAGGAAGGCGTAGCGCTCGCCGTTGCGCTTCGCCTCGAGGCTCGCGTTGGTGACGAACGCCTCGGGCGTCCCGTAGGCGTCGACCTGCACCGAGTGGTCGATCACGAGCTCGGCGGGGACCAGCGGATTCACCTGCGCGGGGTCTCCGCCCATCTTCCGGAAGGCTTCACGCATCGCCGCGAGGTCGACGACCGCCGGCACTCCCGTGAAGTCCTGCATCAGCACGCGTGCGGGCGTGAACGCGATCTCCCGGTCGGGGTCCGCTTTCGGGTTCCAATTCAGCAACGCGAGCACGTCGTCCTGGGTGACCGCGACGCCGTCCTCGGTGCGCAGCAGGTTCTCGAGCATCACCTTGAGGGAGAACGGGAGCCGCGCCGGATCGCCGTGTGCATGGAGCGCGTCGAGCTTCCGGATCTCGTAGGACTTCGCACCCACCTTCAACGTGGCGCGGGAGCGGAAGCTGTCGAGGGAGTTCATGCGTCGGCTCCGGAGCGTGGGGGGAAACATCGTAACCGCGCCGGTCGGACGCCCTCCGCACGACCCGTTCGGCGGGTTGCGAACGAGCGA
>Ga0137451_1000316_pt1 | contig 14676 bp, 13 predicted proteins | sample EasRivERMGT500_2_FD_102336 | JGI IMG/M metagenome (GOLD analysis project Ga0137451, IMG submission 102336) | Soil microbial communities from meander-bound floodplain in the East River, Colorado, USA - East River MetaG ERMGT500_2 | ecosystem: Environmental > Terrestrial > Soil > Floodplain ... | reverse complement strand
TCGATTGCCCGGGCCATGAACCGCAAGTTCGTCCGGCTCTCACTCGGTGGCGTGCGCGACGAGGCGGAGATTCGCGGGCATCGCCGCACCTATATCGGCGCGTTCCCGGGCCAGATCATCCAGATGATGAAGAAGGCCGGCACGATGAATCCGGTGTTCCTGCTCGACGAAGTCGACAAGATGTCGATGGACTTCCGCGGGGACCCGTCGGCGGCGCTGCTCGAAGTGCTCGACCCCGAGCAGAACAGCGCGTTCCTCGACCACTACCTCGACGTCGAGTACGACCTCTCCGACGTCATGTTCATCGCGACCGCGAACATCATGCACACGATCCCGCCCGCGCTGCGCGACCGTATGGAGGTCATCCGCATCGCGGGGTACACGCTCAACGAGAAGCTCTCGATCGCCCAGCGCTACCTGGTGCCGAAGCAGATCAAGCAGCACGGGCTTCACAACGCGGAGATCTCCTTCGAGGACGCGGCGATCGTCGAGATCGCGGAGCGCTACACGCGCGAGGCCGGCGTGAGGAACCTCGAGCGGGAGATCGCGTCGATCTGCAGGAAGATCGCGCGCAAGGTCGTGGCCGGTGAGGCGGAGAAGCCGTTCGTGCTCACCGCGACCCGCGTGGTCGACCTCCTGGGCGTCCCGCACTACCACCCGCAGCGCGAATCGGCGCGCGTGCCCGAGGTGGGCGTGGCGACGGGGCTCGCGTGGACGGAAACCGGCGGCGAGATCCTGACGCTGGAGGCCACGCGGATGCCCGGCCGGGGGAAAGTCACACTCACCGGGCAGCTCGGCGAGGTCATGCAGGAATCGGCGCAGGCGGCGCTCTCCTACATCCGCACTCGGGCCGAGGACTTCGGGATCGATCCGGGTTTCTACCGGAAATACGATATCCACGTGCACGTCCCCGAGGGCGCCATCCCCAAGGACGGCCCCTCGGCCGGGATCACGATGGCGACCGCGCTCGCCTCGCTGCTCACCGGCGTCCCGGTGCGCGGCGACGTCGCGATGACGGGGGAGATCACGCTCCGGGGCAAGGTTCTGCCGATCGGGGGCCTCAAGGAGAAGGTCCTTGCCGCGTATCGCTTCGGCACCAAGACGATCGTGCTGCCGCGCGAGAACGAGCGCGATCTCTCCGAGATCCCGGACGACATCCGCAAGGCGATGACCTTCCACCTCGTCGAGGGGATGGACGAGGTCCTCGACATCGCGCTGGTGGGCTCGATCCGCCAGCCCGAGATCGCGGAAGCCGACCCCGCCGCGGACGGCGCGACGCCGCCCTCCGGCGGCCCGCTGACGCATTGAGCCATGCGCGTCACCGACTCCCGTTTCGAGCGAGCCGCGGTCGGGGCGGCCGACGAGCCGCCGGCCGTCGACGGGGACATCGTCTTCCTCGGCCGGTCGAACGTGGGGAAGTCCTCACTGATCAACCGGCTGCTCGGCGCCGAGGGGTTGGCCCGGACCTCGTCGACCCCCGGTCGCACGCAGACCGTGAACTTCTACCGCGTGAACGAGCGGCACTTCTTCGTCGACCTCCCGGGGTACGGCTATGCCCGCGCCCCCGAGGCGGTGCGAGGCGCCTGGGGAGGGATGGTCGAGGGATTCCTGACGCGCCGGCGCCCCGCCATCGCGGCGGCGATCGTGCTCGTCGATGCGCGGCGGGAGGTCGGGGAGCTCGACCGGACGATGCTCGGCTGGCTCGTCGACCGTGACGTGCCCGTGATCGTGGTCGCGGTGAAGGCGGACAAGCTCAACCAGGGCGAGCGCGTGCGGGCGGAGCGGGGGCTGGCCGCGGCGCTTCCGGTCGAGGACGGAGGTGTTGCGCCGTTTCTCGTGTCGGCGCACTCGGGCCTCGGCATCGCTTCGCTGTGGAAGGAGATCGACGCCGCGTTGGCGGCGCATCGCAAGGACGAACGATGGACATCCGTGAGCTGAAGACGATGGACGCCACCCGGCTCGTGCGGATGGCGGGGGAGTTCCAGATCGAAAACGCCGGCGTGCTCCGAAGGCAGGAGCTGGTGTACCGCATCATCCAGGCCCAGGCCCGCAAGAACGGGCACCTCGTGGCGGACGGCGTCCTCGAGCGCGTGCAGGAGGGGTACGGGTTCCTCCGCGCCCTGGAGGCGAGCTACCTCCCCGGGCCGGACGACGTCTTCGTCTCGGCCCAGCAGATCCGGCGCTTCGGCCTGATGACGGGGGACGCCGTGTCGGGCCAGGCGCGCCCCCCCAAGCCGGGGGAGCGCTTCTTCTCCCTCGCCCGCGTCGATACCGTGAACGGGCTCGCGCCCGACCTGCTCCGCGGCCGGAAGACGTTCGACCAACTGACGCCCCTCTACCCGGAAGGGCGGTTGCGCGTCGAGATGGGCGGCTCCGACGTGACCGGGCGGGTCATCGACCTCATGTCCCCCTTGGGACGCGGACAGCGCGGCCTGATCGTCTCCCCGCCGCGGACCGGCAAGACGATGATGCTCCAGGCGATCGCCAACGCGATGATGCAGAACCACCCGGAGGTCCACCTCATCGTCCTGCTGATCGACGAGCGCCCCGAGGAGGTGACCGACTTCCAGCGCTCGGTCCGCGCGGAGGTCATCGCCTCGACCTTCGACGAGCCGGCGTCGCGCCACGTGCAGGTGGCCGAGATGGTGCTCGAGCGCGCCAAGCGGCTGGTCGAGGTCAAGCGCGACGTGGTCTTGCTCCTGGACTCGATCACCCGGCTCGCGCGCGCCTACAACGCGGTCCAGCCGACGACCGGCCGCGTGCTCTCCGGAGGCCTCGACGCGGCGGCCCTCCAGAAGCCCAAGCGCTGGTTCGGGACCGCGCGCAACGTGGAGGAAGGCGGGTCGCTCACGATCCTCGCCACGGCGCTCGTCGACACGGGCTCGCGGATGGACGACGTGATCTTCGAGGAGTTCAAGGGCACCGGGAACATGGAGATCAACCTCGACCGCCGTCTGTCGGACCGGCGCGTCTTCCCGGCCGTCGATCTTCTGCGCTCGGGCACGCGCAAGGAGGAGCTGCTCCTCTCCAAGCGGGAGCTGGACCGGACCTGGGTGCTCCGCAAGGTGCTCCAGCAGATGTCGCCGGTCGAAGCGATGGAGCTTCTGCGCGACAAGATGGTCAAGACTTCGAACAACGAGGAATTCCTGGGCTCGATGGCGGGTTAGGGGACGCCACCGCTACAATGCGCCGTCTCGCCCTCGGTATCGTCCCCTGGGCACTCGAGGTCCCGACCATGAAGGCCAAGATCCATCCCGAGTACTTCGACGTGACGGTCGCCTGCGCGTGCGGCAACTCCTTCCCCACGCGATCGACGAAGAAGGAAATGCGCGTGGAGATCTGCTCCGCGTGCCATCCGTTCTTCACCGGCCGCCAGAAGCTGATCGATACCGCCGGCCGCGTCGAGCGCTTCAAGAAGCGCTACAAGAAGGACGCGGCGACCGAAAAGGCCAGCTGAGCGGGACCATGGCTCTCGACCCGAAGGTCGACGAGAAGCTCCGGGCGCTCGTCGCCAAGCACGACGACCTGGGGCGTCAGCTCGCCGAACCGGGGATCGTCTCCGACCTTCCCACCTACCGGACCGTCTCCAAGCAGTACGCGGAGCTCGGCGACGTCGTCGAGGTGTACGGCCGGTTCCGGGGGACCGAGACCGAGCTCGCCGAGGCGCGTGCCCTCGTCGCGTCCGCGGAGGACGCCGACATGAGAGCGCTGGCCCACGACGAGGTCCGTGCGCTGGAGGAGCGGCAAGGCACGCTCGAAGATCGGCTCAAGCTCCTGCTCCTCCCCACCGATCCGAACGACGCCAAGAACGTGGTGCTGGAGATCCGCGCCGGGACGGGTGGAGACGAGGCGACGCTGTTCGCCGCCGCGATGTTCCGGCTGTATTCGCGCTACGCCCAGCCGCAAGGGTGGAAGGTCGACACGACCGATCTTTCCGAGAGCGGGGTGGGGGGCATCAAGGAGGTCATCGCGGTGATCGAAGGGGAGCGCGTGTACTCGCGGCTGAAGTTCGAGTCGGGAGTGCACCGGGTCCAGCGCGTCCCCCAGACCGAGACGCAGGGGAGGATCCACACCTCCGCGATCACGGTTGCGGTGCTGCCGGAAGCCGACGACGTCGAGGTTCACATCGAGGAGAAAGACCTGCGCATCGACGCGTTCTGCTCGTCGGGACCCGGCGGACAGAGCGTCAACACGACCTACTCGGCCGTGCGGATCACCCACCTTCCGACGAACACCGTGGTGCAGTGCCAGGACGAGAAGTCGTGGCACAAGAACAAGGCGCGGGCGCTGCAGGTCCTGCGCTCGCGGCTCTACGACCGGATGCTCCAGGAGCAGCACGCGAAGATCGCCGCGGAGCGGCGGGGGATGATCGGCTCGGGGGATAGGAGCGAGAAGATCCGCACCTACAACTTCCCCCAGGATCGCGTCACCGACCACCGGATCGGGCTGACCGTCCACGACCTCCCGACCCGGATGAACGGTGCGATCGGCGACATCGTGGACGCGCTCATCGCGCACGACCAGGCCGCGCGCCTCAAGGACGAGGTCCGCGCGTGACCCCTCCGGCGGCTGACACCGTCGGAGACCTCCTCGAATCCTCGACCCGCCGCCTCGCCGCCGCCGGGATTCCCGACGCACGCCGCGAGGCGCTCGCCGTGCTCGCGCACGCCCTGGGCACCGACCGCGGCGGGATCCTCGCGCGGCGTCCGGACGCGGTCTCCGAAGAGGCCGCGGCGCGCGCACGGGGGTTGATCGAGCAGCGGGCGGAGCGCCGGCCCCTCCAGCACTTGACCGGCACGGTCGCGTTCGACGGCCTGACCCTCGAGGTCGGGCCCTCCGTGCTCGTGCCGCGCCCGGAGACCGAAGGCCTCGTGGAAGCCGTGGCCGCCGCCGGCCTTCCCGACGGCGCGCGCGTCGCCGACCTCGGCACGGGGAGCGGCGCCATCGCGGTCGCGCTCGCCGTGCGGCGTCCTTCCTGGCGGCTCGTCGCACTCGACCGTTCGGCGGCGGCGCTCGCGGTCGCGAGAGCGAACGCAGCGCGGCACGGAGTCGCGTCTCGCGTCGCCTTCGTCGAGGCCGGCTTCGAGGCGATCGCGATGCAGGGGACCTTCGACGCGGTGGTCTCCAACCCACCTTACGTCGCGGAGAACGAGTGGCGCGACCTGGCCCCCGAGGTCCGCGACCACGAGCCGAAGACGGCGCTCGTTCCGGGCCCCACGGGACTGGAGGCGTACGAGGCGATCGTCCCGCTCGCCCGCGCGGCGCTCGCCCCGGGCGGCCTGCTCGCCCTCGAGCTGGGGTGGTCGAGCGAGAGCGCCGTGCGCGCGCTCGCGGAGCATGCGGGCTTTCTGCCTCCGCGCGTTCTTCCCGATCTCGCCGGAATCCCGCGCGTCTTGCTCGCCCGCCGGTAGGATGACGGCGTGATCCGCGTGGACGAAGCGGTCGAGCGCCTTCTCGCGGCGGTGACCCCGCTTCCGCCTGAGGCGCGCCGCCTCGACCAGTCCATGGGTAGGACGCTCGCGGAGGACGTGCGGGCCGACCGTGACGCACCACCCGCCGATCGCTCTGCGATGGACGGGTTCGCGGTCCGCGCCGTGGACGTCGGTCCCGCCGGGACGACGCTGCGCCTCGCCGGCGAGGTGAGGGCCGGCGCGAGCGTCGGGGGGGTCCACGTCGCCCCCGGGACGTGCGTCCGGATCTTCACCGGGGCCGTGATCCCCGACGGGGCCGACGCGGTCGTGATGATCGAGCGGGTCGTGGAAGACCCGGCTTCCGGGGCCGTGCGCCTGGACGCGTCCGTGACGCCCGGTCAGCACGTGCGCCGGCGCGGCGAGGACCGGCGAAAGGGGGAGGTCGTCGTCTCCAAGGGAACGATTCTCCGTCCCGCCGAGGTCGCGGCCTTGGCGTCGGTCGGGTGCGCCGAGGTTTCGGTCGTTCGACCGCCTCGCGTCGCGGTCCTGTCGACGGGGGACGAGCTCGTCGCCATCGACCGGCTCCCCGCGGCGCACCAGGTGCGCAACTCCAACGCCGCGATGCTCCTGTCGCTGCTCGAGGGGGAGAGACTTCACGGGGAGGACCTCGGCATCGCGGGGGACGAGCCGAGGCACCTCGACGCGGCGCTCGCGGCGGGGCTTCTCTACGACGTGCTGCTCGTGTCGGGCGGCGTCTCGGTCGGCGCGTACGACCTCGTGGGCGAAGCGCTCGCGCGCCGCGGAGCGGCCGTGTTGTTCCATACGGTCGCGATGCGTCCGGGGAAGCCGATCCTGGCCGCTCGATGCGGCGAGGCTGTCGTGCTCGGGCTTCCGGGAAACCCGGTCTCCGCGTTCACCGCGTTCCACGTCTTCGCCGCCCCGGTGCTGCGCCGCCTGTCCGGAGATCCGCAGCCGCGGCAGGCGCCGATTCCGGTCCGGCTGGAGGGCCGGCTCCAGCGGCGGCCCGAACGACGCATCTACGCGCTCGGCCGGATCGACCCGGCGCGGCGCACGGTCGTGCCGGTCGAAAGCGCCAGCTCCGGGGACGTGTTCGCCCTCGCGAGGGCGAACGCCTTCATCGTCGTCGAGGGAGGCGATCAGCCCGTCGAGGCCGGGGAGACGGTGGAGGCGCTGCCTTGGGATTGCCGCAGCGTCGTGCCGGCCATGTAGAGGTATCCCGCGGCGAACAGCGCGAGGAAGGGGAGGGCCCCGACCAGGTGCAACGCCGCGGCCCCCGCCAGGAGCACCGCGAAGTACACGCCGAGCGCGAGCTCGACCCAGGTGTCGGCGCCTCGCCGGGTCCTGTAGGCGCGCCGCGCCATCGCTCGCGCATCGCCGCCGTCGAGCGCCAGCTTCGGAGTCCTCCGGAACTCGCGCGGGCCGGGGAGCAGCCCGCCGATCACGGCGCGGGCGTTGTTGATCGAAAGCCCTATCCCCACCGCCATCAGCACCGGAAGGTCGAGGACCGCGTCCCGCCAGCGCCCGCGCGCTTCGCGTTGCGACGCGAGGTAGAAGACGGCGATCGACACGGCGGAGACGATGACGAGCGGTGCGTCGATCGTCGAGATCTGGAACCACCCCTCGTCACGGCGGAGCCACACGGGGGGGCCCACGAGCACGGCGAGGACCACCGTGAAGACGTAGCCGACGTTCGACGTGAGGTGGCACGACGCTTCGAGTTTCACACGCAGGGGAAGATCGGAGCGCCAGAGGGCGGGGAGAAGCTTCACCGCGGTCTGGATCGAGCCCTGGGCCCAGCGATGCTGCTGCACCTTGAACGCCCCCATCTCGACCGGAAGCTCCGCGGGGACGACCGTGTCGGTCAGGAAGACGAAACGCCAGCCGCGCATCTGCGCACGGTAGGACAGGTCGAGGTCCTCGGTGAGCGTGTCGTGGCGCCATCCGCCGGCGTCCTCGATACAAGCCCGCCGCCAGATCCCCGCGGTGCCGTTGAAGTTGAAGAACCGTCCCGAGCGGTGGCGCGCCGCGTGCTCGATCACGAAGTGGCCGTCCAGGAGCAGCGCCTGGGCGCGGGTCAGAAACGATGCGGCGCGGTTGAGGTGTCCCCAGCGAGCCTGGACCATGCCCACCCGGGGGTCCGTGAAGGCGTCGATCATCTCCCGTGCGCACGACGGCGGGGGGACGAAATCGGCGTCGAAGACCGCGATGAACTCCCCGCGGGCGGCCGCACACCCCGCCGCGAGCGCCCCGGCCTTGTAGCCGGCTCGCGACGGCCGCGTCAGGTGGACCGCGTCGATGCCGCGCCTCCGTAACGCTTCGACCGCCTCGGCTGCGATCGCGGCGGTCTCGTCCGTGGAGTCGTCGAGGACCTGGATCTCCAGACGATCCGCCGGCCAGTCGAGGGCGCCGACCGCCTCGATGACGCGGCGCGCCACGTACTTCTCGTTGTAGAGCGGAACCTGGACGGTCAGGACCGGGAGCGCTTTGAACCGCCGCAAGGGCTTCGGAGCATCGTCACGGTGCCGCGCGTACAGCCAGAGCAGGTACCAGCGATGCAGCGCGTAGAGCGTGAGCACGGCGAGCGTCGCGAAGTACGCTCCGAGCACGGGACCGCGCATAGTCCGGCGAGTATACTTCGCCGCCTGCTCGCCCCATGACGCTCACCCTCCTCCTCGCGGCCGCCTCCCTCGGACTCTACGCGGCGATGCCTGCCCTGGGGCTTCCGTGGATCGTCGCGGCGCACCTCGCGCTCACGGCGGGGATGATCGCGGCGTGGCGGATCGCGCGTCGTTCGGGCAAGGGCGCGTGGCGCGCCGCGCTGCTCGCCGCGATCGCATTCCGGCTTGCGATGGTCGCGGCTCCCCCGATGCTGTCGGACGACGTCTACCGCTACGTGTGGGACGGCCGCGTGCAGGCGAAGGGGCACCACCCCTACAAGTTCGCGCCCTCCGACCCCATGCGCGCCGAGCTCCGCGACGACGCCGTCTATCCCAAGATCAACCACCCCGAGATCCCGACGATCTATCCGCCTCTCGCCGAGATGCTCTTCGCAGGGCTCGCGTGGGCGGGCCTCGGCGTGACCGGCTTCAAGGCGGCGATGGCATTGTGCGACGTCGGCGTGATCGTCGCGCTCTCTGGCCTCCTGCGCGCGCTCGGCCGGCCCCGTGAGCTGGTGCTGCTCTACGCGTGGAATCCGCTCGCCGTCGTGGAGACCTCGTGGAGCGGCCACGTGGAGCCGGCGGGGGTGCTCCTCCTGCTCCTCGCGATCACGGCGATCACGAGGGGACGCGGGGTGCGGGCCGCAGCGGCGCTCGCGGCCGCGGTCCAGACGAAGCTCCTCCCGCTTTTGCTCGTGCCGGGCTTCGTGCGGCGCTTGAAGACCCGGGAGGTCGCCGTCCTCGTTCTCGTGGCGGCGGCGATCACGGCACCCTACGCGATGCGGGGCCCGGCGTACGGGGCGGGTGTCCTCGCGTACGCCCACCGCTGGGAGCACGGGTCGATCGCGTTTCCGGGCGTGCTGGCGCTCTACGAGAGGCTCGACCCGACCCCGGCGCTCAAGAGCGCCATCGCCTGGGCGCAGGCGCGCTGGGGCTCGGCCGACACGAGGGCGTGGGACGTGCTCTACCGCAGCGTCTGGCCGCAAGAGCTGGCGCGCCTGACGGTCGGCCTCGCCGCGCTGGTTTGGGCCGTCGCCCAGTCGTTCCGGCCGCGGATCGACGCGGCCCACGAGGCGCGGGTGGCCCTCGGCGGGGCGCTCCTGCTCGCTCCCACGCTCCACCCCTGGTACGTGCTCTGGGTGCTGCCGCTCGCCGCCTGTGCCCCGGCCGGCGGCTGGCTTCTCGCGGCGGCCCTGATGCCTCTCCAGTACCTGCGCCCCGAAGGCGACGTCCTCTGGCCCACGCGGCTGGCGATCCTCCTGCCGGCCCTCGCCTGGATGGGAGCGGACGCGTGGCGGGAGCGCCGCAGGCGCGCGGCGCCCGGCGCGACCTAGATTACGCTTCGCGCATGCCGTCACTTCTCGACACGCTCCTCGATCGGGCCCGGGGCCGCGCCTGCCGGATCGCGCTTCCCGAGGCGACCGATCCGCGGACGCTCGCGGCCGCCGTACGCCTCGTCGCGGAGGGCGTCGCGGAGCCGGTTCTCGTCGGGAGCACCAAGGCCGTGAGGGAGCGCGCCCGGGTCGAGAACCTCGACCTCTCGGGCGTCGTCATCGAGGATCCGCAGGCCTCCGATCGCATCGCGCTGGTCGCCCACGCGATCGCCGACGCCGTTTCCGGCACGAAGATCACCCCGGACGAGGCGGCGGGGTACCTTGCGGATCCCGTGTACTTCGCGGCGGGCCTCGTGCGCGCGGGGCTCGCCCAGGGGTGCGTGTCGGGCGCGGCGCACACGACGGCGGAGACGCTGCGCGCCGCGCTCAAGGTGCTGCGCCCCGCGCAGGGCGTCTCGACGGTCAGCTCGTTCTTCCTCATGGGGCTGTCCCGGCCGACGGCCGCGGGCGACGAGATCCTGGCGTTCGCGGATTGCGGCCTCGTCCCCGATCCCACCGCCGAGCAGCTCGCGGACATCGCGCTCCGCACCGCGGAGAGCTTCGAGCGGCTGACCGGGCGCGCGCCGGTCGTGGCGCTGCTCTCGTTCTCGACCAAGGGGAGCGCGACGCACCCCGACGCCGGGAAGGTGGCGCGCGCCGCGGCCCTGGTGGCCGAAACGAAGCCGGCGTTTGCGTGCGACGGGGAGCTGCAGGTCGACGCGGCGCTCGTTCCGGAGATCGCCCTGGCGAAGGCCCCGGGGAGCCCCGTCGCGGGGCGCGCGAACGTGCTCGTCTTTCCCGACCTGTCCTCCGGCAACATCGCCTACAAGCTCGTCGAGCGCCTCGCGGGCGCCACGGCGGTCGGTCCGCTCCTGCAGGGCCTGTCGCGCCCGATGAACGACCTCTCGCGCGGCTGCTCCGCCTCCGACATCGTCCTCGTCGCGGCCGCGACCGCGCTCCAAGCCGGCGCATGATCGACCGGGTGGAGACGGTGGCGGAGGAGTTCGCCTCCTCGATCAGCCACGGCATCGGGCTCCTCGGCAGCCTCGCCGCGCTCCCGCTCCTCGTCCTGGCGACGCGCCGGCACAAGGACCCGTGGCTGATGACCGGTGTCGTCATCTTCGGCGCGAGTCTGGTCTTGCTGTACCTGGCCTCGACGCTCTATCACGCGCTCCCGCCCTCGAGGGCCAAGCGGATTTGCCGGATCCTCGATCACTCCGCCATCTACCTGCTGATCGCCGGCACCTACGCGCCGTTCACGCTCGGCCCCTTGCGCGGGCCGTGGGGCTACTCGCTGCTCACGGTGGTGTGGTTCCTGGCCCTGCTCGGCATCGGCGTGAAGGCGAAGCGCGGCGCGCACGCGGGCTGGTTCTCCACCGCGGTCTATCTCTTGATGGGATGGCTTGCGCTCGTGGCGATGCGCCCGATGTTCGAGCAGCTCCCGACGATCGGCATCGTTTGGCTGCTCGCCGGAGGCATTTGCTACACGACCGGGGTCGTGTTCTTCGTCATGCGGCGCTTGCCGTTTTCGCATTTCATCTGGCACCTGATGGTGTTGGCGGGAAGCGTCTTCCACGTTCTCGCCGTGCTGCACGCGGCGCCGCCCCTCCACGCGTGACTTGGGCTATCCTGCCGCCGCCATGAGCCAATCGCCTGCCGATCGCAACCGCAACGCCGAGCGCCGCATGCCGCCTCCCGACGCCACCGGCAAGGAGGCGGAATACCTGCTGAGCCTGAAGGACGGGCGGATCCCGATCCGCGTCGAGATGCTCGACGGGACCGAGTTCGCCGGCATCGTCGAGTACTACGATCGCGAGATGATCAAGGTGAACCGTCTGGACGGCAGCGGGCCGAATGTCGTCTTGCGCAAGCGGCACGTGCGGTCGATCCGGGAGGACGGAACCGGGTAGGCTCAGTCGCCCGCGTCCTCGTCCGTCTCGTCCCCCTCGTCGCCTTCCCCGTCTACGCCACCGTCGGATTGCAGGATCCCGAGTTTTCGAAGGCGCTGAATGAGCGGCTCGATCTCCGCCAGGTTCTCTCTGTAGCTCTTGATGTTGGCGAGGAGGGTCGGGGAAGCACCTTCCGGCGGCTTGCCGGTCTGCTCCTGCACGTACGCGCCCGCCGCCGCGAAGGCGAGAGCGGCCTGGGTCATCACGCCGTCGCGCACCGAGATTCCCGCGGACGAGAACGCCGCCTTGATCGTCGGATCGGCCTGGCACTTGGAGAGCAACTGGTCGAGGTCCGACGCTCCCGCATCCTCGTTCAGCTTGGCCGCGAGCGCGGGATTCTTCTTGGCCGAGGCGTCGAGCGACTCGAGCGCTTGGACCATCTTCCGAACGTTGGGCATCGTGAGGAGATAGGTCTCGAGCGCTGCGTCGCTCGATTGCGCACGGGCCGGGCCGAGGATGAGCAGGGCCGGCAGAAGTGCGAGGAAGGCGAGTCGTCTCATCGCACCCTCGTCCCGGGCTTCACGTCCTCGTCGAAGGTGGCCACGATCGGGCGGCCGTCGAGGTCCGCGGCCAGGAGCATCCCCTGGCTCTCCACGCCACGAAGCTTCGCGGGCTTGAGGTTCGCCACCACGATGATCTTCTTACCGACGAGCTGCTCCGGCGCGTACGCCTTCGCGATCCCGGCGACGATCTGGCGCTTCTCGGTGCCGAGATCGAGCTGGAGCTTGAGGAGCTTGTCCGCGCCCTCGATGCGCTCGGCGGCTTCGACGAGCGCGACGCGCAGGTCGACGCGGAGGAAGTCGTCGATCGTGAGCGGCGCGGGTCCCGCCGGCGACGCCGCGGCAGGGGCCGGCGAGGGCGGCGGAGGAGTCGGCGTGGGGTCGTTCACCTTCGTGGTCTCCTGGAAATAGGCGGCCCGATCGACGCGGGCGAAGAGGGGATCGCGCTTCGCGACCTTCCCCGAAGACGGCAGCAGCCCCCAGCGGAAGACCGTGAGGTCGTCGGGAATCGTCGTGCCGAGGCGCTCGGCGATCTCCCCGGCGGCACCCGGGATGGCCGGGGACGCCATCGCCGCGATCTGGAGGAGCGCTTCGGCCGCGCCCCGCAACACCGCGCCGTGCTCGCCGCTTCTCCCGGCGTCTTTCGCGAGAGCCCAGGGCGCCTTCGCCTGGAGGAAGCGGTTCACCTCGGCGGCGAGCTTCCACACCGAGGACAGCGCCGTCGAAAAGTCGTAATCGTCGAAGGCCGCGCGCCACGCGGCGTGGGCTTGACGCGCCGCAGGCTCGAGCTCTTTGGCCTCGGGCCGCTCCGAAGGCGGCGGGAGCGTTCCCGTGAAGCCCGAGTCGCACAGGGTGACGATGCGGCTCGTGAGGTTCCCCAGCTCGTTGGCGAGATCGCCGTTGTAGCGGTCGACGAACTGCTCGTCCGAGTAGGTGCCGTCCAGGCCGAAGGTCATGTCGCGCAGCAGGAAGTACCGCAGCGCATCGGGGCCAAAGGTCTCGAGCAGGGGGCCCGGGGGCACCACGTTGCCGACCGACTTCGACATCTTCGCCTCGTCCTTGAGCCACCAGCCGTGGGCGAAGACGCACTCGGGGAGCGGAAGCTTCGCCGACAGGAGGAACGCGGGCCAGTACACCGCGTGGAACCGGAGGATGTCCTTTCCGACGAGATGGACGCGCGCCGGCCAGTAGCGATCGTAAAGCGCCGCGTCGCTCGATCCGTAGCCGAGCGCGCTCACGTAGTTCGTCAGCGCGTCCAGCCAGACGTAGACGACGTGCGCGGGGTCGCCGGGCCAGGGGATGCCCCACGTGATCGTCGTGCGGCTGACGGAGAGGTCCTTGAGCCCGGACGCGACGAACGCCTTGACCTCGTTGAAGCGCGATGCGGGCCGGACGAAGCTCGGGTGCGCGGCGTACCAATCCAGCAAGGGCCTCTCGTACTTCGAGAGGCGGAAGAAATAGGAGGACTCGGCGAGCCACTCCACCGGGTGCCCCTGCTCCGGACACTTGCCCTCGACGATCTGGCTCTCCGGGTAGAAGGACTCGCACCCGGCGCAATACCACCCTTCGTAGGAGCCCTCGTAGAGATCGCCGGACTCCTTCATGCGCGCGATCACCCGCGCCACGGTCGCGTGGTGGCGGGGCTCGGTGGTACGGATGAAGTCGTCGTGGGAGATCGAGAGGCGCTTCCAGAGCTCGTGGTAGCGCGCGACGACGCGGTCGGCGAGCTCGATCGGGGCGACGCCGAGCTTCGCCGCGGCGCGCTCGATCTTCTGGCCGTGCTCGTCGGTGCCGGTGACGAAGCGGACGTCGTGGCCGGTGGCGCGGCGGTAGCGGGCGATCGCGTCGGCGACGATCGTCGTGTACGCGTGGCCGATGTGCGGCTCGTCGTTGACGTAGTAGATCGGCGTCGTCAGGTAGAACGGGGGACGCGCGCTCATCGGCGCCTCTTTCCGCGCGCGGCAAGGGCCGCCTGCTGGACCGCGAGCAATCCCACGTTGTGCTTCCTCGCCGCCGCGGCGCAGTCCTCGTACTCCGGCCACGCGTGCAGCTCCACGCCGTCGAGGCGGCCGGTCTTGACGCGGATCGGCCCGAACGGTGTCGTCACACGCTCGACACCGCGGTCGAGCTCGACGCGCCCCTCGCGCCGGTATCGCAGGCCCAGCGTGGTCGTCTCGGCCAGCGCCGCGCGGGTGATCGCGTCGAAGCGGTCGGGGCGCGCCAGAATCGTCACGAGGTGCCCCGAGCGACCCTTCTTCATCTGGACGGGAGCGACGTGGACGTCGAGCGCGCCCGCCTCGTGCAGCCTCTCGGCCGCGTAGGCGACGAGCTGCGGGGTCGCGTCGTCGAGCGTGAATTCGATGACGAGGACCTCCGGTGCCGCATCGATCGCGCGCTCGACGGGCATCGCGGCACGGTCGCCCAAGATCGCGCGGACGACGTTGGGGCGCTCGGGGAAGTCGCGCGAGCCGGCGCCGTGCCCGATCGCGCGGAGGGTCATCGCCGGAAGGCCGCCCCAGGCGTGAGCCACCGAGGTGAGAATCGCGGCGCCCGTGGGTGTCAGGCGCTCGCCGTCGGCGCCGATCCCCGAAAGCGGCACGCCCTGGAGGAGAATCGCGGTCGCCGGTCCCGGCACCGGGTACAAGCCGTGCGCGCACTGCACGGTTCCGGACCCCGTGGTCAGCGGGGAGACGACGATCCGGTCCGCACCGATCTCCTGGAGCGCAGCGGACGCGCCGACCACGTCGGCGATCGCGTCGGCGGCG
>Ga0137451_1000314_pt1 | contig 14690 bp, 14 predicted proteins | sample EasRivERMGT500_2_FD_102336 | JGI IMG/M metagenome (GOLD analysis project Ga0137451, IMG submission 102336) | Soil microbial communities from meander-bound floodplain in the East River, Colorado, USA - East River MetaG ERMGT500_2 | ecosystem: Environmental > Terrestrial > Soil > Floodplain ... | reverse complement strand
GCACAGGAAGACTTCGAGCTTCAAATAAACACAAGAAACTACGGTTCTAAATTCTTTGCCGGTAACGGTAAACCATTAGGGCTATTCATACCTAAAGGGAATGTCACGGACCCTCAACGGGCACAAATGATAAAATCTTATGAACAGGCGAAGGCCAAAGCGAGCGACGTGGCAATCCCTTCTGGTTGGGAATACAAAGAATTATCTGTTGCACCTGCTGAAGCTGAATTTCTCGGCACTTCTCAGGCTGGCGTCGCTAACGTATCACGCTGGACCGGAGTACCTCTTTACAAGTTAGCTGATATGAGCGCCGCTACACGCAACAACGTGGAACAGCAGGCAATAGAATTCCTTCAGGACACAATGGCGCCCATCGGAAGCAAGTTCGAGAATGAATACAACACAAAACTTTTAACGCTACCTGGTGAGGCTGATATGTACCTCGAATTTAACTGGGACGCATACATAAGAACCGACACAATCACGAAAGCGGAAGCATTCAGCAAGTCAATTCAGAATGCAATCAAAACACCTGCGGAAATCAGGGAATTGAACAATGATCCTTTCTTAGAGGGTTCTGACAAGCTATTTATTCAAGGTGCAACGGTCCCACTGGACTTACAGGAAAAGATTTTACAGCAACCCAAAACAGCACCAGCAGCAAAAAGACAAAGGAGGTATTCGCTTCCTGAAATACAGAAGATTTTAAGCGAAAAGTACAAGATGACGAATGAGCAGTTGGATGCTTTTGCAAACGGAAACGGAAACAATGGACACTAAGGAAAGAAGATATTTTTCATCTCAGCTTCAATTCGAAGAACGGGATGGAGTGAAGGATGAGAATACGATTATTGGACACGCTTCAGTATTCAATAAGGATTCGGAGGACTTCGGGGGATGGATAGAACGCGTCGCACCCGGAGCCTTCGATGACGTGCTAGGTGATGATGCTATAGCGGCATTCAATCACGATCCAAGTATGATCGTTGGGCGTAATGGTAAAAACATGAAGCTTACTGTTGATAAAACAGGACTTCGATACGTCGTGAAGTTACCAGATACTACCCTCGCGCGCGACCTGAAGCAACTTATTAAAGACGAAATAATTTCACAAAGCTCCTTTGCATTTACTGTACGTCAGCAGCAATGGGAGCATTTCAAAGACAAACCATCCATCAGAACTATAGTCAAGGTGGATCGGCTATACGACGTTTCTCCTGTGACTTATCCCGCATACCCTGATACAACGGTAGCGGCACGGTCATTTCAGAAACCAACGGAGGACTTACCGGTCATTGACCGCAGTTTATACATGAAAATTCAAGAATCAATTTTTAACTCACAAAAAAAATGACAATTCAAGGCTTATTCGAAAGAAAGCAGCAAGTCATTGCCGGTATGAATGAACTAGGCAATAAGGTTGCAAGCGGAGCATATACCGCAGAACAAAATGAGGAATTTCGCAAGTTTGATACAGAACTAAAAGGCATCGATAATCAAATTGAAATTCTGAAACGCCAGGAGCAATTAAATGCTGACCTGGTTGTAAGAGAAGGAAATAAAGTACAATCCGATAAGAAAGAAAAAACTTTCATCGTTGCTGATGCTGGAAAGCGTTCAGCAGTGTATGCTAAGTTTGAGAAAAACGGAATCGGCGCACTTGACGAAGAAGAAAAAGGTATCTATAATGATATCGAGCGTTATTCCAAAACGTTTGAGAAATGGTTCAGAGATGGCGGCAACAAACAAAATCTTTCTATTGAAGAAAGAGCCATTCTCGAAAAACGGGTTTCTGACCAGACAGTTGTAACGACTGCCGGTGGTTATACCATCCCTGAAGGATTCTCTTCAGAGATCGACAAACAAATGCAGACGATTTCAGAACTGTTAAAGTTCGCGCGGATCTATCGCACATCAACAGGTAACGATATACCTTGGCCTACAAACAACGATACCTCTAACACAGGTGAGTTGCTTGCTGAAAATGCAGACGCATCAACCGCTTCGGCTCCGTTGGTGTTCGGTCTTGTGACTTTGAAGGCTTACAAATTCAGCTCTAAGATGATCAAATCATCTAACGAACTTATCCAAGATAACGGTGTAAATCTTCCTTCTTTCATCGGTGAACAACTTGGTGAGCGTGTTGGTAAGGTTTTCAACACATACGCAACGACCGGAACAGGTACAGCACAACCACTCGGTTACATGGACGCAACAGCAGGTGCAACAGAAGGTAAAGTAGCGGCTTCGGCTTCGGCTATTACAGCCGGTGAAATCATCGACTTGATGCATTCAGTAGATGCTTCTTACAGGAACTCTTCTAAGGCAGCTTTCGCAATGAACGATCTAATCCTTGCTGAAATTAAGAAGCTGTCATTCGGTACTTCTGTTTACACTCCGGTTTGGTTGCCTTCTTTGAGAGATGGTGCTCCCGATACGATTCTCGGCAAACCTTATTTCGTAAACAACGCAATGGCTTCCACCCTGGCAACTGAAAACGCTGTGTTAGCATTCGGTGACTGGTCCAGGTTCGTTGTACGCATCGTGAATAACTTCTCATTAAGAGTATTGACAGAGCGTTACGCTGAACTGGATCAAACTGCATGGGTTGGATTCGCACGGATGGATTCAAAACTGTTGAACAGAACTGCAATTAAGTTCTTATCGCTTACCTAGTGAAGATTCTTTTCTTCTTAGCGGTTTGGCGTAGACCTGAGATTACAGAGATATGCTTTATGGGATTGAACCGGCTAAAACGGGCCGGTTTATTTCCTGTAGACTTTCTTGCTGTCATTTCGGAAGACTCAATGAAACCACTTTGCAAAAAGTACGGTATCGACTACGTTGAGCATGATAATTTACCGCTAGGGAGAAAGAAAAACTTCGGGCTAACAGAGGCATTCAAAAAGGACTGGGATTATTTGATTGAACTAGGTTCAGATGATGTTTTAAAGACCGAGTTACTCGAATTGTACCGTCCTTACTTTCAATCGAATCCATTATTGCATTTAAGCACTTTCTGCTATCTGAATTCAATCGATTTAGACTGTAGGTTAATAAATACATCAGTTTCATACGGTATGGGTAGAGCAATAGAGAGAAGTACACTCGAAAAGTGTGCAAGAGGCGTCGAGATCCAGGCCATGGACGATCTCATGTGTCCTGGCCGGTCAGTATTCAAAGGTGGAATCGGATTCTTTAAAAAGAAGGACGCTGAGGTAATGGAAAAGGTTGGTCAGGCTAAGGTGCTGAGTGATGAGAAGTATAAGATTTGGAACGATGAGATCAACAAACGACTCGACAACAACTCTAATTTTTTTCTTGCTCGGAACGGTGTGATGGGTCATCAGATCAGAAGCGACGAGCCTATGGCAATCGATATCAAGAGTGAAGAAAATATTTGGGCATTCAATAAGGAAGCGGGTACGCCTTACGACTTAACGAGTGCATTGAAAGGATTAAGTGAAGAAGAAAAACAAGCAATACTGAATCTGTGAAAGTAAAGTATTCCATAGTAACTGAAGGACCAACAGTTGAACCTATCGACCGGGACACTATTGGAAAATTACACCTGAAGCTCGATGGAACGACAGAGGATGCATTGCTAGATATATGGATTCAGGCGGCGCGTGAAAAGATCGAAGAAAGAACAGGGCGAAGCTTAATTACTCAGACGAGGGTGATCAAGTTAGACCACTTCCCGCGATGTACGTCGATCGATCTGTTGTACGGACCAGTTCAAGCTGATTCGGTAGAGATAAAATACCAGGATGAGGACGACGCAGAGCAGACTTTAAGTACAAGTGATTACTGGGTTGACACTACGGGAGTTGGAACGATCACTATTAAAAATTACTGGCCCACAACGATCTGTAGACCGGCAGCAGTGACGATTACATACGATGCTGGATACGGTGACGATGCGGATGCGGTTCCATCAGCTTTGAAGAGCGCTGTACTGTTAAGGTTCGCGCATTTGTATGAGCATAGGGAAAGCGCGGTGCCTGGTGGAGTTGAGACGATCCCTTTAGGTGAAGATGATTTGATAACGCCTTACATCGTTACACAAGATGCTTCATACTAAACTACAGATAGGCAAACTAGACAGAAGAATAACTATTCAGGAGTTAATAATTACTGCTGACGAATACAACCAATCTGTTCCAACGTGGTCGACGCTGGCAACGGTATGGGCAAGTGTAGAAGATAAGACCGGAAGTGAAAGCTTTAGGGCCGATCAGTTAACAGCGTATCGGAATACAGTTTTCACGATCCGGTATATATCCGGAATCGATGAAACGATGCGGGTAAAATACAATGATCAGTACTTCAATATCAGAATGGTAAAAAGTCCTGATAGGTTAAGAACACTTGAATTGACAGGTGAATTAATGGACGATCCAGGCGAAGTGGATTTAGTAGGAGCAGGATTTACATCAGGATTTAGCGTCGGGTTCAATGTCAGTTAAAGGATTAAAAGAATTGCAAGCGTCACTGAAAGGGATACCGAGCCAGTTCAGCGACAAGATAATGATGAAGGCACAACGTAACGCGGCTGAACCTTTGGTAACTGAGATGCACAAGCGTTCACCGGTAGGGCTAACAGGAAACCTTGCAGACTCAATCGGAATAGTGAACGAAAAGAAATTAGGTGGTATAGGTGTAGGGCCACGGAGAAAGGGAGGATTTAAAGGATTTGCGGGTCACCTGAATGAGTTTGGAACGAAGCGAAGGAAGACTAAAGGCAGTGGAGCGAATCGGGGTGTAATGCCTAAGAAACCATTTGTGGAGCCTTCATGGGAATCGCGGAAGGCTGAAGTGCAGGGGAAGATAGTAACGGAATTAAGTAACGGGATAACGAAGTATTTAAAGCGAACAGCGCCTAAATGATAAGTGGAATAAAGAATTTACTTCTCAATGATTCAGGTGTAACGGACCTGGTAGGGCAAAAGATTTATCCGGTAGTAGCTGAAGAGAAAATTCAAAGACCTTATACGACGATTCGAAGGACTGGAACCTCGCCAACGATCGTAAAGAATGAGACAAGTGGTAAGGATGAGACTTTCTTCACAGTTACCGCATACGATAAAGAATACAAGAAGTGTATTCAAATACTTGCGGCAGTTAGGGGAGTGATCGACAACTATCGCGGTACGAGCAATGGGATTGAGTTTTATAATATCTGGTATCAAGTGAGCGAGGATCTATTTGATAAGGAAGATGAGACTTATGTAGTAGTTGATACTTATGCAGCAAGAGTTAAACGGTAGCCCTATTGTAAGACTTTTGAAATCATACACGCTAAACACGGGTAAGAAGTTACCAAAAGGGCAAGTATTTAGGAGAAGGAGATTAGAGGCGAGCGACATGATAAAACAAGGAATTGCGGAACTATACACGGGTACTTTTCCGCCAAAGAAAATGAAAATAAAGAAGTAAAAAATTCACACACGTATAACACACTCACACAATGGCAACAACAGGAATAGTAGAAGGTAATAGCCTTCTCTTATATATGGATGGAAACCCTATCGTATGTACTACGGAGGCTTCCTTCGACTTTTCCCGGGAGATAATTGAAGCTACCTGTAAAGACAACGACGGCGCACGTCAGATAAAACTAGGAGGCACATCAGGCAGCTTCTCAGTATCAGGACTATGGAAGTTTGACGGCGCCTATCAGGTTGAAGATCTGATGACGGCTTTTCTAGCTGGCACACAACTCACAGCACGTTGGACTACAGACTCAACAGGTGATTTCTACCTGGAAGCTGAGGTTTACATCACAAACATCTCAGGAGCTTCACCGGTGAATGACAATGTGACTTTCGATGCAACATTCGAGATCACAGGATCAATCACTAAGGGCGACGAAACTTAATAATTTATGATAGGATCAGGAATTTTCAAAGTTCAACTAGAAAATAGGGAGGTTAGATTTCAATTTGGAACACTCGCGGGTGTGTATACGGAAGAGAAATCAGGTATTAGCATTTTCGAACTGTTCAATTTAATCAACGGTAAGAGTGCTGGTTCAACACGTCACATGCTGAATTACTTCTGGGGTGCCGCAATGGCATACAATGAAATAAATGGCATCGATGAAAAGATAACACCGGCTGACGTATCGCAATGGATTGATGAGATGGGCATTACTAAAACCTTTCAGATATACATTGACTCGGTTAAAATGCCTGTAATAAAAAACGGCAAGGCCCCAAAGGTGGGGCCGAAGGGAGTAGAAGTTTAGAAGAGGTTTATATTTTCCTTGTCACACAAGCGAAACTTAGACATAGTGAATTTTGGCGACTGTCATGGTATGAAGTAGGACTTTATTCGGAGCAATATTTTGCAGACTATGACAGATGGGAGGTCAGCGAAAATGCAAAATGGGAAAGGTTCAGGATTCAGTGGGCAGATTTTAGAAATGTGAATCGTAAGAAGAACAGTAAAGCTATCCGGCCACAGGATTTATTAAAGTTACCATCAGACGATAAGTTACCCGCATACCATGAGATTGACTTGGATGCAATTAAGAGAAGGTTCGGATCTAAAATAAAGAAACGTGGCTAGTAATATCTTAGCAAAGTTGATGGTGTTGATTGCTGGGGATGCCTCAGGACTCGGTAAATCAACTACGCAAGCCACTAAGCAACTTAACACACTTCAAAAAACATCAATATCAGTAGGCAAAGCGATGACAGCGGCGTTTGCTGCTGTAAGTTTTGCATCACTGGGTCGTGAGGTCGTTGAAATTACCGCTGAATTCCAAAAGTTTGAGGCAGTATTAATTAACACATTAGGATCTAAATCAGAAGCGCAAGAAGCACTAAAAAAAATACAAACCTTTGCGGCTAAGACTCCTTTCTCTGTTCAAGAGGTAACGGCTGCATTTGTAAAACTTGCTAATCAAGGATTCACACCGACCACCGATGAACTTCGCAAGCTTGGCGACCTCGCATCATCAACCGGTAAAACATTTGATCAGTTAGCGGAAGCAATCCTAGACGCACAGTCAGGGCAATTCGAACGACTAAGGGAGTTTGGTATTCGTGCTGAAAAACAAGGCGATCAAGTAAAGTTCACTTTTAAAGGTGTTGAAACTCAAACTAAGTTCACATCAGCATCAATCCAGGAGTATCTTTTATCGCTCGGTGACCTTAAAGGAGTTTCAGGGTCAGCCGCTGCTATATCTGCAACACTCGGAGGTAGTATTTCCAATCTTGGAGACTCTTTCGGTAAACTTCTTTTAAGTCTAGGGTCACTTACAGATGGTCCACTTAAATTTTTTATCGATCAGGCTCAATTAGCTATTCAAACTTTAGCACAAGATATATCTGGCGACACTGGTCTTCCAACGGTACTATCAAAAATAACTGAAGAGTTTGTAGATGGTGCTAAGACTGCTGAGCAAATCACCGCAAACATAGACGAGCTAACCCGTTCTTTAAAAGTAGAAACAGCTGAGGCTGCTAGGTTGTCTAAACAAACAACCGACGGCACACAACCGGCGATGGAGAAACTTGAAAAAGAGTATCAATCATCGAAGGAGACTGTTAATGCCTATGGTATAGCTATAGAATTATTAACTAAGAAGCTTGAGGGGTTAAAAACTGTAGCGGAATCGAAACCCACTTTAGGTATCATTCAACAAATCAATGCTGATCTACAACACTTCGAAGACCTAAAAAACAAAGCCTTTAGTGTTGACCAGATAGGCGCATTCAATGTAAAAATTCAGGAGTTACGTGACCAACTTGAGTTATTAAACGCTACCGGATCAGAGTCAGGATTCTTAAAGAAATTAAACGCTGGCGAGCCTACACCGATCGGTGGAGGGCAACAACCAACAGCTGAGGGGTTAAGCGGTGCATTCCCTACTGATTTATTAATTGATACACAACCCTACTTGGATTCATTAGCCCAGATGGATCAGGCAAGTGCTGACTTTCATGTTAACGAAGAAACACGTTTAGCACAAAGTCGCGCATCATGGGACGCTCAGATAGCTAAACAGATGGAAGCTGCATCGGCAGCGGAATCATACGGTCAGGCTATCGGCGACAGTTTAGGCCAGGCGGTATCAGGTCAGATCACATTTGCCCAGGCCATGAAGAAAATCACAGCCGACCTGGTTAAAATGTTCCTTCAGCGCGCATTAGCGGGTATCATTTCAAGCGCAGCGACATCGGGTGGGCCTCCACCGGTAGCAATCGCGTTGGCTGCGGCTGGTGTGGCTGCAATCTCAGCAATGTTCAGTAAGATAGGATCAAGTGGAGGCGGTGGTGGAACGGCGGCAGTGTCCTCACAAGCAAGAAACTCAGGCCGTTCAACATTCTCAGCAACAGAAGCACAAGATGTTAAGGTAAGCGGTGCGGTACAGATACGCGGTCAGGATCTATGGGTAATATTTAAGAATCAGCAAGAGTCAAATCAATTCCTAAGAGCAGGTGGCTAATATTCAATTATATCGCTTTCAGTTTTTGGTAAACAATCCTTTCGGGTCGTTTGTCGCTGGTGATGTATTGGACATTTTCATGGATACAGCCTTAGCGGTTGTTCCGGCTAATCCTCTATCAAATGAAGGCACAGGAATCACGGTTGAACTAAATGGATCGCCTTACCTTGTTACCGGCGCTGGTTTTATTCTGGACTTATCGCCTTCCATTGTAGCTATACAGGAATTTAACCCACAAGTATGTATTGGTACATCTTTACTAGTTTTTAGTTTCTATGGATTTTGGCCGTACGGATTATACTACAGCCTGGAAAACCATTATAGTTGTGTCGTCAATCCGCCAACCTGCAACCTTTTAATAAACGGAGTTCCTATAGTTGTTCCAGCAACAGACGCTACAACGGCAGACGGATCAATTCAGATAGTAGCAAGTTCAACAAATGACATTCAATATAATTTAGGTGCTGACTTTGTGTATGGTGATGGTCAATTAGAATCTATTTTTTCAGGATTACTACCTGGCTCATACAGAATTTATTTAAGGGATAGCGCCAATTGTGCGGTTAATATCCTGGTTGAAGTCACATCGAGTAATGTATACGGAACCAAATACAGGTTAGAATACACCGACAACGAATCCATACCAACACGGGTAGACATAACGATGCGCGGGTATTCCGTGGAGGTTGGTGGTATACTTGATATGGAACTCGATGGCGTACTCGGCGATGATCCTTTTGGTGCTGATGCGGTGGGATCGGGAACACCTTTCGAAATTCAACTACGCGGCGAGGGGGAGACAGATAAGTTCACGGCTTTAATGTCATCGCAAGGGAATCTTAATCTGTTATCGATGACAGATGCGCAGTACCTGGAACTATACACCAATGATCCAAACCTTTACCGGTTAGAATACTCAAAGGATTTCGGAAATATGACGGCGGGCGAAGGAGGATTTTCACCAGCAGCACTCCCCGCTTTGACCGATTGGACGAATGAAGATACAGGCGGTCCGGCATGGGTTAGCGATCCACCAACAGTTGATTTTAATCTGCTCGGATTAAATGTAACATCCGATACACTTTACACCGATTACGCTTTCGAGGAAGGGAGAGAGTACACATTCAACTATGCATTTAGTAGCCCTAACGCAAGTGGAACATTTAAGATAAAAATATTTGATGGTTCATTCAATGAGTTACTGAATACGGATATAATTATATCGACAGCATTTCAAACCGGTCAGTATATTGTAACAGCGCCAGCAGGAGCGGCAGGTATTGGGATAGTTGTTTTTCATGCACCTTCATGCGGATCTGGTTCTAGTTTCTGTCAAAAGGCCGTAGCTGAATTTAACAATGTAACGGCAGTAATACCCGTTCAAGAACCTTACGCTATAGGTTACGAATTGCTCTGGCTTGGTAAAGTTCTTCCGATGCAATACGCGGAAGAATGGAAAGCACCACCTTATCACGTTTCTGTCATTGCAACTGATGGCCTAGCTGAATTAAAAGATCATTTTTTAATTCAACCTGATGGCCAGAAGTATTACGGAACTATCAGCCTCATAAAATTAGTCTCTTACTGTCTCAGTTTCTTAAAGCTTGGCCTAGATATCCGTGTAGCGTGTAATTTATACGCTCTGGAGATGAATCAGGAAGAAGCTAATGATCCTTTCGACCAGGCTTATGTTGACTTTGAGGCTTTCTACCTTGCAGAAAAGGAACCAACGTTAGAATTTGTTCTAAAGAGTATACTTGAACCGTTCGGATGCAGAATTGTACAATGGGAATATCGTTGGAATATAATTCGAGTAGAAGAATTGGTCAGTGAATACGATTGGCGACAGTTCGATGCAGATGGAAATTATCTTTCCAATGGGTCGACTAACCCAATAATAGATATTGAATACCCAGATGACTCTATAGGAGATGAAGTCAACTTGGTAAATCTAGATCACAACCTTGAGATCCGGCCAGGTTACGGAAGGATCAAAGCAATATACAGCCTCGGACTCAAACCGAACATACTTAATAATGGTGACTTCAGATTAAAATCAATTTATGATCCGTTCAGCAACACATACTTCTTTGATATAAATAAAGATGGATGGACTCTGGTTAATTCTGGTTATATAATACAGGAGGGATATGAACGTATTGATCAAAATAATTTGGCATATACTATTCAGGGCGGCCTAGATACTTCAGGAGAAGCATACATTCAAAGTGATACCTACCCGATCAAAATGGGTACAAATAATCAGTTAAAAATCTCGGTTCGGTGTAAGGTTTACCGATTCACATCATACTTTGGAACATTGGTTTTCACTTTTGATGTTCCGTATTACAAAGTTCGACTCCGAGTTAAATATGGTTCATTGTACTTGCAGGGTGATGGTTCATGGTCTGCAACAGAAAGCCTACTAACTTTTTTTGCTACTGAGTTTGATAAGTTTTTGGACTTTGAGATTGTAGCGAAGCAACCAACAACCGGAACACCGGTTGTTGGAATGGATTTCGATGTCAGGGTTTATCATATTTATCCGTATCATGTTGATTTTATTGATAGCGATACATCTGATTTGGAGGCGCTACAAACTTACGACGGTGTTAACAAAACAATTCCAACCGGATATAAAACGCAACTTTTAACCGGTGGTGATATAATTTATTATTATGAGCTTCAGGAAACTAGCGAGGCAACGAGTGCCTTCGAAGTTGTTGAGCCTGATGATTATCATCCTCTAAATAATCCAAGAAAATACATTCGAAAAGTTACTGTCTTCCAGACTCAGACGAATGATACTGTTTTCAAAATGGCTATTGATAAGGTTGTGGTAAGATATCTAACGGACAGTAATGATCCAATTGACACCATTACAAGAACGGTAACAGGTGAAGGAAGTAACAATCTGACATTAGAGAAGCCTTTAGTTATAGGCTCTTATTCTAACCTCATAGTTACAGATACAAGCTTTTCACTTAGTCTCGGTATTTTCTTCCCCTCAGGTGGTCTTTCAATCACAACAACTAGCACCCTATCGGCTGATTTGATCTACACCGGATACCTCAGGGATATCAATGGCGTAGGATATGAATTCTTCGCGCGTGATGGTGTGGCTGAATCAGATAAGCTTCATGGTATTCTATTAAAACAATACGCTTTACAGTATCGCAGATCGTGGAGGTTGTTCAGGGGTAGCATTTACTGTAACAGGTACTTCGGATTACTCAACGTTGCTAGAAACGTTAACGACAACAATAGAATTTATTTACCAATAGGGTTAACGTTGAATGATAAAATGTGTACATGGAATGGTGAATTTTTAGAACTAACAAATATTGGAGGTGATGGCGGCGGCGCTGTTCCTTTCACAAGTGGATTTACAGTAGGATTCGGCGCAGGCGCTTTTAATTAATAAAAATATGTCATTAAGAACTAGAACAACTTATAAAACCCTTTACGGGTCAAGCGGTACGACCTTCCCTGATAATACAACGGCTGAGATCAGTGAGGGGGATATGAGAACATTCGGCGAAGATAACGCTGATACATTCGTACTTAACTCAGACTTAGCGGTAACATCGGTAAGCACGGCTAGCAGTACAATAACACTTGCCTTTGCATCGGCTGTAAAAAAGACCTTCAATGGAAGCGCCTCATTTGCTGGACCTAAGACGATAGCTCATTCAAACGACTCACTAGCCGTTGAATTGAAATTCCTTTTCGAAATAACCAACGTGGCGGCGGTTCTTACACCACCAGCATCATACTTAATGTCAGATCCAAGATTTGACGGTACTGATTGGACACCGCTTGATACAGGTAAATACAAAATGGTCGGCGACTTCGACGGTACAAATTGGAGTGTTGAAATACTTGGACCTTATGTATAAAGAACTTATGAAAAATATATTAATATTTCTTTTCCTTTTAGCTTCTGTTGCTGCATTCGGTCAGACCGGAAGTCTTTCACAAAGCGTTTACCGTTCCAGGGTACTTGACTCAACGAGCGTCACAACACCGGCGGGTTGGGGCTTACTTTATTTCAATTCTCAGCGATCACCTGCGCAATGGGTATTCTCTAATGACAACGGTGTAACATGGCACGCGCTAGGTAGTGGAACAGGTGGAGGTGGTTCATTATCTGACGGTGACAAGGGAGATATAACAGTAAGCTCATCAGGCGCATCATGGCAAGTAGACGCGGGTGTTATTGGTGGGACTGAGATCGCTTCAAGTGTGGCATTAGCAGGTAATCCAACAACAACAACTCAAACCGCAGGGAATAACTCAACACGAGTAGCAACAACTGCGTATGTAGACGCTGCGGTAACTGCTGGTAGCATACCAGACGGCGACAAGGGTGACATCACAGTAAGTTCAAGCGGTGCAACGTGGACGGTAGATAACAGTTCAATAACTGGCGCAAAGATTGCATCGAGCGCAGCCCTTGCCGGATCACCAACAACAACAACACAAACCAACGGAGATAACTCTACGAAGATCGCAACGACGGCCTATGCAGATGCAAAGGTAGCGGCAGTAATTACTAACGGAGTAACATCAAGTGCGCCAGATCAAAATCAGGTGTTTGATGCGTTGGCATTAAAGGCTGATTTAGCTGGCCCGACATTTACCGGTAATCCAGTAGCACCGACTCCAACCGCTCAGGACAACGATACAAGTATCCCAACGACAGCCTTTGTCAACACTGAGATCGCAGCTGATGTACCTAAAGGACTTCCAACAGCAGCGGCTACCGGCGCGGTTGTTTCATTCGCTATCCCTCAATTCTATGGAAGCGCAGCAGACATAACAGGGAATATAACTTTCAGCACTACCGGCGCGGTGTTAGGCATGGAGCAAATCATGATTCACAACGATAGTGCGGAGCCATCTTTCCCCTCTGAATTTAAACGTATGGAAGGTTCTAGGGCATACGTTACAGGCGTGGACAATATCATAATCATGAAGTACTTATCAGCCACGAGAATACTGTACACCATTAACCAGGAGCAATGAAAAAACTGCTAATATTTTTAGTATTACTTCCGTCATTAGTTTTTTCACAGACTTTTTTAGGGAGTACTTTTTTTGCCAACAATTCAGGCAGGACGTCGGGGGCCGCGTTTGTTCATAATAGCGTTGAACTTAACGATTCATATTTATATTATGATTTCACTGACTTAACAGGTTCAGGCGGCGCGTCAATATCTAACGGTAATGCTGGACTTGTAGACCAAAGCGGAAACGGACATACAGCTACAATTGTTGGAACTCCTATTGTTAGAGATGCAACAGTAAACGGAACAACTGTAAAGTCACTGCATGACGAAAGTACTAACGCGGTCAACACAAACACAACCGGAGCCACGTTTTTAAATACTCATTTTGATCTTTACATCGTCGTCCAAATGCAGGACGGCCAACCAGCAGCAACTCACAACTTAATAGGAGGTATAAAGCCGACTAATATAGGATTGAATGTTTACGTTAATACATCTGGTATTGTTAACATAGCATTTGGAACTACATCAGGTTTTTTTAACTGGGCTACAACGTCTGCGGTATTTGCAAACGGTGTCAACGAAACAGTTCTTTTAAGGATTAGAGTCAATTTCAATTCATCGGTAACGTGTTATAAAAATGGCGTTAACCAACCAGGTGCAATGACAGCCGGACTTATAAGCACTCCAACGCTTTCACAAGTGGCGTCTACATTCACGACGAATATGTATGTAGGGTCGCTGAACAACAACGGCACTTCAGCTACTAACGCAGCAATAAACTCCATTTTTAAAGTTCTGATAACACCTATGCAGGACGTCAGCAACTTCCAGGTAAGTGCTATTACTGAGGAGTTAATGGATTTAACTTGGACCGATTGGCAGACTAAAGAGATACACGTAACCAATGCAAATAAAGCAACCTATCGAAGTAATTTAATATCGTCTCTTTTCAATGGTGGTTCACTCCCTACAATGTCGCCATCGGTGTCAACAGGGGTAAGTGGAGCAATTCATATTTGCAACACCGCAAATATAAGCAATGATGCATCATGGGATAGACTGACATTTACAACTACCGATGTAGACGGTGCCACATGGTCGCATAAAGTTTATTTAGGACACACCAACCAGACACCGAACGGAAGTTTATTGATCGTTAATAATGGTCATGCATCAGACCTGGCATCTTCTTATGAAAGCTTAATGTCCAGGGCGCT
>Ga0137451_1000313_pt1 | contig 14696 bp, 6 predicted proteins | sample EasRivERMGT500_2_FD_102336 | JGI IMG/M metagenome (GOLD analysis project Ga0137451, IMG submission 102336) | Soil microbial communities from meander-bound floodplain in the East River, Colorado, USA - East River MetaG ERMGT500_2 | ecosystem: Environmental > Terrestrial > Soil > Floodplain ... | reverse complement strand
TGCCGGGCGGCGCTCTCGCTTCGGTTTCGGCGATCGACCTGGGCGCTGCCGCCGCGCGCGCCGCACTGTCGCGCGCCGGCGTCACGCCCGAGACCATCGACCATGCGGTCTTCGGCAACGCGCTCCAGACCTCGGGCGATGCGATCTACGGCGCGCGCCACGTCGCGCTCAAGGCCGGGGTCCCGAAGGAAGTGCCGGCGCTCACCGTGAACCGCCTGTGCGGCTCGGGGATCCAGAGCATCGCCAGCGCCGCGCAGATGATCCAGCTCGACGAGGCCTCTTGGGTGCTGGCGGGCGGCATGGAGAACATGAGCCAGGCCCCGCACGTGCTGCGCGGCGCGCGCGCCGGCATACGGCTCGGGCCCGGCAGCACCCTCGAGGACTCGCTGTTCGTGGCGCTTCGGGACAGCTTCTGCGGGCTGTTCATGGCGCAGACCTCGGACAACCTGGCGCGCAAGTTCGGGATCACGCGCGAGCAGCAGGACGAGTTCGCGCTGCGCTCGCACCGGCTCGGCAACGAGGCGAACACCAACGGACGCTTCGCCGAGGAGGTCGTCCCGGTCGAGGTGAAGCAGGGCAAGAAGACTGCGTTGGTCGAGAAGGACGACCACCTGTTCCCGAGCACCACGATCGAGAAGCTCGCCTCCCTCCCGCCCGCGTTCGGCCCGGAGTCGTTCGTGACCGCCGGCAACGCCTCGGGCGTGGTGGACGGCGCGGCGGCGGTGGTGGTGACGAGCGCTTCGAAGGCGAAGGCGGCGGGCAAGAAGCCGCTCGGCTTCGTGCGCGCGTGGGCGAGCGTTGGCGTGGATCCGTCGACGATGGGGATCGGACCGGCGCCTGCGATCCGCAAGGTTCTGGAGCGCGCTGGCATGAAGCTCGACCAGGTGGACCTGTTCGAGATCAACGAGGCGTTTTCGGGCCAGTTCCTGGCGGTCGAGAAGGACCTGGGGCTCTCGCGCGACAAGGTGAACGTGAACGGCGGCGCGATCGCGCTCGGTCACCCGCTGGGCGCCACCGGGACGCGGCTGGTCTACACGCTGCTGCTCGAGCTGGCGAAGCGGAACAAGCGCTGGGGCATCGCCTCCGCCTGCATCGGCGGCGGCCAGGGCATCGCGATGCTGCTCGAGCGCGCGTAGAGGCCCGCGACACGCGACGGCCGGTCCGGGACACCCGGGCCGGCCGCATCGTTTCCGCGGCGGCGCGCCGTCCTGTCTTCACTTGCCGCGCGGGAAGGCGATGGGTCATCCTCGCGCGCATGGACGACCGCGAGCTGATCTACGACTGGAACGAGGCGGGCGAGCGCTGGGAGAAGCCTGGCTTCCGCATCCAGCTCGACGACGAGACGCTGCGCGACGGCCTCCAGTCGCCATCCGTCAAGAGCCCGCCGATCGAGGAGAAGATCCGCATCCTCCACCTGATGGACCGGCTGGGCGTTGACACCGCCGACATCGGGCTGCCGGGCGCGGGACCGCACGTGGTGGAGGATGTGACGCGGCTCGCGCGCGAGATTCGCGACGCGAAGCTCAGGATCCAGGCGAACTGCGCTGCCCGCACGGTGCGGCAGGACATCACGCCGGTGATCGAGATCTCGCAGAAGGTGGGTCTTCCGATCGAGGTCTGCACCTTCATCGGCTCCTCCCCCATCCGCCAGTTCGCCGAGAACTGGACGCCCGACATGATGCTCCAGCACACCGAAGACGCCGTGACCTACGCGGTCTCGCACGGGCTGCCGGTGATGTACGTCACGGAGGACACGGTGCGCGCGCGGCCCGAGACGCTGCGCCGGCTCTTTCTCACCGCCATCGGCTGCGGCGCGCGCCGCCTGTGCCTGTGCGACACGGTGGGCCACGCCACGCCGACCGGGGCCGCCAACCTGGTGCGCTTCGCGCTCGAGGTGGTGCGCGAGAGCGGTGCTGCGGTCGAGCTGGACTGGCACGGGCACAGCGACCGCGGGCTCGCCGTCATCAACACGCTGGCCGCGATCCGCGCCGGGACCACTCGCGTCCACGGCTGCGCGATCGGGATCGGCGAGCGGGTCGGCAACACGCCCATGGACCAGCTGCTCGTGAACCTCAGGCTGCTGGGCTGGATCGACCACGACCTCGCCGCCCTTCCCGAGTACTGCGAGCGCGTGAGCCGGGCGACCGGCGTGCCGATCCCGCCCAACTACCCGGTGGTGGGCCGCGACGCGTTCCGCACCGGGACCGGCGTCCACGCAGCTGCTGTGATCAAGGCCTTCAAGAAGGGCGAGGACTGGCTCGCGGACCGCGTCTACTCGGGGGTTCCCGCGAGCTGGGTCGGCCGCCGCCAGGCGATCGAGGTCGGCCCCATGAGCGGCGAGAGCAACGTGATCCACTGGCTGAAGGAGCGGGGGATCGAGCCGACGCCCGAGCGCGTTCGGGCGGTGTTCGAGCGCGCGAAGACCGTGGATCGCGTCCTCACCGACGACGAGATCCGCGCCACGCTCGCGGCGCACGCGGAGACGCGGGTCGGCGGGTAGCCGGCTCTACACGCCGCACAAAGCAGCGGGGCGGCTGCCGGTCGCGGGTTCCGCCCCGCGTGACGGCAGCCGCCCCACCGGCCTCCTCGCGCTTCGCGGATGCATTCGCGGGAGGCCGTCGCGGCTTCTCGGGCTCAGCGCACCATCGGGATCATCAGCGCGCCGCGCAGGGCCAGATAGTTCGGATCCGTCCCGGTCGCGAACACCCAGTTCCAGGTGGCATCGAACAGCAGCGAAAGCTTGGGATTCGCGGAGAGCCTGACGCCGGCGCCAGCGTTGGTGCCGAAGTTGTAGTCGGTGCTGCTCGACGCGCCGACCTCGGTGCGCGTGTAGAAGAAGCCGAGCCCGCCTTCCCCGAACAGCTGCATCTTGCTGTCGGGCTTCTTCTGCATCATGGGATAGATCCGGAGCCCGGCCTGGACCGGAAACATGCTGAAGCTGGTGTTGACGGCGCCTTTCGACTTGCTGCCGAAGTCGAGGTAGCCGACCTCGCTGGTGATGGCGACCATATGGCTCGGGTTCACGAACTGCTCGCCCGAGATCAGGATGCCCCAGCCGTCACCGGCGATGTCGCCGAAATCCCCCTGCGGCAGCGTGTAGAGGCCGGAGATCCCGGCGTAGCGGTAGGCGAGATCCGAGGAGACTGGCTTGGCGGCGGGAGGAGGGGGAACCGGCGCCGGAGCGACGGGCGCAGGGGCGACGGGCGGAGGCGTGACGGGCGGAGCGGTGACGGTTCCGGTGCTGTCGGCGGTCTGCGCCCTGGCGGCGGGTCCTGTTGCGGCGACGATGACCAGCGCGACCAGCGCGAACGATAGGCGCTTCATGCATCCTCCTCTGTGCGGGGCGACCCCGCGTTGAGCGGCACACCGGCTCCCGATGGGCCGGCGGACAACCGCGGCTGATACTCGAAACATCGCAGTATGGCGGCGAGCCCCGGGCTTGGCAAATCCGCGGACTTGCCGCGGACCGGCCGCGGACCTGCCGGGCGTCGAGGCGGAACCGGCGCAGGGCGTCACTCCGCCTGCATCGGCGACGTCCCGGGCAATCGCGATGCGGCTCGAGCGGGCGTGGGACGGGCCGCGGCGCCCCGGCCCTTCGAACCGCATTTGACGTGTTCGCGGGCGCGAAGAGTGATAGTGTCTCGAGTGGCTGAGAATCAAGAAGGAACGCCCCCACTTCGGCCCGTCTGCCCGTCGTCCCCCACGGCATGACGGACAATTTCGTCGACACCTTGCCCGGAGCGGTGTGCGTGTTGTGCGCTGCGGGTTGCGCCTCATGCAGCCGCGTCAGGGATTGACGCCGCGATACAGGGAGGTCACCCATGCTCGTGCCCCGGACCGCTCGCGCCCCCCTCTGGCTCCTGCTCACCCTCGCGATCTTCGCGCCGCCCGCCGGCGCCACCAGCATCACCTTCACCGTCCAGGAGCCATCCGGTGTCGCCCGCATCAACGATCCCGTCACGAGCGGCATCCCGATCGCGACCGGCGACACCTCGAAGGTGTGGGCGCTGTTCGACGGAGCGAGAGAGATCCCGGTTCAGACCAGGGTGCTCTTCGGCATCAGGACCCCGTGGCTGCTCCTCGACTTCAAGTCCTCGGTCGACCCCGCAGCGACGAAGACCTACACCCTGATCTCGCAGGCGCCCACGGTCGCGGCGTCTCCGGCGCTGAGCATCGACGACGCCGCGCAGAGCTCGATCACGGTAGTCACAGGTCCCCTCAAGGTCAGGGTGGGCAAGAACCCCTTCAACCTCTTCGATGGAGTCTGGCTCGACCGCAACCACGATGGCTCCTTTGGCAGCAGCGAGAGGCTGGTGAGCTCGACCAGCAGCGACAACTTGCCGCTCGTCCTCGCCGACAACACGATCCGTCCGGGCCGGCGCGTCCCGCTCCGCTGGAGCTGGGAGGATCGAGGGCCACTGCGCGCGACCCTGCGCGTCGACGGCTACTACGGCGACCCCGGGGTCGTGAGCGACACGCTCCTCTACTACACGGATCGGATCACGTTCCACGCCGGTCAGACCTACGTGACGGTGGATCACCTGATCCGGAATTCATTCCATGCGTCGGAGCGCTACGTGAAGGTCAGGTCCGCCCGGTTGCTGGTGCCCGGGAGCAACCCCGCCGCCGGGCGAATCCGCCGCTCGGGCGACTGCATCTGGCTCCAGCCGCGCAACGGCGGCGCTTCGTTCGAGATGATCCCCGACTCGCTCACCTACACGGCCGACTTCCAGAAAGAATTGCGCACTCAGGAAACCATGATCGTGAGCTCGAACGGGGGCATGATCATCCCCGACTGGTCGTATCACGGGGCGCGCGCGCGGTTCGAGTTCGCGGACACCACCCTGAGCGGCGGCGAGCGGACCCTGCGCAGGACGCGCTTCATCGACCGCCTGGCCGCGCTGGCCCCGGCGAGCTGGTACTCCGACCAGGGCGCCTTTGGCTCGGAGCAATTCAGCACCTGGGAGGACGAGCAGGCTGCGAATCGGCAGTGGGGCTGGACGTGGCCGAACGACACGCCCTCCCCGATTCCGAATGTCTCGTTCGCGTGCTATTCGGCCGAGCATGCGCTCGCGCGGCCGGGCTGGGACTACTACCCGAGCTGGGCCTCCCTGAGCGCGGCATTCAGCGTGGAAGAGGACGACCTGTGGGCGAACCTGCTGATGTACGCGCGCGTCGGGCAGCGCACCTATCTGGACCGCGCCGAGCGATGGGCGCGGTATCGCGCGTGGGAATACGCCTACCGCACCGACGGGTTCGCCCATCAGGATCAAACGCATTGCGACACCCTCGCCCGCGCGAGAAACGATCTCCCCGCCGGGGTTCCCTTCACCTCCGCCGACATCCGCTTCATCTACTTCAACACGCAGAACGAGATCTCGCGCGGCCGCAACGTGCGCAACCACTCCTGGAACGGCGGCCTCGTGGACTGGTACTACATCACCGGGGATCGCGACGCGCTGGAGGCCGCGCTGGACATCGCAGAGCAGTCGAAGAAGTACGCGGAGTGCACGGAAATCGACTCCCTGCAGGGAGGGGGCGACCTGCGTTTCTTTGCCCGCTCGTATCTCAACCTGCTGCGGGCCTGGGAGGCGACCGGGTCGCCCTACTGGCGACTGAGCGCCAACCGGTTGAAGGCGATGTTCTTTCATTCGGCCTACTACGACCCGCGCGGCTTCTACTACTCTCCCAAGCACCCGCACTACCCGGGCGGCAAGTACATTTGCCCGTTCCAGACCGGAATCGTGTCGCAGGCGCTCTACCGCGACTGGGTATTGACGGGCCATGGGTCGCAGGTCGATTCGCTGGCGGTGCGACTGCGCGCGCTGGCATGGTTCGCGTTCAGCTACGGAGCCGATCGAGGCTCCGGGCTCGGCAGCGACGAAATCGTGCTGGACTATCCCTCCGCCGGCGCGGTGCTTCACATGAGTACCGACATGCTTCGCGATTCGACCGAGACCCGGGATTCGACCCCTTCCTCGTCCAACTCGCTCATCGACGCCCTGGTCATCGGACGCAGGCTCGGCGGCCCCAGGGCCTTCATGAACCAGGCAAAGAAACTCTGGGAGCACGCCTCGAAATACGTGAAATTGGAGGACCACCGCGCCTATCGCATTGCCGACAACGCCCACGTGGGCAGGTTCGTGCACACGCTTCAGTGTTGGGACGGCATCGGCCCCACCGACGCGGAGCTGGTGACGATGCAGTTCTTCTTCCACGACGTCGCGCGGTCGCCGGGCGGCGCGGGCGAGGCGAATGCTGCGGCGGAGTCGGCGGCCGCCGCCGGGCCCGCGGAGGCTTCGGCCGATGCGCAGGCGGACGACCGCGGCACGCCGCGCGTCGTCGAGTTCGCGCTGGCTGGCCCGAATCCGGTGCGGGGGCCGAGCATGGTCGCGTTCGGCATCCCGGCGTCGATGGCCGGGCAGTGGCTCGAGATCTCGATCTTCGACCTCGCGGGCCGGCGCGTGCGGACCCTCCAGGCCGGCGCCGCTCGCGCGGGCCGATTCCGCGTGCCCTGGAACGAGGCGTCGAGCCTTCCCAGCGGGGCGTATTTCCTTTCCATGCGCCTGGGCCAGGAGACGAGGTCCCGGAAGTTCGTCCTGATCCGATAGAGGACGGACGGTCACGCGAGGGCTGGTGATCGCACGATAGGCGCCGGGGGCGGTTCTGCGACCGCGCGATTGGGGGATGGACCGCGCCTGCGCTAGACTGCCGCGCGTTCGTCCGGCCAGGAGCCCTGCCCGTCGTCTTCACGACACCACTCCCGCATCAGGAGCCGCGCATGCCGAAGTCCTACACGATCGCCGTGATCCCGGGCGACGGGATCGGTCCCGAGGTGGTGCGCGAGGGCGTGCGCGTCCTGGAGCGCGCCGCCGCCATCGACGGCTTCGGCGTCACCCTGACCCGCTACCCGTTCGGCGCAGAGCACTACCTGAAGACCAAGGAGATCCTGCCGGACTCCGCATTCGAGGAGATCCGGGGCCACGACGCGATCCTGCTGGGCGCGATCGGCGATCCGCGCATCCAGGTCGGCCTGCTCGAGTTCGGGATCATCGCGCGCATGCGCTTCGGGCTCGACCTCTACGTCAACCTGCGCCCGGTCAAGCTCTACGCCGAGCACCTGTGCCCGCTCAAGGACAAGCGCCCCGAAGACGTGGACTTCGTGGTGGTGCGGGAGAACACCGAGGACGCCTACGCCGGGATGTACGGCTACTTCAAGAAGGGCACGCCCGACGAGATCGCGACTCAGGAGATCCTCTTCACCCGCAAGGGCACCGAGCGCGTGATCCGCTACGCCTTCGATCTGGCGCGGGAGCGCGGTCGCAGGAAGAAGCTCACGCTGGTGGACAAGGCCAACGCGGTGCGCGCGATGGACCTCTGGACCCGCACCTTCGAGGAGGTGGGCCGCGAGTACCCGGACATCGCGCGCGAGCACGCCTACATCGACGCCGCCACCATGTGGTGCGTGAAGAACCCGGAGTGGTTCGATACCGTTGTGACGAGCAACATGTTCGGCGACATCCTCACCGACCTCGCCGCCATGATCCAGGGTGGCCTCGGCGTCGCAGCCAGCGGCAACCTCCACCCCGGCCGCGTGAGCCTGTTCGAGCCCATCCACGGCTCGGCCCCGAAGTACACGGGCAAGAACGTGGCGAACCCGATCGCCACCGTGATGGCGGTGCAGATGATGCTCGACTACCTGGGCGAGAAGCGCACCGCGCAGCGCATCGAAGAGACCGTGGCGGGGCTGCTGCGCTCGAAGCGCATCCCGTCGCTGGGCTCGGACTCCGGGCTGTCCACGAGCGCGGTCGGCGACCTCGTGCTCGAGGCGCTGGAGCGGGCGAAAGTCCCGGCCTGATCGGCCGACCGCGATCCGCGGCGCGCCCCCTCCCACCTGCCTCCTGAACGCCGCGCGCCAGTACAGGCGCGCGATTCATGGATTTCCCGGTCGAAAAGAGACCCGATCCCGCCCGGTCTCGGCTATGCTGTTCGCCGTGACGAAGTCGCCCTCGAATGTGCCGCCGAGGCGAACCTCGCTCGGAGCGGGCGCCCCGCCTGCCGCGCGCGGAGTCACGGCCCGTCCGATGACTCCGGAGCTTCCGGCGGGCCGGCCGGCCCGCTTCGGGCGCGTGGCTGCCGTGCTGGCGATGGCCTGGGTTGTGCTCTTCGCGCCTCAGATCCTTCGCGGTCGCGCGTTCGTGATCGGGGATGCGGCCTCGCTCCGCGCATTCGGCGAGTTCTCCCGGGCGCGCTGGCTCGACCCGCACGAGCGGACGCATTGGAACCCCTACCTGTTCATGGGGATTCCGGCCACGGCGAGCCTGCAGGACTCGCGGCCCCAGTACCTGCCCGATGCGCTGCTGTCGGCGTTCGACGTCGTCCATCGCCTGCGGTGGTGGCCGCCACTCGCGATCCCCCTGATGACCCACCTCCTGGGGATGTGCTGCGCCGCGGCCCTGGCGTGCTCGTTGTGGCGCGTGGGCACGGCAGCTGCGGTGTGGGCCGGCCTCTCCTGGGGCCTGATGCCGAACCTCATCGTTCCGTTTTCATTCGGTCACGACGCGCAGCTGATGGCGACCAGCCTGATGCCGGCGGTCCTGCTGGGCATCGATCGAACCATCGGTCATTCCGATGCGAGGTCGGCGTGGGGCGCCGCGATCGCGCTCGCGGGCGCGGTGGGGGCTCTGCTGCTCGCCGCCTACCCCCAGGTCGTGCTCCTCCTGATGGTGGTGGCGGCGCCGTTCTGCTTCGAGCGGGCATTCGCGGCCCGCCGTCCCGGGCGCCTCGCCCTCGTGGCCGCTGGCGTCGCGCTGGGGGCTGCGATCGGCGGCGCGGTGTGGTGGCCCGGCCTCCTCTACAACGCGCATTCCGTGCGCGGCGGCGGAATCGCCGCCGCCGAGGTCGGGAGCTGGAGCCTCGCGTGGCGCGACCTTGCCGCCACGGCCTGGCCCTGGGCGGTCGGCTTCGGCGGGAAGACGTACTGGGGCGGCCTGACCGCCACCGACTTTCCCCCGTACCTGGGCGCCACCGTGCTCCTGTTCGCGGCAAAGGGGCTGGGCGGGAAGCCGCGCGGCGCGGCGATTCTGTTCGCGATCGTGACGGCGGCCGGAGCGCTTCTCGCGCTGGGCGTGCGCCTCGGCCCGCTCCACGCCCTGCTGTGGAGGCTGCCGATGTGGTCTTCGTTCCGGGTGGCCGTCAACGCGATGCTGCTCGCCCAGCTCGGCGCCGCACTGCTGTCGGCACGTGGAATCGATCGGGCGTTGCGTGCGCCGCCCGCGGGGTTCTCGCGCGAGGTCCGGATCGTGGTGGGGCTCGCGGTTGCGGCGGTGGTGGGCGCGGGACTCCCGGCGATGCTGCCGGGTGGGGGCCCATGGGGCGACTGGGCCCGGGTGGCCCGGCCCGTGATGGACGGCATGGCGGAGACCGCCGCACACCGCGCCGCGCTCGACCTCGCGCTGCGTGCGGGGCTGGTGGTCGCAGCGTTCTGCCTCGTGGCGCTCGCAGGGCGCCGCCTTCGAACGCCTGCGGGCGCAGCGGCGGTCGTCGTGCTGGCGCTCGACCTAGCGCTCGTGGTCGCACCGTTCCTGCACCGCGCGACGGGCGACCTCGCGACGCTCGAGCAGCCGGCCGTGCCGGGATTCGCGAGGATGGCGGCGGCCGAGCCGCTCCAGCGGGCGCTCTCCTTCGCGCCCTCCGATTTCTTCTGGAACGACTGGGTTCGCTGGCGGGCGCGCGGTGTCGGCGGCAACCACCCGGCGGTCAACCGGACCTGGGATGAAATGTTGAAGAGCCGACTGTTCAGTTCGCCGCGCGTGCTGCGGGGGCTCGCCGTGAAGTACGTGTCCGGTCTGGAGGGCGACCAGGACTCGACGCTCGTCGTGCCCGCGACCGGTCCGGGCTCGACCGCCGTATGGCGGCTGAAGGACGCGCTGCCGCGGGCATTCGCAGTGCCCCTCGTGCGCGTCATACCGAATGCGCCCGATCTGCTCGAGGCGCTCGCCTCGCCCGAATACGACCCCGCCGCGGTCGCACTGACGAGCGAGCCGGGAGCGGCAGGAACCTACCCGGGCGCGACGTCCTGCCGACTGCGATGGATCCGGGATGACCCCGACCGGCTGGCGCTGGACGTCGAGGCGGCGGATCGAGCGTTCGTGGTGATTGCCGATGCCGACTTCCCGGGTTGGACCTGCAGCCTCGACGGGCGGCCGCTGCGGATCACGCGCGTCAACCATCTGGTACGCGGCGCGATCGTCCCCGCGGGGTTCCACCGGTTGGAGATGCACTACGTCCCCGAGGGCTGGACCACCGGCCGGTCCACGACGCGCGCCGCGCTCGCATTCGCGCTGGCTGCCGCCCTGGCGTGGATTGCGGTGCAGCGCCTCGCGAGACCCTCGGCGGCGCGCTAGCGACTCTCGCTCGGAGACCCGGATGACGGCCCGCATTGACCCGGCTCGGGGCTCTTGACCCATGGGGATCCAGTGCTAGCATCACGGCGCTAGGGGCCACGCCCTCGCTCCTTTGCAGAGGGGGGCTTGGTCATGGTGAACCGCACTTCTGGATCCCGTCTGCGCTGCCCGCCTGGCGGCGCTCGCTGCACGCTTCTCTCGCGACGCATCGTCGCCCGAGTTTCTCTTCCCGCCCTCGCCGTTTTCCTGGCGGCCACCGCCTGCATGGTCGCATCGAACCGCGCGGCATTCGCGCAGTCCATCGATGAGAGCCTGTGGGCCACGAATGGAACGGTCCACTCCGTGATCCGCGACGGGGGGACGATCTTCATCGGTGGCAAGTTCACGCGTGTCGGGCCCGCCACGGGCGGAGGTGTTCCCATCGATGCCACAAGCGGCGCGCTGCCGCCCTCGTTTCCGAAGGTGGTCGGCACCGTGTACGCGGTGGCCCCCGACGGAGCCGGCGGCTGGTACCTCGGCGGGGAGTTCGTCGCGGTCGGAGGCGTTCCCCGGTCCAACCTCGCGCACGTGGCTTCGGACCTGACGGTCTCGGCCTGGAACCCGACTGCCAGCAACCCGTACAGCTACACCCGCATCCAGGCGCTGGCGGTGGGCGGCTCCACCGTCTACGCGGGCGGGCGCTTCAATAGCATCGGCGGGCAGGCGCGGAACTGCATCGCCGCCCTCGATGCCACGACGGGGGCCGCAACGGACTGGAACCCGGACGCGACCAATCCGTACGGCTCCAACGACGTCAATGCGCTGGCGGTGAGCGGCTCCACCGTGTATGCGGGCGGGGACTTCACCATCATCGGCGGGCAGGCGCGCAACCGGATCGCCGCGCTCGACGCCACGACCGGGGTGGCCACCGCCTGGAACCCGAACGCCAGCTCCAGTATCTGGACGCTGGCCGTGAGCGGCGCCAACGTCTACGCGGGCGGGTTCTTCACTAGCATCGGCGGGCAGGCGCGCAACTGCATCGCCGCGCTCGATGCCACGTCCGGGGCGGCCACCCCTTGGAACCCGAACGCCAACGGTGTCGCCAGGGCCTTCGCGGTGCATGGCTCCACCGTGTACGCGGGCGGAAACTTCACCATCATCGGCGGGCAGGCGCGCAACCGGATCGCCGCGCTCGATGCCACGACCGGGGCGGCCACCGCCTGGAACCCGAACGCCAGCTCCAGTGTCTGGGGCCTGGCCGTGAGCGGCGCCAACGTCTACGCGGGCGGGGCCTTCACCACCATCGGCGGGCAGGCGCGCAACTACCTCGCTGCGCTCGATGCCACGTCCGGCGCCGCCACCGTCTGGGAACCGAACCCCAACCGCTACGTCTGGGCCCTGGGCTTGAGCGGTTCCACCGTTTACGCGGGCGGGCAGTTCAACAGCATGGGGGGGCTGGGACGCCAGAACCTTGCAGCGCTCGATGCCACGACCGGAGCGCTCACCGCCTGGAACCCCGGCCCGAATGGAGTCATCCGGGCCATGGCGCTGAGCGGGACGACGGTCTACGTCGGCGGAACCTTCACCAGCATCGGCGGGCAGGCGCGCAACAACATCGCAGCGCTCGACGCCACGACCGGGGCGGCCACTCCGTGGAATCCGGAAGCGAATGTGTCGTACATGGATGCCAACTACATCGTATGGGCTCTGGTGGTGAGCGGCTCCACGGTCTACGCGGGCGGGGAATTCGACCGAATCGGCGGGCAGACACGCAACTACATCGCCGCGCTCGATGCCGTGACCGGTTTGGCCACGGACTGGAACCCGAACGCCAACAGCTACGTCAATACCCTCGCGTTGAGTGGCGCGACGGTCTACGCGGGTGGGCAGTTCACCGGCGTCGGCGGGCAGACACGCAAGTACATCGCAGCGCTCGATGCGACGACCGGCGTGGCGACTGCCTGGAACCCGGGGGCGGACTACATCGTCTACTGCCTCGCTCCGAGCGGCTCCATCGTCTACGCGAGCGGGGACTTCCACAACATCGGCGGGCAGGCGCGCGATGGAATCGCCGCCCTCGATGCCACGACCGGGGCCCCGACCACCTGGAACCCGGGAGCCAACGGCACGGTGTGGGCCGTGGCGCTGAGCGGTTCCATCGTCTACGTGGGCGGGGCGTTCAGCGGCATCGGCGGGCAGTCGCGCAACCAGATCGCGGCACTTCATGCCACGAGCGGGAAGGCCACCTCCTGGGATCCGAACGCCGGCGGCCGCATCTACACTCTCGCGCTGAGCGGCTCCACCGTCTACGCGGGTGGGGAATTCACCAGCATGAGCCGGCTGCCGCACAGCGGCCTTGCCGCCGTGGAGGGAACCCACACCGTCGCTGTGCCCGAAGAGCCGATCGGAAGATCGGCCGCTCTGCGGCTCGTGAACCTGCCCAACCCCTTCCGGGCTTCGACGACGATGATGTTCGCACTTCGCTCGGACGCACGCGTGACGCTCGAAGTGTTCGACCTGGCGGGGCGGGTGGTGGCGACCCTCCTGCGCGACGAGCCGGTCCCGGCAGGGCATCACCAGGTGGAGTTCCGCAACCCCGGCCTGCCCAGCGGCATCTATGTGAGCCGCCTGCAGGCGGGCCGCGACCTCCTGACCGGGAAGATGCTCGTGCTGGACTGGGCAGGATCCAGGCGGCCGTGAAGCGGGGGCGCGGGCCAGGAGTCCCTGGCCCCGCCCCGGCTTGCGCCGGGACTCTCGAGAGTGGAGATTGCAGGCGCGCTCATGCTGGATCGCACCTCCCCCGCCTCGAGGAACCCGGACGAATGACCACCCCACCGCGCAACCTCACGATCGAGGACCTGGTAGCACTCCACTGGATCGCGGACCCTCAAGTCTCCCCCGACGGATCGCGCGTCGCCTTAACCCGCGTGTGGGTGGACACCGAGGCCGACGAGTACCGCACCGCCATCTGGCTGGTGAACGCCGACGGCACCGGCCTGCGCCGGCTCACGGCCGGCGACCTCGACGCGCAGCCGCGCTGGTCTCCGGACGGAACCCGGCTCGCCTTCGTGCGCGCGACCGAGGCCGGCAAGCCCGGCCAGATCTGCGTTCTGCCGATGGAAGGCGGAGAGGCCGCGCCGCTCACGAAGCTCGAGAAGGGCGCCTCGGATCCCGCCTGGTCGCCCGACGGCCGGCGCATCGCGTTCACGAGCCGGTCGAATCCCGCCCTCGACGATCCCGCGAAGAAGAAGCCGAAGCACGAGCCCGGACGGCTGGTCACGGAGCCGGTGTGGCGCTGGAACGAGCAGGGCTTCATCGACGCGGATCACCTGCCGCACCTGTGGGTGATCGACGTCGCGGGCGGCACGCCGCGTCCGCTCACCACCGGCCGGTTTGCCGAGAGCGCTCCCCGCTGGTCGCGCGACGGCCGCTTCGTTCTGTTCCTCTCGGATCGGCGCGACCAGCCCTGGTTCGGCCGCGAGCGCCAGTGGCTCTACCGCGTTGCGGGGGATCTCGAAGCGCCGACCGACGGCGCACGCATGGAGGCGCTCACCCCGATCGACGGAAACGTGACCGCGTTCCGTGAAGGCAAGGACGGGAGCATCGCGATGACCGGACGCCTCCACGCGGAGCGGCTCCTCTCCTACGACCAGCCCGGCCTCCTGCTCGGCGAGCCCGCGCGCGCCCGCGATGGAGAGAAGGCGGCGCTCGCGGTCCGGCCGATCGCGGCTGCGACCGACTTCCCGTTCGGTGAGGGCATCTCGGCGGACCAGCATCCGCCGCGCGGCGGCGGCGAGGCGCCGCTCGGCTTCAGCCCCGACGGCCGCGCCGTGATCGCGATGATGGCGAAACACGGGAGCGCGATTCTGGTCTCTGCGGACGTCGCGAGCGGCGAGGTCACAGAGTGGACGCCCGCGGGCCGCGACCTGATCGCGGGCACCGCCAGCGCCGACGGCCGGCGCTGGGCGCTCAGCCTCGGCGACTGGACGCGACCGGGAGATCTCCACCTGTTGGAGGTCGCGACCGGCAAGCTCCGAAAGCTGTGCGGTCTCAACGACGCGCTGCTCGAGGGCGTGCGGCACGCGGGCCTGGAGGAGTTCTGGGTGCGCGCCTCCGACGGCACCCGGATCCAGGCATGGCTGGTGACACCGCCGGACTTCGATCCAGCCAGGAAGTATCCGTTGATCCTCGAGATCCACGGCGGCCCCCACGCGGCCTACGGGTTCAGCTTCTTCCACGAGTTCCAGGCGTTCGCCGCCGCCGGCTACGTCGTGCTGTTCACCAACCCGCGCGGGAGCACCAGCTACGGGT
>Ga0137451_1000312_pt1 | contig 14698 bp, 12 predicted proteins | sample EasRivERMGT500_2_FD_102336 | JGI IMG/M metagenome (GOLD analysis project Ga0137451, IMG submission 102336) | Soil microbial communities from meander-bound floodplain in the East River, Colorado, USA - East River MetaG ERMGT500_2 | ecosystem: Environmental > Terrestrial > Soil > Floodplain ... | reverse complement strand
TGTTGGCAGATAACGATCCTTGGTAATTTTATTATAAGCGATCACATATTTGCCCCAGGGTTTCCTGGTAGGTCCGCCGGGCACGCTTAAGTGACCAATAGAGTAATAAGTTGGAACACGATCCAGAACCTGCAGGTCCGACAATCTCCATTTTACAATTTCAGATGATACAAAGAATGAGGTATATGCATTTCCATTTGCATCAAACTCGGTATGCAATGGTCCCAGCCCCGGTTTTTGAACTTCCCCATGCAATACAGCCTCATATTTTAAAACAGGAATGCCTTCGTAATCCCCATCGTAATTTTTATCCGCAATCGCTTTTTGAATTTTGGTGAAAGAAAAAACAGGAATTACTGCAGCCAGTTTTCCGCTGCCTACAATATATTCTCCTGTGGGGTCTGTATCACATCCATGCGGTGATTTTGGACAAGGCATAAAGTACACCATGTCAGGACAATCCTTGGGATCCAGCATCAGCACTTCTTTTTCAATGGTAGAAGTTGCCATGTGCTTGTTCTCATCATATATATTATGTGCATAAGCAACATCTCTTTTTTGTGCTTTGCCGGCTTTTAGATACTCTTCAGCTTTTTTCCAATTTACACAAAGAATAAAATCTTTATCCTTCTGACTTGCATTTACTTCGAGCAAGGTGTTTGCTCTTTCTGAATTATAGCAACTGAAGAAGACCCATCCATGTGATTTTCCTTTTCCGGCTCTTGCCAGGTCAAAATTTACTCCGGGCAAAAGAATTTGAAACGCAATATTCATTCTGCCGCTTGTATCAACATGAATAAAACTTACAGTGCCTTTAAAATTCTGTTTGTATGTATTGATGGGCACATCTCCATTTGCATTATCCATTGGGATACTGAACCGGGTACCGGCAACAACATATTCTGAATTCTGAGTAATAAACGGCGAAGAGTGATTACCGGCGCTGTTAGGAATTTCAATGATCTCCGCAGTACGGAATGTTTTCAGATCTACCCTTGCAATACGGGGAGTATTATTACCATTTCCAAAAACCCAACGCCCATCCTGTATGCCATCAGTTTCAGATAGTGCAATGTGATGCAGATCATCCCAGGGAACAAAACCATGAGAAGTGTTGAGCATGGCTTTTGTTTCCTCACTGTAGCCATAACCTTTTTCAGGATCAACAGAAAATACAGGGATCACGCGAAATAAACGGCCTGAGGGCAATCCATACACACTCATCTGACCGCTGAAACCGCCTGATACGAAATCATAAAACTCGTCGTACTTGCCGGGAGCAACATATGTTTTTTGTGCGGCATCGCCACTGATAGCTGATTGAGCGCCTCGTGGTTTGCAGCCTGTCCATAAAAAGCCTGCGACTATTGTAATCAGTAAAATCAATTTCAGAAAATTTTTCATAAAAAATATTTAGGCAGTTAAAAAATGCTAAGCAATTGTTGAGTTTTCGTTTATAGCATTTTTATTTTTCTCCATCATTGCTGCGCTGAAATTCAAGAACCTTTCTTGCATCATCAAGCATAAGGTTCTGATTTGGCATACGCACCATACACAACTCAAGAAGTTTTCTTGCTTCAGGATCTTTGTCCAGCATCATTTCTGTATTAGTAACCATGTTTAAAATCCAAACCGGTGTTCTTCGTTGAGTCACTCCTTTCCAGCCGGGTCCTACTAATTTTTCTTCAGTTAGCTTGTGGCAGGATTGACATTTTAGCTCATAAATGCCTTTCCCTGTTGCAACCCATTCCTGGTTTAACGGATGAGTGATCTGAACATCAGCTTCTTTGATCTCTGAACCGTGCGTTTCATTTTGTTTGTCGGTGAGTTCCTGTATATCTACAGGCTTTTCGTCTTTTTTAACGCCTTCGCTGCCGCAAGAGATTGTAAAAATTGCAGCAACTGAAACAACAATAGCTGTAAAAAATAATTTGCGATACATATAGACAAGATTTAGAGTGAGGAAATCAAAAGCGATAACTATGTCATTTAATCTTGGCAAAACTATTTGACGGGGTTTTCCCTCCGGCTGACTAACATCATCCCCCCCGGTGATGTTCATCACTACAGCAGATACGGAGGTAGAATACTTTTAATGCCGGATAACATTAAAATTTTTATATGATATTCTCTAAATCGTTCGGCTACGCCTTGCGGGGGATACTTTATGTATCGATGATGAGCGATGAAAAAAGGAAGATCCGAATTGATGAAATGGCCAATCGCTTAGCTGTGCCAAGGCATTTTCTTGGAAAGATCATGAACCGTGTTGTTAAGAAAGGTATCCTTAATTCCGTAAAAGGGCCTAATGGTGGTTTTTCCCTGAACAGTAAAACACTTGATACAACTTTATTACAGTTAATTGAAGCGATGGATGGCCTGGAACAATTTGATAGTTGTGTACTTCGCCTGAGAAAATGTAATGAAGAACATCCCTGCCCGCTTCATTTTAAACTCGACGATAATAAAAAACGTCTCTTGCAGATATTCTCCGAGACTCATATCGGCGGGTTACTAAAAGAAGATAAACCCGACTTCATCCGGAGTATTGCTGCTATATAAAGACCTCCGGCTCCGTAATAACCCTGATCAAGATCAGCAAACAGGCCATTACAAACCTTTAATTTTCTCTCCAAATTTTCCTTTAAAATTCTCAGCAGGTATTATGGTATTAACGGGTAGTACAAGAATAGACCAGGATTCATCGGTTTCCGATATCGTTAGCAACGATTACCGGACCGCGGATGTTTTTCGCAAATACAGCATTGATTTCTGTTGCGGGGGTAAATGGCCTCTGAAAATGGTTTGCGAATCCAAACAACTTAATATCGCAATTATAAAAAAAGAATTGGAAGAGTCTATCCGGACAATCTGTCTTCCCGGCACATTAAAATTTGAAGAATGGAATATAGACTTCCTGACAGATTACATCATCCATATTCATCACCACTATTTAAAAAAAGCATTACCAGAAGTCAGAGTCTACCTGGATCGTTTTGCGGAAGGGCATCAAAAAAAATTCCCTTATCTCGCTAACCTGCTGAAAATATATAATGAGTTGGTCATTGAAATGCTTCCGCATTTGCTGCAGGAAGAAGAAATCATTTTCCCGTATATCAGGCAAATTGCCCATGCCTACAACAGCAAAGAATCTTATGCCGGCCTGCTGGTGCGTACCTTACGTAAGCCAGTAGAAAGTGTAATGAATCATGAACATGAAACAGTAAATAAAATTCTTCACCAGTTAAGGGAACTTACTGATCAGTACACTCCGCCCGGGAACGCCTGTGTAAATCATAAAGTAACTTTTTTGAAATTGCTTGAGCTGGATAATGACCTGGTTCAACACATGCGCCTTGAAAACGATATTCTTTTTCCCCGGGCTATTTCCATGGAAAAGGAGTTGCTTCACCGAAAAGATTAAGAAAGTCATAGGAGTCAAATAAGTCATACGAGTCAAATAAGTCACATATGACCCTTTGCCTTTTATGACTTGTATGACTTCTTTTGACTTATATGACTCCCTTTGACTTTTTTTACTTCCCTTGTTTTCAGTAATTTGAGCTTTATTGAAACGAACCTTATGGCAATTGATGCTACACATCTTATATCCCTTTTTGAAAATGCTACGGAGGGTATTATACTTACGAATGGGAAGGGTGAGATCATACTGGTAAACCCGGCGGCCCAGAGAATGTTTGGTTACAATGCTGAGGAACTGATCAGTTCCCCGATAGAAATTTTAATTCCTCAACGTTACAAACCCCATCATAAGGACCTACGCGAAGGATTTTACAATAACCCTCAAAACCGCGTCATGGGACATGGCCGTGATCTTAATGCAAGAAGAAAAGATGGATCAGATATGCCGGTAGAAGTTAGTCTTAGTTTTTACACCCGTGACGAGGAATTTTTTGTTATCGCCTTTATTGTGGATATAACGCAAAGAAAAAAAATTGAGAATAACATGCTGATTCAGCAAAAAGAACTGGAACGAATGACAAATGACATGCGAAAATTGAATACACAACTGGAGGCAAAAGTGGAAGAAAGAACCCTGATCTTAAAAGAAGCCTTGCAAAAGCTCGAAGAATCTCAACAGGAATTAAGTGAAGCGCTGGACAAGGAGAAGCAATTGAATGAGATCAAAAGCAGGTTCGTATCCATGGCCTCGCATGAGTTTCGTACACCGTTGAGCACTATTCTTTCCTCGGCTACCCTCGTCTCCAAATATCCTACAACTGAAGAAAATGAAAAAAGGCAAAAGCATATCCGCCGGATCAAAGATTCGGTTAATCATTTAAATGGGTTGTTGGAAGATTTTCTTTCCCTGGGAAAGTTAGAAGAAGGAAAAGTTACTGTGCATATTTCTTCTTTTGCGGTTAAAGATTTCATTGAAGATATTATTGAAGAAATGAAAGCAATACAAAAAGATGGGCAGGAAATTTATTTCAATTATGAAGGAGGAGAAAGTTTTATAACCGATAAGCGGTTGCTTAAAAATATTCTGATCAATCTTTTATCCAATGCATTAAAATTTTCAAAAGCGAATTCAAATGTTTGGATCCATACTAAAAATAACAACCGCCATCTTGAAATTGAGATCAGAGATGAAGGTGTTGGTATTCCCGAAGAAGATCAGCACCACTTGTTTGCTACATTTTTCAGGGGTAAAAACGTGACAAACATAGAAGGTACGGGCCTGGGCCTGCCCATTGTGAAAAGATATATTGATCTTCTCGATGGAAGTGTTCATCTTAAGAGCAAACTGGATATTGGAACAACTGTTGCTGTAACATTACCGGCTTTAAATGAAAACGGGGATTGAATAATCTTATTAATCATTTCTATGTTCAAAAAAACATCCTTTGTCGTTACGCTCGTTTCAATCATTTTATTGATCTATTGCCTTCTCATTAATATGAATTCACCGGTAGGCCTGGCTTATTTTATTTTCAGCATTTCTCCCTTTTTGATCTTATGGATGGCTTATACGATTATCCGTTTCGGGACATATAATGGAAAGGAGTTTGATAAAAACGAAGAATGGGGATACCAGGATAAAAATAAGAACAACCTTGGTGTTTTGTAAAGAATCATTTTATGCTTGCTTAATTAATTCTACTTATTCTGCAGGCGGACCTTCTTCATTCTTGTCTCAATTAAAATACGACGATTCAATTCTGACAGGTTATTGTAGTTCCCTGCGCGGACTGTAAGACAGGACTGATAAACGGGATCCCCAGGTTCATTCCTCTTAAAATTAAAATGATTGCCATTACAGAAATAAAAACCGGGACAATTTTCCTGAATGAATTTCGCAGGGATAAACTAAAGAATTGACCAAACCAGCTAACGGCTACCATGGCTGGCAAAGTTCCTAATCCAAACATAGTCATAAATAACACACTATATTCAACCCGGGTTGTCACCAATGCCCCGGCGAGGGCAATATATACCATACCACAGGGTAAAAAGCCGTTGGCCATTCCAAAAACTAAGAAAGTAGCCGTACCCCTTGTCTTCAGAATTTTTGTCATCACTTTTTGAACGGTATAATAAAAAAGGCTGAGAAAGCCGGGGTGCATGCTTTTTTTGAATATCCAATACTGGATCACTAAAAATAACATCAGCAACCCCATAACAATAGAAAACCATTGTTGAAAACCAGCCAGGTAAATTTTACGGCCTGCCAGCCCGAAGATCAATCCAAGAGATGAATAAGTAATGATCCGGCCGAACTGGTAAAGAAGTATGGAAATAAGCTTTTGAATTTTAAAAAAATTTTGGAGAGGCAGGGCCATGGACAAGGGGCCGCACATACCCACACAGTGCAAGCTGCTTATAATACCGAGAGTAAAACCCGCTATGATGAATTGCCACATGGTTATAAAATAATAAGCGGTTGTTCAGAATGATAATGTTTACTGTCGCTAAACCAGTCAAATTTTACCGTGTATTGGCCGGGGTAAAAAATATTTTTATTGATCCGCTGCAAAGCATCGTTATTTAATTCAATGAGTATATGCCTGTCGTTGCCGGCATTAGCAGCGCAATAAAACCATATACTGCCTGCTATTTTTCTATTTTTCATTTCTACAGGCAGCTGAATAGTAATCATTTTATTTTGCTGGTTAATTTCTATTTCGCTGCTCAGGGAATCGGCACTCTTCGTACCATCTATTACTTCCTGGTACCGTAATTCATCTTTATAATATTCTTTATTAACCAGGTCTGTGTTCACCTTCATAGAACGATATACGAGGTACAACATGCCGCAGGCAAATAATCCAAATACCAGTATCAGTTTATGTCCCCAATCCATATAATTAGTTAATGATGTTTACTATCCTTTTCTTTTTCTTCTGCTTCACGATGATAAACCGGCCCAAGAAAATTTGTTTTTAATGTCGTAATCTTTTTATCGCCCTCGTATAATCCTACCCTCAGTTTTATTTTTCTTTCTGTAATAATTTTGCCGGGAAGTACAATGAAAAATGAACCCCTGCCCTGCCCTTCCCGGGGAACGGCGATGGATCTCCCTTCAGCCTCAATAATTTGTCCCGGTGTATTTTCTAATCTCAGCGTCAGTGGAATGTTTTTAATGGTCTTATTAATTATTTTGATGTTATAAAGATTGGATACACTATCCCCGCCTCTTTCCTGGTAAAGCATTCCTGCAGCCCGTATCACTGTTCCATCAACATCTTTACGGGTTAACAATAAACTGGTTAATAACCCAACTAATACTATCAGCAGCACAGTATAAAATTTCATCCGGTTAGTATAATGCAATTTCTCACTGCTTGCAATTCCGTTTTCTGAAGCATACCGGATAAGACCAGTTGGTTTTCCCACAGCTTCCATCATCCTGTTACATGCATCGATACAGGCAGTGCAACCCACGCATTCCATCTGTGTGCCGTTACGGATATCTATACCCGTGGGGCAAACCTTTACACATTGAAAGCAATCAATACAATCACCGGCATTCTTTTCTGCCGTTATCGCTTTCCTAAATTTTTCTCTCGGCTCTCCCCGTTTATAATCGTATGCCACGATCATCGAATTGCGATCGAGTAAAACACTTTGCAGGCGGCCATAGGGACAAATCACCGTGCATGCCTGCTCACGAAAAAAAGAGTACACTCCGTAAAACACAGCGGAGAAAATAATTATCGAAGTAAACCCGCCAAAATGTTCTGTAATGGGTTCACTGATTATTTTTTTTAATTCCTCTACCCCGATAATATATGACAGGAAGAAATTGGCAATAATGAATGAAAGCAGGAAAAAAGCAAGATGCTTCGCTGTCTTTCTAAAAATTTTATTTTTATTCCAGGCCGATTTATTCAAAAGCTTTTGCGCCGGGGCGTCGCCCTCGATGAGGTATTCGACCTTCCGGAATAACATTTCCATAAAGATGGTTTGAGGACAAACCCATCCGCAAAACAAACGACCAAATGCCGAGGTAAATAAAACGATCAGCACAATGAAACTGATCATCATCAAACCAAAGATGAAAAAATCCTGCGGCCAGAAAACTTTTCCGAATATGATAAATGTTGCCTCGGGGATATTGAAAAGAAATAAAGGCCTCCCATTGACATAGATAAAGGGCAGGCTGAAAAAAATGATGAAAAAACCCCAGCTTACATAACTGCGGACAGTATAGAACTTTCCTGCTGGCTTTTGTGCATAGATCCATTTTCTTTTCCCCTTCTCATCCACCGTGGCAAGTCTGTCGCGGAAAGATTCATCTTTCTGAGTTTTTATCTCTGTCTGTATTTCACTGACCGTTTCCATGATAGCTGAGGTTTTCATTCCAAAAAATCTAGTATACGGCCACTTTATTATCTTTTCTTGCAGCAGTTGAATCAGCAGTTGGTCCCGGAACGGCAGTTTCCTCCTTGTACAATTCTCCCTGGGGAGCCTTTGCATTTGGCGGATTGGTACCCTGTAAGGATTTTACATAGCTTGCCAGTTGAGCAATTTGTTTATTACTATAGGCAGTTTGCCAGGTAGGCATGGCATTAAAACCATACTTGATAGTTTTAAAAACGCTCTTGATATCACCGCCATGTATCCAGTAATTATCTGTAAGATTAGGGCCTACATTTCCTGCCCCACCTTCATTATGACAGCTGATGCATGATGCCTGGAAAATTCTTTTTCCTTCTGTAATATTTACGGCATCTAACATGGTTACAGAATTTTCATCGATAACCTCGCCTTTTTGTTTTAAAAATTCCTTTACTTTTTGATCTGCCTTCTGAACGGCTATCTCATATTCTTCTTTACTCAATGGAGCTGTATGTGCTATATGATACCTCCATAAATAAATCCCTGCTACAATAATCGTCAGGTAAAAACCATAGATCCACCATGGCGGCAGGCGATTATCCAATTCACGAATGCCATCATAATCATGTCCAAGATCAATATCAGTTTCCTGTTCGATCGGTTTGAATTTATTAAAACGATTCCACCAGATAATGGCTGGTTTTTTTACAATAACTTTTTGCGGCTCTGTAACCGTCAACGCTTCTTTTTGTGATTTTAATAAGATCCGGATATTCATTATCAACACAAGCATGACCAGCAACTCTAAAAAAACAATACTAATCATCGTATAAAATGCCCCCGGAGATAAACCACCGATCGTTTTGGCTGTTTGTACCAGATTAACAACATTGGTTTTATCCTGCGCTATAACTGCAGAGCTCAGCATCATGAGGCCAATAAAAAGGGCAGCAGCCTGGGTCGCTACAGATTTTTTTCCTGGTTCATTTTCTTTTTTCCATTTAATCAACGTGAAGTCTGCAACTCCCGTCAGTATACTTGCCAGAATGGCAATTGCAATCAGCAAAATGATCATTAAACTGATCAGCAATACAGCTAATGGATTATTCAGAGGATTTTCTCCGGGAGGTCCTGCAGCCCATATATGTGTTGACATTACCAGGGCGACCATTACAGTGAATGCCTTCCGGTATTTTCTTTTTACAAATAATTTGCTGAATAAAGACATATTGCTTCAGTTTTAATAGTTCTTAGTTTAAAGGAATCCGGCTGATCTCTTTCATCTTTTTCTTATCTGCACGAAATACCCAGGTTAGCATTATCGCAAAAAAGAGAACAAATATTCCAAGAGATACTAATCCGTATATATCAACTCCGCTGGTCTTTTCGAGATAGTGTATAAATTTCATACCCCTGTCCCCGCCGGCTGGCGGGGAATTTTAAATTATTAATTATTGTTTGCTTTTTTGATTCAAAGAAACACTTCCTGACTCCCCTTTAGGGGTTGGGGGTGTTTCGGCTTTAATATCTCTTCCGATTCGTTGCAGGTAAGCGATCAACGCTACGATCTCAACATTACCTGCTGTTTCAATTTTATCTTTCTTTAGATTTCCTGCAATCGAATCAGCCTGTCGCATCAAATCATGATTAGCGATTGCATCATATCCTTCAGGATAAGGAACTCCTAAAGTCTTCATAGCCCTGATCTTTGCTGCTGTTGATGAAGTGTCCAGTTTATTATCCAGCAACCAAACATATTGCGGCATAATGGACCCGGGCGACATGGATCGGGGATCATACATGTGATTGTAATGCCAGCTATCAGGATATTTCCCTCCTTCCCTTGCTAAGTCAGGCCCTGTACGTTTGCTTCCCCATTGAAACGGGTGATCATAGACAAACTCACCTGCTTTTGAATACTCGCCATATCTTGCTACTTCATCTCTGAACGGACGGATCATTTGTGAATGACAGGTGTAACAACCTTCACGAACATAAATATCACGTCCCTGTAACTCCAGCGGCGTATATGGTTTTACACTGGCAATTGTCGGAATATTTGATTTCACTAAAAATGTAGGTACCAATTCAAGCAGCCCACCAATGGCAACAACGATAAGACTCAACACTAACATGGCCACAGGTTTTCTTTCCAATATCCTGTGCCAGTATTCTTTTCCTGGTTTTATTTCTTTTAACAACGGAGCGGCTTCAGCTTCTTCATTGGCAATAAATTTTCCCTGTCTTATTGTTTTATAAAGATTATAAGCCATTAACAGTGCACCTGTCAGATACAATGCACCCCCCACACTGCGTGTTATATACATGGGAATAATATTGGTAACCGTTTCAAGAAACTGGAATTTCAATTGTCCTTCCGGGGTAAAGGATTTCCACATGATGCTTTGTGTAAAACCGGCCCAGTATAGGGGCACTGCATAAAGAATGATGCCGATCGTTCCCATCCAGAAGTGATTAGTAGCAAGTTTCTTTGAATACAAATTGGTTCCCCACATTCTTGGAATTAAATAATACAACATAGCGAAGGCCATAAAACCGTTCCATCCCAGACCGCCAATGTGTACGTGAGCAATTGTCCAATCAGTAAAGTGAGAAATAGCATTTACGCTTTTTAAACTCAGCAGGGGGCCTTCAAAAGTTGCCATACCGTAGCAGGTCACCGCTACTACCATAAACTTCAACACGGGATCTTCACGCACTTTATCCCATGCGCCACGCAGGGTGAATAATCCATTCAGCATACCACCCCAGCTTGGTGCGATCAGCATGATTGAAAATACAGTACCGAGCGATTGTGCCCAATCGGGTAACGAAGTATAGAGCAAATGGTGTGGGCCGGCCCAGATATAAATAAATATGAGTGCCCAAAAATGGATGATGGAAAGACGGTATGAATATACCGGCCTGTTAGCAGCCTTGGGTAGAAAATAATACATTAAACCAAGAATGGGCGTAGTAAGAAAGAAGGCAACTGCGTTATGACCATACCACCATTGCACTAATGCGTCCTGCACTCCGGCATACCAGCTATAGCTTTTAAAAATTGAAACGGGGATTTCCAATGAGTTTACAATATGCAGCATGGCAACCGTAACCCAGGTAGCGATGTAAAACCAGATAGCGACGTACAAATGCTTTTCTCTTCGTTTAAGAATGGTCCCGAACATATTGATGCCAAACACCACCCATACCAATGTGATGGCAATATCAATTGGCCATTCTAACTCTGCATATTCTTTGCCTGTTGTGTAACCCATTAAAAGCGTTATGGCAGCCGCAGCAATAATGGCCTGCCATCCCCAGAAATGTATCCAGCTTAATTTATCGCTGAACATCCTCGCTTTACACAACCGTTGTAATGAATAATATACACCTGTAAAAATGCAATTACCTACAAAAGCAAAAATGATCGCATTCGTATGTACTGGCCGCAAACGTCCAAATGTTGTTGCTGCAAGATTTAAACTGGCAGCAGGGGCATAAAATTGAATGGCTACCCACAGACCTGCCAGCATACCCACAACAGCGAAAATTACCGTTGCATAGCTGAATGCCTTTACGATTTTGTTGTCATAATAAAATTTTTCCACTTGCATACCGGTGATCGTTTTAGAATTAGGATGGTTTGGCGGATGAGGATGGCTTGTCTTCAAAAAGTATTCTTGATGCCGGCGAAAAATCGTCTTCGAATTGTCCTGACCTCACTCCCCACAGAAAGGCAGCCAGGAATATGGCTGCAACAGAAATGCTGGCAATCAATAGCACAATAATGACGCTCATATCTTTTAAGCTTATAACTGATGTAAAAGTATTTTTACAGCAGCAAGGCGGGCATAACAATTGTCATTGAGGAGATTGATTTTTATCAGATAGTTTACTGCAAAGTTCAAAACCCAATGCTATAATTTTAACCAGCGGGCCATAAGATTACTGCTGCCAAACGTGATGAGTAAAATACTTAATGAGCTGCTGGGCATCAATATAGCAGCGATAAGAGGTGAAAGTGTTCCCTGGACCGCGAAGCACAAACCGGTGATATTATAAACAATGGAGAGAACAAAACTTGCCATTACAATATTCTTGTTTGCCTTGCATAGGTTTATAAAGCTGGTAAGCTTTGAAAGTTGTTTCGCTTCAATGATCGCATCACTGGCGGGGGTAAAATTATTTGTTTGCTCTGCAACCGCGATGCCAATGTCACTTTGCATCAATGCCCCCGCATCATTCAGGCCATCCCCGATCATCATTACCCTGTTACCCCGTTGCTGCAATAGTTGTATATAGTGAAACTTGTCTTCGGGTTTTTGATCAAATAAAAGAATTGTGCCTGGCCCCGATAATTTTTTCAAATAATCTTTTTCGCTGTTATTATCACCGGATATTACAGATAACCTGTAGTTACTCTCTAATTTTTTTATCAGTGAAGGAATTGATTTACGATAATGATTTTTAAAATGATAACAGCCAAACAATTTATTTTCAAAACTCACATAAACACCTGTATTGTCAACGACTTGCCCTGATCCTGTAATAAATTCATATGATCCCAGCTTAACAAGATCATCCTTTACGAAACCTTCGATGCCCTTGCCCGTTATCTCATTGAAGCAGGCTACGGTAATTTCAATATCCCGGCCAATATGTTTTGCCAATGCCCTGCTCAGGGGATGACCGGAGCAGGAAGCTAATGAAGCAATTTGCTTTTGCTGTTCGTGCGTTAAAGGACTTCCTTCATAAATGATTTCCTGCTCTTGTGTAGTGGTAAGCGTTCCTGTTTTATCAAAAACAATATGATCGGCAGCAGCCATATCTTCGATAGTCTGCGCATTCCTCAGGTAGAAATGATTTCGACCCAAGATTCTTAAAATATTTCCGTTCGTGAATGTATTTGACAATAATAATGCGCAGGGGCAAGCTATGATAAGCATGGCAGTAACTGCGGGCCATATTTTTGCAGTATCATTTATCCACCAATAAATGGCTGCAATAGCAACGAGTACAAAAAGTACGTATGTGAAATAACGGGCTAAGGCATGAACAAAAGAATGGTGCCTGATTTCTTTTTTTTGTTTGAATTCATCACGGCTCCATAAACTGGTCAGATAGCTTTGTGTTACTTCTTTTACCACCAGCAATTCAATATTACCTCCCGTTTGTTTTCCTCCTGCATAAACTATTTCTCCGACTTCTTTCAAAACAGGCAGGGATTCGCCGGTAACAAAACTGTAATCAATAAAGGCCTTACCTCTTGTAAGAATGCCATCCGCGGGAATCAATTCTTCATTATGTATCAGAAGGGTATCGCCATGTTTTATAACTGGTAAAGTAGTTGGAATTTCTTTCCCGTCTTTCAGCACGGAAACAGCAATAGGAAAATAAGAAGTATAGTCCCGTTCAAATGAAAGCTGGCGATAGGTTTTATCCTGGAGTAGGCGGCCAGCCAGCATAAAAAATACAATACCCGAAAGGGAATCAAAATAACCTCCGCCGGTTCCGGATATCACTTCATAAGCGCTGCGTATAAATGTAATAATAATGGCTAAGGCGATCGGTGCATCAATATTTAAAAATTTATGCCTTAAGCTTTTCCATGCTGATTGATAAAAAGGCAGAGCCGAATAAAGCAAGACGGGAAAGGCTAATATAAAATTCATCCATCTGAAAACAGACCTGAGCCCGGTTTCACTGGCATCGATGCCTAAATATTCCGGAAAACTCATCATCATAATATTACCAAAACAAAAACCCGCAACGCCCAATTGATAAATCATGCTCTTACTGATCGCCGGTCTTTTTTCTTTCAGATCATTCAGGCTGATATATGGCTCATAGCCGATGCTGGTGAGTAATTCAGCTACTTTACGCAGCGAAGTTTTATTTGAAAAAGAAATCTCAATTTCTTTACGGGTAAAATTTACCTTACCTGAAATAACAGATCTGTCAAGTTTGTGAAGATTTTCCAGCAAATAAAGGCAGGAACTGCAATGCACCTGGGGTAGATAAAACACTACCCGGGTTTGCTTTTCATCCCGGAAACTGATAAGTTGTTGTTGAATTGTTGTATCATCAAGGAAAGAAAATTTATCCTCACGGACAATTATTCGTTGATTGATCCCCGGGTTCTTGTTCAGGTTATAATAATCACAAAGGTTATTCTGGTTAATGATCTGGAAGACCATTTTACAACCTTCACAACAAAATATTTTCTCATCAAACCGGATCTTACCGGAAATACAATCTTCCCCGCAATGATAACATTGTATCTTTTTATCGATAGTGGTTGGCATAGAAAATAAGAAAAGCTAAAATAAGAGACCGTTTAAAGACAGAACATGAGTAAATTCACGGAGAATAGTGAGTTTTATCAATAAGGGCATCAGGGTATTTTGAAAAGCTTTCGTTTCCTTTGTACATTAATTTTAATCACATGTCGCAAAAAACTATTTTAATTATTGATGACCACGAGGAGATTCGTGATAATACGGCTGAAATACTTTCGTTCGGGGGGTACAAAACTCTTACGGCTGAAAACGGCAAAAGGGGAATTGAGCTGGCTTTGAAAGAAAAACCAGACCTGATCGTTTGTGATATAATGATGCCCGAACTGGATGGTTATGGTGTACTTCATTTGCTTAGAAAAAATCCGGAGACCGAAAATATTCCGCTTATATTTTTGACTGCCAAAGCGGAACGCAGTGATCTTCGGAAGGGAATGGAAATGGGTGCCGATGATTATGTCACCAAACCTTTTGAGGAACTGGAGTTAATGAATGCCATTGAATCCCGTTTGCATAAATATGAAATTCTTCGTAAAAAATATAATCCGACAGGCAAGGGATTGAGTGAACTGGCCAATGATCTCCGTGCCACGGGG